>Ga0187878_1000488_pt1 | contig 44706 bp, 37 predicted proteins | sample June2016WEW_17_1_FD_132979 | JGI IMG/M metagenome (GOLD analysis project Ga0187878, IMG submission 132979) | Peatland microbial communities from SPRUCE experiment site at the Marcell Experimental Forest, Minnesota, USA - June2016WEW_17_150 | ecosystem: Environmental > Terrestrial > Soil >... | reverse complement strand
GGCCACTCTGGCACAGTCCGGATTCCAGGCTCATCGACCATTCGAAACCAAGGCCGTTTCCAGGCTCAGCCTGTGTTGGAAATAAAATCAGATTCCAGGCTCATTCTTGGATTGGAAAATGCTACTGCCCCGGATCCTCAGGCGACCTGTGGAAAGCGGCGCACCGACTCGCTGTGGTGCGCCCGGAAGAAGGGCGCGCCGATGCCCCAGACCGACAGGAAGACGAAGACGAACCCCACCGGCAGCCCCGCAGCCAATAACCACGCGTGCCGGCGAGTTCTCATGGGCCCAATGAAACCGCACCGGAGGGGCGCGATGCAAGCCGGCGCCTCCAGGCATCCAGCCCCGCGCCGGTCTGGCAGGAGAGCTCCAGGATCTCAATCCTGGGGTTGATGCCGCGGGCGATCTCGCGGGCCGTCTCCACGCGGAAGGAGAGGATGGCCGAATCTCACGCTGCCGCGAGCATCCCGGTCACGACCTTCTTGACCCGGCGAGCGATCTCAATCGCCTTGACTTCATCGCCCGGCAGCATCTCGGCGGCATCGCTTGGGTAGCGGATCTCGACGCCAAACGGCGTCAGCCTTCGCGAGCCACTGGCCAAGCAGGCGTTCGACCTCCGGGTCAAGCGGCTTCATAGAGCACACGCCCGTACTTGTTGGCCGGATAGGCGATGCCGCCGATCACCCGCTTGGTCCCCTCGAATCGTTCCGTGGGCATCACGATTACGTCGACACGATAGCCGATGTCCCCCACCGCGCTCCGGATTTCCACGCTCCGTTCATGGGCATTGGACGGCACCGGTTCGACCACCAGCAGATCGATGTCGCTATCCCGGGTCATTCGGCCCGCCGCCGCCGAGCCGAACAGGATGATCCTGTCCGGGCGCGCCACGGAAAACACCCTCCGCACAATCTCGTTGAGCAACGACTCGTCGACGCCCATCCGTTTCCACGATATGCGAAACCCCGTGGGGTTGCACCCGGCACCCGGGGTTGTGGCGATCGATGATCCACATCACGCCGGAACCCGCTGGCGCGCGGTCTCCATCCGCCCCTGGAGCCAGCGCCTCCAGCCGTCCAGCCCCGCGCCGGTCTGGCAGGAGAGCTCCAGGATCTCAATTCTGGGGTTGATGCCGCGGGCATTCTCGCGGGCCGTCTGGACGTCGAAGGGGACGTACGGCAGCAGGTCCGTCTTGTTCAGGATCATCAGCTCCGCCTTCCGGAAAATGCCCGGGTACTTCAGCGGCTTGTCCTCTCCTTCGGTGACGCTCAGCACCACGATCTTGGCCGCCTCGCCCAGGTCGTAACTGGTCGGGCACACCAGGTTGCCGACGTTCTCGATCAGCAGCAGATCCAGTTTCGCCAGGTCCCACTCCCTCAGGTGCCGCTCGACCATCCGGGCATCCAGGTGACACGCTCCCGCCGTGGTGATCTGGCGCACGGGAAAGCCGAAGCGGGCCAGTCGGCGCGCGTCGTTGTCGGTCTGGATGTCGCCGGTCAGCAGGGCGACTCGGGCGCCGGCGGCGAAGCCCTCCAGCGTGCGTTCCAGCAGCGAGGTTTTCCCCGAGCCCGGCGAGCTGATGAAGTTGAGGCAGAGGATCCCGTGCTCGAGGAACGCCTGGCGCAACTCGGCGGCGATCCGGTCGTTCTCGCCGAGGACTTTTCCTTCCAGCGCAATTCGCTTCATGAGGTCTCGGGCTCCTCGATCTCCAGGTAGCTCAGGTCGAGCTCGTCTCCCCGCGTCCCGTTGCCGGCGGGGCAATACTCGAGGTCCAAGGCCAGCGGCGCCAGGTCGTCCTCCTTCACCAGCGTCTCGAAGCAGAAGCGCAGGCTCTCGGTGTCGACGCCGGAGTACTCCCCGATCCGCACCCCCACCTTGCGAACGCGCACTCCGGGGCGCCGCGCGCTCTCGGCGCGAACGGCCTCGAGGATCGAGCAGGCGATTCCCAACTCGTGCATCAACCCTCCGCCGGCGGATAGTTCAATCCGATCTCGCCGAGCACTTCCAGGGTACCGCCAAGGCCTTGGCCTCCGCAGTCTGAAGCCGCCACGCCCGGGCGAAGCCTCAGGTGTGGCGTGGAAAGTGCAACTCCGAATCGCGATGGCGCGCTCGGAACAATGGCGCTCCACCGCCCCAGACCAGCAGGAACATAAACACGGACCCAACCAGCAGGTCGGGCGGTTGCCAGCCCTCCGGTGGCGGCGTCAGTCCGAGCGCCAGAGCCGCCAGGACGCTCAGCACGTGCCAATACCAGCGGGTGTCGAAGGCATAGAGCAGGGCCAGCGCCACGACAACCGCGGAAACATAAGCCAGGACGACCCACACAGCCTGCATGGTTTGGCTCCTTATCCGACAACATTCTAGCGCCAACTCGCGGCGCCCGAAACCTTGTACGATAGTAGCTTCCTTGGAGGCATGATGAAATCGCTGTTTCTCGCGTTCCTGGCTCTGGCGGTCGCCCTGGCCGGCGAGGTCAGGCTCGGCAAGCCGTTCAGCATCAACGAGACCATCGGCATCGACAAGCTCACCGCCGCTCCCGAGAAATACGTCGGCAAGGTGGTGCAGGTGAAGGGAACCGTGCGGGACGTCTGCCGCAGGATGGGCTGTTGGATGGAGCTGGTCGACCCGGAGAGCGGGAAGAGCATCCGGGTCCAGGTGAAAGACGGCGAGATCAAGTTCCCCAAGGAAGCCATCGGAAAGACCGCCACCGCCGAGGGCAAACTGGCCAAGGTCGAGCTGACCAAGGAAGAAGCCCTGGCCCGGGCCAAGCACGAAGCGGAGGCCAACGGGAGGAATTTCGATCCCCAGTCGATCACCTCCGCCGTAACCTACTACCAGATTCAGGGAACCGGGGCGGTCATCGGGGAATAGCATGCGCCTGACACGTCGTGAAGTTCTGCTCGCCGCCGCCGCGCCCGCATTCGCGAGGACGGTCGCGCGGCGGCCCAATATCGTGCTGGTGACGCCGGACGACCTGGGGGCCTGGATGCTCGGCTGTTACGGCAACCGGGAGATCCGCACGCCGAATATCGACCTGCTGGCGCGCGGCGGCACGCGCTTCCTGTACCACATCGGGTGCGCCCCGGCCGGCGAGACCAACCGCACGGCTCTCCTGACCGGGCGCCCGCCGCACCAGCAGGGCAGCCAGGATCCTCGGATTTCCGATCTGCTGGCGAGCGCGGGATACGTTTGCGGTTCTGCCAACCCGCTGGAATTCCTGGATGTGCAGAAGGCCGATCGGCCCTTCTTCCTGGCGCTGGACTATTCGCACCTGCTCGCCCCCGGCGGCACCATCCCGGCCAAGTACCGCGAGATGTACGCCAAGACGCCGTTCGATGCCATCGGTTGGGAACCCGCGGCGCCACACGCCGCCCGCGACAAGGACGCGCTCGCGAGCGCCGTGTCCAACATCCGCCGGTGCGCCGCCGCCGTCACCGCGCTCGACGCCGGGATCCCGCCGCTGGTGGCCCGGCTGGATCAGCGCGGGCTGCGCAACAACACGCTAATCGTTTTCACCAGTGCCAGCGGATTCCTGCTCGGCCGCCACGGTCTGTGGAGCGACGGCCTGGCCTCCGACCCGGTCAACATGTACGAGGAAGTCGTGGCCACGCCCATGATCTGGAACTGGCAAGGGCAGATTCCGGTGGAGGCGGCGCGGCCCGAGCTGGTGAGCGCCTGCGATTTCCTGCCCACCCTGTGCGAACTCACCGGCGTGGCGCCGCCGCGGGGCCGCGGACTGCCCGGCCGCAGCTACCTGCCTGCCGTCTTCAACCAGCCGTTTCCCAAGAAGCAACCTTGGCGCAACCTGGTGTTTGCCGAGTTCCAAGGCGTCGAGATGGCTCGGGAGGCGCGCTACAAGCTGGTGCTGCGCAACCAGGGCAAGGGGCCGAACGAGCTGTTCGACCTGCGCGCCGATCCGCGCGAGAGACTCAACCAGTACGCCAACCCGGCCTTCGTCACCGTGCGCGACCGCCTGGCCGCGGAACTCGACGCCTGGCGCAAGAAGTAGGATAGGGCTGCAGCCCTGTCCCTGGACAAGCCTGAAGGCTTATCCCACTCTCGGCCGCTCCTTGCGCACCAGGTCCATGTTCTGCGTGGGCTCGGCGTCGCACTCCGCCGCAATCACCGTCACCGGATCATCCGGCGCCGTCCGCGGCAGCCCGGTGAAGCGCACGCGGAAGCGCCCCTGCTCGAACTCGACCTTTTTGCCGGTGGCGAACAGCCGCGCGGAGGTCACCTTCGTCTGCAAGCCGCCGATGGCGACGGTATCGCCCGGCCAGAAGTACACGTGCATGTAAAGCGTGTCGCCCTTGCGCGTGAAGCCGGCGTAGTTCGAGCGGGTCATCTGGCAAGGCTCGGATTCGTAAATGGTCGGGCTGTTGCGGTCCATCCACTTTCCCACGGCGCTCAGGATGCGCACCGATTCTTCCGGAATCGAGCCGTCGGGCTTGGGGCCGATGTTCAGCAGGTAGTTGCCGCCGCCCCGCGCGCAGGTGACCAGGTTGCGAACCACCGTCTTGGGGTTTTTCCAGTTGTCGTCGGCGGCCTGGTAGCCCCAACTGTCGTTCATGGTCATGCAGGACTCCCAGGCCCGGCCGCCCTTCTCCGCCTGGATTCGCTGCTCGGGCGTCGCGAAGTCGCCGTCCAGCTTGTTGCGGTTGTTCACGATGATGTCGGGCTGGAGCTGGAACACCATTTCGTTCATCCGCTCCGACTCCCAGCCCTTGGCGTCCAGCGGCCAGGCGACGTCGTACCACAGAATGTCGATCTTGCCGTAGTTGGTGAGCAGCTCGCGGATCTGGCCGTGGACGTAATCGACGAAGCGCCGCCGCGCGGCTTCATCCTCAGCGCAGCGGGCGCCATCCGGGTGGTGCCAGTCCATTAGCGAGTGATAGAAGCCCACGCGCAACCCTTCGGCGCGGGCGGCTTCCACGTATTCCTTGACCAGGTCGCGGCCGCAGGCCTGCTTGGGCGCGCAGTAGTCGGTGAGCTTGGTGTCGAAGAGGCAGAAGCCCTCGTGATGCTTGGTGGTCATGACCATGTACTTCTGGCCGGCCTTCTTGGCCAGCCTGGCCCAGTCGCGCGCGGCATTGGGTTTGGGCGTGAAGCGCTTGGCTAGTTGCTCGTATTCGGGAACGGGGATGCCTTCGTTCTCCATCACCCATTCGTGGCGGCCCAGCACGCTGTACAGGCCCCAGTGGATGAACATGCCGAATTTGGCTTCGTGCCACCATTTCATGCGGCGGGCGCGGTCTTCGTCGCCCGGCAATGCGAAAGCGGCGGGAGCGGAGGCGGCCAGCGAGGCGCCGGCGCCGAGCATCGCCAGGTAGTTGCGTCTGGAGAGTTGATTGTCGAACATGAGGTTGACCTTTCCCATCCTCACTCATTCTACGGCTGGGCGACCAGCTCGACGCGGCGGTTGCGCGCGCGGCCATCGTCGGTCGAGTTCGAGGCTACCGGCGCGTAGGGTCCGGCTCCGTGCGGCGACAGCCGTTTCGCGTCGATGCCCCTCTGCGCGAGAGCCTTGACGACCGCGGCGGCCCGCGCGGCCGAGAGCGCCATGTTGCCCTCCGCCGAACCCACGTTGTCCGTGTGCCCGACCACCCACACCTTCAGCGCCGGGCTTGCCTGGAGCAGCTTGACCACCTCGTCCAGAGCCGCCCCCGACTCGGGCTTGATCTCCGACTTGGCGAAATCGAAGAAGATCCCCGGCACCTCGACGTGCCCGTTCTCCTTCAGGCCGGATTGAAGCGCGTCGGCGTTGGCCACCACCTCCTGCTGCATCTGCTGCACCTCGATGATGTCCAACTGGTATTCCCGGCCCTCGTTGAACCCCTCCAGCGCAACCCAGGTCTCCTGGCCGTTCCTGGAGATGCGAATGGTTGTCCGGCGCTCGTCCTCGTACAGCACCTGGCCACCGATCTTCTTCGCGGCCGCCTGGTAGTTGCGGATGATCTGGAGGTAACTGGGGGTCCTGCCGGCGGACTCGTCGAATCCGTAGTCGTAACGCAGGTGATGCCCCTCGACGCGCTGATTCCCGGTCTTGACCATGAACTCAACTGCACCGAACGGGGTGTCGACAAAAGAGCCCTCGGCGGAAAGGAAGTAGTGCGGAAGGCGCGTGAACAGCGCGGGATCCTTGTAGCCGCTGTAGTCGCTCAGTTGAGCCGTGGCAACAACGGCGGTCAAGACGAACAGAACTGCGACGATTCGCGATCTCACCATGATCCTCCTGGATTGAGGATACACTACCTAACGAACGTGGAGGGACTCCGATCGATGAAACCTTCCGGACGTTCCCCTCGTTTTCAATCGTTTAAGCTGAACTAAAGGAGGCACTGTGCAAAGTCGCTTTGTGTCTGGTCTGATCGCGGTTCTGGCCTGGGCTATGGCGTCCCCGACTCTCGCGGGGCAGGGAATGGGCGGTCAAACGCCGAGCTCCGGGCACCTGAAAGAGGAGATGCGGATGCCGTGGGCCCGCAGCAACGAGCGGTTTATCCGGCGCTGGCTGGTTCTCAGCGACATCCCCGTCGCGGGTGTTCCGGACGGCTTCGAGAAAGACTGGCTCGGCGAGCACGGAGGCGAGGCTGCGATCCGGCCGGCCGAGAAGATGACCCACCAGCTTCCGAACGGCTCGAAGGTAAGCTGGCGCGCGGTCACCGCCTGGGGCGACGTGACCGACCTTTCCGACGGGGTGGGATTGAAGCGCGACCTGGTCGGTTACGCCTTCGCGACCGTCTCGCGGAAGGAGAGCGGCAAGGCGCTGCTCGAGATCGGCAGCGATGAGAGCATCCGCGTGTGGCTCAATGGCGCCCTGGTGCTCGACCGGCGCACCCAGCGCCAGCTTACCTTCGATGAGGACCAGCTCGAGGTGGACATGAAGGCGGGGGAGAACTTGCTGTTGGTCAAGCTCGAACAGCGGGTTGGGCCGTGGGTTTTCTCCGCCCGAGTTTTGGAGCCCGGGGCCATCGCGCCGAGAATCCAGGAGATCGGGCCGTCGCTGATGGATTACTCCCAGACTGCCGTGGTGCTTCAAACCGACATCAACAAGGACCGCGCGGACCAGGACCAGGTCGCGGTTCAGGTGGTGGGCGCGGGCGGGCGAGTGTTCGCCCAGAGGAGCGTCAGGCGCGGCGAGACGGTGCGCTTCGATCCCGCCGGGTGGCCCGACGGCGCATACGAGCTCCGCTGCTCCACGCACAGGATGAACGGCTTGCTCTGGGCCACCCATATTCCCTGGTACAAGGGGGACTCGATCGCCGCGGCGCGCAAGCTGGTGGCGGCGGGAGCGAAGGCGGACCTTCGGACGCCCGAAGGGTTCACCACCAAGATGCTGGCGGACATGGTGATCGATCGCCTGGGGAAGGACGGCCTGAGCGTGACCGGCAATCCCTGGTGGGCCATTCACTCGCCGCTGATGGAGTTCGAGGAGATGAAGCTCGAGGCGGCGGGGAAGGCGGCGGCGCGCGAGCGGCCCTACGGCTTCGTCCGCCTGGCCTATCGCGACGACACCGACGGCTCTCCGCAGTTCTGCCGCGCCTATCTGCCGGGAGGCTACGACCGTTCGAAGAAGTGGCCACTGGTGGTGAAACTGCACGGGTACAACCCGGCCAACCCCGAGTACGTGCGTTGGTGGGCGGCGGACTCGCGTCACTACGGTTTCACCGACGCCGAGTTCAAGGGGCGCCAGGGGATCATTTACATCGAGCCGCACGGGCGCGGGAACACCACCTACCTGGGCTTCGGAGACCAGGACGTGGTGCGGGTCATCAAGCTGGCCCAGGAGCGCTTCAGCGTTGACCCAAACCGCGTCTACCTGATGGGCGACTCGATGGGCGGTTGGGGCACCTGGAACGTGGCGACGCGGCATCCGGATCTGTTTGCCGCGATTGCGCCAATCTTCGGCGGAGCGGACTACCACTCGCAGCTTTCGGAAGAGGAATTGGCGAAGCTGACCGCCGTCGACCGTTTTGTCTTCGACAAGCAAAGCTCGTGGTCGATGGCCGAGAGCTTGCTGCACATGCCCATTCTGGTGCTTCACGGCGACGTGGACCGGAGCGTGAACGTGGACTTCTCGCGCTACGGAGTGCGGCTGCTCCAGCGCTGGGGATTCAACGTGCGCTACCTCGAGTTTCCCGGCTACGGGCACGAGGACTTGAATGCCTGGCAGACCATCATCGAGTGGTTCCTGGAGCACCGGCGGGATGCGAATCCCGGAAGCGTGCGAATCCGCTCGGCGGAGCTCCAGAACGCCTCGGCGTATTGGGCCAAGGTGGAGCAGGCGGCCAGCCCGAATGAGTTCATGGTGGTGGATGCCGAGGTGGTCGCCCCGAACACCATCCGCGTGGATTCCCAGAACGTGCTGGCGCTCACCCTGTCGCCCGGAGCGGCGCTGATCGACCCCGCCAAGGATGTGAAGGTGGTCTGGAACGGAGAGGCGCAGGTTGTCCGGGCCGAGGGCGGCCGGCTCGGGCTGCGCGCGGCGGGCTATAAGGAAGCGGCTCTCGAAAAGAATTCCAAGGTGGCTGGCCCGCTGGGTGACATCTTCAACACTCCCTTTGCGGTGGTGACGGGCACGGCTTCGTCCGACCCGGCGATGAGGGAGATCTGCCAGCGCAAGACCGACGCGCTGGTCAACTACTGGAAGCAGTGGCAGCGGCAGCCGCCGCGTGTCTTCAAGGATTCCGAGCTGTCCGGCGCGGATGCGGCGCGGTACTCGCTGCTGCTGATCGGCGGCCCCGAGGCCAACCTGGTGGCGCGCCGGCTTGCGGGCCAGGTGCCGCTCGAGGTGGCTGCGGACCACGTCAAGATCGGGGGCCGGTCATTCGCGGCGTCCGACGCCCGGGTTCAGATGATCTTCCCCAACCCGCTCAACGCCCAGAGGTATGTGCTGGAGGTGGCGGCGACCTCCGCCGATGGCATGTATTTCTGGGTTCCCGACCGCCTGCGCAACGCGGAGTACGACTTCACCATCGAAGACGGGCACGTGGCGGGGGGCAGCCGGCGTGTGTCATCCGCCGAGGTGTGGGTGGCCGGCGGCTGGTTCAATCGAAGCTGGCAGGTCGAGGACGGGCTGGTTCTGCCGGGCGACGCCGAGGCGAGAGCGAAGAGCGTTGTGCTGCACGCCCCCAGGCCCGATCGCGCCATCGATCCCAAGATCCTGGACTCCTACGTGGGGGGATACGAGGTGGCGCCGGGCCTGGTCGTCAAGGTGAAGAGGGCCGGGAACCAATTGATTTCCCAGGTGGGCGAACAAACGCCCGTCGAGCTCCTCCCGGCCACGGATACCGAGTTCTATGTGGTCGAGGGTCCGGTGAAGATCGTCTTCGAGAAGGACGCTGCCGGCAAGGTGGTCTCTTTCAAGGGCTGGCAGAACGGCCAGGAGTTTACGGCGAAGAAGATTCAATAGGGGGAGGCGGGCAGGCGGCGCGCATCACATGATACGGGACCGTCTCTGCCGACCTCAATAGGGATCGATGGTGTTCAACATCTGGCGCGCCTGTTCGGCATGCGGACCGTTGGGGGCCAGACGCAGGTAGGTCTCGAACTCCTCGCGCGCACGCGACGCCCCGCGGACTCTCCCGTTAGGAGAGACCGTCGCCTGACCCATCAACCACACGCCGTATTGGTAATGGGACTCGGCGTACCCCGGGTTCGCCTCAATGCTTCTGCGAAAAGCCCGCCCGGCCTCGGGGGTGTGTCCCAAGTTCACCAGGATCGCGCCCAGATTATAGAAGTACTGCCCGGCGTTGGCTGGATCGAGCCGGGCGGCCTCCTCCAGTTGCGTCCAGGCCTCCTCCAACTTGTTGGACTTGGCCAGCGCGATCGCGTAGTTGTTCCGGTAGGCGCCGTCCTGCGGCTTGAGTTGCACGGCTTTAGCGAGAGCGTCTTCGGCCGGCGCCATAGAGCCCACGCGGGTGTATGCCTCGGCCAGGTGAGCCCAGATGACATGCTGGCTGGGGTCGATGACCAAGGCACGGTGGAAGGCGGCGATCGCAGCGCGGTAATCGTTGGCCCTCTCCGCCGCTAACCCCTCGTTGAATGCGCCTTCAAGGGCTCGTCTGGACGCACCCGGGTCACTCGATCGATCCTGCCGTTCCCGCAGTTCCTTGAGCCGGCCGAGATCTTCGGCCAGGTCATCCCGCTCGCGAGCGCGGAGACGACTCCTTTCGATGATGGCATTCAGGCCGCCGATGACCTCGCTCAGCATCTCCCGATCGAAGCGTCCGCCCTCCCACGCCGATTGGAACTCCGCGATCCGGTCCCGCACGCGGTTGAACCGGCGCATCTCGTCTTCGGAGAAGGAACTCACATCTCCCGCCACGCGGTCCAGGTCGGCGCGGACCCGGTCCAGAATTCCCCGGCCGAATCCGCGGTACTGATCGCCCTGGTCCGGTTGCCGAATCCCGCCCAGAGTGCAGGTCAATCGGACGACGGCCGGATCGCCCACCTGTGTTCGGACTTCGACGGCACTGTCCGCGTCCGCCTCGCAGAACACGCGGAAGACGCCGATGGGCAGGCCGGCATAAAAAAACGTGCCGTTACTGTTGCTGCGGGCAGGATAGACGCCCCGTAGGTCTTGGCGTTCGATCCTGAGGGGAACACCACCGAGGGGTTGGTGATCCTGGTCCTCGACCGTGCCCTTGATCACAGTTGTCTGAGCCCAGGCTGACAGCGTCAGCAAAGCGAGCGTGCCCGGCAGAAGAGCGAATCGTGGCAGCGCGGCGAACATGCACAAACCCTCCCTCCAGGATGCATATTGCAGGCTCCTGGATCTCTCTATCTTACCCAGCATTCCCGTTATGCCATCCTGGCCAGCATGGATTTTACATCCAACCGCCTCCCGTGCAGCCGTTGGTCTCATTCGATCCTTCCGCTGCTGTCAAGTACGCCTGCGGGCGTCGCCTCTCGCACGCCTCGTATCCGCGGGCCTCTCCTGCCCCTCGCCACGATGCGTTGCCGCCGCAGCAGCCGCCGGGCCCGGTCCGAGATGTTCCCGGGGATTTCCACCCGCCCGGCACATGCGCTACACTGTCTCCTCGCCGATGCGCATTGTCAAAATCGCGCTGCTGGTGGTGGCGGCCGGGGTGGTCTGGTTCTTCGTGCGCTACGGCAACTGGTTCGACGATTCCGCGCAGCCGCTCGAGCCCGGCACGGTGGCGGCCATCCGGCGCAGCGCGCGCCCGCTCAGCACCGTCGAGCCGGGCAAGGGAGGGCTGGAGGAATTGCGGTTCCTCAAGCCGCTGGTCGAAGGCAAGCGGCTGGTCGCGGCCGGAGAAGCGACGCACGGCAGCCACGAGTTTTTCGCCATGAAGCACCGGCTGTTCGAGTTCCTGGCGAGCCAGATGGGCTTTACCGTGCTGGCCGTGGAGGCGCCCTACGAGGCGGGGCTCGCCGCGGGCCGCTACGTGGCCGACGGCGCCGGCGAACCTGGGGATGCGCTCCGCCAGATCGGCGACTGGGCCTGGAACACCGAGGAGTCTCTGGCCTTGCTCGGCTGGATGCGCGACTACAACCAGGCCCAGCCCGGCCGCCCCAAGCTCAAGTTCTACTGCTTCGACGGCCAGATCCCGGGGGGCTCGCGGGCGGGCCGCGAGGAACGCATGGCTGCCAACGTGAAGTGGATTCTGGATCGCGAGGGCCCGCAATCCAAGGCCTTCCTGTGGGCCGGCAGCTCGCACGTCGCGCGCCTGCCCGGACGGATGGGCGACTACCTGGATCGCCTCTTCGGGAGCCGGCAGTACAGCATCGGATTCGAGTTCAACCAGGGCAGCTTCCGGTCGCGCGGCCCGGCGGGCCTGAACATGTACTCCGTCGAGCCCGCCCCGCCGGGCTACTACGCCGCCGCCCTGTCCCGCGTCGGCTCTCTGGTGTTCTTCGTGGACCTTGCTTCCATGCACGGCGATGAGGTGCTGGACCGCTGGCTCATGCGCCCGCAGTGGTCCAGGCAGTACGACGATACCTACTGGTTCTCGCGGCATTTCCGCAAGATGAACAGCGTGAAGGCGCCGCTGCCGGATCTCTACGACGCGGTGATCTTCTCGGAGCATTCATGGCCCCTGGCTCCGGCCGGCAGCCGCGCCGTCGAGTAGCTGGTTGCGGCGCGGCGCGATTTCCGTTACTGTGGCCCAAGGAGCTGCGAAGAGGCCGTTGAAACACAGCGCCTTGCCGTCAGGAGAATCCATGCCCTCTTGTCCTCGATGCGGAAAGGAAAACGATCCGGCGGTCCGGTTCTGCACCGGCTGTGGAATGAACCTGGCGGAGGCTCAGAGTGCGGCCCCAGCGGTGTGCGCGAAGTGCGGCAGCCCTCTCGCGGCCGAGACCAGGTTCTGTACGATTTGCGGCGCGCACGCGCCGGCCAGACCGTCGCCGCCCGCTGCGCCGGTTTCGCCCCAGGAGCCGGCCGCTCCTGCGCCGGCCGTCACGGCTCCAGCCTCGGCCGAGCAGGGAACCTGCCCGAAGTGCCGCGCGCTGCTGTGGCCTGGCGAGAGCGCCTGCATTGCCTGCGGAGCGCCCGTTCCCTCGGCTCAGCCGGCCGCTCCGCCTGCGCCCCCGGCTCCGCCGCCTGCGGCTGTCCCGCCGGCCCCGGCCGCCACTGCTCCGGCCTCCCCTGGCGCCGAACACTGCACCAAGTGCGGAGCGATGCTGCGGCCCGGCGAGAAGTTCTGCACCGGATGTGGGGCGCTTGCCGAGTCGGCTCCGCCGGAGCCCCCCGCTGCACCGCCCCCGGCCGCCGCTCCCGCCGCCGGGCTGAGCGTGTGCCAGAAGTGCGGGGCGATCATTTGGCCGGGAGAGCCGTTCTGCAACGCCTGCCGGGCTCCCACCTCGGCGCCGTTTCCCGCGCAGGTGGCCACCCCGGCTCCATTTGCCGCGCCGGCGCCCACGCCAGAGCCTTTTGCTGCTGGGCGCCAGCCCAAACGCGGTCCCGCGGTCCTGGTGACCGCCATCGTCCTGCTCGCGCTGATCGCGACGGGACTCGGCGGGTGGCTGTGGTACAAGCGGCACAACGTCCCGAAACCGCCGGCCCCCGCCGAGACGGCCCAGGTTCCGGAGCCTCCGCAGCAGGCTGCGGCGCCACAAGCCGAGGAGGCCGCGCCGGCGCCCGCGCCCCTTCCGCCCGAGGAGCCCGGGGCGGCCGCGCAGCCGGCCCCGGGCGCGGCGACACAACCGCCGCACGCGCCCGCCATGGCGGCCGCGCCAGATGCCGAGCAGTATATACGGGGCAGAAGGCCGCCTCCCGCACCCGTCCGCCATGCAGCGCCCGAGGTTGCCGTCCCGAGGCCGCAACAGATGCGCGAGGAGTTCCCAGAGCCCGCCCCCGCGCCGGCGCCCCCGCCCCGGACTGAAATCCCGAGACCCGCGCCCGCCGCCCCGCCGGCGGCGCCCTCCGGGCCGGTCTATGCCGGGCCGCCTTCGGGTACCATCCTCTGGTCCGGCCAGTTGCAGAAGAACGGCATGCTTACCATCGACGGCGGCCAGGCCTCGACTGGTTCGCTCACCGGCGAACTGCCGGGCGTCCCCGTGATGATCGACGGCATCCAGCCCAGCGATGTTGGGATGGCCGAAGCGCCGTCACCCGCCAATAGCTGGAAGCGGATGGTGCTCCGCAGCCGGGTCAACCGGCGAACGGTGGTCACCATTCGATGGACAGTTGTGAGATAGCAGGAGCAGGAATATGAGAATTCGTGCCAGTTTTGTCCTAGCCGCTTTGCCGGCGCTCTACTCCGGGGGTCTCGGCCGGGCGCAGACCATCCAGCCCGACACCGAGTTTCGCGTGAAGCTGCTCGCGCCGCTCTCCACCGAGACCAATCGCAAGGGAGACAAAATCGCCTCCCAGGTGATCAGCCCCCAGGAATTCGAGGGCGACACGGTCGAGGGTGAGGTGAAGGAATCCAAGAGCGGCGGAAAGATCAAGGGCAAGTCGGTGCTGAACTTCACCTACCAGACCCTCAACCACGGCGGCCAGGCGATCCCCATCGAGTCCCAGGTCAAGGCCTTCCTCAACTCCAAGGGCCAGCAGAACGTCGACGAGGAAGGCCGGGTGATCGAGAAGAAGAACAACCTGGGCAAAGCGGCTATAGCCACGGGCGCCGGCGCGCTGCTCGGCGGCGCCATCGGTGGCGGGAAGGGCGCGGCCGTCGGCGCGGGCGTGGGAGCGGCCGCCGCGATCGTGTTCATTGAGGTTGGCACCAAGGGGCCCAACGTCACTTTCGCACCTGGCAGCGTGATTGTGCTGTCGGTGAAAGAGAGAAACCGGTAAGGGCCATAGGCGTCAAGTCAGGAGCCGCTGAGCCGATTCTTGCGTAGATGGGGATTTCGTGACAGCTACGGCCTCCTAAACACTACGGCGTCTGGGAGGAGCGATCACTTATAATCGAACTGTTCTTGGCGGAGACGCGTGGATCTTGTAGCTGCCAGTGCAGGTCGGAATGGAACGACGATGAAGATCGGGATTCTCGGTTGGGGATCTCTGTTGTGGGAGAGAGGCTCGGAGTTCGAACAATGGCACGATCCATGGGAGTGGGACGGACCGACGCTGAAGCTCGAGTTTTCACGCGTCTCAAAGACGCGCCTCGGTGCTCTTACGCTGATAATTGACGAGGACCACGGAACCTCAACGACGGTGGCATGGTGCCTCAGCAAGCGCACCAACATGGACGACGCTGTCTGCGACCTGCGGTTCCGTGAAGGCACAACGCTGGAGAACATTGGTCGGACGCTTGTTTCTAGGGGGGCGGAGCTCGTGACTCCTGGAGCAGCCAGCGATCCGATCGGTGCTTGGGCTCAGTCCAAGGAACTCGATGCTGTCGTTTGGACAGCATTGAAGAGCAACTTCGAGGAGAAGGCCGAGCAGCCGTTCAAGGTGGGGGCCGCCGTATCGTACCTCAAGACCCTGCGGCCCGAGGCGAAGGCGAAGGCGGCGGAGTACATCTGGCGCGCCCCTGACTTCGTGAGCACACCTTTGCGCTCTGCGCTTGAGACGGAGCCATGGTTCGCGAGGTGCAGGAAGTTGATGCCGCCACCTTGCCGCGACGAGATCAAGAGCGCGTCTAAGGACGTGGCGTGGGAATATGTCACCCTCCTCGGATCAGCGCTGGAAATGGCGAATGCTCACTGTTCACCGATGAACCACTTCGTTCAGGAGGCCTTTCTTGCACACGTGCGGAACCTAGCGGAGTTTTTTCGTGAAGGAGTACCGGAGTTTAAGAAGGCGCAGACACCGCCCGAGCGTCCCCGAGACAACATCTACGCCGTGGACTTTTGTCTGTCGGTCGGGTGGCAACCAGAGGCTTTCAGCCACGACAGAAGGTTGATCAAGGCCATCAACAAGACTCTCTCTCACATGACCTATTCACGGGATCGCGCCTCCAAGACCCACGCCCATTTTGAAGGGCACGAACATCTTCACGGAACGGTGAAGCTGATGCGCCGGACTTGGGGAGACTTCCTGAAGTCCATGAATTCAGATTTTCTACGACCCAAGCACCCCCAGGACATCCCCTATTGGCTTGTCTACCACACGAGAAACTGGTCGGTGAGGTTCAGCGATCTTGAGAGCCAATTCGAAGCCCGAGTGAAGGAACTCGTGCGCCAAACTGAAGAACTGGCGCGCCGGGGCAAACCCGTTGACTTCAAGTGGATGCTGAATCAAACACCGGATGGTCCGGTCTGACAGCCGTTGCGGCGCCTCAAGACACGTCCCGACCTGAGCCAACATTACCTTCTTAGTGCTGGGCAACGTTTCCTCCAGCTTGACCCGTGGTAGGCGACCCGCTGAAGTGCCATCAACCGGTGGGGCGCCCACGATCACCCGCGGGTAGTCGCCAAGGGTTTACGGATTCCTGGCGATCACAGCCCATCGTACCAGAGGTTCATCGCCGTTGTCGTTCCCGCCGCGCCTATTTTAGCGGCCATGCCGGTAAGCCCGGGCTACCTCTCCCCCAGCAGCGCCTTCAGCCGCGCGTAGCCGGCCCGGCTCACCGGCAGGCGCGTGCCGTCCGTCAGAATCGCGATCCGGCTGTCCTTCGCGTACGGTTCGATCTTCGCCACCCGCTCCAGGTTCACCAGGTAGGAGCGGTGGATGCGGAGGAACTTGCCTGGGTCCAGCGACGCCTCGAGACTCGAGATGGTCTGCGGCTTGAGGTGGTTCCTTCCCTGGCTCCTGAGGAGCACGTAGTCGTCCTGCGCTTCCGCGTAGTCCAGCTTGTCGCAAGGGATGACGTCGACCTTGGCCCCGTCCTTGACCACAATCCGCTCCAGGTATTGCAGGGGAGGCCGGGCCGCGGCAGCCAGTTGCGCCGCCGGCGGCAGCCGCGCGCCGATGCGCTGCCGGGCGCGGTCCAGCGCGGCCTCGAAGCGCGCCTGGTTGAAGGGCTTGAGCAGGTAGTCGACCGCATGCACGTCGAAGGCCCTCAGCGCGTATTGGTCGTAAGCCGTGACGAACACCACCGCGGTTTCCGAGCCGATCAGCTCCAGCACTTCGAAGCCGTCGAGCTTGGGCATCTGCACGTCCAGAAACAACAGGTCGGGCTTCAGCTCGGCCACCGCCTTCACGGCTTCGAAGCCGTTGGAGCACTCGGCCGCCACCTCGATCTCGGGGTGCGATCCCAACAGCTCGCGCAGGTAACTACGCGCCAGCTCCTCGTCATCCACAATCACCACGCGAATCACCGGGGCACCTCCGCCTCGGCGGGCACCAGCAATTCCACCCGGTAGAGGCCGCCGGAAATGCGCACATCCAGGCGGGCCGCGGTTCCGTAACGCGCCTCCAGCCGCCGGCGCACGTTCGCCAGGCCCACGCCATTGGCGCGGCGCGCGGGCGCGCTCTCGTCGAAGGTGTTCTCGACCGCGATCCACACGCCGCCGTCCAGGCGCCGCGCCTCGATCACAATCGCGCCGCCCTCGACCAGCGTGGCGATGCCGTGCAGCACCGCGTTCTCCACCAGCGGCTGAAGCAGCAGCGGCGGCACGGGGCAGTCCTTGGTATCCTCCTCGACGCGCTCCTCGACGCGCAACCGCGAGCCAAACCGCACCTGCTCGACGGCCAGGAAGCGGTTCGCCAGCGCGAGCTCCTCGGCGAACGGAATCGACTCCCGCTCGCCCAGTCCCAGGCTGGCCCGCAGAAAATCGGAGAGCAGCGCGCACATTTCCCGCGCCCGGCCCGGTTGAGCGGCGGCCAGTGCGGCAATCGAGTGCAGGCTATTGAACAGGAAGTGTGGGTTGATCTGCGCCTTCAGAGCCCGGAGTTCGGCGTCGCGCGCCAGGATGCGGGCCTCGGCCTCCCGCGCCCGCGCCTCCCGCGAGGCCTCCACGGCCAGCAGGAGGTAATGGAACGCGGCCGACAGCAGGTACAGCAGGGCGCCCATTCCGAACAGCGTGGACACATGGCGCGCGTACTTCGCCTCCAGCCCCAACGCCGCTGCCAGGGCTCTGCCCGCCATGACCCAGAGACCGCTGCTCAGCGCCGCGGCGGCCAGGTTCGCGAGCAGCAGACGCGGAATCCCCGCCGGCCGTATCGGAACGAACCGGCAAACATACCACGCCGACAGGCACACAAATGCGTAGATGGCCGCGAGCGGGAGGACGATGGAAAGGGTCTCGCTCCAGCTCAGCTCGCCCCCGGCGGCCAGCATCCGGGCCAGCAGCGCGGCCAGCGGAACCCACGCCAGCAGGTAGAGGCCCAACCTGTCTTTTCCGGCCAGCAACGGGTGCATCGGGTGGCCTCAGTTCTTGACTTCGACGCCTCCGAACATGGCCAACCCGGTGACGATCAGATGCTTGGTCTCGCCGTCCGCTCTGGGGTGCCGAGTGGTGTCGCTGTAGCCGCCAAAGATCGGCTGGCCCCGAAGCGAGACGCTCCAGGTCTCCGGAACCCTCAGCTCCACTCCGCCGAACACGGCATTGACGTGGATGGTAGCGGATGGTCCAGCCATGGAGGCGCCCCGCAGATCCACGCTGTATCCGCCGAAGAGGGCAAACAGGTCGCCGCCCTGGAAGTCCTTGGCGTCGCTGACAATTTCGCCGCCTCCGAACGCCGTCCATCGATTGAGAAAGGAAGCCGAGTTCCCCGGTCTTCCATTCCGCTGCGCCTCGATCGCCTGCCAGGCCAGCAGCCCGCCCAGGGCGATCAGGGCCAAGGGCCAGAGCTCCCGGAACCGGAGGTGCAGGACGCCCAGGATGTGGAGTTGCAGCAGCGCGCCGACAAACATCAGGATGGCGCCCTGGACCCGCTCGGAGTGGCCCGGCTGCAACAGGCGGGCCATGCCCAGTCCGATGACCGCCAGGGGCCAGAAACGGAAGATCTGGTGCGCGTCGATGAGCTCCTGCCGGTCCAGAAACAGGATCGTGCCCACCGCCACGATGAGCAGGCCGAAGACCAGTCCGGGGGTGATCGCGGGTTTTTCCCTCATATCGCTCTCCATGCAGGAAGCGTAGCACTCGCGGGGGGACGGTTTCGGGCCTTTTTCGGCCAGTGGCGGATGGGGATCGGTAAGTGACGGGGCAAGCCGGGCGGCCTGCCCCATCACGCGGAAAGAAGGTTGTCTACCAGCGGGGTTCGCGACGCTGCCGGGGACCGCCGCGCGAGAAGCCGCCGCCACCGCCGCCGCCCCCCCCGCGTCCGCCGCGGTCCGCTTTCGGCCGCGCCTCGTTTACATTCAGCGTTCGCCCGCCGAAGTTGGTTCCGTTCAGGCCGGCGATGGCGCGTTCGGCCGCATCGGTATCCGGCATCTCCACAAACGCGAAACCGCGCGAACGGCCGGTGTCGCGATCGGTGATGACGTCCACCTTGTCCACCGGTCCGTATGGTTCAAACAGTGCGCGGATCGATTCTTCGGTCGCGCTGAAATCCAGGTTGCCTACAAAGATGTTTTTCAAGTGATCTCCTTACGCTTTCATGCGAGCTCTACGAGGCAGAACGGATTTCTCGGCCAGGTTTCGCGGGACACTCAAACGCACTTGAATTGTACCAGTTTTTCCCGCCCCGGGAGCAACCAGATTCCCGCCCTCTGCATCCGCTAGAATGTCTGCGGTGAACCAATGAGCCTGCGCGCCAGGGTGGCCCTGCTGCTTTGCCTCCTGTTTCCGGTGGCCGCCCAGAACCTCAAGGAGTTCGAAAAGCGGGTCACCGAGTTTGCGCTTCCCAACGGCCTGCGCTTCCTTCTCCTCGAGCGCCACGAGGCCCCGGTGGTCTCCTTCCACACTTACGTCAACGCCGGGTCGGTGGACGATCCCTCGAGCGAAACCGGCCTGGCGCACATGTTCGAGCACATGGCCTTCAAGGGAACCGACCGGATCGGCACGCGCAACTACCGCGAGGAGGCGGAGGCGCTCGAAGCCGTCGAGCGGGCCTACGACCAGCTCGAGGCCGAGCAGGCCAAGGGTCCGCCCGCCGCGCGGATCGAGGCGCTCCAGGACCAGGTTCGGGCGGCCATCGCCCAGGCCCAATCCTACGTCGAGCCGAACGCCTACCCGCGGATCATCGAGCAGAACGGCGGCGTCGGGCTGAACGCCAACACCGGCGAGGACTCGACCGAGTACTTCTACAGCCTGCCGGCAAACCGCATCGAGCTCTGGTTCCTGCTCGAATCCCAGCGCCTGTTCCACCCGGTGTTCCGCGAGTTCTACAAGGAGCGGGACGTGGTGCGGGAGGAGCGCCGGATGCGGGTCGAGTCCAGTCCCGAGGGCAAGCTGATGGAGATGCTGCTGGCGACGGCTTTCGCCGCGCATCCTTACCGCCAGCCCACCGCCGGCTGGGCTAGCGACCTCGAGCGCCTGCGTGCGAAAGAGGCGCGCGAATTCTTCCTCAGGTATTACGTTCCCGCCAACATCACCATCGGCATTGCGGGGGACGTGGACCCGCGGGAGGCCCGGCGCCTGGCCGGCCAGTACTTCGCGCCGCTGCCGGCGCGCCCGCTGCCCCCGCCGCTCCCCACTGTCGAGCCTCCCCAGGAGGGCCAGAAGCGGGTCCAGGTTGAGACCTCCAGCCAGCCCTTCCTGGCCATCGTCTACAAGCGGCCCGGGCAGAACCACAAGGACGACCCGGTGTTCGACGTCCTCTCCGGCATCCTGGACCAAGGGCGGACCGGGATTCTGTACAAAGAGCTGGTCCGCGACCAGCGAATCGCGCTCTCCGCCTCCGCCTCCGCGACCTTCCCCGCAGGCCGCTATCCCAACCTGTTCCTGATTTACGTGGTCCCCAACGCCCGGCATTCGGTCGAGGAAAACGAGAAGGCCTGCTACGACATCCTCGATCGTCTCAAGCGGGAGCCCGTCGCCGCCGATGCCCTGGCGCGGGTGAAGACCGCGCTGCGCGCCTCCCTCATCCGCCAGTTGGACAGCAATGCCGGCATGGCCGTGCAGCTCACCTTCTATCGCGTCAACTACGGCGACTGGCGGAAGCTGTTCCTCGGCCTCGAGGACATCGGCCGCGTCACCGCCGGCGACCTCCAGCGGGTGGTGCGCCAGTATTTCGTCGAGAGCGCCCGCACCGTGGCGTACACCTCCGCGCCGAAAGGGGAAGGGAAATGAGACGGTTCTGGCTGCCGCTGGCAGTAACTCTGGCCGCGCTGGGGCAGGAGACCGAGCTGCGCTTCCCTCCGCTCGGTCCGGTGACCATCCCCAAGGTGGAGACCTTCACCCTGGGCAACGGCCTGCGGGTCTACCTGCTCGAGAACCATGAACTGCCGCTGGTGAGCGGACTGGCGCTGGTGCGCACCGGCAACCTGTTCGATCCCCCGGACAAAGTCGGGCTGGCCACCCTGACCGGCGTGGTCATGCGCTCCGGCGGCACGGCGGCAAAGACCGGAGACCAGCTCGACGAAGAACTCGAGAACGTGGCCGCGTCGGTGGAGAGTTCGATCGGCGAGACCGCCGGCGAGGTCAGCTTCTCCGCATTGCGGGAAAACACGGGCGCGGTGCTCGAAATCTTCAGGGACGTGCTCGGCGGCCCGCGGTTCCGGCAAGACAAAATCGACCTCGCCACGACCCAGTTGCGCTCCGAGATCGCGCGGCGCAACGACGACGCCGAGGCCCTCGGCGCCCGCGAGTTCGCCGAAACCGTCTACAGTAAGGATACGCCTTACGGCTGGCGCATCGAATACGGCACCCTGGCGCGCATCCGGCGCGACGACCTGGTCGCGTTCCACCGCCGGCACTTCTTCCCCGCCAACATCCTGCTGGCGGTCTACGGCGATTTCGCCGCGCCCGAGATGAAAGCCAGGCTCGAGGCGCTGTTCGGCGGTTGGGACGCTGTGCAGCCGCCCGTGCCGCCGTTTCCGCCCGTGCGCGGCAAACCTCACCCCGGCGTCTTCCTGGCCGCCAAGGACGACGTGACGCAGACCGTTTTCTCGGTGGGTCACCTGGGCGGCCTATTGCGCGACCCAGACGAGCCGGCGCTCGAGATCATGGCCAACATCCTCGGCGGCGGGTTCTCCAGCCGCCTGTTCCTGCGCCTCCGCACGCAGTTGGGCTGGGCCTACGACATCGGCGCGGAGTGGGGCGCCGCCTACGACCACCCCGGCCTGTTCCAGGTTTCCGGCAGCACCAGGTCCTCATCCACCACCGAGACCATCCAGGTGGTGCTCCAGGAACTGGACCGCATCCGCTCCGCCGAGGTCACCGGCCAGGAGCTGGAAACCGCCAAGGAGGCCGCGCTCAACGGCTTCGTCTTCCACTTCGACAGGCCGGCCAAGACGCTGAGCCGCCTGCTCCGCTATCAATACTACGGCTACCCGAAGGATTTCATCTTCCAGTACCGGAAAGCCATCGAGGCCGTGACCAAGGCCGATGTGCTGCGGGTCGCCCGCCAGTACCTGCGGCCCCAGGATTTCACGATTGTGGCGGTGGGCCATCCCGCGGAATTCGGAAAGCCTCTCTCCACCCTCGGGCTGCCCTTGCACCCGATCGATCTGACCATCCCCGAGCCGGCCGCCAAATAGCGATATCCTACAGGCGTGAGAGTCACTCTGCTACTTGTTCTGTCCCTGGCCGCCGCGCTGGCCCAAACCCCGCAGGAACGCGGCAAACGCACCATCGACGCGACGCTGGCGGCGCTCGGCGGCGACCGTTTCCTGGCCGTCCAGGACCGCACCGAATCCGGCCGGGCCTACTCCTTCTACCGGGAACAGTTGTCGGGCCTGTCTCGCGCCACGATTTACACGCGCTACGTCCAGCGCCCCGACCCGCCCGAGCCCGGCACGCTATGGCTGCGCGAGCGCCAATCCTTCGGCAAGAACGAACGCAGCGGCGCGGTCCTGTTTGGAGGCGACAAGGGGTACCAGATCACCTTCCGCGGCGCCCGGCCGCTGCCCCAGGAAACCCTCGACCGCTACCAGGACTCCACTCTCCACAACGTCTTCTACATTCTGCGGCAGCGGCTCGGAGAACCGGGGCTGGCCTTCGACTACCGGGGTCCGGACATCGTCGACAACCGGCCTGTCGAGATGGTCGACATCAGCGACGCGGATAACCGGACGGTAACCGTGTATCTGGACCACCTCACCAAGTTGCCGCTGCGCCAGCTCTACGTGCGCCGCGATCCGAAGACCCGAGAAAGGTTCGAAGAGGTGACCATCTTCTCTAAGTACCGGGATGTCGGCGGCGGCGTCCAATGGCCCTTCGACATCCAGCGCCTCCGCAACGACGAGAAAATCTTCGAGATTTACTCGGAAAGCGTCGAGATCAATCAGGGCCTGGCCCAGACCCTGTTCGTGTTGCCCGCCGGGATACCACTCCTGAAGCCCTTGAAATAGCCTCTCCCCCGGGACTCGGCTGACGGCGGTCTGGAGCCGGTGTTGGCACGCCACTCCGGCGTGCTCCATCTTCCTCCCGCGGCACCCGAGGTGGCGCCATTTTGTGCCGGTCCGGCCGACTAATCGTTTAGCGCACCGACGCGGCCGGATCTCACCCTAGAAATTTCCGATAGGACTCTTAGTACTCTGCCCCACACAGGTCTGCCACACATGTGTTTTCAATAACTTACAAAGCTAAACAGATCTTCATCTTGATTCAAGCGCTTGCAGAATTTGAGTGGTGGTACGGCCAGACTGGTGTATAATGTGGGGCAGTCTCGCGCAGCCAAACGCCTGAGATGTGGCTGTGCTGTGCATGCGAGTTGCGGAGCAAGTACTATGCAGCCGGAATGTTTGCCGGGGCACTGGCCCGGCAAGCACAGACAGGGCATCCAGCCCTTGAACACTTTGAACGAAAAGGAGACGTAATGCGAAATCGCAGCTTTATCGTTGTTTTGCTCATGCTGCTGGCGGTGGGGGTATGCATGGGGCAGGAATCCCGCGGCACGATCGTGGGCCGAGTCACCGACGCCCAGAACGCCGTGATTCCGAACGCCTCGGTGCAGGTGGTGAGTGCAGCCATGGGTACCAAGCTCTCGCTGACCACCAACGACGTGGGCTTCTACCAGGCCTCCTACCTGATTCCCGGCATGTATCAGATTACGGTGGAATCGCCGGGCTTCAAGAAGTATGTGCGCGATGGCGTCGAGGTCCGGGTCGCCGACCGGATCGAGATCAACATCACGCTGGAAGTCGGCGCAGCGGCCGAAAGCGTCACTGTGACCGGAGAAGCGCCGTTGCTGACTACTGCCACCGCCTCGATGGGCGCGGTGGTGGACTCCAAGCGGGTAGCGAGCCTGCCGCTGTCTTACGGCGACCCGTTCCTGCTGATCGGTCTCACCCCGGGCGTGACCTTCAACGGCAGCGTCCGCCTGGACCGCCCGTTCGAGCCGACCCATATCGTGAACTTCTCGATGGGCGGAACGCGCGGCAACCTGAACGACATTACCATAGACGGCGCGCCTAGCACGGCCACCGCCAACGCCAACGAGGTGATCGCGTCCTATGTGCCGCCCACGGACATCGTGGCGGAATTCAAGGTTCAGACGGCCACCTTCGACGCGCAATTCGGACAGACGCAAGGCGGCGTCACCAACATCAGTATCAAGTCGGGCACCAACGCGTTCCACGGCACCGCGGGCTACTCGTTCCAGCGCCCGAGCATGTGGGCCAACGACTTCTTCAACAACAAGGCCGGGCTTCCGACGCCCAATTTCAGCTTCGACCGGTGGACCGGCTCCATCGGCGGCCCGGTGCGCATCCCCAAGGTGTACGACGGACGGAACAAGACGTTTTTCCTGTTCGGCTACGAGGGCATCCACGACTCGCGGCCGCGGCACGACGACGCCACCAACACGATCCCTCTCCCGGCCATGCACAACGGGGACTTCTCGCAGTTGCTGATCAACGGCGGCTCCAGCTACCAGATCTACGACCCGGCCACGCGCGTCAAGCTGGCCAACGGCCGGTATCAGGAGAGTCCGTTCTCCGGCAACATTGTTCCCAAGGACCGGATTACCCCGGTCGGCGCGGCCATCATCAGCTACTACCCGACCACCGAGACGACCCCGGGCGACCCCCTCGGTCTGAGCAACTACAAGGATGCCAGCCTGGCGGAGAGGGCCAAGTATTGGAACCTCACCGCGCGCGTGGACCAGAACCTCGGCGACAAGCAGCGCTTCTTCGTTCGTTACAGCATGTATTCTCGCGCGAGCGAATACAACGACTACTTCCACAACGCCTTCTATGGCAACTTGTTCTGGTTCTTTTCCAAGACGGCGATGTTCGATCATGTGTACACGCTTTCGCCGACTATGGTGCTGAACACGCGATACAGCTATAACCGCTTCATCCGCGCCACGGACTTTCCGGGCCAGACCAGTGGGTTCGACCTCAGCACGCTGGGCTTCTCGTCGAATTACGTCAGCCAAGTCCCGAAGAACATGGCGCGCTTCCCGCGCATCAACTACGCCAGCACCAGCTATATCGGCAACGGCCTCACGGTGGAGAACCGGCCGGTGATGAACCACACGGTTTCCGCCACCTTGTCGAAGGCGGCCGGCACGCATTCCATCCGCGGCGGATTCGAATACCGCGTGTATCAGGAAACCGACGCTTTCAAGAGCAACCAGCAGACCGGTCAGTTCACATTCGGCAGCACCTGGACCGGCGGGCCGCTGGACAACTCGACCGCCGCGCCGAGCGGTTACGGACAATCGATTGCGGCGCTGCTGCTGGGCCTGCCCAACTCGGCCAGCATCACCCGCCAGTCGGACTACGTTGAACAGTCGGGAAACTGGGGGTTCTTCGTGCAGGACGACTGGAAGGTCTCCCCGAAGGTCACCTTGAATCTCGGCGTGCGCTATGAGTTCGAGACGCCGCTGAAGGAGCGCTACAACCGCAGCACCCTGGGCTTCGACACCACTTACGTGCAGCCCATCTCGGCGGCGGCGGCTGCTGCTTATGCCACGAAGTACCCCACTTATTCAGGTGGCTTCCCCGAGCTTCCGGTCAGCGCCTTCAGCCTGCTGGGCGGCATGACCTTTCCGACGCCGGGCGGTCATGGCGGCGCCCTCTACAACACTCCGAAAGACATTTTCATGCCGCGCGTGGGTCTGGCCTACCAGGTTGCACGAACCACCGTGCTCCGCGCCGGCTTCGGCATGTTCGACGGCTTCCTGGGCGAGCGCCGCGGAGACGTGTTCCAGAACGGCTTCACCCAGAACACCAACATGGTTCTCACCGCCGACAGCGGTTTGACCTGGTTGACCACCATCGCCAACCCCTTCAACAATGGCATCACCGAGCCCGTCGGCGCGGCCAACGGATACCAGACCTACCTGGGACAGAGCTTCACCTTCTTCAATCAGAATCCCAAGATCCCGATCACGCTGCGCTGGCAACTGGGCCTCCAGCATGAGTTCAAGGGTTTCGTTCTCGAGACCAGCTACGTCGGAAGCAAGACCAACCACCTGGAGAGTTACACCGGCGACCGCGGCACCTTGGGGACTAACATCAATGCCCTTCCGGACCAGTACTTGAGCACGGAGCAGTTGCGCACCCCAACCTCGGATGCTTGGTACAACTACCTGACCGCCAACATCTCCAATCCGATGTACAACCTGTTGCCGGGCAATACCCAGGGAACTTACACCAGCAGCAACATCACGCGCCAGACGCTTCTCTCGCCCTACCGGGCCTTCGGATCGAACGCCCTCTACACCACCGACAATATCGGCTTTGCCTGGTACCACGGTCTCCTGGCCAACCTCCAGAAGCGCTTCTCGAAGGGCTACACCGTCAACTTCAGCTACACGTATTCTAAGTGGATGCAGGCTGTCAGCCGGCTGAATGCAGGCGACACGGCGCTGGTCCACGAGATCTCGGAATCCGACGCGCCGCACCGCTTCAACATCAGTGCGGTTTGGGAACTGCCGTTCGGGAAGGGCAAACCTCTGCTCGCCAATGCCAACCCGGTGCTTTCGCGCATCGTGGGCGGCTGGCAGATTTCGGGCCTCTGGACTCTCCAGAGCGGCTTCCCGCTGGCCTTCGGCAACAATATCTACTACGGCGATCCGTCGAACATCGTGTTGCCGCTCGACCAGCGCACCCCGGAGCATTGGTTCAACACCGCCTTGTTCGAGATGGACTCCAACAAGCAGCCGCGGAGCACTGCGCTTCGGGTGTGGCCTTACCGCTTCAGCCAGATCCGCGGACCGCGGGGGAACAACTGCGACCTGGCTGTGATCAAGGACACCCGGATCACGGAAGGCAAGAACCTTCAGTTCCGTGCCGAGGCCCTCAATGCCTTTAACCATCCCTACTTCCCGAACCCGCTTATGACGGTTACAACCGCCCAGAACGCGAAGGACACCGGGTTCGGCCAGATCAACGCTTCCACCCAGAACAACTACGCCCGGCGCTTGCAGCTCACCGTCAAGTTCGTGTTCTAGTCCGGAGCGTATTGTCTACGGCGGTTCCTCAAAAGGGGCGGGCCACAGCGGCCCGCCCCTTTTTCCTTTTGGTTTGGGCTCGAAGCCTCGGGCTTGCTGCCCCTGCTCCGAAAAGCCCGTTTCACGTGCTGGAGCCCAACGAAGCGACCTACAAACTTCATAGGTCAACGCTTGGCGACTACTCGTCCACTGAGGGCTTGGCAAACCTACCTAGCCGCGTGTTTCCCGCTCGTCCGGCAAGTGAACTCAGGCGTTCATCTTGGCGCCAACAGCCGGTTCCCAACGAAACGATGCCTGCCGCGCTTCGACCGCGCCCAGCCCGCCCGGCAGGTGAAAGCCCGCGAGAAGACACCGATCGGCCGCAGCCCGCTCCAGCAACTGTTTTCGCGTGCACACCGTTTCCACGGGAGACAGATCGAAGGCGCAGACCCACTCCGGATGTTCGAACTGCGCCGGATGAACCAGTGCGTCGCCCACGTAGAGCAGTTGCTGCCTTCCCGAAGAAACTAGCACGGCGGCATGCCCGGGTGTGTGGCCCGGCGCCGGAAACACCAGTATGCCCGCCGCGATTTCCGTCGGCCGATCGAGCAGGCGCAGGCGGTCCCTCGCTGGCGCCACGTGATCCCGAAAGGAGGGCGCCATCAAAGCCTCCAGCGGCCCGACGCCGTAGATCTCGCCGGCCTCCAGCCGGGCCTGAGTCTCGGCGGACATCCAGAACTCGAACTCCTTCCGCATCATGACCACCGCCGCATTCGGAAATAGCTGCACTCCGGCGATATGGTCCGGATGCGCGTGGGAAAGGATCACCGTATGGACATCTTCCGGCGAGAAGCCCGTCGAAGCCAGGCTTTCCGGCAGCTTTCCCGTGTTGGGGCCGAGTGCGCCCGCGCCCGTGTCGATCAGAATTCGCGTCGATCCCGTATCCACGAGCATCGCGGTGTAGGGAACAGACAGCTCCGCGGGCGGCCCGCTCTCAGGCGGCAGGACAAGCGATCCGGGGTAGGTCAGTTCGCCGTCGGCCAGAGTCCAGCAGTCATAATCGCCGATGTGGAATCTCTCAGCGCCTTTCATGAACTCCTCCCCGCTGTGGCTGCGTAGTCCCGGACGGTCGTGAGCGGCCGCGGCATCAAATCCAGCGTCTCGCGCATGTCCATCGGGCAGCCATGCGCGTATTCGAGCGTCAGTGCGGCGAAGGTCTGGCTCAACGGGTCCCTGGCTTCCGCATATTGTTTCTCCAGCGCGGCCTGTGGAACGTGTTCCACCGTGAAAGACCGCGCGGTTACCTCCTCGAAGATACGCACCACGCGGAGTGGCGTGAGATTCTCGGGCCCGCCTGCCAGCAGCATGCGGTTGCGCGCCGCGCCATTCCCGAGCGCATCCACTGCGAAGCCCGCTACGTCGCGGTAAGACACCCAGGCCAGCGGCTGCTCACCGCTGCCGTAAACCGTCGCGCGGCCATTCGCGTAATCAAACCCGAGCGTGGGACTCAGCCAGACCTCCATGAAGTAGTTCGCCAGCAAAACCGTGTATTCGATTCCGCTACGGGCCAGCGCGGTTTCCACCTCGCGCTTGGCCTGGAAGAGCGGGCAATCGTAGTGCAGGTCCGGCGGAATCGATATGTAAAGGAACTGCCGGACTCCGGCGCGGTTCGCCGCATCGATCAGGTGCAAGTGGCCCTGCCGATCCACCGTATCGATCGAGTCTCCTTCCTGCCGTGAGAATGTGGATGATGCGGTTGTGATCACCGCCGAGACTCCCTCGCAGGCCTGTGCGAGGGATGCTGGACTTTTCAGATCCCCGATCGTCGTGGCGGCTCCTGCCGATTGGGCCGCCGAGATTCGATCTCTGGCTGAATTGGCGCGCACGAGCGCCCGAACGGAGTGGCCCGCGCCGCGCAAACGCCGGCAGATTTCGCTTCCCAGGAGTCCGGTGGCTCCCACCACAAGGATCATATCGACCTCCTGTCATAGCATGCTCCCGAAATGAGTTTCAGACAAGTGGGGCGGGATTCGAGGCCCGGCATCATAGAGAACCCGCCCGCGAATGGCCCGGCGCGGCGGCGCTCAGTTGACCTGAGAGACGCCGGCATCACTGCCTTGGCGCGGAGGGTGCCGCCGCGCGCGACACAGAATGCCTCTTGGTCTCAACTTGCCGGGAGACGGGCGAAGGATATGCCAGGGATATTTCGAAGGTTGGGGGCCTGGCGCGTGCCCCACCGCCCGTCGCCGGGGAACCGATCGTGACCCGTCTCTTACTGCCCGCCGCCGATTGCGATGCAGGTGCCGGCCTCATCATCTCCAAAGTTATTTCCAATCCCACTCCCAGTCTCGAAGCAGGTCATTCCGTTCGGGATCAGGTCCCTGAAGTTGAACGTTTTCCCGTTCAATTTGAAGGGTTTGCTCGACACCAGCTCCGCCGAGTTAGTCATAGTGCCCGACCATCCGCCATCGGCGCTTTGGAACATTCCTGCTTTCCTGACAAACGTGGCCACGGGTGCCCCCCAGCTCGACCGGTCAGTCAGGTTACCCCACTGACGGGTATCGGGCCTGTTGCTGAAATAGATGGTGGCGGTTCCGGTGGAGACCAGTTGAAGGAAAAACGACGTCCCAGGGGAGGACGGCGGCAGCGTGAACGGCTGTAGCTGTACGCCGCTGAAGTCTGACACCCAGATGAGGTAAGCATGTTCCTTGTCGACCTTCGGGGCACCCGACAAGGACTCGAACAAGGACCCCAGGTTGAGATCTCCAAGGAGCACGGGGTACCAAATGCAGACTCCACCCGTAGCGGTGGTATAAGCCGACCCACCCGTAAAGGCCAGGGCCACCTGCCCAGCGCCAGCGGGGCCGGCAGCCTTCTCGTCGGCCATCATTGAGGGGAGTGACGCCAGGAGCAGGATTCCCAGCAGTGCAATAGTTGCGAGTTTCATACAATGTTCCTTTTCGTCTAGAGTTGGTATTAGTCAGGTCGCGCCTCTCCGGAACGGAAAGCCCTCGCGGCGAAGACGCCGTTACCTGCCGCTCACAGAGTGAGCCCTGCATGACTCTCTCCGCAAGAGTTCACGCGTGAGCAGGGGGTGAACGTTCACGTGAACGCAGCGGCCAGCGGGGGATAGACGCTCACGGGAGCGAACGGGCGGTGAGTAAGCCCCGGACGCGCAGGGCATCGAATAGAGGCTCGACCGGGACCCATACCGCCCAGCCAGTGCGCTGCTCATACGCCGTTTCGAGCTCGCCAATCGCGGCGTCCCAATCGCCCAGCGCCGTATCCACAACAGCGCGCTCGTGGGCGGTGACGGCGCCATGCGCCTCCAGGCGGCGCAATTCTCCCAATGTCTCCCGCGCGGCTTCTGGGTTTCCACTCGATGCATAGGCAAACCCAAGAGTGCCGAGCAGATGGGGCAGAAAGGAGACCCCAACTAACTGCTCGCGTGCTTTCAGACAGGTGTCTACCGACTCCAGATACCTGCCCTGGGCCGCATACACCCTCGCGAGCAGAATGTGCGTCCGGTAAAACCCGGGATGCAGGGCGATGGTCTTCCAGCACTGTTCGATCGTGTCGTCAAAGCGCCGGCTCCGGTAGAGAACGAACCCGACATCATCCGCGATGGGCGCCGAAAGCGGGTCCAGCCGTTCCGCTTCCCGGATCTCGTCGAGTGCCTGGTTCATTTCTTGCATGGGGAGCAGACCGAAACAGGCGTACCAGTGGTGGGCAGTGGCGTAGGCGGGATCCGATTCCAGCGCTTTACGCCAGTGCTCTTCGGCGGACTCGAACTTCCGATCGTACAGCGCCGTTACGGCCGCCAACGCGGATCGTGCCGCGGCCAGTTCCGGATCCACCGCGAGCGCCGTCAAGGCCGCCTCCCGCGCTGCGGGCATGCAGGCATGCGGCAGCGCCAGGCCGTGCATCATCATGAGGACGTGGCACTCCGCGATTCCGGCCCATGCCTTGGCGGCTCGTGGATCGCGCCCGGTGGTGGCCGTATACAGCTCCAGCGCACGCCGGAAGCCGGTTGCCGTGCGCTGGTTCCAGGCGTGGCGCGCTTGGAGGTAGAGCATGGCGCCTTCGGCATCCGTAGCCGAAACCGCTGGCGGGGTTCCGGAACTCAGCGCGGACGCGATGGAAGCCGCAATTTCCGCCTCGAGCTCGAGCACATCGTACGGTGTCCGGTCGTACCGCGACGCCCAGATCTCGCAGCCATCGGCGGTGGACAGCAGCCGAATCGTGATGCGATAGCGATCGCCCGCGTTGCGCACGGCGCCCTCGATCAGCAGATCGGCGCCGAGCTGTTGGCCGATGTCGCGGACGTCCTGCTGCACGCCCTTGAATTGGAAGCTCGATGTCCGCGCGACCACCCTTAAACCTTCAGTGCGGGCCAGAAGATCAATCAATTCTTCGGCCAAACCATCGCAGAAGTACCCGGCTGCGTTGTCCGCTGTCAGATTCAACAACGGCAAGACGGCGACCGTCCTCAGCGATTTCGCGACTGCCTCGTGCGCGGCGGTGAACGCCGGAAGGTAGCTGCCCGGCCGGTACACGATCCGGTGGGATTCGCCGCCGCCCTCGGCTGCGTAGTAACCCGCCAATCGCTCCCGCAGCTTCCGCACCTGTACCCGGACGATCGTATCCTGGCGCGGATCGAACGACTCGGGACGGCCCAGCGCCTCGACACCAAGCGTGTACTCTTTCAGGCTGTCGCCTCTGCCCGCCAGAGCCGCTTCGACCGTGTACCGAAGCAGCCGGCGAAGGGATTCCGAAGCGCGAAAACGCGAATTTGCCAGGATATGTTCGAGTTGCTCGCGCACCGTTTCCGCCGAGGGTGCGCCATCCGGCATGACACACACTATAGCACTCCGCTGCCAAGGCTGCGGTGAACTCCAGACAGCAGAGTTTCAACGCATGAGCTCTCTTCGGCGTGCCTCTGGAGAGCCCTCCGCTGTGTAACGGCCCTTTGCCGAACACCCGAACCGGACATGGGCCCAGCTTCGAATCGGATAAGCCCTCTGTAACGCCGCAGGGTTTATCCAGACCCACAATTCGGCCACGCCTTTCGACATACGGCGATGCGTCAGCCCTGCGGCGATTGTTCAGAGATTGCCCGCTACGCGACCCTCGTCCCGGCGCGACTAGGCCCGCTTTGACCATCGAGCACTGAAATCAGTCCCGGTAGAGCACGATACCCATCGATGCGTCGAAACTGTTGCACTATTCCGCGTAGCTCTGCACCTTGTCGATCAACTCGAAGACGAAGTCGCGGTCGGCGGCACTGAGCGAGAACAGATCCACGGCGGCCGTGAGCGTCACGGTTCCCCCGCTCTTCAGGTGGACGGTCTTGGCGACCGCGGGGGCGTCCGCTGTTGGTGCACGGTGCCGCCGCGGGCCGCTGCCCCGGGTCTTCGCGCGCAGCAGAACCGAGAGCGGCAGCCCCGAGTACTGCGCCGCTTGCAGGAAAAACGACAGCGCCTTCTTGTGCGTGGCGCCGGTGAGCCCGTACTGCCGCGTCGCCTCTTCGAGCTGGTGCGGGGAGGTCCGGCTCAGGTCCAGAGCCACCAGCGCAGCGTAGTTCCGCTCCAGAATGCGGCGAAGCAGCGCCCTGCGACTGTCTTTCTTTGCCACCAGTTCCCGCAGCTCGGCGGTCGGGCATTGTGCCTCGTCCATCAGGCCCAGGAACCGGAACGCCCCCAGCAACTGTCCCTGAATCGCTCCGGAATAGGAGGGCCAGAGGGAGCGGTCGAGCTGGTTGGGGCAGCCGCGCTCGAGGGTCTCCAGGGCGGTGAGGAAGGTGCGGAAGGGAACGTAGGGAACGGTGTGCGGTGGCATATCTATACTGTCTGCTATACCACATTCGATTCCATGTGCGGATACTGCCGGACTTTTTTTGGAGATGCGCCCGGCGGGGGCTAGAATGGAGCCAAGCAGAGGTCGCGTGGGGCAGGCGGTTTGGCCTCCCTTCCGCGTGTTGGCCCCAACATTTTGGGCCATCTTCGAAAAGGGCCCCTTATGGTGTACGCAAGGTGCTTTACTTTTTCCCCGTTCCCGTTTACCATGGTCTCAGCCCCCGAGAGCCGGGACCCCGTCGGGTCCCGCAGGACTGTCCGTTTGACTGAGGAGACTGCGAGCTTTGCTTAAACTCAAACGTGTCGAACTTCAGGGGTTCAAGTCCTTCCCGGACCGCACCGAGCTGCGCTTTCCCGGCTCCGGAGTCGCTGCCATTGTCGGACCCAACGGCTGCGGGAAGTCCAACCTCGCCGATGCCATCAATTGGGTGCTCGGCGAGCAGTCCGCCAAGACCCTCCGTGGCGCCCGCATGGAGGACGTGATCTTCGCCGGAACCCGCGACCGCAAGGCCCTCAGTCTGGCCTCGGTGACCATTACCATGGTCGACCCGGGGTTCCACTTCCTGGAGGTTGCCGCCAAGACCAACGGCGGCGCCAACGGCAAGACCAACGGCACGGCCGGGGCGGTCCACCCGACCAACGGCGCCCCCACCAACGGCAAGGGCTTCGAGCATGACGAGAGGGAGATCACCATTACGCGCCGCCTGTTCCGCTCCGGGGACAGCGAGTACCTGATCGACGGACGGCGCGCGCTGCTTCGGGACATTCAGGACATCTTCATGGGCACCGGGCTGGGCCCGGAATCCTACGCCATCATCGAGCAAGGCCGCATCGGCCAGCTCCTCAGCTCCCGCCCGCAGGACCGCCGCGCGGTGATCGAGGAAGCGGCGGGCATCTCCAAGTTCAAGTCGCGCCGGCGGCTGGCCGAGGCCCGGCTCGAGGGCGCCAAGCACAACCTCGAGCGGGTTTTCGACATTCTCGAAGAGGTGGGCCGGCAGGCCAATTCGCTCAAGCGCCAGGCCGCCAAGGCGCGCCGCTACGAAGAGCTGAAAGCGGAGATGAACGCCCAGTTGCGGCGGGTGCTCGCCGGCCGCTACAAGATGCTCGAGCGCGAGGCCGCCCGGATCGCCCTGGACCTCAACCTGGCCACGGCCCGTTTCGACGCCCTCTCGGCCGAGGCCGCCGCAAAGGAACAGGAATACAGCCGCTCGCAAGCCCAAGGCTACCAGACCGAAGCCCAACTCACCGAAGCTCGCAAGAGGCTCTCAGAGCTCAATCTTGAGTTGGAGCGTACCCGCGGGCGGCTCGACTACCAGGCCAGCCAGGTCGGCTCCATCGAGCAGCGCATGACCCAGAGCGAGGCCGAATCCCAGGAGCTGGACGGCCGCCTCGGCCGCCTCGGGGAAGAGCTCGAGGTCGGCCGCCAGCGCGTCGCCGAACAGGATGCGCGCACCGAGGCGGCGGGCCAGCGGCTCGAGACCAAGGGGCGCGAGCGCGACGCGCTACAGGCCGCCCTGGCGGATCGCGAGCGGGGAATCGAGTCCTCGCGCCAGGCCGTGCTCCGGCTGCTGGGCGAGGCCGCCTCGCTCAAGAACCAGCTCGGGCAGATCGACACCTACCTGGCCGCGCTCGACCGCGACGCCGCCAAGTCCCAGAAAGAGGAGCAGTCGGCCGCCTCCGACCTGGAATGGATCGGAGCCTCGAAAGCCGAGCTTTCCCTCAAGCTGGCCGCCAGGCAATTGGAGCTGGAGTCGATCTCCGACCTCCGCGCCCGCTACGAGCAGGAACTGGCGGATAGCAGAGGCGAGCTGGCGGAGATGCGCCGTGCCCTCGACCGGGAGCGCTCGGAATTCTCCCGGCTCAAGGCGCGGCGGGATTCGCTCGAGGAGATCCTCTCCCACCGCGCCTACACCACGGACTCCGTGAAGCGCCTGTTCACCGCCATCGAGCGCGGACAGGCCCAGGAGCTGCGCCCGCTCGGCGTGCTGGCCGATTTCGTCGAGGTCGAGCCGGCCTACGAGAAGGCGGCCGAGGAGTTCCTCCACGACGAGCTGGAATACATTGTGGTCCGGGACTGGCGGCAGGCGGAGTGCGGCATCGAGCTCATGCGCGCTAGCGGGGAAGGCCGGGCCACGTTCCTGGTGCATCCGGAGCCTGCCGGCGAGCCCGCCAGCGGCCCCTCGCCCGAGCCTCCCCTGGACGAGGCGGCGGGCGTGGCCGCCCGGCTCAACCAGGTCCTCCGGCTCACCAACGGGTTCGGCAGTTACGACGTGCAGTGCCTGCGGCGCCTGGCGCGGTGCTTCGTGGCCACCGACCGCGCCGCGGCGCAACGCCTGGCGCTGGAGTACCCGGATCTCTATTTCCTTCTGCCCGACGGCGTCTGCTATCACGGCCACGCCGTAAGCGGCGGCAGGAAGACCTCCAGCGGCCCGCTGGCGCTCAAGCGCGAGTTGCGGGAAGTGAAAGCGCAGGTGCAGGCGCGCCAGAAGCGCCTCGAGGAAACCGCCGCGCGGAGCGAGAGCCTCGAGCGCGACATCGCGCGGCTGGAGCAGGAGACCGAGCGCCTTCGCGCCGCCCAGCAGAGCCAGGAGAAAGAAGCGCTGGCCCTGGATCACGAGATGCGCAAGCTGGCCGACGAGCTTTCTCGGGCCGGCTCGCGGCTCTCCGTGGCGCGCCTCGAGCTGGACCGCCTGGCCAAGGAGCGCGAGCGCTCCCTGACGCGGCGCCGCCGCGACCAGGCCTCGGTGGAAGAGAAGGAGCGCGCCAGGACCGAGCACGAGCACGCGCTCCAGGCCGCGCGCGAGGATCTGGAGGGATTGAAGGCCGGAGTCGCGCGCGTCACCGAGGAGCACTCCGCTCTGCGCGTCGAGATGGCCGGCCTCGAAGAGCGCCGCCGCGCCGAGCGCACGGCCATGGCCCGCCTCGAATCCCAACGCGACGAGCTGAGCGCCCGGGCCCAGGAGATCGCGCGCGACCTCGAGCGGCTGGGTCTCGAGCGCGCCCGCCTGCTGGCCAGCAACCTCGAACTCGATGAGCGCCTCAAGGTCCTTTCCGAGGAGCACTCGCAGGCCGCGCTCGAGGTCACTCGCCTGGCCGATGAGGAGGTGAGCCTGCGGGCGGAGTTGGCCGCTCTCGAGGAGACCCTCAAGCAGTTGCGCGCCGGCGTGCAGCAGGCGCAGGAATCGCGTTCGCACATCGAGGTCGAGCTGGTGAAGCGCCAGGCCGAGCTCAAGTACCTGGAGGAATCCAGCCGCAAGGAGTTGGGCCTCCCGGTGGAGCAGCTTGCCGGCGGCGAAGAGACCGTGCCGGACGCCGACGCGCTGGCCCAGATCGAGGGCCGGTACGAGGAGCTCCGCGGGCGCATCGAAGCCCTCGGCCCGGTGAATCCCGAGGCCCTGGCCGAGTACCGCCAGGCGCACGAGCGCTACGAATTCCTGAACACGCAGCGCCAGGACCTGCTGGATTCCATCCGTGACACCGAGAAGGCCATTCAGGAGATCGACGTCGAATCCAAGAAGCGTTTCTCGGAGGCCTTCACGGCCATCAACGCGCATTTCCGCGAGCTGTTCGCGACGCTGTTCAGCGGCGGTGCCGGGGAGATGCGGCTGACCGATGAAGCCAACGCGGCCGACTCGGGCATCGACATTGTCGCTTCGCCTCCCGGAAAGCGGCTCCAGAACGTCCTGCTGCTCTCGGGCGGCGAGAAAGCCCTCACCGCGCTGGCGCTGCTGATGGCGGTTTTCAAGTTCCAGCCCAGCCCGTTCTGCATCCTGGACGAGGTGGACGCTCCGCTCGACGAGCCCAACATCCAGCGGCTCACGCGCCTGATCGCCGACATGGCCCGGCAGACGCAGTTCGTCGTCATCACGCACGCCCGGCGCACCATGGAGTCGGCCCAGGCCCTCTACGGTGTGACCATGCAGGAGCCCGGCGTCTCCAAGCTAGTCTCGGTGCAATTCAACCCGGTGCTCCCGCCCCCCGAGGCGCCAGTGCGCCAGGTGGCGATCGCGTAGGATAGGCCTACAGCCCTGTCCCCGGACCCGTCGGCCGCCACAAGGCCGGGTCGTTGGGATCGTGGCGCCGCGCCCGCTCCCGCGCGGCCTCCCAACTGTTGGTGGCGTAACAGTACACGCAGTCGAATCCGCAGGTGTCGTAGGCGCCGATGTCCACGCTCTCCACGCAGCCGCACTGCTTGCGCGTGGGGCACGGTTTCAGCACCAGGTCGGAGCGCAGCAGCTCCAGGTCCACGCAGTGCGCCTTCCGCACGCCGGCCGCGAGCACGGCGTCCTCGCAGCAGGAGTACAGCGCGATCCCGTGCGCCTCGGCGATGCTCTTCAGCTCCCTCACCAGCGACAGCTTGGCCTCGAGATCCGGCTCGACAAACTGAACGCCGGCCTGCCCCAGGTTGCGGCGCGTTTTTCCATAGAAATCCGCGAAGGAGAAGTAACAGCGCCCGGTGTAGCCCGCCAGTTCGCGGGCCAGCGACGAGAAGTTCCTCAGGTGATACTCGACTGGCGTCCCCTCCGACAGCAGGATAGGATCGTAGCGCCACAATGTCAGTGCCGGGGAAATCTTGTCCGAGAGCGCCCGGAATGCGCGCAGGGCGTTCGTGAGGTTCGGGTTGCGCGCTTCCAGCGGCTTCCCGTATCCGTTGATCGAGACGTGGAAGTAGAACCGGAATCCCCGGGCCCGCAGGTTGCCAAGCCCGCCCAGCAAAGGAGCGGGATAGCGCGTCCAGAAGACGATCCCCGCGCATTCTTCCGGCGTGAGCATCACCCGATGGACCCGTCTGCCGAATGGATCGATCCAGTGACAGTACCCCCACCGGATCCGGTTCATGAACCACGCGGCATAGAACGCTGGAATGTCCGTCCGCCGGCTGGCGCTCACCAGTTTCACAGAACCCCGCCTCCGCGAGCCCGTTCTCGTCCGATACTTGGAGACTACCACAATAGCTCGTGGAGTCTGGGATGGAGTCTTGGGAGAACCCGGTCAAGAGGAAGCGGTGCCGGCATCCTCCGGGGCCTACGCCGGCGCCAGAATCTCCTTCACTCTTTGTTCCAGCGCCGATGGCAGAAACGGCTTGGCGATGAAGGGGAACCGGGTCTCGCACGGTGCCTCCACTTCGGCCTCGGCCACGCAGCCCGACATCAGCAGCACCGCCAGGCCGGGCTTCTTGCGCACAAACTCCACCGCCAATTCAGGCCCGGTCACCCGGGGCATGGCCACATCGCACAGCAGCAGGTCGATCTGGTCGCGCGCCCGCTCGAACATGGCGCGGGCCTCCTCCACGTCGATCGCAGCCAGGACACGAAACCCGCTCGCCTCCAGCGTCAACTGGGCGATCCTGCAAACGATCGGCTCATCGTCGGCCAGAAGAACTGTCTGCATGGCTCGTCGCTGACGCACTTCGCAAGCGTCAGTCCCATTCTAGGGAAGCGCTTGGGCCAGGGGAATCGGTGAACCACCTGAGAAAACTCGCGGTGATGTCGCGGCAAGGAAGTACGCGCGCGACTGCGCCACCCGATCAGCTCTGCACGGCGCCCTGCACCGCTCGATCCACTCCCAGCGACCGGCACTCGCTGATCACCATCTCGCGCACCAGCTCCCGGAAACCGATGCTATGCCGCCACCCCAGCCTCTGCCGCGCCTTGCTGGCATCCCCAAGCAGCATGTTGACCTCGGCCGGCCGGTACAGGTTTGGGTCCGCCACCACGTGCTTGCGGTAGTCCAGCCCGACGCAGTCGAAGGCCAGCTCGGCGAACTCCCGCACCGAATGGGACTCGCCGGTCGCTACCACGTAATCGTCGGGCTCCGGCTGCTGCAGCATCAGCCACATCGCCTGCACATACTCCCGCGCGTGCCCCCAGTCCCGCTTCGCCTCCAGGTTCCCCAGCCGCACCTCCCCGGCCTTGCCCGCAAGCACCCGCGCCACGCCCGAGGCGATCTTGCGCGTCACGAACTCGAATCCCCGCCGCGGGGACTCGTGGTTGAACAGAATCCCGTTGGAGGCGTGCAGCCGGTAGGCCTCGCGGTAGTTCCGCGTGAGATGGAAGCCCGCTACCTTGCTGATGCCGTATGAGGAGCGCGGGTGAAACGGCGTGCGCTCATTCTGCGGCACCTCGATGGCGTGGCCGAACATCTCGCTCGACCCCGCGAAGTAGAACCGGCACTGCGGCGCCAGGTTCTTCAACGCCGCCAGCAGAAAGTGCGTCCCATTGATGTTGGCGTTCAGAGTCGAAAACTCGTCGTCGAAGGAATAGCTCACGAAGCTCTGCGCCGCCAGGTGGTAGCATTCCTCCGGCTGCACCTTCTCGACCAGGGTGTGGATGCTGGCGTAGCTTTCCAGCGAGGCCGCGTGCAACTGCAGCCGCCCCAGCACCGGCAGCAGCCGCGACAGCCGGTGTTCCGGGTCCTCCAGCGCGACCCGCCGCACCATCCCGTGCACCTGGTAGCCCTTCTCCAGCAGAAACTCCGCCAGGTAGGAGCCATCCTGGCCCGTGATTCCCGTGATCAGCACGCGTTTCCCACTCATTGCATTTCGATGGTATCACGCGTGCCAGCGGGGCAGGTCCTGCCCGCTACGCGGTCGCGGCTCGGCCAAGGTACTGAGCCGCGCGCGTGAGCAAGCGGCTGGTCTGATGCCCAAGAATTTATGACGCCGCGTATAGCAGGTGGCCCGGCCTTCAGCCTGCGCCTGCGTCGCTACAGCGTCTTGTAGCAGCTCCGCGCCGCGTTGCACCCGTACTGGTCCACCAGCTTGCCGTCCGGCCCCAGAACGAGCTGCGTCTTCAGGCACCAGAAGATATGGTCGCCTCCGCTGGACGCCTCCTGGTCGGGATCTATGAAAATGCCTTTCCAGCGCAGGTTCTCGCAACGGTCGTTGCCAATCACGCGGAAACCGGTTTCCTCCATGGTCACATCCTCGCTTGCACCGCCGCCAGCAGGGCGCGCTTGACCGCCACCTGCGCCAACCGCACTTTATAGGCGTTCATGCTCAGCGGCGTGGCGCCCTCGACCGCCGCCTTCCCGGCTGCTTCCGCCGCCGCCGCGCTCACCGTCTTGCCGGCCAACTCCCGTTCCGCTGCCGGCGCGCGCCACGGCACGGGCGCGACGTGGCCCAGCAGGACCCGCGCGCGCTCGACCGTGCTGCCCTTCATCTTCAGCGCCACCGAAGCCGTCGCCAGCGGCCAGTCCAGTGCCTCCTTCTGCCGCACTTCGTAGGTTGCATTCCGCAGGCCCGCGGCCGGCGGTACCAGGATCTCCGTCAGGATCTCGCCCGGCTGGAGCGCGTTCTCGCGCCCCTTCTCGTCCTGCGGCGCCAGGAAGAACTTCTCCACCGGTAGCTCGCGGCTGCCCCCGGCCGAAACCAGCTTCACCTTGGCCCGCATCGCCACCAGCGCCGGCCCGAAACTGGACGCGCTGACGAAACGTGCCGGCCCCTCGCCGTGGAAGATCGCGTGATAGCGGTTATCGCCATTCTCGACCAGGCTCTCCCCGTTCGGACCTTTCGCCAGCAGCCCGTAGCCCAGCCGGAAATACCAGCAACGGGGCCGCTGGCACAGGTCGCCGCCCACGGTCCCGGCATTGCGAAGTTGCAAGCTCGCGACCCCGTGCGCCGCCTGCGCCAGCGACGGGTACTCCGCCTTCACCCCCGCGTTCCCCAGCAGTTCCGCCAGCGTAACCATCGCGCCGATGCGCAGCCCCGCCGCCGTCTTCTCGATCCCTCCCAACTCCTTGACGCCCTTCAGGCTCACCACCCGTTTAGGCGTCTGGATGTAGTCCTTCATCAGGTTCAGCAGGTCCGTTCCACCCGCCAGGATGTTGGCGTCATCCCAGCGCTTCCCCAGCAGGCCCACGGCCTCCCGCACCGTCGTCGGATTCGCGTATTCAAAGGCTTGCATCAGGCGTTCCTCCCTTCCAGCGCCGCCAGCACTCTCGCGGGCGTCAGCGGAACCACCGGCGGGCGTACCCCGATGGCGTTGGTCACCGCGTTGGCGATCGCGGCGATCCCGCCGATCACTGGCGGCTCGCCCAGCCCGATCACGCCCCGCTTGTCGTACTCCGGCTCGCGGTTCAAATGCACGATAATTTCCCCCACGTCGCCGATCCCGGTCAGCTTATAGAACTCCATGTCGGCATTCAGAATCCGCCCGGTCACCGGGTCCAGAATGCGCTCTTCGGTGAGCGCGCCGCTGATGCTCATCAAGACCGCCCCAAAGCACTGGCTCTCCGCGGTCTTGGGGTTAATGATCATCCCGCAGTCCTGGACCGCCACCACCCGGTTCATCTTCACGATGCCCGTCTCGGTGTCTACGCTCACGTCGGCGATCTGCGCTCCGCCCACGCCCGAGCCGATCAACCCGCCCGGGCCGCGCTGCGCGTTCTCCCCCATTTCCGCGATGGTCTTCGTCCCCAGCTTCTTGCATGCCGCGTTCCAGGTCAGGCTCTTGGACGGGTTGCCCTTCACCTGGATCTTGCTGTCCGCGGCCTCCAATTGGTCCGCCGGAACGCCCAGCGCCGGAGCCACCGTCTGGAACAGCTTCACCAGCGCATTCATGGTCGACTTCCGCGTCGAAGCCGACACCCCGCCCACCGTCGTCGAACCGCCAGATGCCCCCGACGGAGGATACTTGTTATCTCCGATCCGCACCTGGACGGCGCCCACCGGCAGCCCCAGCGTCTCGGCGGCCACCATCCCGATCACCGTGCGCGTCCCGGTGCCCAGATCCTGGCTCCCCAGCTCCACCTTCACCGTGCCGTCCGCATGGATCGTCGTCAGGCACTTGCTTTGATGTCCCAGGCCTCCCCACTGGTTGAAGCCGATGCCCAGCCCCCGCTTGATGCTACCCGATCCGGACTGCCCGCGCGGATGCCACAGCTTGGCCCACTCCGCCAGTTCCGCAGCCTTCCTCAACTGCGCGCGATAGACCTCCGGCCCCGGGATCCGGCCTGCGTACTCGAGGTTCTTGAAGAAGAACTCCACCGGGTCCATGTTCAGCCTGGCGGCCAGGTCCTCCATGGCCGTGCATGTCAGATAGGAAAGCTGCGGGTTGTTGGGCGCGCGCCAGGCCCGCTCCTCGGCCGCATTCACCGATACCGAGGTGTGCGTGATGCGCTTGTTCGGCACGCCGCGAAATACGTATGGGAGTTGGCCCGCGGGCAGACCGCCCCCCCCGACCCCGCCGGTGGCCCAACTCTCCGACTGCCACACCGTCATCGTGCCGTCCTTCTTCGCGCCCAGTTTCACCTTGGCGAACAACGACGGCCGGTTGCCGGCGATCTGCAACTCCGTGGACCGGTCCAGGAACAGCTTCACCGCGCGCCCCCCGCTCTTCTTCGACAGGCGCGCGCCGAACTCGCCCCAGCGGTCGTGCCCGAACTTGCTGCCGAACCCTCCGCCCATCGCCTCCATGTGTGTGTGCACGCTGGTTGCGGGGATTTCCAGCACCTTCGCGAGGTCGCCGCCAATGCCCGACAGGTTCTGGGTCGTGGGCCAGTACTCGAACTGATCGCCCTTCCACTCGATCACCTGGCCGTGTGCTTCCATGCAGCAGTGGTTGAGCACCGGGATGCCGTAGAAGCCCTCCGAGACCACGTCGGCTTCCTTGAACGCCTGGTCCGGATCGCCCGTCACCTGCTCGCCGCTCGGCTTGGCGCGGCTGCCCGCTTTGCTCAGGTCCCGCTCGTCGACCAGGTGCGGCAGCACCTCGTACTCCACCTTGATCTTCCGCAGCGCGTCTCGGGCCAGTTCTTCCGCAGTCGCGGCCACCGCCGCCACTTCATAGCCCGCGTAATGGATCTCTTCGCCCGGCTTGGCTAGCAACTCGACCGCCGTCACGCCCGGGGATTTCTCGGCCGCGCCCGCGTCGATGCCGGTGAGCCGCGCGTGCGCGTGAGGGCAGGTCAGCACCGCGCCATACAGCATCCCCGGCCGCTTGATATCGTAGGAGTACTTCGCCCTCCCGGAACTCTTGGCAAAGCCGTCCAGGCGCGAGGTACGCTTGCCGATCACCCGCCGTTTCTCCACCGGAGGCCAACTGTAATCCGGAGTGTCAGGCATGCTGCGCTCCTTTCATTTCTTTGGCGGCCTGCAACACCGCTCGGCGCACGCCCATGTAGGTTCCGCAGCGGCACAGATTACCGCCCAGACCGGCCTTGACCTGCTCGTAGGTCGGGCTCGGATTCTGCTCCAGAAACCCTTTGGCCGCCATCACGAATCCCGGCGTGCAGAACCCGCATTGCTGCGCATCGTTGTCCACGAACGCCTTGATCAGCGGATGAATCGCGCCGTCCTCCGAAAGACTCTCGACGGTCTGGATCTCCTTGCCCTGCGCCTCGATGGCAAGGACGTTGCACGCGTACACCGCCTTGCCGTCGAGCATCACCGTGCAAGCCCCGCAGGTCCCGCGGTCGCACACCTTCTTGGCCCCGGTGTAGTCCAGCCGGTCGCGCAGCGCGTCCAGCAGCGTCACCCGCGGCTCCAGGCTCAGCTTGTGCTCCTTGCCGTTCACTTTGAGCGTCACCGGCGCCGCACCGGGACCGGCCACCTGGGCCCCCGGCGCCTGTGCCGCCGCCTCCCTCTCCAGGACGCCGGCGCCCAGCGCGCCGCTCCCCAAACCCACTCCGCGGATGAAACCGCGGCGGGATAGGCCGGCCCTGGTCGTGGCTTCCTCCTCGGGTTCCTTCTTTCTACTCACGCCTGCCTCCTTGTTGTTCCTTCCGGAATCGATGTTTTGAATATAGCAAAGACGAAAGTGGGGCGGGCCCAAACAAAAAGGGCGCGGCCCAAACCGCGCCCTTGGAATCCGAAACTCCGGTAGCAGGTCGGTTTGAAAGGGCTCAGCGGGTTCGCAGAACCAGATTTGCGGCGCCCTTGGCTTCACATCTACGGTGAGGGCGTTTTCGGTCAACTTGACGCCGTCGCCCAAGTTCCGGTTGGCGTGATCCAGGCGCAACGCAAGATCTGACGCTTACGGACAATCGGTAAACGGTTGTGAGCAATCATTCACCTTCAAACGGAGCACACGCTGCCTCGTCACGCCGTCTTAACCGGAATTCGTTTAATTGGGGATGCGTGCCGTGGGTCGAATTTTCTGGACAGTAGCGTTCGCTGCCACTGCTTGGTTATCAAGTCCGCTACCGGCTCACGCCGACACAATCTACGCGAGCAACGTCGGTAGTAATGTGATTTATCGCGGTTCGGCAGCCGTCGACGGAGCCGCGGAATTGATCGGCTCTATGATCCCGCCGCCCTGTATCGTTTACGGTCCCGATCTTCGAGCCACCAGCAGAGTATGTACAACACTACAGGAAGGAAAAACACGAGTCCCAATATGCTACCCCAGAGTGCCGCAAGTGTCGGGTCGCCAGAACCATGAAACCCCGATCCGAGCAACGCGATCACCAATAACCCCAGAGACGCTCCGCCAAGTATCGCGCCGGCGCGTTCCCACTTCAACGCCAGGAACATGCCGATCACATAACCGCCGCCCAGGATGAGCCCAACTAGCGCCCCCGGTTCAATCGGATGGGAAGACGCGTGTCGCGTTCCGAAGAAGGTCTCCCCGATGAACATGAACAGCGAGAATCCCGCTACGATGAGACCAAGCACCCGAGCAGACCATCGGAAAAACGGTATGACTTCGTTCTCCGGCACCAATTCTGATTCCAGAGAGCCGCCCTTGGCCGGTTGCTCCCCTCGGTTTTCGTCCGTCTGCACGTGCTTCCTCCATATCAGGGGTTCAGGCCAGGATCTCCGTTTTGCTCATTCTGGCCACCTCGATTGTACACCCACCGGACAAGTTTCAGACCGTGTTTGCTCTTTTCCCATTCCAAGCGGCTCCGCTGCGCCCCTGAGGGGTAGGGTACCAGCGCCTCAGATTGCTTGCCCACTATTCTCCGGGTGCACCGTCGGCAGTCCGGAAGCGATCCACATGAGCGAAAAGTCGCTAGCCTTGATCGGAAACGGCCCGGCGCGGGAAAGTCCGGGCGAAGACGGAGCGGTCAGCGCCAGGGCCGTTTTCGATAAGGAGACTAGAAGGAAGGCGCTGGCGCTTGCGGCGGACG
>Ga0187878_1000482_pt1 | contig 45146 bp, 51 predicted proteins | sample June2016WEW_17_1_FD_132979 | JGI IMG/M metagenome (GOLD analysis project Ga0187878, IMG submission 132979) | Peatland microbial communities from SPRUCE experiment site at the Marcell Experimental Forest, Minnesota, USA - June2016WEW_17_150 | ecosystem: Environmental > Terrestrial > Soil >... | reverse complement strand
TGTCTCGTTGGGGTGGGAGAGTCCTCTACATTGACCACCATCCCGACACTGCAATCTCCTTCCCAAAAGGATCCCGCGTTGAGATCGTCGCCGGCGACGTTTCAGCCTCGGAGCTGACGTTCACTCACCAGAGATCAGGCCTCAGAAGAGAGGCTGAACGCGTGATGTTGATGGGTGCAATCGGCGACTATGCGGATCTGACACCATTCTGCATCGACCGTCTGAACAGGTGGGACAAGCGCTCCGTCTTCCTCCAAGCAGGCTTCTTGTGCGGAGCATTAGAGGTTACGCGAACTGATCACGAGTTTCACAGGCAGATTGTGGATCTCCTAGCTAGCTACAGACCCCCTTGCGAGGATAGCAGAATTGTAGCATATGCAGTCAAGGCGAGCGAACTAGAGGAATCGTTCAGGCAGCGTGTAGAGAAGAGCGCTCAGAAGCTCGGGAGAATAGGTGTTGCCTATGACTTGAACGGTCCTGCAGGGAAGGGCGCAACCTATGCTGCTGCCGCTACGACGGTCAGCATCGGAGCGTACGTCGACAAGGACATCCGTCGTGGCTCTGCGGACATTTCATTCCGAGTCATTGACCGATCGGTTGATTTGAACAGGATCCTTCGAGTAGTCGCCCCCAAGCTTGGCGCCTCCGGAGGGGGGCATCCTGAAGCCTGTGGCGCACGGGTTCCTCTCGACAAGCTAGATGAGTTCTTTCAAGCATTAAATGACAAGCTAGCATCAAACGCCGCCTAGCGCTGTGGGGACACCGGTCGCAGAGGTCTGCGACGATTAGTGCTCTACGCAGATCTGAGCTTTCTAACTTGGTCCAATACGGAGAGGTACGTCTTGATGGCTTCTCCAAGTTCTCGAAGGGGCGTGAGTCCATGCTCGTTCTTGATGGCCGCGTTCAGTTCAGCGATCTTTTCAAGGATTGCCTGATCAAGATTGTCGAGCACTTGCTGACTAGCGAGCTTGACTTCTTCCTCAGCTGACTTAACGATCGCGACAGGACGATTGCACTTTGGACAGAACGTGTCTTTTCCGAGCCTGAATAGTGGAGTTGCGCATATTGGGCATGTTTCTTGCAGCATTGTTGCGCCAGATCTGAGGAGATCTGCCATTCGTTTCACTTCTGCGCTCATCCAGGACCACCCGTAAGAGGGAAGGTTTTTGGGCGGGACCTATAAAATGCGTGAATCAGCGATTTAGCGATGCGGGGCGGCAGGATTGTCGAAGGCAAAGCGCAAGGAAGAATACGAGGAACGAACGAAGCAAGCCATGGCTGTTCTTAACGAAGTGTCTCAGGACACAACTACCCCTAGAAACATAAGGCGCGCCGCCAAGACCGCTATGGACTCGCTTCAGACGCCAGGTGTCAGCTTAGGCGTGAGGGCAGCGAACTCCATATCAACCCTCGACGACATCAGCCAAGATCCAAACATGCCACAATACACTAGAGTGAAGATTTGGAACGCTGTAAGCCTACTTGAGGCAATCAAGGACTAACACATCACCACGACGACCGTACTGTCTCGGCAGTTCGTGCTTCGATAATATGCTCAGATCACAGGCTTTCTAGCTGCAATGAAGGCTCAAATTCAAACGGCTCACGTAGACGACGGTAGTCCCTGGAATAGGCTTCTATGTCTACTACTACCTGCAGACTTGGCCGCGTAGATGGGTGACAGCAACTTGGGCTCTTCCCTAGTGTTCAGCTTTTTCCAGTCTTCTCCACACGTTATGCTTTTCCTAGTTGCCCGAACCCGCATTACCAGTAGCCATGTTCGAAACGATTCTATCTGTTGCGAGTATGGGACGTATCTTGATAGCACTAGTCTGGGTTGTCATTGGGCTGGGGCTTCTGTGGAAATCCATCCTTGAGCTTGGTGGCCCCGTCCGCCTCAGAAAACCACACCTGACGCTTTCCGACTTTTCCTGACAAATGCAGGCATCGTCCTTGAAATTTGCGAATGGAAGTTACTTGCCATGAAAACTTCGCGCTTGGACTGGTTCCGGGTTTAAGTTGAAACACCCACTCTCCGGACCGTTGTAGTGGAGGACGAAAAAATGAGTAAACAAGTAGTATTGGCCTTAGTAGTGCTCTTTGCAGTGCTCGGATTGGCGGTCTACCCAAAGGCTTACGCATGGGACTCATCTCCTCAGATATCCAATTCTCTTGACGACTCCGGAAACACAATTCTCACGATTCAATTCAACTTCTCTCAAATGTCAGATCCGCCTACGGGAAGCCACTACCCAACTGGCTTCCAAGTTCGCACATCAACAGATGGATCTTCATGGACTGAGCTTTCCCCTGTTCAGATATCACCCACACCAACAACAACGATATTCACCGTAACAGAGAATATTGGACATGTGAGCGGCACAATTCAAGTCCAAGCAAGACTCAATTGCAGCATCCATGGCTGGAGCAGTTGGGGACCAGATCCTGCAATTCCGGTTCCGGAGTTTCCCTTTGGAATGGTCACAGTGACCTCAATGCTGTTCCTAGCGGGAGGCCTCTTAGTATTCCGCAGGAAACACCTAGCATATCCGGCCTGAATGTCGAAATCGGAAAGATGTGCATAAATCCCATCTTTCTTTATCTGCCTCTGACCTAATGGTGGGATGATTGTCGGCTCGCACTACGTGCTGAGCTGCCGCAGTCTCTTGGCGGCTAGCCGGCAGTAGTCTTCGTTCATTTCCACACCTATTCCGATTCTATTGGTCTGTAGACATGCGATAAGTGTGGTTCCGCTGCCGAGGAAAGGGTCCAACACGACGTCTCCTTTGAAGCTGAACAGTTTGATGCACCGTTTCGGCAATTCGGTGGGGAATGGCGCCGGATGGCCAATCTTTTTCTTGCTTTCGCCGCTGAAGTTCCACACACCGTTCGTCCATTGGATGAACTCATCCCGCGTGACATCTGACTCTCCTTTTCGCATCTTTGCCCACCTGGTTTTGTACATGACCAGTATCGTCTCAACTGGAGCGATCACGTAGGGCGCGGAAGCACTCATCCATGAGCCCCATGCCGTTCGTCTAGAGATGTTCTGCTCATTCCAGACAATTGTTGAGTGATACTTCCATCCAACGTCCTTCGCGATGGTTGTGATGTCAGCGCACACGCTCTGTTGGCCGCCCTTGTTCTTGTCCAGCGGGATGTTCAGGCACAAGCGCCCGTCAGGTCTAGCCAAGCCACGTATCTTCGAAAGCCACTTCTTAGTGAAATCGAGGTACTGATCGTACGGGAGATTGTCGTCATAGTTCTGATACTTGATGTCGATGTCGTACGGAGGCGATGTCACGATGATGTCTATGCTTTCGTCTTCTATCGCATCGGTCTCCAAGATGTCCGTATTGTAGATGCGTACTGAATTCATCTTGAAGAACGGTTTGGCGGCTTTCACAGGTGCCATTTGCTTCAAGCCTCTTCGAGCGATGCATCTGTTTGCTGACGACTTTACCCGTGGCAACGTCAAGGTATAAGAGTTTGACAAGGGCTCTGGGGCGTTCATAAACTTCAGGCAAGGTCCCCGATGCCCATGCACTCTCACGCTTCCGCAACCAAAGCGTTGGTAGTAGCCGTGGGAGTCACCGCGGCCTTCTTTGTCATTGAATTGGTCGGGGGGATTCTAACAAATAGCTTGGCTCTCCAAACGGACGCAATCCACATGCTGACCGATGTTGTCGCCCTTGCTTACGCGTTGGTTGCTGCATGGTTTGCGCAAAGACCAGTCAGCTTGAGAAGAACCTACGGATACTATCGTGTTGAGATTCTGTCTGCCTTCTTGAACGGCATCTTGTTGTGGGCTGTTGTCATATTCGTGTTTTACGAAGCCATTCAACGGATCCAACATCCCTCAGACGTGCAGAGCCTAAACATGTTGGTTATCGCGGTTCTCGGGCTGGTAGCGAACGGCCTCGTGGCAGTAACTCTCTCACGATCCAGAAATACGAGCCTGAATCTGAAGGGTGCGTTCTTGCATGTGGTCGCTGATGTCTTGGGCTCGGTGGGAGCTATTTCTGCAGGGCTGATCATGTTCTTCACCGGATGGTATCAGGCCGACCCCATAGCTAGTATCCTGATTGGCGTGCTGGTCTTCTACAGTTCTGGTAAACTGGTTCGCGATTCTGTGAATGTCCTACTAGAAGGAGTTCCTAGTCATATCGACGTATCCGCAGTGGAGCGCAGAATACTCGGAATGAAAGGAGTGAAGGATATCCACGATCTTCACGTGTGGTCTATCGCTGACACTAGGATGTGCTGCATGAGCAGCCATGTGGTTGTGCAAGATAATACAGATGGTAGGGAGTTGGTTACGAAACTCATTCATATTCTCAAGGAAGAGTTCGGGATCGATCACACAACCATCCAGCTGGAGGACGAGAACTACCCGAAGGCTGCCAGCGAACACTAAGAAGATGGAAAACGGACAAAACCTTAACACTGCACCTCAAGTAGGTCTGGAACAAGGAGGGAAACCGGGACGCCTGATAGCGCAATTACAACGAAAGGGCTCACCAAGGCCTTTGGGAAATTCACTGCCGTGGATGGCTTGAACTTAGATGTCAAACAGGGTGAATTGTTTGGTCTACTTGGTCCAAACGGTGCCGGGAAGACCACCACAGTGCGAATGCTCTGCACCCTAATCGAACCCACGAGCGGCACCGCGACAGTGGCTGGCTACGACTTAGTACGAGAGGCCGCTAAAGTCAGGCGCGAGATCGGCGTTGTCTCAGAGGGGGTAATGCTCTACAGGGAGTTGACTATTGAGGAGAACCTGAGATTCCTTGGCAGATTGTACAACCTTCCCAGCGGAGAAGCAGAGAAAAGGATAGCGCACTTACTCGAGATGTTCAGGTTCGAAGACAAAGCAAAACGAATGGTAAAAGCACTCTCGTCTGGTTGGACCAAGAAGGCGCTGATTTGTGCTGCTCTCCTTCACAATCCGAAGATACTCTTCCTAGATGAAGTGACCTCTGGCCTGGACCCACAGTCCGCTGCAGCTTTGCAAGATTTCACTAGGAGCCTTTGCAGGGAAGGTGTCACGGTCATTTGGACAACTCACTACATGACGGAGCCTGAGAAGATCTGCGACCGCGTGGGAATCGTGTTTGCGGGGAGACTGATTCAAGTCGGCTCGCCCGGTGATCTGAAGCGCAAGGTTAGCGAGCTCTCTGTTATGGAGGTCGAGACGCCAGGATTGTCAACACAACAGCTGGAGAAAATCAAAAGCATTGAAGATGTATGCAACATCTCCTACAATGACCCAGTTCTAAGAATCACATGCCTACATGATCACGCCCTTGCGGAGAACGTAACGAGGACCCTTCTCTCCGAAGGTGCCAGGATCAGATCGATCAACACGAAAGGACCGACACTGGAGGAAGCTTTCATCAAACTGACTGGTGGCGAAGAAGAGATCGACCGTTTCCTGGAGAAGGCCCGGACAGAGTAGATGCGACAGGCGAGCGACGCCATATCAAACGGACGGGGCTGCGGCGATGTCTGTAACGACGTTCCTCGGCGATGTTCTGGTAGTTATGATCAACGAGTTTCGTCTTTTGAGACGTAACCGTACGGCGATCATAATCTCGCTTGTCATCCTGCCTATCTTCTTCACCGTATCTCTCGGAGGAGCTAGCGGCGGGGCCGGCGGGCACTTCACACCGACAGCACACCTAGCCATCGCCTACGTCGACAATGATCTAACGATCGCTTCAGGTCGCCTCCTTGAAGCGCTTTCAAGTTCAGGGGATTTCAATAACCTGGTCCAAGGCTACAGCGAAGAGAACGCCATTGGAACACTAGGAACCGGGAAGATCTATGCAGCCATCATTGTGCCTAAAGGCTTTGAATATGGTTTGGCGAAGAACGAGCAGGTTAGCCTAGTAGTCTACGTGGACGACAGCCTAAACGGCCTCGGAAACGAGGTCGTCTCAGGCCTTCAGAGCAGTTTGCAGAACTTCAGTCCACGTGCTGGGGCAGGGCCACTCCTCAGTAGAGGCGCGTCACAAGTTGAGATCATTCAGAAAGGAGCCAAATTCTCGAGTTTCAACATCGGGCTGACGATCATCCTAGCCTTGGTCATAGTATTCGCAACATTCTACGAAGTCGCGGGTGGCATGTCACGCGAGAGTGAAGAGGGAACCTATGCGCGCCTGCTCGTGAGCCCCATCAGTCTTGGAGCCGTAATGCTCGGAAAGACAATGTACGACTTGGTGCTCAATCTCATTCGCACTTTCCTGGTTTTCGGGCTCGCTTTCTATGCTTATGGAGCGAGACCGAATACTGACTTCGGAACAATCTTGGCGATATCGCTCCTCATAGCCTTGTTGACGATGGGATTTGGATTCTTGATTTCTGCGATTGGAATCGGAGTGAGAGCAGTCATCATCATCGAGTTCTTTCTAGTGTTGTTCCTCTTTGCTTTCAGCGGGTTCATCATTGACAGAGAACTGCTGAGGGGGATCTCTAGCACGATCTCGTACGCTCTGCCATGGGCCTATGGCATGGAGATATTGAGGGGCACCATACTCATCGGACGCCCTCTGCTTACCCTGATAGCCCCACTCGGATTCATCGTAGCATCGATCATTGCGTTCTACGGCATTGCCTATGTTCTTCTGAGGTTGGGACGGGAGAGGCTAGTCAGATGAATCGTTTCGCTCGTGATACGACAACTGTCACTGTCAAGGAGCTAAGACAACTTATTCGCGATCCGCTTTCCCTGGCGCTGACCATAATGTTCCCGATACTCTTGATTCAAATCTTCGTGGTCATAGTCACAGCATTCAGTGCGCCCAGCTACAGCATCGCTGTGGTCGTGTCAGACCTAGACGGTTCATCAACGTCGAAGAACCTCGTGGACAAACTGACCAGCTCACGCCTAATCAAAGTCACGCAGTTCTTTCAAACAGAGGAACAGGCCCTACATGCCGTCGAATCAGGAGCGGCAACAGGTGCAGTAATCATTCCAAAGGGTTTCGGCGATGCACTTCTCAGTAATCGGCAAGCCTTCGTTATTCTTCAAACTGACAACTCAAAGATTACATCTTCTGCCTTGGTTCAGAGTGCTGTGAGCAGCAGCACACAGAGCCTTTTGGAGCTGGTGAGCGCCCGCCTCGGCCCAGCGCCTGTGGAGGTGATACTGAGACCTATCTCGGGTCGTCCTCCAACAGGGGACACTTTTCTGCCCGGCATGCTGGGTATGATCACGATATTAGGTGCCTTTGACGATATTGTCAACGCGATAACAAGAGAACGCGAACGCGGCACATTCCCACGCCTCGTTCTGACACCCACGAGTATTCTATCAATCTACAGTGGAAAGATATCTGCGACAGTCGTCCTCAACGCAATCCGTACGACTCTTATGCTTGCCATCTTTGTGCTGACCGGTCTAGTGATAAGAGGCAACGTGCTCTTGGTCTACCTGGCGACTACTCTGATCGCAGTCTTCACAATGTCCTTGGGCCTGATGCTCTCCACGAAGATTCGTAGTTCCGCAACACTGACGATACTAGAAATCGCTATCACGTTTCCGCTATTCCAACTTGCAGGTGCAATACAGGCCCCGGAACTGTTGGCCTCCGGAGGGCGGGCGTTGGCAGCGATGCTGCCATGGACATACGGGAACGACGCGATCAGACGCGTCATTTACCTGGGAGTCGGGCTCGATGCGATATCTATCGACCTGCTGGTTCTATTGTTAGGCAGCTTGGTCTTGTTGCCAATTGCGACTCTGCTGTCAAAACGTACCATGTAGAATCCAGAGGCCAGCACCAGCAGGAGGATTGATATACGCGCACTCGGAGGCTCAATGCAAGCCATGCTGGAGATGATGTGATCTTGACTCGGCGCGCATTGGCTTTCTCATCCATGCTGATCATCATGATGGTAGTGCCCTTCGTTGGCAGTGTGTTAGCCGTTTCTGAGCCGAACGTTGTGGTTACGTCGGTGTATTGGGGGACCAACCCGTTGGGAGGAGCCTCTGTGCACCCGGGTGACACGAACATCCCGTTGTCAATTGTTCTGTCGAACTCGGGGGACGCAACGGCTCGGGATGTCAGCGCCACGCTTGTCTTGGCGTCTCCGTTCAGCTACATCTACAATGTCAACGGAAGTCAGGTTGCAGCCGAAACGGTTGACCAGAGCGCAGGCGACATGTTGCCTAGCTATTCATTCACTCTCCGATTTGCCTTAACAGTAGCTTCAGATGCAAGCGCAGGGGTTCATAGGCTCACGGTCATCCTTGATTACAAGACTGCTAGGGACCTCTTGCCCGTGGAGAAGATTCTCACTGTGGACGTGCCTGTGTGGACTGGTGACGTTCGTGTTCAGCATGTCTTGACTGTGCCTGGGAAAGTGTACCCAGGCGACAATCAAATCAACGTGAAGGCGTGGCTTATGAACTCAGGGACGGGATCGACAACCGACCTCCAAGTACGCCTAGTCTTAGAGGACCCATTCCAAGAATCCTCGGGAGGCTCGGACACTTTCTTTCTAGGAACGATGCAGCCAGGACAGGTCAATGAAGCGGACTTCTACGTTGACATCAGCAAGTCCGCCCAGTTCGGAAGCTACAACCTTAAGCTCGTTACAGTCTCAGCTGGGTCCAGCGGGCAGGTGGAGATCGGACAGGTCCCGATCTATGTGAGCGAGAAAGTGATATTCGAGGTCGTCCAAGTCGAACCTAAGATTGTTCACGCTGGCGATTCCGGCGTCAGCATAAAAGTAACCATCAAGAACACTGGAACCCTCGCCGCAGATTCAGTTAGGGCGCAGCTGCTGGTCGGCAACTACTTCTCCGGAACGCTCACGGACTTTCTTGGGACGATGCAGCCAGGCGAATCAAAGACAGCATACCTAACGGTTGACGTGGACTCAAAGGCCACTTCCCAAACATACAAGATGGACCTGCGCCTCGACTGGACTCAAGCAGACAACAGCCTCGACAACACTCTCCCAGTAGAACTGCAAGTAGTCCCTGCCGAGCTCCCACTGCCATTGATCGCAGTAGCCATCGTCTTGCTCGCACTTGTGGTTGTAGTTCTTCTTCGCAGAAGAAGAAAGGCTCAAGAACAGAAGCGCAAGCCTTGATGCCACCTTCGATGGAGTCCAAGTCAACTCGACAGCGGCCGTGACGCCCATTTCTTTTCGTCAACGCCCGCGCGTTTGTCCATGATCCTAGCCAATACAAACAGCAAGGAAGAAAGGCGATTCAAGTACGGAACAAGCTGTGGATTCAGTCCCTCTTCCTGCGCGAGCGTAGTGGTTCTGCGTTCTGCGCGCCTAGCGACCGCCCTAGCGACATGTAATGCGGCGGCAGGGCCAGTTCCATTCGGAATTATGAACGTTGACAGTGGCGACAGTTCGGCGTCGAGTCTATCGATCTCTTGCTCAAGAAGCTTCACCATATCTTCGGTGATTTGGACCTTCTGTACATGGGACTCCTTTTGACGTGTGGCGAGTTCTGCGCCAACGATAAAGAGATCCTGCTGAATTTTCTCCAGCATAGCGTCGATCTCATCGCCCTTAATCAGTGATCGCGTGTATCCTATCCAGCATGACAACTCGTCAACGGCGCCGTACGCCTCAACTCTGACGGAGTCCTTCAGAACCCTCTCGCCTGAGAAAAGACCAGTTTCTCCCCTGTCCCCGGTCCGCGTGTACATTCTCGACATTGATATCCACACGGAGAAAGTCACGTGACTACCAATTCAGAGTTTTGATTCAAAAGCATAGGATAAGGGACCGCGCATGGTAGACTCTCCTATCCCTCACACCCTGCGCCTGTGGTATTGTGGCTCCAATGAAATGATTAAGAGAGCTGTCTCGTCCTAGGACATTCCCAGCGATGGTGCCCGGGGTCCTACGACACGGATCTTGTCACGTGGGAATGAAAATGGAACCACCAGATTTCCGTACATACGTAGGTGGCCCGCCGCTTCGGAGGCTGGGTCAGAACTTCCTTGTTGACAGGACGGCACGTGATCTGATCGTCAACTCATCTGATCTGCAACGATCGGATGTTGTCCTTGAGGTTGGGCCCGGGAAGGGATTTCTGACCGAAGCGCTTCTTGCCCTCGCTGGAAAAGTGATCGCGATTGAGAAGGATCCAAGGCTCGTAATCATTCTGAGAAACAAGTATGGACGGAATCGAAAGCTGCGTATCATCCAAGGTGACGTACTGAAAGTGAAGATTCCTCGCTTCAACAAAGTCGTTTGTACTCCTCCCTACTACATTTCTTCAAGGCTAGTTCTGCTGCTGGTTTCCAAGAGATTTCGTTGCGCAGTTCTGACTCTGCAGAAGGAGTTTGCTGAGCGACTGGCGGCGAAGCCAGGCTCGTCAGACTACGGCAGGATTAGCGTCATGGTACAGCACAAGTCCTCGGTTGAGGTGGTTGGAACGATTCAGAGGGGTTCGTTCAAGCCCGCACCGAAAGTGGATTCCGCCGTTGTTGTGATCAGAAGGGAGAAACCCAAAGTGCCCGTCAGAAGCGAACGGATTTTTAGAGAGCTGGTTCGGTTCATGTTTACCCAGAGAAGAAGGAAAGTCAAGAAGGTTCTTCGTCAATACCTTGAGATGTCCCGCGGACACACGAATCTGACGAATCAAGCATTTTCATTTCCGCCCGACGTCCGAGTGTTTCAGTTGACAGTCAGTGATTTCGAGCAGTTGTCAAACGAGATCTCGACGATGGAACGCAAACACCTTGAGTGATCTAGTTCCAATGAAGGGTAAACCATCAAGCACAGGAAAGCTTGGTACACATTTTCGTGTAGTGCTTGTGCAGCCCGAGAAGGAGGGAAACATCGGCTCTATTGCTCGGTCAATGAGGAACTTTGGTCTGACAGATCTCTGGATTGTCTCGCCGAAGACATCTGTCGGAGACGAGGCCTATCGATATGCCACAAAGGGCAAGGAGATTCTTAGAAAAGCCCGAATAGTTGAGACACTCTCTGACGCTGTGAGAGGAATCGATCGCATCGTCGGCACGACCGCGATTGTGGGCACAAGTAGTAGGAACATACTCAGACTAGTAATCGATCCGTCACAACTTGCCTCGCGTGTAGCAGGGACGACAGGTTCTGTCGCGCTACTTTTCGGGAGAGAAAGCACGGGGCTTAGCAACAGAGAGCTGCAGCAGTGTCACATGATCGTCAGTATCCCCGGCAGCGAAGAATACAATGTGCTCAATGTTGCGACCGCGGCATCAATCGTCTTTTATGAACTCTACAAGGTTAGGCAAATGCGCCCACCGTCGCTCGAACCCTCCCAACTATCGCTAGATCGTCTAGTGTCCGTCTTCAGCCAGCTTGCGGATGTTGCGGATCTTCCATCGCACAGGAAACGCTTAGCGGACCGGGCCTTCAGGAACGTTCTTGCAAAATCGATCATCTCTAGAAGGGAAGTATCGTTGATCATAGGGGTGCTGAGAAAAGCCAGAGACAAGACGCACGCTGGCTTGAGCCCACCGACCAAGTAACGCTGAACCAAATCTTAGCCAGTCGCGGGCAATCGACTCAGTAACACAACTCCTACCAGAATCAAAGAACCACCAGCGGCGACGCTGATATCGACACTTTCTCCGAGAACAAGCCATCCCAAGAGCACTGCGACGATCGGGGTGATGAATGTGAAAAGCGAGATCCGTGTAACCTCCATGCGAGTAAAGAGCCAGTAGAGAGCGACAAAGGCGAAAGTCGACCCTAACACGGCAAGATAGACAATCGCGAATACTGACGTGTAATCAAAGTTCAACGGCACTCCGTGCTCCAAAAGGAGCCCAGCTGTAACCAGGAGGATGGAGCCGACGCCCATCTGAACAAAGACGTTGACTGTGGAGTTGATGGACTGAGAGTACTTCTTGCCGACGACGTTCGCGCATCCGGCAATTCCAGCACTTGCGACCACAGCGATGCCCCCCCAGAAGGAATTGACTGTGAACATCAATTCTCTGGAGAAGATCACTGCGACACCGATGAAACACAGCAACATGGCCGACATCTTTCTAGCCGTCACGCGCTCGCCGGGTATCATGAAATGAGCGAAGACGACCACGAAGAAGGGCAGTGTGGCGAAGAGGAGGGAGGTTAGGCCTGCTGTCATGTACTGTTCTCCCCAGAATGCAAGGGCATAGGGCAGCGCGATCTGGGATAGGCTGAGAAAGAGCATGACTCGCCAACTGTTTGCGTCTTTGGGAAACTCGACCCTCTTTGCAATCACGTAGCTGGCGAGTAGGCATGAAGCTACGACAAATCGAATCCCTGCAAATGTGATGGGCGGAAGAGAACCCAATCCTACCTTTATTGCCAGCCATGTCGACCCCCAGACGAAGCAGAGGAATGTGAAGACCAGTCCAGGCAGAAGGCCTCCATTTGTTCGGTTTCCCATGGTCGACTCCTGTATTCTGGCGAATAGTCTACATCACGTCTTACACATAGAAATAGTGTCGCCAACCTTTCATCGAGACTACAATAGACGGACGAGGTGGGCGATGAGTCACACACGGCAGGGCAGTCGCTCCGACGCGGAAAGTCAAATACTTCTCTTGATCGCGGTGAACGCTCTCTTCGGTTTCGCTATTGGGTTCAGCTCGCCGTCTGTAGCTCCGCTCATAGTCGCTCTTGGAGTAAGCATATCCTTCGTGGGTCAAGCACAGACTGTCGGCGGGTTGGGGACGACATTCTTACGTCTCCCGATAGGTGTCGCGATGGACAGGATAGGGAGAAAACCCTTCATCATTCTTGGCGGCCTAGTGACGCTACTTGGATTCGTCTCATACTCGTTCGCAACATTCTGGCTCCTGCTGGGTTCAGGAATAGTGCTCGTAGCCCTTGACTACACAATTCGCGGAACTGCTTCCTCAGCGTCCTTAGGCGACGCTACTAAAGCCGGAAGAATCGGCCGAGTGTTCAGCCTCGACCTAGGCGTAACGGAATCCGCCGGCACGATCGCCCCGATCGTGGGCGGATATATCGCGACCGTGATGGTGGTCCCATCGCGTTTCATTTTCGCCGCATCGGCAGTCTTGGTCCTAATCGCGATCACAATAGTCTCAATCTTTTGCAGGCCCGTGCCAGTGCAACAAACGCAAGCGAGAAGTGTAGGTTCATGGAAGGAATTTGTCCGCGTCGACAAGCGTATTCTTCCCTTGCTTGTCGTTGTGGCACTCGACGCAGTCGCGTGGAGAATCTCGTTCCCGTTCTGGGCACTCTACATCTTCAAAGAGATGAACGCGACTCAAGAACAGCTTGGAATCGCCCTAGCAATTTCGGCAGGTATCCCCGCGCTGACCGGACTGACGCTGGGGAAGAAACTCGACAAGGCAGGCAGAAAACCATTCCTAGCCTTGAGCGAATGGAGCTCCATCGGAGCATTCCTCCCGCTACTGTTGAGCTCGCGACCTGAGTTCGCGTACATCTCCGCAGTGTTCTGGGGCCTTGTCTACAGCCTCTACGTACCAGCCCTCAACGCGTACGTGGTGGACCACTTCGGGAGCGAGAGATTCGGGCAGACCTTGGGAACCCTGAGCCTCGTCGCCGGCCTCGCCTCGGCAGCCTCGCCTGCGCTAGGAGGCTGGATGTGGGACAACATATCCCCGAAATCGCCGTTTATCCTCACACTGGTGTTGGCTAACGTTGTTGGTATGATCATTTGGTTCAAGATCGAGGACAAGAAAGACGAAACACCGAAACCTTGACCGAGAACGTGACTGCTCGATCTTTGCAGGACGAGACGCTCCCGCCCCGGCGCATTGGCGCTTTGTGAGGCAGGCCTATTAGGATTGATGGAGCCTCAGGGTTATATGCTACATCAGGCCGAATGTTTGGATAGAACACTCTTGAGGAAACCTATCACCGTCGGAACGCTGGTTGCGGCCTGCTTGATCCTCGCAACGGTGGCGGTTCTCCTTCCCATACAGGCACCTGCGCTGGCGCCTGAACAAACGACGACAAGCACTTCAACGGTCATAGTACCGACGACGATCACTTCGACCGTTGTGACGACCATGACCTCAACAAGCTTTAGCCCAACCGTATTCCAAGTCAGCACGGTAACGTCAACGTCAACGGTCTTCAGTCCAACGACAACCGCGACTACCACGATAACCACGACTCAGGTGTCAACAAGCTACACCCAAACGGTAGGCGCGATCACGACCGCGACATCAACCCTCTTCAGCCCAACCACTACAGTCACCACGACATCATTCGTCTACACGCTTGAGGAGTTTACGACCGCGACCCTCACATCCTTTGTTTCTACGTCGAGCGCCACAGCGTTCGAGACGTCTACAACATATGTCACGACGGAATCCGCGACAACGACGGCTACGACAACGAGTACCGGGGCGACAGTTACAGTTGCCTCGGTGACAAAGACAAGCGGTACCACGACCGTTCCGGTCACATCTACGACCTTGTCAACAGTGACAGGGACAGAGACCACAACCGCACGGACTCTCACAACCACAGCTACAGAAACCCAAACAGCACACACGACAACAAGCGAAACGACCACAATCATGTATACTGCGACGGGAGTTGCCCAGCCTACTGCTCCGCCCATTCCTGGTTTTCCACTGGAATCGATCCTGGCGGGGCTCGGGTTAGGCCTACTAGGTGTGCATCTAATCTACCGAAATCGTCGGGCAAACAGGAAACGCTCAGCATAGAGAGCTTCCGCACTTTGTATGCGGAGACACGGGAGTCTATTCTTGACTGGCGTAGCGTGTATCGATCGTTCGAACGCTTCTATTGGGCGATCTGTTGATAGCACCTGACGGACGGGAACTCCTCGAATAGGGCGTTCAGTTGACCTCTGAATAGTGAAGTCGGCTGGGTCGTCAGGAGCAGGAAAAACCTCCCTCTCAGCGGAACCTCGTTTTTCTCGTCGCTCAGTTTCAACAGGTCGTTCCTGATCGGGACCGTCCATTTCTCGGGCATGGTCCGGAGGTATTCCATCTCGATTGCGAAGGAGAGTTGTTGAGTGACGTGATTCCAAGTTGTTGGAATTGAGGTTGCCCAACCTGCCAAGGCGAAATGATCATTCTTTCCCGTAGGAGAGGGCAGCAACGAGCCGTCCTCGCGGCGCTCATACGTGTTCCTTGTGGGGAAGCTGAGGAAGACATTACCAAGTCGCCCACTCTTGAATAGCCTACCTTTGAGGAGGAGCACTTTCAGGTGACTTCGAATGTCGTCTGTTGACCAAAAGGACTTTGAGCTTTCTCTGAACTTCCTCATGGTGTTGATTATGGATTTCTCGATGAGCGCAAGTTCCTTCTCATTGGTCGCTGGCTTCCTCTTCAACGCGTGACCACCCCCATCTGCGTCTTGCCACAATCTTGGTTTCTACTAGTATGTACGACTTCCTTTTGCGCTGCCGTTATTGCCCCAAGTGGCCTAATTCCCTACCGTCGTTGCTCAGTTTTACATCTCCAATCTCGATCTTGCTGGGGGCATTCAAGATTCTCGACCATATTCTGACCGTTCTCGCGGAAGGAACAACCTCCTTCAGGATGCCAATCTCCTGAAGAGAGTCATCCGTATCCAAGAAGCCGACGATCGCGTCCTTCAGATTCCCGACCTGTGCTCGCGGTACACGGTCCAGATCCAGATTCTCTGTTGTCAGACAACGGCGTATCTTCACTCCGTCGACGCGGAAGGTCTTGAGCGAAGCTCCGGCGAGATACTTTCGATATCCTAGCGATCTCAACTCTTTCCGGTCAATACGAGTTCTTTCCTTGATCGTATCAGGAGAGGCTACAAGCAACGCCGTGCGGTTTCCTGCCTGAAGAATAGGGGAGATCTCACTACCTCCAATACCCACCGTGATGTCTGGATGAAGCTCGTCGAGCATCTGGAGCTTGTACAAAACCGCTTCGCTTCCTGAAACCCATCCGTCCGTGTTTACGATTACAGTCTTTCCAGGGTTGGCGTGGCAGCCGACGAGTCTTTTGATGCTGCGAATCACTTTGCCTTTGGCATAGCCGGGACTAGTGAGACCGATGAACAGGCGCTCAGATGGCTTGATCTGCGAGAGGTTCGTCACGTTCGCCTTGACCTCTCCCGCCGCCATCGTTGTTGGCGGACCTAGGTCAGTCTGACCTATGTCTGCATCGACAACTGCGACCTGCCTGTTTTCGAAGAGGAGGTGGTTGGAAAGGAAGGTGGACAGGGTTGTCTTTCCGGTGTCCGCCCCACCTATCACGACTGCTATGCCTTCTCCAAGTTCGACGAGGGCTGAACCTGCTTCACGCCACGATAGCGGGATCGTGCTTCCGTCGAGCTCTTCGACGCTAGCGTCCTCGCCTAAACTGATCCTGAATGACGAGGGGGAATGGATCTCGATTGGAGTTTGTTTTCCATGTGGTACAATGTTCTTACGGGAATCTAATCGGGCGCCGAGTACGCTTGCTTCACCTTCGGTCAGCTCAAATGAGGCTGGACCCACCATCACGAGTGTTTTCCCAGCCTCGGCGCGGATAGTCCTCGCGGTTCCAATCAAAGAGAGCGGCGCCCTCATACACAGCGAGCGAAGATCATCCACTCCATCGCTCGTTAAGCTTTCCATCCGCGAGAAACAGATCTCATAGAACCCGTTCTGAGATGTTTGAATGAAAGGGCGAGTTCCCACCGCATGGTTCTATATATCCATGCGAGATACAGGACGACGAGAGCTGTAGTGATTGGTGAGATCCGAATGGTTGAGGGACGAGAAATCCCGGGCGACCTGAAATACACGAAGGAACATGAATGGGTTCGGGTCGAAGGCGAGCGCTGCAGAGTCGGAATCACAGACTACGCACAGAATTCCCTTCATGAAGTCGTGTACGCTGATCTGCCCAAGATCGGAAGAGCGCTCGGCAAAGGAGAGTCATTCGGCACGGTAGAATCGGTGAAAGCGGTCTCTGAAGTCTACTCTCCTCTGTCAGGCGATGTCGTAGAGATAAACCAGAAACTCGTTGACGCTCCAGAACTCGTCAACCAGCAACCCTACGGAGATGGATGGCTCATCTTGATGAAGCCTTCGAGGCTAAGAGAAGAACTCAGCCCACTCATGTCCGCGAGAGAGTATGGAGAACTCCTCGAGAAACTCTCGAAAGAAAAGTAGAATTACGCCACATCGTAGAAGCCCGAGTACATCCATTGTCAGGACAAAACATAAAAAGCAAAGCCCTGGTCGATCAGGACGAGAGACCAAGATGGAAGCAGACGCGGCAGATCTCTTCGCGAACAGACATGCGCAGACACGGTACCTGAAACGATTCGTTCTGAGGAGAATCGCAAAGGGAAGGGCTAGTGAACCGAACGCAAACTTCTGGGATTGGGAGATAGCGTCGAGATTCATGGAATTCCCATCACTTGAGAACGTTCACCATCTATGCCTCTTATATGGCTACGCCAAAGTGCGCAGCGCACTCATCAAGGTCGAGAACGCAATCTTCGAGGAGTTCTTCTACGGCAAGATCTTCCTATACCCGTTGTGGCTGAAGCGATTCAGTAGAATATTCGACGCCGCAAAACCCAGAGCCCAGGTCAGAGAACTACTCTCGAGCCAGGAATGAGATCCCTGCGAGAGGGAATTTGTATGCCCCGACTCCAGCATAGTTTAACCTTTCTGAATCAAGCGCGCAGCACCTCTTCCCCCTGATTCGAGTTGCTGCGAGACCTGTGGCGCTCGCCAATAGAGCCAGATGATGAACTGGAAGAACCGCATCTCTCGGCATCATCTACTTGATTGTGCTGGTTTCCGGCATGGTATCAGTTCACCTTTTACGCGCTAGATAGTCGATAGATTCGATTACGCTACCCGGTAGGGAAACGTGATTGACGCTGGTCGAGGATGTGATCCCTTCCCGATGCGAACCACTTGACGCCCTGTTGGATGGTGGTTTCACGCTTGGAGAGATCGCCGTCGTCTACGGTGAGGCAGGGACTGGCAAGACGACCCTCACGATCCAGACCGCCATAGAAGCTGCGCGTCGTGGTTCAAAGGTTCTCTACATCGACACTGACCACTCTTTCACTCATCAACGGTTCGCGCAGTTGACAGGAGAAGACTCCGATGCCGTAAGCGAACGGATACTTCTGTTCTTCCCGGATACCTTTTCGTCCCAAACTAGTCTCGTGGAAAGCGTTGAGAACTACTTGACAAAGTCCACGCGGCTGATCGTCGTTGATTCGATCACGTCACTGTACAGAGTCAGCCTCGGCCCTGCACAACAGACATTCGCTCTCAATAGAGAGCTGAACAGACAACTTGCCTATCTTAGTGAAGTTGCAGTGAGCGGCAAACTCGTTGTGCTCTTGACAAGCCAAGTACATGCAAGGATGGACTTTCCTTTCGGGCGGATTGAACCGGTCGCGCGTCGAACACTCGCACATTGGCCTCGCACAATTGTAAGGTTGAAGAACACCTCAGAGCATTCAAGGAAAGATATCATTGTGGAACGTCGAAAAGGGAGACAAGCCGGCTCACTGAGGTGTTCAGCGAGACTGACAGCTCGAGGATTCGAGCCGATCTGACCTTTATTACATCCTCTCTCTTCACAGAGATTTTGAGAGACAGAGAGCGCACGAGAGCGAAGACCGAATGTTTGACCTGAACGATCTACTGATCGCGATCTACGTCGCGGTTCCGGCGTATGTCGCGAACTCCACTCCAGTCGTACTGGGAGGAGGAGCCCCCATTGATCGAGGGAGAGAGTTCGCTGATGGCCGCCGGATACTTGGATCCAATAAGACAGGGAAAGGATTCGCGTATGGGCTTCTGTTTGGGAGTGTGGCCGCTCTGGCAGAGGCCATCTTATTCAGGAACTACCTGCTTGTACTTGCAGGAATTCTAGTCAGTCTTGGAGCATTGCTCGGAGATCTTTCCGGAGCCTTCCTGAAGAGGAGGCTTGACATCCTGCCTGGACACCCTCTGCCCGTGGTCGATCAGTTGGATTTCATCTTGGGTGCGCTTGTCTTGGCTTCTCCATTGCTCAATATCACAATGGGTGCAGTCTTGATTCTAGTGATAGCAACTGTCCCGATTCACTTGCTCTCTAATGCGGTAGCGTACATGCTACGATTGAAAAAGCGTCTTTGGTAGGTTCTAGGTCGACCTAACCGCCCTTCAGAGCAATGAGTTGCGCTGAGTAGTAGAGCACGATTGCCGTGGTCAAGATCCCGACGATTAGGAGAATGTACGCATTTCTCGGCCGATAAGCAAAACTCGTGCTCCTGTACAGCATGTAGAAGCCTGAGAGGCCGAGAAGATAGAGTACGGCCGACAGAACGCTCTCGTTCAGCGTCTGGTTCCCGATTCCGCCAGGATAGATGAACGTCCATTGCTGGCTCCCTGTTGGATAAAGAGAAATGGGTTTCTCGAGGAGATCATAGATCCCCCCGGCCAGAAAGAACGTGGCTAGGCCAATCGCTATGAAAAACAGGATCGTCCATGAACCTTTGATTCCAGCTGCTCCTGGGGTGCGAACTAGGCGAAGCCTATATGCGACGTTTCCAAGGCCTCGCCGGATTCTCCACGGCGCACGCCTAAGCCAATTCTTGAGCTCTACGGACATCGTTCGTCGCACGCGGATAATGGCAAGAAGTTAAAATATGTTGCCTCACTTCCCGATGCTCTAGCGAGGCTACTTGGATGCCACAACGCGTCTTCTGTCACGCATGCGGCGCTACCCTCTACGATGGACTTGAGCTTGAATCACCCACTGAGATAATCCAGCGATACAACGGGACCTGCCCCAAGTGCCAGAAGAAGCTCTCATTCGAGCCTGAATCGGTAAAGATAATCCCGACCGAAGAGAAAACATGAGAGTCCAGAAACAGGCGGCTCCAAGTACGCCCCTGACAAGAGTGCGAACCGAGGCGACTGTTGTGGGAGTCTGTTCCTATGCCACTGAAGACCCAACTACATAGTTACCATCTAAAGAACGGCAAGGTTGTCGATTTCGCAGGATTCGAGATGCCAATATGGTACAAAGGAATAGTCCCTGAGACGCTGGCGGTCAGAAATCAGGTTGGTATTTTCGATGTCTCGCACATGGGCAGAGCGATAGCGCAAGGCGCGAATGCTGAGACATTCCTCAACTTCATAACGACCAACGATGTCAGCGCACTTAGGCCCGGACAAGCACACTACACGTTACTGTGCAACGAGAAAGGAGGCATCAAAGACGACATCATCGTCCTTCGAGTCAAGCCCGAGCGATTCGTCGTTATCTTCAACGCTGGCAACCGGAAGAAGGATCATGACTGGCTGAGGACACAAGCTGCGCGAAGCCACGCAGACCTGTCAGACGTATCAGATGAGACTGCTCTGATCTCATTGCAAGGCCCTAAGGCTCAAATGACGCTTGGAAAACTGTCGAAGATAGAACCATCAAAGGTTCCGCGGTTTGGGTGCGTAGAGACAGAGGTCAATGGCATTAGCTGCCTTGTCTCTCGAACAGGCTACACTGGCGAAGATGGGTTTGAGATATTGGTGTGGGAATGCCCGATCTCCAATCCCGGAAAGGCTGAACATGTTTGGAACTCGTTGATTGCAGGTGGCAAGGAATTCGGGATAGAACCATGTGGACTGGGCTCCAGGGACGCTCTGAGATTAGAGGCAGGAATGTGCCTTTACGGAAACGACATTGACGAAAATATCAGTCCGTACGAGGCGCGTCTTGGATTCACCGTGAAGCTTACGAAATCTGACTTCATCGGCAAACAGGCCCTTGAGAAACAGAAAGCCGAAGGAACGAAACTCCTACGAATAGGCCTAAAGGCTGCAACCCAAGGCATACCAAGACCCGGATATGAGATCCTGAAGGATGCTAGCGTCATTGGGAAGTTGACGAGCGGAACGTACTCGCCGACCCTCAACTTGGGCATCGCGATGGGATACGTTCCTCGTGAACACATAACCGAGGACCAAACGCTTGGAATCATGATCCGCGGAAGAAGACTAGATGCCGTTGTCACGAAGTTTCCATTCTACCCCACCGACAAGTATGGCTGGCAGAGAAAGACATAGCTTCGAGAACGGAGACGAGCTACCACGGTCGCCGTGAAACGTCTCGGATTAATCGTCAACCCGATCGCAGGTATGGGAGGAAAAGTCGGCCTAAAGGGTACCGACGGTCCGGAAATCCTCGAACGTGCAATTAGGCTCGGTGCAATACCCGTCGCGCCCCAGCGAGCTGTCGAAGCTTTACGAACTCTTCACGCCTGCACCAAGTCATCCTTTGAGCTGATGACATGTTCCCAGGGGATGGGCGAGGAGTCCGCGAGAGAGGCTGGTCTCAATCCAAAAGTCGTTAACAGGACACCCAGTGAACGAACAACCTCCGATGACACAAAGAGAGCAGCAGAGGTTTTGCAGACGCGCAAGGTTGACTTGCTTCTCTTCGTAGGCGGCGACGGCACTGCCCGAGACATCTGCGATGCAATCGACCGGAAAACCCCATGCCTGGGCATTCCAGCCGGAGTCAAAGTCTACTCTTCTGTGTTCTCAACTAATCCACGGACAGGTGGCGACTTGGTCGCCAGCTACATTGATGGTGAATCCGGACTTGCGGACGCCGAAGTACTGGATGTTGATGAATCCGAGCTCAGAACGCACAGAATATCGGTTCGCCTCTACGGATATCTTCGAGTTCCATTCCACTCGGCGAATCTTCAGAACTCAAAGACCTGTTCCCCCATGGATGAGGATGAGGTGTCTGCCCAAGACGCCGTAGCGAAGTTCTTTGAGGAGGAACTCAAGGATGACCGGACTTACATTATTGGCCCAGGATCCACAACCGCAGCACTCGGCAGACGTCTTGGATTCGAGAAGACGATGCTAGGCGTTGACGCCATTCATGGGAGGACTGTCATCGGAAAAGACCTTTCCGAGCAAGGTATAATGCAACTGCTGACTCAGGGTCCAGCATCGATAGTAGTGACCCCGATCGGCGGACAGGGTTTCGTTTTCGGCCGAGGCAATCCTCAGATCAGCGCACAAGTCATAAGACGAGTTGGCAGAGAGAACATCATCGTCATCGCCACGAAGAACAAGATCCACTCTCTGAAGACCAAACGGTTACTGGTCGACACAGGTGATCAGGAACTCGACAAAGAGTTGAGCGGATACTTGAAGACCATAACAGGATACAGAGAATTCTCCGTTCTACCCGTCAACTTGTAACAAGTGCGTCCAAGACCAACGTGTATTATTGTCAACGAATTCTAGAAGCCGCAAGAGGATCGCAAAGGAACAATCTTAGATACACCAATTAGGCGTGAACCGCTCAAAGTGAACGCAAGTGGATTTTGGATGAAAAGCTTCGAGGTCAACCGCACTGAGTCTCAGGGGGAATTCCCACTATCTCGAATATTCATCGGCCTTGAGGACTCTGAGGTCATCCAATCATTATTCGGAGGGAAGGAACGAGCGGCTGAGACCTTGCGGAACCTACGTGTGAAGCTAGATGATTCGGCTGAGTACATGTACGTGAACGATGCGGACGGAAGTATCATCGTTAGAGGAGAGTACTTGCGATCTGCCAGCGAGAAGCTTCTCTATCTTGATATCATTCACGAGCTTGTTCACGTTAAGCAGTATCACGAAGGGCGAGACCTCTTCGATTCAAACTACTCATACGTGGACCGACCGACAGAGCTCGAAGCCTACAAGATCACGCTCGACGAAGCACGCAAGATCGGCATGACCGAAGAAGAGATCGAGGACTACCTCTACGTAGAGTGGATAACCAAGAAGGAACATAAGAAACTGGCGAAGACCTTAGGTGTGAACGGCCAAAGACGACCAAAGAACAAACCCACCTCTTAGCGGGTCTTCTCGACGCTTGTATCTCTCAGATATGCTTCCACCAGATTCCTGGTAAACGATTCCAGGTCGAGCTTAAATGCGCCAGACAGGCTCGTCCAAACGTATTCTTGAATCTCCTTGCCATCCAACTTCACTTCTGACGAGTTGGTTCGACAGAGATAGTCCAAGAAAATGTAGTGTTCGTGCTTGGTGTAGTCCTCGGGGAAAATCGCTTCCTGGACCAGTAGCAACTTGACGGGTTCGACATCAAGTCCGACTTCCTCCTTGATCTCTCTCTTGACAGCCGTCTCGGAACGTTCACCAAGTTCGATGTGGCCCCCGGGCACCGTGTATTTTGTTCCCCATTTGTATGACCGCACGAGCAGTATCTCCTCTTTCTCGTTGATGATGAGCGCGCCAACGGTGGCTTCAGGGTAATTCTGAACCAAAGGCAAATTCATCCTAGGCGGTAGTTCCAAGTTGCACGTAAGCAATGCACCGCTATTCTTGTCTTTTCCGCATGATCAATCTACGGGGAAAACGACGAGAGTGGAGGGGCAAATGCCAGAAAGCTTAGGTAAGTATGATCCCTCTTTGAGGGACATCTGCTTTATCGAAGGAATCGGACTATGCTCGAACATTTTCATTTTCGCTGACGGCGAAAGTATCTCGCTTGTCGACACCGGGTCGGGAACGGAGCCCAACGCGGTCGGTCCTCAGATGGAACGGCTTGGCTTAGAGATCGAAGCGGTTACCAGAGTGGTCATTACTCATGGGCACATGGATCACATCGGAGGGCTCCCCGAGATATGCGAGCATTGCTCACCGGAGATCTTCGTCCATCAGAACGATGCGGACGACTTGAAATCCATAGGGATCAAATCGGTCGTCTACATGGAGGATGGCGACGATATCCGACTGGGCCGACGAGAACTACGAGTAATCCATTCTCCTGGCCATACAGAGGGAAGTGTGTGCCTGCACGACAAGGAAATCATTCTCACTGGGGACACCGCTTTTCCGGGCGGATACTTCGGAAGAACCGACCTCCCGTCGGGAGACTGGAGAAAGCTCGTGGACTCACTTGACAAGTTATCCCGTTTGGAGGTTCGAGTCATGCTGCCGGGACACGGCGAACCGCTCCTATCGGAGGCATCCTCGCATCTCAAACTGGCTCGGAAAACCGTCGAACTTGTCAGGTACTAACCAGTCTGACTATGACCGACCGAATGCGAGATTAGCAGCTACGCATCATGAACTCAGTCAGAATCGGGGGCGGCTGAGAATTGCAGGTTGGAATACTCGCGGACTCTCATGATTGTCTGCCGAGAATCAAGGACGCGATTGATCGACTGAACTCTGAACCGATCGGACTTGTCCTTCATGCTGGTGACTACTCTGCTCCCTTCGTCACTGACCAATACAGGGCGCTGAAGGCTCACATGATCGGGGTCTTCGGTAACAATGACGCTGAGAAGGAAAAGCTGAGAGACAGGTTTGCAAAGGCTGGACACGAGATCAAAGGCAGATTTGCAGAGGTTCAGGCAGGCAAAATGAGAATCGCGCTTACTCACGGAGACGAAGAAGAGCTGCTAAGATCGCTAACCAAGTACGGAGGCTACGACGTGCTTGTATACGGACACACTCACGAGGCCAAAGTAGTCGAGGGAGGACAAACGCTCGTTATCAACCCCGGAGAAATCTGCGGCTACTTGACCGGGAAGAGCACGTTTGCAATATTGAACACTGCGGATAGAAAGGTGCGTCTGTGTTCATTCTGAGCGATTCATCAGCTGACGAGGATGCGAAAAACTATTGAAAACAGCCTCTGACCGACCCCTGAATCTTCGTGAGCTTTCTGAGATTTACAGGTTCTCAGAGGAGACACTCGGAGAGCTTCTCCCAGTATACGGTTCTGAGCTTGAGGCTGTAGTCAGAGCCCTCAAGTCGCCTGGAAAACGTTACTTCGTGAGAGTAAACACACTCAAGGCAACACCTGAAAACGTGAAGATGAGGCTTGCCGAGAGAGGATTCGACGTTTCACAGCACGAGTCGATTCCTGAAGCGTTGTGGGTTCCCATTGAGGGGCCGTTCGAAGTTCCAGAATGTTTGAAGAAAGTGATGGTTGACAAATTCACAGCTGAATCGGTTCTACAAGGGGCCAATGTGTATGCGCCCGGGATCGCGAGATGCAATAGAATCAAAATGGGTGACAATGTGAACATAATTGATGATGAGGGAGAAACGCTCGCATCCGGAATCGCTCGAATGAATGAGACTCAGATACTCACCTTCAGAAAAGGACTCGCGATAGAAGTTACTGAATCGAAATATAGAGTTCCCAGCTTTCGAGAGACGCGTGAGTATCTGGAAGGCCTCATCTATCCACAGTCACTGCCAGCCATTGTTACAAGCCGCGTGCTTGATCCGAAGCCGGGCGAAGTCGTTCTTGACATGACTTGCGCGCCAGGGGGCAAACTCTCACATATCTCTCAACTAATGAAAAATCAAGGTCGCGTCATCGGTGTGGATCGTAATAGGCGCAAGACTGAGGGGACAATGGAGACTTGCACGCGTCTGGGTTGCTCTAATGTGACTCTCTTCGTTCACGATAGTAGATACCTCTCGGCCGACTTCACGACGCTCAAACCGGACAGGATTCTTGTCGACCCACCTTGCAGCGCGATCGGAATAATGCCCAAGGTTTACGAGTACGCCCCAAAAAGCGAGATCGAGGCACTCGCCAGGTACCAGAAACAGTTCCTCGAAGACGCGTCCAAGATCGTAAAGCGTAGCGGAAAAATCGTCTATAGCGTCTGCACGCTGACCTTACAGGAATGCGAACGGAACGCACTTTATGCCGCCACAACCTGCAATCTATCCATCAAAGCGCAGTCACCCATGCTCGGCGACAAGGCGATCTCGATCGACAACGGATCTACTGAGCAATGCCAGAGATTTCACCCTCACAAGCACGCCGCTGGCTTTTTCATAGCGTGCTTTGAGAGACGCGCATAATGAGCGTGGGGACAACAGCAAGACTTAACCGGGGCAACAACGAGACCGGCGTCTCTTGATCTACATGGGCTTCTCAGATGAAGTCCTCACAAGAGGTAAATCCGGAAAACTCGAACTCAGAACACTCCATTCACGTGGATCCTTCGTAATGTGCAAGTACCTGGATCCGGAGACACTGAAGCTGGTCGACAAGAAGACGAAGCTGACCGTGAAACGACAAGATGGAACCGTCGAAGAATACTTCATCATACCGCTAAAAGACCCGAGAAGATCGCTCCTCGTAAAGGCTGAAGGTGAGGAGAAGAATAGAAGGGTCTGGAACGAGCAGACCCAACAGGAAGAAGAGCTTTGAATCACCGCGTCTATCACGCAAACGATTCAGACTCCATCCAGCTCTTCCGGTGATGCGCCTTGCACGAGGAAATCGAGATCTCGCGAGAACAGATCTCGGGGCCACTTGACCTCGAGGCGACTCTGCTAAGCGGCCAAACCAGTGAACCCCAATGGGATTTCGTAGATGGAGGCTACTCGGACGCAGAAGATTTCAAAGGAAGAGCAGCGAGATATCGCGTTCGCCAAACCGGAACCAAAGAAGAACCTAACCTCAAGATCACGATAACATCAAACGATGAGAACTCAAGTCTCGCGAGAACCGTGACTGATCACATAGTCAATGTCCTGACGCTCCGTGATGATCTAAATGCATTCTACCAGGCCTTCGATCCGACGAAAGGAGACATCATCTCCAAGACTATCCCGCAACTCATTGGTCTGAGACTGATGCGAGGTAACAACCCATTCGAGAGCTTGATCAGCTCGATCTCAACACAGCACAACTCGATAGTGCTTTGGACGAAATCGGTGAAACTGATCAGAGACACCTTTGGCCCTCCTGTCCGCCTGTCTGATGGCTCGACGATCCATCTCTTTCCAAAACCCGATGCACTCGCATCTGCTGGAGAACAAGATCTTGAGAGAACAGGACTGACGTATCGCACCAAATACATCATCGAAGCAGCGCGCAGAGTCCGAGATGGAGAACTGAACCTGGAAGAGCTTCAACGCCAAGACTACGAGACGGCAAAGACAAAACTGGTGGAGCTGCCTGGGATTGGACCGAAGGTCGCTGATTGCTTTCTCCTCTATGGACTCGGAAAAACGGAAGCGGCTCCTGTGGATATCTGGATACACAGGATAGTTCGCAAACTCTATTTTCACGGTGCAAGCGTCAGCACCGAGAAAGTGGCTAGGTTCCTTCGAGAACGATACGGACCTTGGGCCGGGTACGTTCAATTGTATCTGTTCCACTACGCACGCAAGACACGGCTCGTCTGATCGGACCAGCGAATCGAACTGTCGTTCTCAGCTACGGCCGATCTTTCTCGTCGCTTTTCCTTTTCTGACGACCTTTCTTCTCAGGGGAGTTCCGCACACTCGACAAGGCTGACCAGCGTCTTCGGCTGTGTATCTCCTGAAGCAAGCTGGGCAATAGTAGATCCAGTCGAACTTCTGCGATATCCCGAAAGTTGCGAGCGAAGCGTGCTCTATGCTTAGTGTTTCGGACACATTCTGTATTGCATAATCATCACTAACGATGGCTGGCGATAGATTATCGTTCTGCAGATCAAGAGCGAGAGCAAGAACCTCAATATCCGCTCTTGAGAGCACGCCAACATCACCGACTCTAGATGATGTCTCCTCGACAGTCTTCATTGAAAGTGAGGTTGGTTTCTTCACAGTCAGATGACCTGAATCTCGCGATGTACAAAATCGAGTATGTGGAAGACTGTTTGGGATTAACTCATCCAATACACTCATGACCGAATAAGTGGGCAGATCAAACGCGGAAGGATTAATGCCCATAACAAACGCGGAGGTGTCAAGCACGAGAACCTTCATCTGAGCCCTATCCGGTTGACCTTCAGGCAGTCGTCTTCTGCGTCTCACCTGCGCCTTCACAGCAATCTGTCATTGAGTGTTTCGTTGCATCGGGCGAAGACGCATCAAGCCTCTGAGGGAGCGAATCGGTCCCAGGCGGACAAATACGGCCTTGTGAGATGATCGAGCCATTGTGACTGATGTTTGAGGCTGCAGCTCCCTTTGAACCCGTCCGTCCACCACCAGGGTTCCTTTCAGTTTCGGAGCGACGAGCTCAACCTTGATCCTATTGTCCATGGACACAACTAGAGGTGTCAAATGCTCTAGCGGACATATGAACGTCACAACAAAAGCGTCCACAGAATTATCCACGATCGGGCCGTTTGCTGACAACGCATATGCAGTCGATCCCGTTGGAGTCGAAACGATGAGACCATCGCCACGAAACTCCAATAGCTGCGACTTGTCGATCGACACCATGAAGTGAAGCATCTTCGACGGCGTGCCAGACGCTATCACAACCTCGTTCAAGCCGTCAATGGGGCTCTCCCCTTCAACAGCCACAGAGAGTTTTGCTCGCTCCTCTGTCTTGCATGTGCCCTTGATGTAACTCTCAATCGCATGCATAGCATTCTCAGGGTCGACTTCAGTGAGGTATCCCCTTCTGCCCATGTTGACTGCCAATATCGGAGTCTCGGGTTTCGGAATTGACATACAAGTCTTGAGGACAGTGCCGTCTCCGCCAACGGTGACGATCAGGTCCGCATCCATCTTTGAAAAAGGGACGCCTCCGGCCAACTTTGCAGCCTGAGAAAGCTGCTCCTCCGGAAGGACTTTCAGGCCCTTCTTGGTCATGTCTTTGTGGAGTCTTATCGCGACCTTTAGGGCCGCGTCTCCATCAAGCCTTGAAACTAGACCAACCTTCGTGGCCAAGACTGGATCGCTCGCACGTCTTAGGAGTCTGAATCCACTATTTATGGTATGCAAAAGCCCTTCTGGAAGAGACATTATCGCTCGTGTGGAATGCAACTGATTCCTGAACGATTCGCAGGATGCTACGACCTGACGACGGGCTAATTCTCGCAAGCTTTTTAGAATCGCCTTCTCTAGTCAGCCTTTGCAGAATTGAGGAACGAGCATTGAGTAAGCCAGTCGACGTGGGTTCTCTGAAGATCGGACAATATGTTGTAATCGAAAATGAGCCTTGCAAAATCGTCGAGTTCGAGAAGAGCAAACCCGGCAAGCACGGATCCGCGAAAGCAAGGATCGTGGCAATCGGTGTTCTGACTGGCCAGAAGCGCAATGTGATCAGCCCGGTCGATGGGAAACTGGAGGTCCCGATGATAGACAAGAAGACTGGGCAAGTGATTTCAATGCAGCCGGACACCGTCCAGATCATGGATATGCAGTCATACGAGACTTTCGAAACGCCCCTGCCCGACGACGAGGAAGTCAAATCCAAACTCGCGGCCGGTGTCGAGATAGAATACTGGGAAATGCTCGGCAAGAAGAAAATTGTGAGAACTAAAGGCTAGGATCAGACTGGCCTGTGGGTAACTTACTGAACGAGGCGTCTGCATGCCCTATGTCAAGCAGATGAAACTCAAGCCAGGCATGAGACTGAGCAGAATATCAGATCAGATGCGCCAGTCAGGTGTGCTTGGGCCTAGAAGATTCGCCGACGCGGTCGAGATTCTGGCAACTATGTTTAGCGATGATAGATACACGAACATGATGGCAATTGCTGGGCCCATGGTTCCGGGCGGATTGCGTCAACTCGTGAGCGACCTAGTCTCGGACAGACGAATCCACGCACTGATCATGACGGGAGCCAACGTGACACATGATCTCGTCGAGGCCTTGGGACATAGACATGAGATCGGAGTTGAAGCTTCCGACGACGAGAAACTCAGCAAACGGGGCAAGCATCGGATCTATGACATCTACATCTCTCAAAGAGCTATTGAAGCAGTCGAGAAATTCGCCTACAAGTCAGTATCCAAGATCGATGAAGAAAAGCGACGCAATATCGCACCTTGGGAACTGCTTCGTGAAATTGGAAGTCAATTACGTGACCCATCATCGATTCTGCGAAACGCCTCAAGGCGAAATGTCCCAGTGTTCTGCCCGGGCCTACACGATTCGATGTTTGGCACCAACCTTTGGACATTCGGACAGCTCAATACTCTTCAGCTCAATCCAATGAGAGATTTCAGCAAGATTGTTGAAATGACCTACGAGAGCAAGAAGATCGGACTCATCATCTTGGGCGGTGGCATGCCAAAGCACTTCAGCCTGCTGGCCAACACGTTTCGCGGAGGACTAGAAGCGGCAGTCCAGTTCACGATGGACCGGCCCGAGCCGGGAGGGCTCAGTGGCGCACCACTCGATGAGGCAGTCAGCTGGGGAAAGATCAAGCCCGGTAGCCGAACGGCGACAGTGATAGGAGACGCAACAACACTGTTCCCCCTTGCCTGTGTCGCTGCTCTGGAGAAAGCGGCCTAAACGAGTCGCGGCAGGCGGATTTCGAGCACGCCACGCTTGAATTTCGAGGTCATCCCTGATTCGACGACCGAGACTGGCATATGGATCCTAGTGTGATAGGACTTGAACTGACCGCCTCTATGCCTCACACCCATGTCGGCAAACGTTATTCGACGCTTCGTGTTTGCGTAGATCTCAACCATATCATCTGCGGGTAGTTTCAGAGTAACTTCCTCACGATTCACATAGGGGAGATCCACGGTCACGATGACTTCGCTTGAGCCTACGGTTATGTTGTAAAGTGGCTCGATACTTTCCGCGGTCTCGTCCCAGCTGGAGATGAAGACGCGTTCCACCATGAATTCGGCTCGCTTGAAGTACTCATCCATTGCCTCGAAGATGTGCTTCTTCCTATCATGCGACATTCTCTATCTCACCCGTATAGTGCTGGAACCTCGTATTCCTGTGACTTGCCCATCTTAGCCATCTCAGTTTGAGTCCTCTTCATCACGTCTCTGGCTCGGAGACGAATCTCCTCGCCCTTCTGGAGTAGGTCAGAGACTTCAACCTTCAAGCCAAGTATCTTGTTCAACGCGTTAAGCGCGGCAGCAGCCGCTTCCGGATCAGGATAGTTGTAAAATGATTGAGTGAGCAACGTGATCGCGGGTAGGTTGATCTCCGCGCACTTTCTCAGCATTAGTGCATAAGCCCCGACGATGTATCCCTCGTCGAGCACTTCGGCGGCGTCGCCCAGTTTCTTCTCAAGATCCTTGCTGGAGAGCGCTGCGAAGACCTTTGGCACGTCTATGTCCTGACGGTTCTGTACAGCCATCCCGCCGATCGAGACCACTAGCTCTGCGTTACGTGAAGCGGCCCAATTCACAATGGCATCGGCCAGCGATCGTGTCAGCGACGCAGGAATTGCGGTCTCTCCCATTATCACAACTAGCGATTGGTTCCCAAACAATCTGATAGGCGATTTCGGAAGGCCGTTATGAAGCACGATCATCGGCGGGAATAGGTCCGACTCAACGGAGCCTACTTCTTCCATCTTCAGTGAAGATACGATGTGCGATGCTGCCACGAGGCCCACCAGACCCACGTCGGGTAAGCCGTTGATGAGAGTGAACTTCTTCGGAATGTTCCCTTTCTCTACAACCCTCACATCGTCTGGCAAGAGTATTCGCCCTGTGACAAGATCTAGTGGGAAGTTACTTGACCAAATAATGAATCTATCCATGCTCCGGCCAATTCAACGATAGGAAGGATCACAGACATGAACGACAGGGTCATTGCATAGATGAAGAGGCTATAAGTGACCTGAGTTCAGAAGCAAACAACCCTGACCTCTCGGAGAGATTGCACGCTTGAGCGCGCTAGGAGATCTCAGCAAGTCACTCGGCGACGCCGTACGAAAACTGCTGAGACTGCCAATTGTCGACGAGAAAGCGATCAGGGAGCTCGTCAAAGATCTCCAGCGAGCGTTGCTGCAAGCAGACGTGAACGTGGAGCTAGTGCTCCAGATCTCACGCAGTGTCGAGAAGAGGGCGATCGAGGAGAGACTTCCGCCAGGCATCTCACGCCGAGAACATGTGATAAAGGTCCTCTACGAGGAACTGACTCGATTCCTCGGAGAAGAAGCGCCGAAGACGACTATACCGCCGGGAAAAACTTACGTCGTCATGCTCGTGGGAATCCAGGGAACCGGGAAGACAACAGCCGCCGTGAAGCTCGCCCGGTTCTACCAGAAGCGGGGACTGCGTGTTGGGATCATTTGTGCTGACAACTTCCGACCGGGAGCATACGAACAACTCGCACAGTTGGCAGACAAGGTTTCGGTTCCAGTATATGGCGATCCAAAGAATCCATCTCCTGAGAAACTCGTCAAAGAAGGCTTCTCTCACTTCGAGAAGGAGAAAGAGAATCTCATCATCGTCGACACCGCGGGCAGGCACAAGAATGAAGCTGGACTCATGGATGAGATGAACCGGCTTGCCAAATTGGCGAAACCAGACGAGATTGTCCTTGCAGTAGATGGGTCGATAGGGCAAGCTGCAATGGCGCAAGCGAGAGCGTTCAATGAAGCAACCAATATCGGATCCATTTTGGTCACGAAGCTTGACGGAACAGCAAAAGGTGGTGGCGCATTATCCGCTGTAGCCGCCACCGGGGCGAAGATCAAATTCATCAGTGTAGGTGAGGGAACTGATGATCTCGAGCAATTTGTTCCGTCCAATTACGTCGGCCGCATCCTCGGCATTGGCGATGTCGCCTCGCTGGTCGAGAAGGTTCGAGAAGCCGAGATCAAGATACCCGAGAAGAAAGCACGCGCGATGCTTGAAGGGCGTTTCAACCTGAAGGACATGTACGATCAGCTCGAGGCTGTACGTAAGATGGGCCCCCTCAAGAAAGTCCTCGGAATGCTACCGGGAGCCGCCAATCTCCCAGATGACGCGATGGAAAACGCCGAAGAGAAAATGGACGCGTGGCGTGTCATGATCCAATCGATGACTAAAGACGAAGTTGAGGAACCTAAGATCATAGATTCCTCAAGAGCGCGTAGAATCGCAAGAGGGTCGGGAAGAACTGAGAAAGAAGTCAAGGAACTTGTGAACCAGTACTCCATGATGAAGAAGATGATGAAGAGTATGAAGCGCCGACAGGGCGCGATGATGAGACGGCTGCCATTCCAATTGTAGTCACCGCAGGTCTGGGATGCTTAAATAGCCCATTTGGGGTCTGCTAGCAGAACCATCTAAAGGAAATGCTCAGGAGCAGTAGTACCCTTGGTCAGACGGTCAAAAGGCTACAGATCAAGAACGAGAACTCTTTTCCGAAAGCAAGCTCGAGAGAAAGGCAAAGTGGGTCTCAGTCGCCTACTCAGGACTTACAACCCAGGAGACAAAGTCAAGATAAGAATCGACTCCAGCGTGCACAAAGGCATGCCGCACCGTCGATACCATGGTCGAGTGGGTATAGTCAAGGCGCGTAGGGGACGAAGTTACGTCATCGAAGTCGCTGAGGGAAAACAAACACGCACCTTGATCGCTAGACCTGAGCACATAGAGTAGTTGACCCGGTATTGCCACGAAAACTGATAGATACCAAGCCAATCGCTACAGCCGAGGCCAGAAGAATTCTTGAAAAAGCAAGTGAAGACGAGCTGGGCGAATTCCAGCGAAGGACCCGTGATTACACTGTCAAATTCTCCAAGATCCAACCAGGCAAGACCGAGAAACTGCTTCGAGACCTCTCCGAGAAACACCAACTAGAGCGCAAGGACGCGATACAAATCGCAAACTGCATGCCCTCATCTATCGAAGAGATCAGGACAGTACTCTCCGTAAAGGGGCGCGTATTCACTACGGAACAGCTAGAAGACATCCTGAAGACACTGGCGCCATACAGGTCACCCTAGACGTGTGAATTACTGCGCCTAAGCTAACTCCAGTTTGTACAGCTCCTGTATGTGACCGAGCCATTTCAAACACCTCGATTGACGATTCCCGAAAGACTTTTGACCGCGACGACATGACACACTCTCAGGAAGAGCAACCTATGTCTGCGTCCCGGAAGAAGTTCCCAACTCTGCCAATGAGTGACCATGTTGCAGAGACGATTCTCCTCGATTGTTAGTTTCTGAGGACGCAGTAAGCAGTCACGAAGTGATTCTTGATGGAATCAAGAGCCAGTCATGAGAGATACGACAATCTAAATGCTCGTCAAGGCAGAGATGATTCTCTACGACCCAGGTTATACGAGGAATACGCGTACGTGATTGATTTCTTGAGCTACGGCAGGCCCTCAGCCGAGAGACCGAGACGTGTGGCCGCACCCACTGTTCAGGTCGTCGGAGAGACGTACTTTACGCTTCTTGAGGCAGAATTGAAGCAAGGGGCAACTGCAACACCGCATGAACGGATATATGTTGGTCGAGAGCGACGCGAAAAGATCGAACGTGTAATGGGAAGAATCAGCTATCAAGAGCTGACAGCGAGCGCAAAGGCGGAGCTGCAGCTTGTGCTCGAGACACTCATCAGACGTCAGGAGGAGAGATTCGTCGGTTTCTTCAACGTCTCGCAGCCCGTTACGCCAAGGATGCACGCCTTAGAGTTGCTGCCTGGAATCGGAAAGAAGTCCATGTGGCAGATCGTGAACGCTCGAGAGAAGAAACAATTCACCAGCTTCAAGGACATTCAAGAGAGAACTAACACTTCGGACCCAGTGAAGGTTCTCGCGAAGAGAATCGTTGACGAGCTAAGCAGGGAAGGAAAATATAGGCTGTTCACGCGGACTATCTAGCAAGCGTTTGGGAAACAAACGAGAACCAACTACGTACCCTGACCTATCGAAGAATGTCGCGCGACCCGCCACTGAAAACTTGAGCGAAATGCGCATGCACTTTATCATACGCCCTGAATCCCCATTTGACTTTGAAAAGAGCGTCCAGATGCACTCACGTTTCAAGAACAGTCTGCCAGATCTCTACGAAGACGGAGCCTACGTGCGAGTCCTACATGTAGGCCGTAAGCCAGTTCTCGTTTCAATCACATCCAAGGGAACCGTAGGAAGACCGAGATTGCTTGTTGACACGTATCCTCCAGTGAGCAACAAGGCCGAGATCGGCTCGCTGAAAAAGACACTCCGATCCATGTTCGAACCTACATTTGACTTTGATCACTTCTACGCAATAGCGAAGAGAGACGCGACCATGAGGACGATCGCGAGGAAGCTTAGAGGCCTTCGGCCTGTACGGCCTCCGACGATCTTTGAATCGGTAATCATCGCAATAACCGAGCAGCAGATCTCGCTCCATGCCGCGATCGCGATTCGCTCACGATTAGTGGAGAGATATGGAGACACGGTAGCTCGCGACGCAAGAGTCTTCCATGCCTTCCCGACGCCGGAATCACTCACCAAAGCTAGACTCGCCGGATTAAGAAAAGTCGGTCTAAGTGCCACAAAGGCACGATGCATAACCGAATTCTCGAGGAGGATCGCAAGTCACGAATTCAATTTGAATCGATTGACTCAGATGGATAATAGTCAGGTTGTGACCGAGTTGACGAAGTTCCGGGGGATCGGGAAATGGACTGCAGAATACGTGCTCGTCCGTGGAATGGGTCGAGTGAATTCCCTTCCAGCCGACGACCTTGGAATACGGCGAGCTGTATCACAAGCCTATTTCAAGAGCAGAAGAGTTTCTGCAGAAGACGTAAGAGTTACCCTAACGCGCAAGTTCGCCCCATACAGTGGGATTGCGGCATTTTATCTCATGTACCATCTGTTCTGGGAAGAGTCATCTTCATAGACGAGGAGAGAGTTTGAGACATTGCGCATCTCTCGTGTGGTCATGTAGTTGCTTGATCCTCAGGCTGTCGTCCTTAGCGTCCTAGCGAGCATGACCACCAGCCTCGGTGCGGCACTCGTTTTCCTAGTTAAGAAGACCAGCCACAGAACGAGAGACGCCCTAGTCGGGTTATCGGCCGGGCTTATGCTCTCAGTCACGGCACTCAATCTCTTGCCAAAGGCACTAGGGCCGAATGATCAGAACTTACTACAAGTCGTCATAGGGATCGCCCTAGGAGCCACAGCCCTATTCATCGCTGACACGTATATGCCTCACATTCACGGGTTCCTGGCTCCGGACAGGCCGCTTACCAAAGGGATGAAGACGACCCTCATGCTCGTGACCGCACTGGTCATTCACAACTTCCCTGAGGGCTTTGCCACCGGAACAGCCTACGCCGGAGGAGTAACGGTCTTCGGAAACACAGTCGCGCTGGGAATAGCTCTACAAAATGTCCCGGAGGGCTTCCTTGTCTCCGTTCCTCTGAAAAGCCAAGGCTACTCTACGCGAGGCAGCTTCATTGTGGGAGCCCTATCAGGTTTCATAGAGCCGGTCTGCTCGATCACGGCCCTCGTCGTTGTAGGCCTATTCCAGATGCTTCTTCCGTACGCACTCGCCTTTGCTGCAGGCGCTATGCTATACGTCATCTTCGATGAGATGGTCCCCGAAAGCCACAGTCATGGATTCGAGAGGGCAGCAACTGCAAGCTTCATGATAGGCTTCATATTAATGACCGTCCTAAACTACCTTGCATTAGTAGTCTTCGCGTGAAACGATACATCCCCACTGACAAGGATACTGGCAAGGATACGAAGGCCCTTGATGTCAGGAACCATTCCAAGTTGAGAGTGCACTAGTCCCAGAAGAGTCTCGTCCGCGCGTATTCGCGTTCGGCTTTGAGTATGTCAACGTAGAAGTCCTCCTCAGTGCGGTGCAACTTCCTCAGTACTCTGATGGCGGTGGCTGGTCCGACTCCTCTTCCACTCATTACGATTGCGGCCTTCTTGCCGTTTGTCTGCATTAGGCTCGCGCTCAGCCATGCCCGCTTGTACGCTTGCTCTTCCTCATCAGTGACCTTCTGATGGTGAATCCGTCTTTTCACAATCTTGACGAGTCCATCATCGCCCAAGTACGTTGCCGCGATTAACGTCGACTTGCAGTGCGGACACTTTATCGCCTCGGGAAGGTCGCCGACTACCCTGATTCCGTCCCAGTCGCCTTTGTACAGACAGACGAGCCGAACACGGCTTGCGAACAGCCTCTCTTTGATGATCTGAGTGAGACTTTTGCTCGGGATTGCAGGCCGAAGAAGATCGTGTGGAATGATTTTGTCCACAATGGGTAGGGCGAGCGGAGAACAACTCACCTCCATCTCCTCCACGATCTGAAGCGAGACTGCGCCGTCTCTGACGTGCTCGATGAACTTCTTTGCATGTTCCAAGTCGAGTTTCTCAAGAAAGACTTCTCTTCTCGTTTCTTCCTCGAGCGGTGTGCCCTTGAAGATCTTCACAAGGAGCCTAGCTCTAGTTGCTTTGTATTCTGCGGTCCGTTCGACTGCGCCGAACCTCTTCGCGATGTGCCAATGCCTCCACGCAAACGTGTTAGAAGTCTCCAGCGCGCTCGCAACCACTTTCTCAAGCTCGTCCGGACTCAACTGCTGTAGCTCCCTTTCAACGAGCGTTGGCTCTATTTTGAACGGAAAGACGAGCGCGATTCTGTAGGAATCCGTCTGCGCCGCAATACTCACTCCGAGTCTCGCGCTAAGTAGCGAGGTCAGCGCCAATGATATGGTTTCGTTCGCTAGAGTTCCGAGGCACGTATGCACGATGATGCAGTTTTCGAACTTCTCCACAGCCGCGACAGCATTAGTCGGGACAAGATAGCTTTCCGTCTGGGATCGGATCGATTCAATGGATTTCTGCATCGCTTCTTTTGTCACGTGGAGATTGTCTCCGAGCGCAGCGATCTTTGCAGGGTCGTCGAGCTCAGTGGAGATCACGCCTCTTAGTCGTCCGACTTCGCTGGCAACTTCGTAGCTGACGGGTATTATCTCGCCTTCCCACGATGGAATCGCGTTCAGAGTAGGAGCAGTTGGTTCAACTTCGACTGATAGTTGATCCTCGTTGACGGCTATCACTTTCCATGTTTGACCGTGCATGATCAGCTCGGTTCCAGATCTGCATTTGCGTGCGACGAAGTCTTGATCGAGCGTGCCAATCTTTCGCTTGCGGAAGAAATCGAAAACGAGATACCTCTTCATGTCAGGTATCATCGACAGATTCTGGTAGTAGTACCTGAACGTGTTCGGAAACCGTGCTCTCAGCACATCCTCCTGAACGGTGACAACCCTGCCACTTCCGAGCTGCTTCACAACTGACATGAAAGCCTCGGGCGACAGGTCACGATATGGGTACGCACGTTTGACGATCTCAAGCGCTTCTCCAACGGTGAGTCTACGCAAGTCTAGGACTAAGCCTGCTATTTGATGCGCTAACACGTCAAGGGCGTTCTCGTGGATGACCGTCGGTTCGAGCTTCTCGTTCCTTGCGTCTTGCGCGATGACGGCTGACTCAAGGATGTCGTCCACGGATGTGCCTATGATGAGACCTTTCGCGACTCCACGCAGCCTATGCTCGCTTCTGCCTATTCTCTGGATCAGGCGAGCCGCTTGCCGAGGCGACGTGTACTGGATGATGAAGTCCACCGAGCCGACATCGATTCCTAGCTCAAGTGAGGACGTGCAAACAACCGCTTTGACTTTGCCGGTCAGAAAGTCATGCTCTACTTCTTCTCGAATCTCCTTTGAGAGCGACCCGTGGTGAACACGTGCTGGTGTGTTTGGATCAAGAGCCCTTAGCTGGGAGCCCACAGCTTCGGCATGCTCCCGGGTGTTTGTGAACACAAGCACAGAGTTCTTTTCACGTATCAGTTCTGCGATGCGTCTCGCGCGGCCTATCGTGGACGGTGGAACGCCAAATCGCTCGCCGTCCTCTCGATCCGTGGAGGTCGGTGAAACATAGTCGACTTGCACCTCAAACCCTCGTCCCTCTTTCGACTTCACGATCACTGCGTCTCTTTCGGATCCGGCGAGGAACTTGGCTATTCTGCCCTCGTCTCCGACAGTTGCTGAGAGCCCAATTCTCTGGAAATCTTGGCTTGTAAGGTTCCGCAAACGCTCGAGGCCAAGTGCAAGTTGGACTCCGCGTTTGTCTGTTGCGAGCTCGTGAATCTCGTCCACGATCACCCATCTGACACTGCTTAGATGCTGGCGCATGCGCCTGCCGGGCAGAATCGCTTGAAGCGTCTCCGGCGTAGTGATTAGCATATTGGGCGGAGACTTGGCTTGGAGAGTGCGGGTGGCCGTCGGTGTGTCCCCGTGCCTGACCTGAACCTTGATGCCAAGCTCCGCGCCTAGATCAGAAAGCCTTCGTAGGATATCCCTGTTGAGCGCACGAAGAGGCGTAACATAGAGTATCGATATGCCTCGCGTCTCGTTTCTGCTTCTTGCTGCGACAAAGAGATCAAAGACAGGAAGGACGGCGGCGAGGGTCTTCCCCGTTCCCGTCGGGGCGATGAGAACTGCATTCTTGCCTTCTAGAATTGGTGGAATTGCCAGCTTCTGAATATCACTAGCCTCAGCTATCTCAAGCTTCGCAATTTGCCCCTGTAATGGACTCTGCAGCAGTGCAAACGCGTCATCGGACAAGAATGAATGCTCCCAACTCGACATGGCGGAATCGTGAACACTACAGCCGAGCTTGTGTTGCCGCTCGTCTCCAAGTTCGTTCGGCGAATCTCAGCCTTCGGTTTATTGGTTTCTTCGATGCGCGACCGACCCGTTCGAGATCAGTAACCTGCGTCACGGTGACGGCAAAGTTGTGGGGTCAGCTCTTCTCGTATGCAAGGTAGGCAAAGGTAAGAATAAGGGCCACAGACGCGAGGACAACGACTACCATCTGTGCAAGAGTGTAGAATTCATCGGCCGTCAATGCTGAGCGCCATCTTGCCTGCGTAGACCGAAGGTTCTGATTTAAACAATTCTGTAGTGCTACGAAGCCATATCAGGGCGCAGTCTCAGGCCTAGTCCTCCACTGCTGAGTGATCTTGCTGTACTGGGTGTCCCGTAGATCGGTGGTTTCGTATCTTCCAAGCGCAGATGCGACCTTCTGTGCGATTATGTGGTAGCACAATGCCCTCTTGCCGTCCATGACTCGAAAGTAGTAGTCGTCACAGTTACAGAAGTTCGTCTCAGAGATCACTTGGTAGACTCCCTTTCTGCCCTTCACAGTCCAGATCGTCCGTCCGCTAGGCTTGAACTTGTATCTGTGCACCTTTCGCTTCTCAACTAGCTCAAGAGCATTCTTGAATCGGTCGCCCAACTGTTCCTCAAGCCCGGCTCGTTGAGAATCTGCCAGCTTGTGGGAGGATGCCATGCGTTGACACGCGGTCTCGATTACTGTCAGTTCCTTGTCGTATTCTTGCGACATGGCGCATCCGGCCGAGCGGGCTGAGTCATGAGGACTGCCAGCCTTTGATTAAGCATATGTTGAAAGAACCCCACCCTGAAAGGTCCTAGAGCAGACAGAGAGGGCGGTCCGTCTTGGTCGGATACAGTCTTGCACCCGTGGATGATTCTCCTTCTCTGTTACTGCAGGGCGAAGGCGAGCGCGTTCTCGTTGTCGGAGACTTGCACATAGGATGGGAGATAACCCTCGCACACCAAGGCATCCACGTCCCCTCACAGACATCCAAGCTTGCAGATCGACTGATTGACATAATGAAAAAGTCAAGCCCAACCAAGATCGTATTCCTAGGCGATGTGAAGCACACAGTCGTCGGAGCTGAGTTAGAGGAATGGCGGGACATACCCGAGTTCTTTGAGAAAATCGTCCCGCATGTTTCAGACATCCAGATCATCCAAGGAAATCATGATGGGAATATCGAGCCGATGACTCCCCGGCAAGTCAAGATCCTTCCTCCGAGCGGGATTGCCCTGTGGGGAAAATACGGCCTCTTCCATGGGCACGCATGGCCAGCTCCCGAACTCCTCGGATGCGAATCCTTGATTCAAGGTCACCTGCATCCGGTCGTAGCATTCACTGACGCTCTAGGCTACAGGATCACAAGACCAGTCTGGGTACGAGCACCATGCAACGCTACAAAACTGGCTCAGGCGATCTTGAAAGGCTCGAAACGACGCAGGCTCAAGGAGATCGAGGATACACCTAGAGAACGTTACAAAGTCGAACTAAGGGTCACTCGCTGCCTGTTCGTTCCCCCGTTCAACGACTTTCTAGGCGGTCGACCAATCAACGTAAAGCAATACCCTGGGTCGAGATGGACCAAAATTGACCGTTTCGGTCCTCTACTCAGAGGTGGAATCGTGAACATGAGTGAAGCGGAGGTTCAGCTTTTGGATGGTACCTACCTCGGGACCGTCAAGCAACTCCGCACACTCGCCTAGTCGTTATGTGATCTTGTGTGCACTGCAATACAGTCTGCCTCACGTCAAACGGACGGCATTGGTTCGAAATCCCTACGGTAAATACCTCAGTTGCTCAGAGTAAATATAGTAGTGGACGAGAACCGCAGGCAACGATCGAATATAGTCAAAAAGATCCGTTGCCTTGAAGGATGATACCGTGATTCTGACTGAGATTCTGGCAAAGTACCCTAGAGGTGATCGTGGATATCTGATCCCGATCCTTCAAGAGGTGCAGGAATCCCAGGGCTATGTTTCACCTGATGTGATCGATGAGATCGGCGCATTCACCGGAGTTTCCCCCGGAGAAATCTTTGGCGTCGCATCATTCTACGCTCATTTCCGGTTCACAAAGCCCGGCAAGCACACTATCAAGGTGTGCCGCGGGACAGCGTGCCACGTGCGAGGCAGCGAACGCATCCTAGAATTGGTGGAGCGTGAACTCAAAGTAAAAGCCGGCCAGACAACTGCAGACGAACTGTTCAGCTTGGAACGAATCGCCTGCTTCGGTTGCTGTGCTCTGGCACCGGTTGTTGTAGTGGACAAAGATGTCCACGGCCGGATGAGCTCAACCAAGGCACGAAGATTGCTCATCCAGTACGGCGGTAGAGGAGCATAGAACCTGCGAGGCGACTGCATGATGCTCGACATGCGGAGGATTGAGCTCTGACCGTGACGACGTATGCAGATTTGGCTGTCCCGGCCGAGGTAGTTGATGCCGTTAACAATTCAGAGCACAAGTGGATCGCAGTGTGCATGGGCACTGGGTGCACGTCGTCTGCCAGCGCACAGCTGCGTGAAGCGCTACGCGAGGAGCTCGACAAGCACAACCTAAGCGGTCAGGTTGAGGTACGACGCACCGGTTGCTTCGGCTTCTGTGAGCAAGGCCCAATCGTAGTGGCGTATCCAGGCGAAACATTTTACACACGAGTCAAGCCTAGCGACGTCAAGGCCATCATCGAAGAGCATATCCTCGGTGGCCGCCTCGTGGAGCGACTACTGTTTCGTGATCCAGCTACCAAAGTCATTGCCGATAGCTGGCACAAGATGAGTTTCTACGCGAAGCAGAAGCGCATAGTCCTCCACAACTGCGGCATCATAGATCCGGAGAACATTGACCACTACTTGGCAAAAGATGGCTACCAAGCCCTACAAAAAGTTGTGACCGAGATGACGCCTGAGCAGGTGATCGAAATGGTCTCCAAGTCTGGTCTGAGGGGGCGCGGCGGCGCCGGCTTCCCCACCGGCCGCAAGTGGGCTACTGCTCGCCAAGCGCCGGGAACATCCAAGTACGTCGTCTGCAACGCCGACGAAGGAGACCCTGGCGCCTTCATGAATCGCTCTCTGTTGGAAGGTGATCCCCATAGCATGCTTGAGGGATTGACCGTCGCCGGGTACGCTGTTGGGGCTCAGCGGGGCTTTGTGTACGTGCGGGCCGAGTATCCTCTAGCAGTGGAACGTATCAAAAAAGCACTGCAGGAATCCCGCCAGAGGAACCTGCTGGGAAAGAACATCCTCGGCACCAGCTTCGATTTTGACATCGAGATCCGTTTGGGAGCCGGAGCTTTCGTTTGTGGTGAGGAGACCGCCCTGATGCAATCTATCGAGGGCCGACGTGGGATGCCACGACCTCGCCCTCCGTTCCCGGCAGAGAAGGGACTGTGGGGTCAGCCCACCACAATCAACAACGTGGAAACCTTGGCATGGGTGCCCCTCATCATCCGCCACGGCTGGGCATGGTATGCACGCATTGGCACAGAGACGAGCAAGGGCAACAAGACGTTCGCCTTGACCGGCAAGATCAACAACACAGGCCTCGTCGAGGTGCCCATGGGCACAACCTTACGCGAACTCATCTTCGACATCGGCGGTGGCATCCGAGACAACAAGAAATTCAAGGCCGTCCAGATCGGCGGACCCTCGGGCGGTTGCCTCCCGGCCGAGTACCTAGACACTCCGATTGACTACGAATCGCTCCAAGCCGCCGGCTCGATGATGGGTTCAGGCGGCATGGTGGTTATGGACGAACGCAACTGCGCCGTGGACCTTGCTCACTACTTCCTCTCGTTCACCCAAGCTGAATCATGCGGCAAATGTCCGCCCTGCCGCGCTGGAACCAAACGCATGCTCGAAATCCTAGAACGTATCAAGGCCGGCGAAGGCAAGCCGGATGATATTGATCAGCTCGAAAGGCTGGCCTACACAGTGAAGAACGGCTCTCTGTGTGGACTCGGCCAAACGGCGCCCAACCCGGTACTAACTACCCTGCGCTACTTCCGAGACGAATACCTAGCCCATATCACGGAGCACCGCTGTCCTGCAGCGGCATGCCGAGCTCTGATTACCTACGAGATCACAGATGCCTGCAACGGATGCACCCTGTGCGCTCGACAGTGCCCAAGCAACGCCATCACGGGGGAAAGGAAACAGAAGCACATCATCGATACCAAGGCGTGTATCCGGTGCGGTGCTTGCTACGACTGTTGCAACTACAACGCCATTATGGTCCATTGAGGTGCGCTGGAGGATCAGAGAATGTCCCTGTCAATGACGATCAACGGAATCCAAGTGAAAGCAGAACCGGGAATGACCGTCCTTGAGGCCGCTCAAGCGAACGGAATCTACATCCCAACTCTCTGCCATCACCCCAAGCTCACATCAGTCGGCGCCTGTCGACTCTGTGTGGTGGAAATCGACCATATGCGCGGCTTCTCCACGGCCTGCACGCTTCCTGTGTCCGATGGCATGGTGGTACGCACCGAGACGGAAACGTTGCAGAACATGCGCCGGGAAATTCTCTCCCTCATCTTGTCCGAGCACCCGTACACGTGCTTGGTGTGTGAGCGCCGTGCCGATTGCGATGACTTCCAAGGCACCATACGAAAGGCAGCCGTAACAACGGGATGTCAGTACTGCCCCAAAAATGGCCAGTGCGAGCTCCCGAAACTCGTAGATTACTTGGACTTGCAGGAGATCCCCTACCCCATCACCTACCGAGGATTATCGGTGGAGAATGGTGACCCATTCTTTGACCGGGATTATAACCTGTGCATTCTCTGCGGACGCTGTGTGCGTGTCTGCCAGGACGTACGACACGCTGGAGTCCTTGCCTTCACATATCGTGGCAGTCAGGCAATTGTCGGCACAGCATTCGGCCGGTCGCACTTGGAAGCAGATTGCCAGTTCTGTGGAGCATGCGTGGATGCCTGTCCAACGGGAGCGCTCTATGACAAACGCGGCAAGTGGGAAGGCGTACCGACAAGCGTAGTCCCCAGCGTCTGTCCGTACTGTTCCGTAAACTGTGCAGTGAATGTACAGGTGAAGAACGACCGAGTTATCCGTATGATAGGTCACGATGATGGCGCGACCAATGATGGACAACTCTGTGTCCGCGGCCGCTTTGGCGTGACAGATGTCGTTCACAGTCTAACCCGGCTGAAGGCACCACTCGTCCGGCGCAACGGACGGTTGGTGGAGGTCTCATGGGATGAAGCATTGCAAGTAGTCGCGCAGGGCCTCAACCAACATAGAGGCACACAATTCGCCGCCATAGGCTCTGCAGCAGCAACCAACGAGGAAAGTTATGCCTTGCAGAAATTCGCGCGAGCGGTGATGGATAGCAACAACGTTGCGTTGGCCACAAGCTTCCCCAAACACGAGAACTCGGATGAACTCACGGACACTCTCAGGACAATCAATGGACCACCCATCTCAGACATTCGAAAGGCCGCTTGCATCATGGCAATCGGCACCAACGTGTTCGACTCCCACCCCATCATAGGAATCGAAATCCGTCATGCCCTAAGCAAAGGCGCCCGGCTAATCACGGTGGACACGTGCGAGACCAAGATGGCGAAAGTCTCGACCGTGTGGCTGCAACCGAGGATTGGAACTGACCATATCCTGCTGGCCGGAATGATCAAAGCATTGGCCAAGGAACGACGCGTTCCGGAATTGGCCAAACTAGACCTCGCCGAGGTCGCCTCAATAACCGGAGTGAAAGAAGAGGCTATTGTGAACGCAGCAAACATGCTGGCGCAACATGCTCCAGCGATCATAATCTATGGTTCTGGCGTGACGCATTATCCCACCGGTCAGAACGCTGTCAAAGCAATTCGCAG
>Ga0187878_1000480_pt1 | contig 45202 bp, 33 predicted proteins | sample June2016WEW_17_1_FD_132979 | JGI IMG/M metagenome (GOLD analysis project Ga0187878, IMG submission 132979) | Peatland microbial communities from SPRUCE experiment site at the Marcell Experimental Forest, Minnesota, USA - June2016WEW_17_150 | ecosystem: Environmental > Terrestrial > Soil >... | reverse complement strand
GAATTCGACTGCCGTCCGCCTCGCACCACCACGTCCTGCCAGGGACTGACCGGTTTTCTCAACGGCGCCGTCGGCTACTGGCGGATGCTTGAGGACAAGGTCGCCGCGTACTTCGCAGACGCGCAGATCGCTGACCTGGAAGGCGCGCTGATGGCTGATGAAGACAGCACCGTGGGCAGCCTCCTGGCTGCGTCGAGTGTAACCAAGGGTGTGGGTCAACTGCGCGCCAACTTCAAGGGCTTTGCCGCGGCGGCCGACGTGAACACCGACGTCATCGAGGCCTACCAGCGGCGGGTGATGAGCATTATCACCGGCACGGCAACGTAGCCGGCGACCAGCAGCGGTAAGATCGAGCCAGCTTGTGTTTCGTGGGGCAGGCGCTTGCGTCTGCCCCTGTTTTTGGGTAACGCCCGATTGTCCCATAAAAAAGTACTCATCCGGCTTTATAATTGAAACCGGGCCAGGACGGTAAAATGGAAATCTTGGCTTAGGAGATAACCCATGGCGAAAGACGCGCGCTTTCTTGGATTGGACATCAGCACCACGGCGGTGACGGCCGGCGTCCGTGGCGTCCACGGCGAAGAGGATCTGGCCGCCATCCCCATGCGGGGAACCCGCGCCTGGCACGGCCAGCCGGCCATCGAATCAGACACCCTGCCTCCCATGCTCGCCGAAGCCCTCCAGCAATTCGAGCAACGAGGTTGGAGTTTCGCCGAGCCGGGCGACCTCTGCGCCTCCGTGCGTCAGCACGACATGGTGCTGCTCGGCGCCAGCGGCGAGGTTCTGATTCCGTTCATCACCTGGCAGTGCCATGCCGCGACCGCCGAAGTCGAGCAACTCCGCAAGCTGGGGGCCGAGCAGACCGTGGGCCGCATCGAGCCGCGTTTCATCCTTCCCAAGCTGAAATGGGCGCTCAACCTCGAGCCTGCGCTGGCCGGCCAGATCCGGCGCGTCATGACCACGGGCGATTACATGGCCCTCCAGCTTACCGGCGCCGCGAGGCTGAGCGCCTCGGACGCGCTGAGCAACGGCCTCCTGAACCAGAAGACCAAAGAGCTGGCCGTCTCCGCCTTCCGGATGGCGGGGCTTGATCCGGCCTGGTTCCCGGTCCCCATCCCCAGTGGCGCGCCCGTTGGGAAGGTGGCCGCGGGCCAAGCGGCTGGCGCTTGGCGCAAGGTGGCCGAAACGCTCCAGGGTTGGACCGTGCGGGCCGGGCTGGGCGACAATCACGCCGGCGGCGTGGGATCGGGCCTGGCGGACCGCGAGACAGTCGTGCTCTCGCTCGGCAGCAGCGGAACGGTGATCCGGCGCTGCCGCCCGGACGCGCAACTGCGCGGCAACGCCGCCCGCTTCGAGTACTTCGAGGACTCGCTCCTGCTCGAGATGCTGGCCGATTGCGCGGTCTGGTACGACCGCTTCGTGCGCGCCTACAACACCCAGGGCCTGGCCTACGACGAGCTCAACCAGTTGGGGATCCGCGCCGGGATCGCGGATCTGCGCTTCGTCGGCCAGGCGCACACGGACCAGGGCTGGCGGGAAGTCTACCCCGCGGATTGGGACAGCCTCTCGCTCGGCGCGCGGGTCCTGTCGACGCAGTCCTCGATTGCCGTGCACGTGCTGCGGCTGACCAAGGACTTGCTGGGCGAAGTCTGCGACACCGGCGTGCCGCCCATCCAGCGGTTCGTGATTACGGGCGGACTGTCTCGGTCGCCATTGATTCAGTCGGTTCTGCAGGCCGGTTTGCGGCGGCTGATCCCGGATTGCCGCGTGCTGGTGAGCAGTCGACAGGGTCCGCTGGCCAACAAGGGAGCCGTGCTGGGCGCGCTTTTCACCGCCATGGTTGGCACCCCCGGTTATCCGGACTTGCCCTCGGTCATCCGCCAGCTTTGCACGTTGCACGAAGTCCAGGCGCCCGCCGTCGCTCCAGAATTCCAGCAAGGCCTGGAAGCCTTCCTCGGCGCGAACGTTTAAGCCAATGAAGTAGAATCCCGATAGGAGGCGCACCTGTGCAATTTGGAATTCATTCGCTCCTTTTTGCCGAGACGTTCGTCGAGAAGGATCTCCCCCTGCTGGACAAGTGCAAGCGCATGGGATTCGACGCGGTCGAGATCATCCCGTTCGATCCCGACGGCTTTCCCGCCCGAAAGGTCCGTGCCGTTGCGGCCGATCTTGGCATGACCATCAACACGGGATATGGCATGCCGGAGCAGTACAACATCATCTCGCCTGATGTCTCCGTCCGCAAGGCGGGAATCGAGTTCTCCAAGCGGCTCATCGATCTGAGCAATGAGGCGGGCGCCAAGCTCTTTGGCGGCATGATCTACTGTGGTTGGGGCTACCTGACTGGCCGGATGCGCACGGAAGATGAGTGGAAGTGGGGAGTCGAAGGCTATCGCGAGATCGCTTGCTACGCTCAACAAGACTCGAAGTTGATCCTGGGCATCGAACCGGTCAACCGCTTCGAATCGCATTTCATCAACACTGCGGCGGATGCGGTGAAGTTCATTCGCGACGTCGGTGTCCCGAACGTAAAGGTCCACCTCGATACGTTCCACATGATTCGTGAGGAGAACGACTTCACCGAATGTGTACTCCAGACCGAGGGTCATTTGGGGTACGTGCACGCTTGCGAGAATCAGCGTGGCATCCCTGGCACCGGGCTGACACCCTGGGTTCCGTTTTTCCGCGCGCTTATGCAGGTGGGCTACGACGGGTGCGTGACCATCGAATCGTTCGACCCCAATATGGAAAGCATCGCCAAGCTCTGCTGTATCTGGCGCAAGTTGGCCGATTCGCCCGAACAACTCGCCACCGAAGGATTGAGATTCCTCAAGGACGTCTACCGGCAGGTCTACCTTGACCGGTTGCCAGACAACATCTCCATCTAAGCCACGTTACGCGGACAACCCTCAACACAAGAACCTGTTCTTGTTCCATCAACTGACCATGGGGCTGTTCGCAATCCTCGCCGTCGTCTTCTTCTGCATCACGTTTCTCACGACCAAAGAGCGAATCCAGCCCGACCCCAGTCAGAAGTCCTCGCTGGGGCAGGATCTCAAGGACCTGGGGAAGAACATCCCGTGGGTCATTCTGTTCCTGGTCACGGTGCTGATCTTCATTGGGCTATCCATACGCAGCGCCACCATGCTGTACTACTTCAAGTACTGCGCGGGCAACGAAAACCTGTTCAGCCCGTTCAATATTGTCGGGGTCATGTGTTCGACCGCGATGGTGAAGCGCTATGGCAGCAAGAACCTGTTTATCGGCGCCCTGGCTCTGTCCGCCGCGTTTGCGGGGATGCTGATTCTCGTGCCGGCGACCTCGGTTCCACTCGTCTTCGGCCTGGAGGCGCTCCGTCAGTTCGCCTGGGGCCTGACCGCGCCGCTGCTCTGGGCCATGATGGCCGACGTAGCCGACTTCTCGGAATGGAAGACCGGGCGTCGCGCCACGGCGATGGTGTTCGCCGCCACGGTGTTCGGCTTGAAGGCCGGGCTCTCGATCGGGCGCGCGATCGCAAGCTGGATTCTCTCGCTGTTTGGCTACGTGCCCAACGCGGCCCAAACCGCGGACTCGATCCTCGGCATCAAGCTTCTGGCGAGCGTGTTCACGGCGGTCGCGTTCTTCCTCGGCGTCGCGTGCCTCTTCTTCTATAAGATCGACGCAGCGACGGGCGGCCGGATGGCCGAGGAATTGAACGAGCGCCGCAAGAAGTACGCGTCCTAAACCCCCTTGCCGGCGGGATCGTAAGGGAGCATCGCAGGCCTGGTGTCCTGTCCCGCGTAACTCCTGTCCGCTTGCCGACGCGCGCGGCTCGGTAGCTTGGCCGAGCCGCGACCGCCAGGGAGCGGCCCGTTGTCGGAATTCAAGCCGCGCGCCGATAGGCGGCTGCTACTTCTTTTCCGGCATTGGAGGCAGGGGCACCGAGACGTGCTCGTGCACCACGAGCCAGTTATCGCCGCGCTTCTCCCAGATCACCGTCCAGCGGCCTTCCAGGTTCTCTGTCTTACCGTCCTTGGGCACCATTTCCGCCTGCCACGTGGCCGTACCCCAGGCCACGTTGCCGCGACGGTGGGTTTGGATGTCCTTCGCCAGCGTGAACTTTAGGGAGCTCAGCCCAGCGAACATCTTCTGGCTGGCGTCGGCGTACTCCTTCCAGCCGGTGTACTTCAGTGGAGAAATGTCATAGAAGACGTGCTTGGCTTCCGCATCGTAATACGGCGCGGGCTTGGAGATGTCCAGCGTGCTCCAGGCGTCAATGATCTTCTGCATCAGCGCCTTGAGTTCTTCGGTGACTTGTGCACCCTGGGTGTCGGGTTGAGCGTAGACCGGCGCCAGGCCTGCGGCCAGCGTCAGTGCGAGCAGTAGAATCAGCGTGCGAATCTTCATCGGTGGCCTCCTCTTGGCTCTTGGCTAGCAGGGTAGCGCGAAACGAGCCCGGAAGCAAAGCCCTTCACCGCTTAGAAACGCGGCATCAGGCCGCCGGGCAGCATGGGGAACGCGGGTTCGTCCTCCTCGCCCTCCAGGAAGACCTCGAAGAGCTGGATCAGGAGTCCGCGCCGCTTCGCAAGCTGCCGGCCCTGGCTCTTCAGGAACGCGAAGCGGAAGGGCGAGTGGGTCTCCAGTTCCGCCAGGTACTCGGCGGTGTACAGATCGGGCGTTTCGCCGGCGGAGCGGATCAGCATGGACCGGGAGCTCCGTCGGATCAGCTCTTTGAGCGCCCGGCAGTCCGGCCCGGCCAGGCCATCCATCCACTGCATCACCCGCTGCCCGAAATGCAGAGTCCGGCTGGTCACCTCATCCAACGGCTGCCGTCCGGCGTGCTCCGAAAAGACGGTGAGCATCCCGTCCTGGCGGTCCTGGCGGACGTCTTGCAGGTCGTCGGCCAACTGCAAGAGCACTCCCCAGCCGAAGATGAACCGGGCCTGCTCCCGAGAAAGCGATCCGGCGGCCAGATACCCATCCGCCAGCACCGAGGCGCCGCCCTTGTCGAAGCTGAGCTTCACCACGTCGATTCCCTGCCGGGAGAGACCGTGACGCAGCAGGCGGATGCTGTTCTCCTGCGCGCGATGGATCTCGAGCAGGCTGGCGAAGACCTGGGGCCAGTCGGCGCGGCGGTACTGTTCTTCGATCAGGCCGATCAGCCGCCAAATGGCGTCTTCGCGATCATTCGCAGGAGCCACCCCGTCCCCGGCCAGCCGCCGCCCGAACCGGCCGCTGAAACCGAGCTTCGCGTCACGGGAGATGGAGGGGGCGTCCAGGTAGTTGTCGGTGTAAGGATAGAGCATGCTGTAGGCGAAAATCGCCGGCGTCACGTGCATGTTCCGGCCCAGCAGCATCTGGAGACCGCACGCGGTCCAGGCATTCCGGCTGGCTTGCAGGATGTCGGCGGTGCTTACGGCGGGATCGAAGCGCCGCGCGCGCCGCGCCAGTTCCGTGCCGATGGCCGAAAACCCGCCGTCCAGCAGCAGTTCAAGATGCCGGTCTTCGAGGTCCAGGCCCGTCCTGCCAAGGCGTACGAAGGCGGAAGTAACGCGATTCCGCGCCGCGTCCCGCTCGGGCCTGCTGCGCGGCAAACTGCGCAGCTCGGCCTGAAGGCTCGCGAGAAACCGCTCCAGTTGCGTTTCCCGAGCCGCTTGCTCATCGGGAGTGAAGGTGCGCTCGAAAGACGGCAGCGAGACGGAGCTCTCCTGCCAGAGAGCGATCAACTCCTGAAGCAATTCGGTCACTTGCTCCTAGGGCAGCGCTTCCATTGCTTCGGCGATCTCCGCGCCGGGATGCTCGTAGTCCTGCAACCGGCCGGAGAGATAGGCGTCGTAAGCGGCCAGGTCGAAGTGGCCGTGCCCGCTGAGGCAGAACAGGATGGTTCGGGGGCGGCCTTCCTCGCGCGCCTCGGCGGCTTCGTCGAAGACGGCCCGGATGGCGTGCGCGGCCTCCGGCGCCGGCAGTATCCCTTCCACCCGCGCGAACTCGACCGCCGCCTCGAACACCGGGAGCTGCTTATAGGCCCGTGCCTCCATAATCCCGTTCTTGATCAGGTTGCTCGCCAGCGGCGAGGCGCCGTGGTAACGCAATCCGCCGGCGTGGATGCTGGGGGGCACGAAATCGTGTCCCAGCGTGTACATCTTCAGGAGCGGAGTCAGCTTGGCCAGGTCGCCGTAATCGTAGGCATAAGCGCCGCGGGTCAGGCTGGGGCAGGCCGAGGGCTCCACCGCCATGAGCCGCACTCGCGATCCCTTCAGCTTCTCGGGCACGTAAGGTAGCGCGATGCCGCAGAAGTTGCTGCCGCCGCCGAAACAGCCGATCACCACGTCGGGCTGGTCCCCGGCCAGCGCCATCTGCGCCCTGGCCTCCTGCCCGATGACCGTCTGGTGCAGCAGGACGTGGTTCAGCACGCTGCCCAGCGAATAGTTCGTGTCGCCGTGCGTGGCGGCGTCCTCGACCGCTTCGCTGATGGCGATGCCCAGGCTGCCGGGCGAATCCGGATGCGCCGCCAGCACCGCCTGGCCGGATCGGGTGTGCGGGCTGGGGCTCGGGAAAACCTCCGCCCCCCAGGTGTTCATCATCATGCGGCGGTACGGCTTCTGGTCGTAGCTGACCCGCACCATGTAGACTGTGCACTCCAGCCCGAACATCCGGCAGGCCAGCGCCAGCGCGCTGCCCCACTGCCCCGCGCCGGTCTCGGTGGCCAGCCGCTTGATGCCCGCTTGCTTGTTGTAGTAAGCCTGCGCAACCGCCGTGTTGGGCTTGTGGCTGCCCGCCGGGCTCACGCCTTCGTACTTGTAATAAATGCGGGCCGGCGTGTCCAGCGCTTTTTCCAACCGCCGCGCCCGAAACAGCGGCGTGGGCCGCCACAGCCGGTAGATGTCGAGCACCTCGCCGGGAATGTCGATGGCGGGATGGGGAGAGAATTCCTGCTCGATCAGCGCCATCGGGAAAATCGGCTGGAGCGCCTCGGTCCCGATGGGCTGGCGCGTGGCCGGGTCGAGCGGCGGATCGAGCGGCTCCTTCAGATAAGGCAGAACGTTGACCCACGCTGGCGGGATCTGGTCGTCACGAAGCACGTACTTTGTGGTCTCGGACACGCAACACACTCCTTGAAATGAAACCGTCCATTGTAACGCGGTCTTGGCTTGGCAGGTTATCCTGCGGAGATGCGGAGTTCGTCGCGCCGCGAGCCCGGCACGGGCCGCCTGGCGTTCCTGGTGGCCACTGGCATCCTGCTCAGCCGCCTGGTAGGGCTGGTCCGCCAGCGCGTCTTCTCGCACTATTTCGGCCAGGTTTCGGACGCCGCCGACGCCTTCAACGCCGCTTTCCGCATTCCCAACTTCCTTCAGAACCTGTTCGGCGAAGGGGTGCTTTCGGCATCCTTCATCCCCGTCTATTCCGGCCTCCTGGCGCGCCAGAACGACGAGGAGGCGGGCCATGTGGCGGGCGCCGTGGCCGCGATTCTCGCGCTGGTCACGTCGGTCCTGGTGCTGGCCGGAGTGCTCGCGACACCTTACCTGATCGACGCCATCGCGCCCGGCTTCAGCGGCGCCAAGCGGGAATTAACCATCCGGCTGGTGCGCATCCTGTTCCCCGGCGCGGGGCTGTTGGTGCTCTCGGCCTGGTGCCTGGGCATCCTCAACAGCCACCGGCGATTCTTCCTCTCCTACACCGCTCCGGTGATCTGGAACCTGGCGATGATCGGGACGCTCGTCGGTTTCGGCGGGCGCATGGGCCAGTTCCCTCTGGCGGTGGCGCTGGCCTGGGGGTCGGTGGCGGGCAGCGCGCTGCAATTCGGCGTGCAGCTTCCCTGGGTGTTCCGCCTGGCGCGCCGCCTTCGTTTCTCGCTCAGCCTGCGCTCGGAAAGCGTTCGCACGGTGCTCGGCAGCTTCGTTCCGGTCTTCATCAGCCGCGGCGTGGTGCAGATCAGCGCTTACGTTGATACGCTGCTGGCGAGCCTGCTGCCGACCGGAGCCGTGGCCGCGCTTTCCAACGCGCAGCTTCTCTACACCCTGCCGGTGAGCCTGTTCGGCATGTCCGTATCGGCGGCGGAACTGCCCGCCATGTCGGGCGCGGTGGCCAGCCAGGCGGACGTGGCCGGCGACCTTCGGCGGCGGCTGGATGCGGGCCTCCGCCGGATCGCGTTCTTCATCGTGCCCGCCGCAATGGCGTTCCTGGCGCTCGGCGACGTCATCGCCGCGGCGCTCTTCCAGACCGGCCTGTTCCGCCACGCCGACGCGATCTACGTCTGGGGAATCCTGGCCGGGGCCACCGTGGGCCTGCTCGCCACCACGCTGGGACGGCTCTATTCCTCCACCTATTACGCGCTGATCGACACGCGCACGCCGCTCCGCTATGCGCTCGTGCGCGTCGCATTGACGAGCGCGCTCGGTTACTTCTGCGCTCTGCCTCTGCCCGGCATCCTGGGCATCGAACAGCGCTGGGGAGTCGCCGGGTTGACCGCCTCGGCCGGAATCGCCGGCTGGGTCGAGTTCGCGCTGCTGCGCCGCACGCTCAACCGGCGCATCGGCACGACCGGCCTCCCGCTCGGGTTCGTGGCGAGGCTGTGGCTCGCCGCGGGCGCTTCGGCCGCCGCCGGATGGGCGATCAAACTGGCGATCGGGCCGCGGCATCCGGTCCTGGCCGCCGCGCTCATCCTCGGGCCGTATGTTGTGGTGTATTTCGGTGCCGCCGCGGTGCTGAGAATCGAGGAAGTGCGCGCGGTGCTGCGCCGCATAGTATAGTCCCTCAACTTTCCGCCGATTGGGCACTTCTTCAGATTCTTGCCCAGAGCCGACGTTCTTTGATAGACATAGAGAATGCTTCCCTATAGGGGTAGGACAAAGCTGGCCAGGTCCTGGCATCTGTAAGTAGCGGGAGCGTCTTGGGAGGGGACATGGAGAACCGGCAAAAGCTGGGTTACAAAGGTCCCGTGTGGAAGGTCACCGAGCACTGGCAAGCTCCGTTTGAATCCACAAGGGAATTCGAATTCGACCGCGGTGGGATACTGATCGGGGCTGCGAAACCGGCAGTGGAAGTGCATGTAGGCGAGGGCGGTGGCCGAGTGGAAATACGCGACGTCGCCAGATACGATGCGTGGTCGATGGAAGGTCTAAACGGCGTTGCCTTCTACACACGGGGTGCAGCCGTCGCCGAAACTAATTTCAGCTCTCAAGGTATTCCCGTTCAAACCATATTTAAGAGTGACCGCAATGAGGAACTGTCGCGCATTCACTACCTCTGCGACGAGAGAGGGCGTGTTCTGGAGGCAAGTCAACGCGATCGGGTGCCCCCGGCTCTGCACCCACGGATGGCCACTTGGCCTGAAGCCGCCAGGGAGGCGGCACTCGAAGCTCTCGGTAACTTCATGGGTCCGGACGTCGTGCTGCGGGTGACATTTCGATATGACGAAGGAGATCGGCTTCTGGAACAGTCGTCGTATTTTGGGGACCGGCTCCACCAGCGAATAGTCTGTACGTACAACGAGAATGGCGACAAGGTGACATTCGAAAGCACCGACGAGCAGCCGTACCGGTTTGAATATGAGTATGACCAGTGGGGGAATTGGACCCGGCAGGTCGTCCAGCATCCCACGGGAGCCGCCGAGGGCCGCCGGCGGATCACGTACTATGAGTAAACCGCGGCGCCTTCACCCATGAGATTGGCAGCTTCGGGACCGGTGTAGTCGTCAGCCGGCAACGATGCGGCCAACTCGGCCTCGGCCGCAAAGCCGATACTCGGTTCCTCAGGCTTGACATCGGGCCAAGAGGGGCGGGGCTCGCCGCCTCGGCCGGAGTCGCGGGCTGGGTCCAGCTCGCGCTGCTGCGCCATACGCTGAACCGGCGCAGCGGCGCAACCGTGCTGCCGCTGGGGTTCGTGGCGCTCCGGATCAAATAGTAGTACACTAAAGATAGTTGATAGTGCTACGCTAATATCTGGAGCCGCATATGGACTTCAATCGTTTCACCGAAAAAGCTCAGGATGCCGTCCACCAGGCCCAGTCCAAAGCTGTCCGTTACGGCAACCAGCAGATCGATGTCGAGCACCTGCTGGCTACCCTACTCGAGCCGGAGGACGGACTGGCCCCAGCCATTCTCAGCAAAGCCGGCCTCAACCTGGAGGGGCTGCGGCGCCGCGCCGAGCAGGAGCTCGAGCGCCTGCCCAAGGTCTCGGGACCCTCCGGCCCGCCCGACCAGATCTACGTCACCGGCCGGCTCAACCGGCTGTTGACTCAGGCCGAGGACGAGGCCCGCCGGCTCAAAGACGAATACGTTTCGATCGAGCATCTGCTGCTGGCGATGACCGAGGACGGCGGAGCAACCGGCCGCATTTTCAAGGAGTTCGGCATCGCGCGCGAGCGGCTGATGCGGGCCCTCCAGGAAGTTCGCGGCAACCAGCGCGTCACCTCGCCGACCCCCGAGACCACCTACCAGGCGCTGGAGCGCTACGGGCGCAACCTCACCGAACAGGCCGCCCAGGGCAAACTGGACCCGGTGATCGGGCGCGACGAGGAGATCCGCCGGGTCATTCAGGTGCTTTCCCGCCGCACCAAGAACAACCCGGTGCTGATCGGCGAGCCCGGCGTCGGCAAAACCGCGATCGTCGAAGGCCTGGCTCAGCGCATCGTCCGTGGCGACGTTCCCGAGGGGCTGAAAAACAAGCGGGTGGTCACACTGGACATGGGCGCCCTGATCGCCGGCGCCAAGTACCGCGGCGAGTTCGAGGAGCGTCTGAAGGCGGTGCTCAAGGAAGTCCAGTCCTCGGAAGGCGAGATCATCCTGTTCATCGACGAGCTGCACACCGTCGTCGGAGCGGGGCGTGTCGAAGGCGCCATGGATGCCGGCAACCTGCTCAAGCCCATGCTGGCGCGGGGCGAGCTGCACTGCATCGGCGCCACCACGCTGGACGAATACCACAAGCACGTGGAGAAGGACGCCGCGCTCGAGCGCCGCTTCCAGCCGGTGCTGGTGGACCAGCCCTCGGTCGAGGACACCATCTCGATCCTGCGCGGCTTGCGCGAGCGCTACGAGGTGCACCACGGCGTGCGCATCAAGGACGCGGCCCTGGTCTCGGCCGCCGTGCTCTCGAATCGTTACATCAGCGACCGCTTCCTGCCGGACAAGGCCATCGACCTGGTCGACGAAGCCGCGGCGCGCCTGCGCACCGAGATGGACTCCCGCCCCACCGAGCTCGACGAGCGCCTGCGGCGCATCATGCAACTCGAGATCGAGCGCGAAGCCCTCAAAAAGGAGACCGACCCGGCTTCCAAGGAACATCTCGCCAGGATTGAAAAGGAGCTGGCCGAGCTGCACAGCGAGGCCGACGCCCTCCAGGCGCGCTGGCAGAACGAAAAGCAGGCGGTAGGGCGGCTGCGCAGCTTGCGCGAGCAGATCGAGCAGACCCGCGTCGAGATGGAGCAGGCCGAGCGCCAGTACGACCTCAACCGCGCGGCCGAGTTGAAGTACGGCAAGCTCATCCAGCTCGAGCGGCAGTTGCAGGCCGAGCAGGACGCGCTGGCCAAGCAGGATGGCGCCTCCCGGCTCATCAAGGAAGAGGTGGACGAAGAGGACATCGCCCTGGTGGTGAGCCGCTGGACCGGGGTCCCGGTCTCAAAGCTGCTGGAAGGCGAGATCGGCAAGCTGCTGCACCTGGCCGACGAGATCCACAAGCGCGTGGTCGGCCAGGACGAAGCGGTCGCGGCGGTTTCCGAAGCGGTTCTGCGCGCGCGCAGCGGCCTCAAGGACCCCAACCGGCCCATCGGCAGCTTCATCTTCCTGGGGCCTACCGGCGTCGGCAAGACCGAGCTGGCGCGCGCGCTGGCCGAGTCGTTGTTCGACGACGAGCGCGCCATGATCCGCATCGACATGTCCGAATACCAGGAGAAGCACGCCGTGGCGCGACTGATCGGTGCGCCTCCCGGCTACGTGGGCTTCGAGGAGGGCGGGCAGCTCACCGAGGCGGTGCGGCGCCGGCCCTATTGCGTCATCCTGTTCGACGAGATTGAGAAGGCCCACCACGACGTCTTCAACGTCCTGCTGCAAATCCTCGACGATGGCCGGCTCACCGACGGCCAGGGCCGCACAGTAGACTTCAAGAACACGCTCGTGATCATGACCTCGAACCTGGGGAGCCAGCACCGCGAGCGGACCCGAGAGGCCATGCTCGAGGACCTGCGGCACCACTTCCGCCCCGAGTTCCTGAACCGCGTCGACGAGATCATTTTCTTCCACTCGCTCTCGGAGGCCCAGCTCAAGCAGATCGTCGAGATTCAGCTCGACCGTCTGCGCGCGCGCCTGGCCGAGCGGCACCTGCGCATCGAGCTGACCGACGCCGCCCGTACCTTCCTGGTGCGCACCGGCTACGACCCCAACTACGGCGCGCGCCCGTTGAAGCGCGCCATTCAGAAAGAAATCGAAACGCCCCTGGCCCGCCTGATACTCAAAGGCGACCTCCGCGACGGCCAGACCGTCGAGGCGGACCTGGACGCCGCGCGCGGCGAACTCCGTTTCACCCCACGCGCGGCTCCCGCCGGAGCGTAGCAATCTCCGCGCAACTCGTTAAGAGTACTGGCCAGCGGAACCGATAAGTGGAGTGTGATGTCAGGGTTTTGCGGTCTGGCCCTCCTGCGTCCGGGGATCTCGGTAGCTGTTCCCGCGTTTGCCGGAGTCGCGCCTCCCCTCCTGTTGGGGCTGGCGGCTGCGCTGCTCCCCATCCTGGCCGCTCTTTCATGGGCGCTGTTCCTGAGGCGAGAATTGGACCGGCTGAGTGGAGTCGTGAGCGCCACGCTCGTGTCCACAACGGATGGAATTCTGATGGTGGATCATCGCGGAAAGGTCGTCGCATTCAACCGAAGGTTCGCCGAGATGTGGCGCATTCCCGACCCCGTCCGCGATTCCCAAGAAGACAACCAGGCCCTCGCATGCGTCCTCAGTCAGTTGAAAGAACCCGAGGCTTTTCTCTCCCGGGTGCGAGAGCTGTACGCAACTCCCGAAGCACATAGCGATGACGTTTTGCAGTTCAAGGACGGTAGGGTCTTCGAGCGGCACTCGGAGCCGCTGCGTGTGGCCGGAAAATGCATCGGGCGGGTCTGGGCATTTCGGGACACCAGCGACCGCGCGCGGGCGGAGGAAGCGCTGAAGCAGGAGCGCAACCTGTTACGCGCCCTGATGGAGGGTGTGCCGGAATACGTCTACGTGAAAGACAGCGAAAGCCGGTTTCTCCTCGCCAACAAGGGGGTCGTCGAACTGATGGGCGCGGTGAGCGCGAACAACCTCTTGGGAAAAACCGACTTCGACTTCTTTCCCAAAGAACTGGCGATGCAGTACTACCTCGACGAGCAGCGCATCATCCGGACCGGCCAACCCTTGTTCAATCGGGAGGAGCCCTGCCAGGGTCCCGCAGGCGAACCGAAGTGGAACCTGACCACCAAGGTGCCCTTCGACGACGGGTCGGGCCGGATCATTGGAGTGGTGGGTTGGGGCCGCGACATTACGGAGCAGAAGAGGATTGCGGAGCAGTTCCAGCAGGCAAAAGAAGCGGCCGAGGCCGCCAGCCGCGCCAAGAGCGAGTTTCTGGCCAACATGAGCCATGAAATCCGCACTCCCATGAACGGCATCCTGGGCATGACCGAGCTGGTCCTGGGTACGCAACTGAGCGTCGAGCAGCGCGAGCACCTCGAAATGGTCGACTCCTCGGCGCATGCCTTGCTGACGGTGATCAACGACATTCTGGATTTCTCGAAGATCGAAGCCCGGAAACTCCAGTTGGACTGCGTCGACTTCGACCTCCGCGAGAACCTCGAGGCGACCACAAAGACGTTCGAGATGCCCGCTCAATGGAAGGGGCTTGAATTGGTCTGCCGCGTTCGGCCGGAGGTCCCCGCGCGGGTCCGGGGCGACGCCGCCCGGCTGCGGCAAGTCGTCACCAACCTGCTGGGCAACGCGCTCAAGTTCACGGAACGGGGCCAGGTGGCGCTGGAGGTCGGCTCCGACCCGCCGGACCAGGACAGCGTCACGCTACACTTCACGGTTCGCGATACCGGCATCGGCATCCCGCGGGAGAAACAGGAACTCGTGTTTCACCCTTTTTCACAGGCGGACAGCTCCACCACGCGGAGGTACGGGGGCACGGGCCTCGGATTGACGATATCCGCTCGCCTGGTGGAAATGATGGGCGGCCGCATCTGGGTGGAGAGCGAAGTCAGCCAGGGCAGCAGGTTCCACTTTACCGCCCGGCTGGGCCTCGCCCAGGCCGCGGAGCAAGCCAGGCCGGTCGACGTCCCCGTGCGGGTAGCCGACGACCACGCCACAGACCGGCGCGCCTTGCGCATCCTGGTGGCCGAAGACAATCGCGTGAACCAGATTCTGATTGTCCGGCTGTTAGAAAAGCGTGGTCATGCCACGGTGGTGGCCGGCAATGGCCGGGAGGCTCTGGCAGCCCTCGAGAAGCAGCCCTTCGACGTGGTGCTGATGGACATGCAGATGCCGGAGATGGATGGCTTCGAGGCCGTGGCCATCATCCGGCAGAGGGAGAATGGCACCGGGGCCCACCAGCCGATCGTAGCCTTGACGGCGCACGCGATGAAGGGCGACCGGGAAAGGTGCCTGGCAGTGGGCATGGACGCTTATCTGTCAAAACCCGTCCGCCCGGAGGAACTGTTTGAGGCAATCGATGCGCTGATCCCCGCGCGGCCGGCCGGCGCTTCTCCGCCGTAACCGCCAGCCGCTCACCCTGGGCCGGTTTCGAACTCGCCGCGGGCCAGGCGGCGCACGAAATCCACGTCGCCGTCCAGAAAATCGTAGTGCGGCAACCGCTCGCGCGCTTCCCAGCGGATCTCGGTGAAATCGAGGTTCGCCGGTTCTCCCGAATACCGCGTGACGCGGAAGAAGATGAGCAGGATCGGGGTGCGCGCGGGGTAGCGGTACTCGTAGCGCGCGATCTCGGCGCCGATCTCGGCCTGGATGCCGAGCTCCTCCTCGAGTTCGCGCCGGAGGGCCTGGCGCGGCGTCTCGCCGGCCTCGACCTTGCCGCCCGGGAACTCCCACTTCAGCTCATAGCGCGCTCCCGCCTTGCGCTGGCACACCAGCATCTGCCCGTCGCGCTCGACCACGGCGGCAACCACCATCTTCAACCGGCTGCGCACGAGCTAAAAGGATACTGGAAGAAGAGATCCATGTACAGCACCTCCGCCAGACCCGTGCCGGCGCTGCTGCGATAATCGAAGGGTGAAGCCCCTGTTCGCGTTGGCCTTATTGCTCGCGGCGCCCGCCGGTCTCGACCAGCGCCTGGCCCGCTGGCGCCCGGTCGAGATGCCGTTCAATACCGCCGCTCTGACCGCCCCCGAGCGGCAGATGACCGGCCAACTGGTCCAGGCCTGCCGGTACCTGGACGACATCTTCTGGCGCCAGAGCGATCCCGGCGGCTGGAAGCTGTACCAGTCCGCAACCCAGCCCGTCCTCAGGCGCCTGTTGCTGATCCACGGCGGCCGCTTCGATCTGCTCGACGGCAACCGCCCCTTCATCGGCTCCGAACCGGCGCCGCCCGGCCGCAGCTTCTACCCCAAGGACCTCACGGCCGCCGAGATCGATCGGTATGTCAAAGAGCATCCCGGGAAGAAGGACGAGATCTACAGCCCCTACACGGTGGTGCGCCGCCGGGGCGCGGAACTGGCCGGCATCCCCTATCGCGAGGAGTACCGCCAGTTCCTCGAGCCCGCGGCAAAGGCGCTCCGCGAGGCCGCCGCGCTCAGTCCCGACCCGCAGTTCGCGAGCTTCCTCCGCCTCCGCGCGGAGGCGCTGCTCAGCGACGACTACTACGCCAGCGACCTGGCCTGGCTGGATCTGAAGGACCCCGAAGTGGACCTCATCTTCGCTCCCTACGAGACCTACCTGGACGACCTGCTCGGCGTGAAGACTTCCTACGGCGCGGCGATCCTGATCCGCAACGAGGCCGAGAGCCGCAGGCTCGCCGCCTGGGAGCGATACATCCCGGACGTTCAGGACGCGCTGCCGCTGGCCGCCGAGGACCGCCCCTCCAAGCGCGGCCTCGCGAGTCCGATGGAGGTCGTCGATTCTCCCTTCCGCGCGGGAGACCTGCGCCACGGCTACCAGGCCGTCGCCGACAACCTGCCCAACGACCCCAAGATCCACGAGCTGAAAGGCTCGAAGAAAATCTTCTTCAAGAACTTCCTGGACGCCCGAGTGAACTTCATCATCCTGCCGATCGCCCATCGCCTCATGCGGCCCGAGGATGCTTCGCGCGCGACCGCCGAGGGCTACCTGGCCGGCACCGTGATGCACGAGATCGCCCACGGACTCGGCCCGGCCTGGGCTCGCCAGAATGGCCGTCGCGTGGACGTCCGCGAGGCCATCGGGCCGCTCTACTCGGGTCTCGAGGAGGCCAAGGCGGACGCAGTGGGAATGTTCGCCCTGAAGTGGCTCGCGGACCGCGGTGCGCTGGCCGCCGACAGCCTGCGCGAGGGGTACGCCTCCTACGTGGCCGGGCTGCTGCGCACCATGCGTTTCGGATCCGCCGAAGCGCACAGCGTTTCCGAGCTCATGCAGTTCAACTACCTCCGCAGCCGGAAGGCGATCCTCTACCAGGCCGGGCGCTACGGCGTCGATTACGTGCGAATGCCCGGCGCAGTGGCAGCGCTCGCCAAGGAGCTGCTCGAAATCGAAGCCGCCGGCGACGCCGCGCGAGCCGAGCGCTGGTTCAGCCAGTACCGCGGGGTCCCGCCCGAGCTGGACCAGGCCCTGCGCTCGATCGACCAGATCCCTGTCGACATCGACCCGGTCTTCTCGTTCCCCGACGAGTAGGATAAGGCTCTGCCTTGTCCCGGCTGCGTGCGAGCGTGTGGCTTGTGGCTCGTGGCCTGTGGGTCCCGCTGCGGTTCCAGGCGCTGCGCGACCGGCCGCAGGGCCAGGTGCGCCGATGGTGCGAAGCGGGTGCGCCGTTGTGGGATCAACAGGCCACAAGCCACAGGCCACACGCCCCTTGTACACTGGGAACTTATGAAGCTCACCTTCTGGGGAGCGGTGCAGACCGTCACCGGCTCCATGCACGAACTCCGCGTCAACGGGACGCGCTACCTGCTGGATTGCGGGCTGTTCCAGGGCCGCCGCAAAGAGGCGCGGGAGCGCAACAGCAATTTCCCGTTCCGGCCCGATCACATCGACGCCGTCATCCTCTCGCACGCGCACATCGACCACAGCGGCAACCTCCCTACCCTGGTGAAGAACGGCTTCTCCGGCCCGATCTACGCCACGCCCGCTACCGCCGACCTTTGCGCGCCCATGCTGCGCGACTCCGCGCACATCCAGGAAAAGGACGTCGAATTCGTCAACAAGCGCTTCCAGCGCCGCAAAGCGCTCGATCCGAGCGCCACCGACGGCGCCGTTCCGCCGCTCTATAGCGCCGAGGACGCCGAGGCCACCCTGCCGCTGTTCCACCCCGTTGCGGTGGCCTCCACGCAGGAGTTGGCTCCCGGACTTTCCTACCAGGCTTACAACGCGGGTCACATCCTGGGATCCTCGGCCGTCGTCCTCACCAATCGCACCGGCGGCAAGGAAATCCGCCTGGCCTTCTCCGGCGACGTCGGCCGCGTCGGCCTGCCGATCACCCGCGATCCCGACGCGCTCCCCCCGGCCGACTACCTGATCATGGAGAGCACCTACGGCGGCCGGCTGCACAAAGACCCCGGCATCGTAGCCAACAAGCTGGCCAACGTGGTCAACCGCACCTGCGCGCGCGGCGGCAGGATCATCGTGCCCGCCTTCGCGGTCGGCCGCACGCAGCAACTCGTCCTCCTGCTCCACGAGTTGTTCGATCAGCAGCGGATTCCCAACATCCCCATCTTTGTCGACAGCCCACTGGCGGTGGAAATCACCGAGGTCTTCCGCAAGCACGCCGAGCTGTACGACGAGGAAACCAACCAGTTCCTCAAGCTGGGCGAGGATCCGTTCGGCTTTAAGCGCCTGCGTTACGTTCGTGACGTGGGCGAATCGAAAGCGCTCAACGACCTTCGCGTCCCGTTCATCGTGATTTCCGCCTCGGGCATGTGCGAAGCCGGCCGCATCCTCCACCACCTCAGGAACAACATCGAGAACCCGCGCAACACCATCCTCATCACCGGATTCCAGGCCGAGAACACGCTGGGCCGGAAGCTGGTCGACAAGCTCCCCGAGGTCTCCATCTTCGGCGAGCCGATGCGCCTGCGCGCCGAGGTCGAGACCATCAACGAGCTCAGCGGCCACGCCGACCAGCGCGAGCTGCTCGACTGGATGAAGCCGTTCGCCAAATCGCTGCGCCGGGTCTTCCTCGTGCACGGCGAACTGGCGCAAGCCACCGCGCTCTCCAAAGCCATCCAGGACCGTTACAGCCTCGACGTCGTCATCCCCAACCGGGGCCAGAGCTTCGATCTGGTGTGACGCAGGGTGGGGCGGGTCCCCCGACCCGCGCCGAACCCCCTGGTTCGGCCACTGCGGAGCCGGGGGGCTCCGCTGCGGGCGAGGGTGCCCGCCCTACTGCCGCGCGGTTGCGGTACTAGCGCTGTTTTCACGCGTACTGGAACGATCCGGCTATTTATCGGCCCCCGCATTGGCCCTACTGTGGGTCGAGTGAGCCTGCTGATCCAGTTCTCCTACCTCCAGTTGCTGGACGTGCTGACCACGCTGGTCTTCCTGTCGGGCGGCCTCAAGGAGGCCAACCCCGTGGTGCGGCTGGCGCTTGCCGTTTCCCCTTCGCCTCTGATCGGACTGCTCTCGATCAAGCTGTTCGCCGTCGCCATGGCCGTCTATTGCTGGCGTACCGCGAGGACCCGCCTGCTCCACTTCGCCAATCTTTTCTTCGCCGCCCTGGTCGCCTGGAATCTGGTCGCGCTGCTCGCCCGCGCCTGACTCCGTGTGTTCACTGCGCACCTCGTAGTCCGCACTTCGTACTTCCTGTACAATTAGCCTCGGGAGGTCTCCTCAATGTCTCTCGTGTGGCCGTTCCTTTTGGCAATCCCCGCTTCCCTGCTTCTGGCACAGACCAGCGGCCCGCTCGCACCCTCGGGGCTGCGGGTCGAGTACCTGGCGGAGCCTGTCATCGATGTCTTCCAACCCCGTTTCTCCTGGGTGCTCAACCATACCGAGCGCGGGCAGAAGCAGTCCGCCTGTCAGATTCTGGTTTCCACCCAGCCCGGCTTCGAGGCTGTGGCTTGGGACAGCGGGAAGCTCGCTTCTTCTCAATCCACGCACGTCGCGTATGCGGGGAAGCCGCTCGAAAGCGGCCAAACCTACTACTGGAAAGTCCGCTACTGGGATCGGGACGGCAAGGAAAGCCCCTCTAGCGCCGTCGCGAGGTTCGACACCGGTCTGCTTTCGGCCTCGGAGTGGAGGGGCAAGTTCATCGGCGGCGCAAACCAGCTTCGCAAGGAGTTCTCGCTCCCCGGCCGCCCGGTGCGCGCCCGCGCCTACATCGCCGGCCTCGGCTATTACGAGCTGCGCGTGAACGGGAGAAAGGTCGGCGACCACGTCCTCGACCCCGGCTGGACTACCTACGACCAGCGCGTGCTCTACGTGGTCTACGACGTGACGCGCTATCTCCAGCCGGGCGCCAACGCGGTGGGCATCACCCTGGGCCAGGGCTGGTACGGTTCCCGCGCCGCCCTGCTCCAGCTCGCGATCGAGTGCGAGGGCGGCCAGCACATCGAGATCGTGTCCGACACCGCCTGGAAAACCGCGCCGGGTCCCATCGTCTCCGACAGCATCTACAACGGCGAGACCTACGACGCGCGCCTGGAAACCCCCGGCTGGGATCGTCCCGGCTTCGACGACGCCGCCTGGAAAGCCGCTTCCCTGGCGGAGGCGCCCAAGGGCGTCCTCTCGGCGCAGATGATGCCGCCCATCCGCGTCCTCGACACCCTCGTTCCCCCCAGGATGACCAGCCCCCGCCCCGGCATGTATGTCTACGACATGGGCCAGAACTTCAGCGGCTGGGTCGAGCTGCGCGTCCGCGGCCCGCGCGGCGCCGAGGTCAAGCTGCGCCACGCCGAGCTGCTCTACGACGACGGCACGCTGAACGTCGAGAACCTGGGCAATGCCCGGGCCACCGACACTTACATCCTGCGCGGCGACGGCGCGGAAGAGGTCTATCAGCCGCGCTTCACCTATCACGGCTTTCGCTATGTCGAGCTGACCGGCTTCCCGGGCGCTCCAAAACTCGACACCATCCGTGGCAAGGCCGTGCATTCGAGCGTGAAGCCCGCCGGCGGCTTCGCCAGTTCCAAGCCCATTCTCAACCAGATCCAGCACAACATCCTGTGGGGCGTCACCAGCAACCTCGAGAGCGTTCCCACCGACTGCAACCAGCGCAATGAGCGCATGGGCTGGATGGCCGACGCCCACCTCTATGCCGAGACCGCCATGCTGAACTTCGACATGGCGGCCTTCTACACCAACTTCCTGCGCAACATCCACGACGTCCAGGCGCCCGACGGAACGGTGACCGACACCGTGCCGCACAAGTACGGCCAGCGCCCGGCCGACCCCGCCTGGGGCGCCGCTTACCCGCTGATCGTCTGGTACCTCTACCAGTACCAGGGCGACCGCCGCATCCTGGAGCAGCATTATGACGGCGTGAAAGCCTGGACCGAGTATCAGCGCAGCCGCAGCCAGGACGGCATTCTGAGCTACAGTTACTACGGCGACTGGGTCCCGGTCGAGCCGACGCCCGGCGACCTGGTCTCGACGTTCTACTACTACTACAGCGCGCACCTGACCTCGCGCATGGCCGGGCTGCTCGGCAAGACCGCCGACGCCGAGGCCTATGGCAAGCTCGCCGGCCAGATCCGGGAAGCCTTCGAGAAGAAGTACTGGCGCCCGGAACTCCGCGCTTACGGCAACGGCACGCAAACTTCGCAGGTCCTTGCGCTCTACCTTGGCCTGGCGACGGAGGAGGAGAAGCGCCGCTCCGCCCTGTTCCGTCTCACGAGCGACATCGTCTACGGCCACGACACGCACCTGACCACCGGCATTCTCGGCGCTAAGTACGTCATGGAACTGTTGACTCGCGCCGGCCGCTCCGACCTCGCTTACGAGCTGGCCACCCAGACCACGTACCCGAGCTGGGGCTACATGATCCAACGCGGCGCCACCACCTTGTGGGAGTTGTGGCAGGAGAAGACCGGGCCGTCGATGAACTCGCACAACCACCCCATGTTCGGCAGCGTGGGCGCGTGGTTCTATTCGGCGCTCGCCGGAATCAATCTCGATCCCGAACACCCCGGCTACGAGCGCATCCGCATCGAGCCCCAGGCCGTCCGCGATCTGGAGTGGGCTTCCGGCTCGCTCGAGACCCTGCGCGGCCCGATCGTCTCCTCCTGGCGGCGCACGCCGGATTCCTTCCGCCTGGAAGTCGTGATCCCGGTGGGCAGCGAGGCCGAGATCCACGTGTCGCAGAACCACCTCGACCCGGTGGTGGTGAAGGAGTCCGGCCGCGTGGTCTGGAAGGACAATGCCTTTCAGCCCGGCGCGCCCGGCCTTACCGGCGCCCGGCAAACCCCCGGCGCGGTTGTCTTCGAGGCCGGTTCGGGCACGTACGTGTTTGAACTCACCGGCGCCTACTGAACCGTTCTGTCCGGCTTCATGCCGAGCTTCTCGTAGAGCTTGCGGCGGCCCGTTTTGTCGGATTCCAGGATCTGACGGGCCGCCTTCGCGATCGCCTCGGCGTGCTCCCGCGGTACCACCACCACGCCGTCGCCGTCCGCCACCACCACGTCGCCGGGACGCACCAGCACGCCCCCGCACATCACCGGCCGGTTCACCGATTCCAGCTCATTCCGCCCCGGGCGAATGCCGCGCGCCGGCCGCCGGTAGTAGAGCGGCACCTTCTCCTTGATGATCTCGTCGGTGTCCCGCGCGCCGCCGCTGGTCACCACGCCACGCGCCCCCCGCAGCTTCCAGGCCAGGATATTGTTCGAGCCGATGGTGCCCGTGTCGCCGTCCTCTCCGCCATCGATCACCAGCGCCGAGCCCGGCCGCAGCAATTCCATGAATGGCTCCGGCGACAGTTCCCGATACCAGGCCGATTCCCACTTCTTGAACTCCTCGGGGGTCATCTTGCCCGCGCGCTTGTTGGTCGGCACGTAGCGCGCCGTCACCGCGATGCCCACGAAGCGGTGCTCGAAGCTCTCCGTGTCGCGCCACAGCGGCCGGATCTCGGGATTCATCAGCCCCACGTCCTGGAGCCCCACGATGTCCAGCCCGTCGGTGACGTCGGCAAGGCGCAACCCGTCGTACAGCTTGAGAATCCTCTCGTCCTCGGCGGGCGAGTATCTCTCGAATCCGATAGCGCTCTTCTCCCCCGCCTCCTGCCCAAAAAGCAGGGCCACCTGGAGCAGCGCCATCGCCAGCATGTCTCTCATGACAATTCTCCTGACGTCAGACTATGGTACGCGAGAACGCCGGCGCCCTGGTGGGGTGGAGGAGTGTCCAGGAAATGGTGGGCGCGACACTGAAACCGGCCTGAGATTTGCGGGATGCCGGGAGCACTCTAGCTTAGTACGGAGGCGACAAAGCCATGCTGTGCGCCAAGCCAGCGGGACTGCGCCTGCCGGGACTGCTATTGAGCCTGGCCGCGATCTCGTCGGCGCAGTCGGTCACTTTCACCGGGTACCTCATCCCCACGCCTGCCAGCTACCCCAACTACATCACCGCGGGGCCGGATGGTGCGCTGTGGTTTTCCGAACTTGCCGCCAACCAGATCGGGCGGGTCACTCCGGCGGGTGTCTTCACCGAGTACGGCATTCCGACGCCTAAGAGCGGCCCTTACGGCATCACGGCGGGCCCCGACGGCGCGATCTGGTTCGTTGAGTACAGCGGCAACAACATCGGGCGGATCACCACGGCCGGGGCGATCACCGAGTACGCCATCCCGACGCCCGCCAGCGGTCCTTTGCGGATTACGGCGGGGCCGGATGGGGCGCTCTGGTTCGTGGAATACGGCGGCAACAACATTGGGAGGATCACCACGACCGGGGCGATCACGGAGTACGCCATCCCAACGCCCGCCAGCGGCCCTTTGGGCATCACGCCGGGGCCGGATGGGGCGCTCTGGTTCGTGGAATACGGCGGCAACAACATCGGGCGAATCACCGCCGGCGGGGAGATCGCCGAATACGCCCTCCCGGCGGTCCTTTACGGTTCCAATAACATTGCGGCGGGGCCGGATGGCGCGCTCTGGATCACCCAATACGGCGGGAGGATTGGGCGGATCACCACGGCTGGCTCGGTCACCTCCTACGCCCTCAACCTCTCGACGCCCGGCGCCAGCGCCGGGAGCGTGACGGCGGGGCCGGACGGCGCATTGTGGTTCGCGGAATATGGGGGCAGCGGGAATAGTAGCGCCAAGATCGGGCGCATCAACATGGCCGGGGTGGTCACCGAGTACACTGTGCCCACCTCGGTCACCACTCCCTATGCCATCGCACCAGGCCCGGATGGCGCGCTGTGGTTTACCGCGCCGGGCGGCAACCGGGTCGGGCGCGCGGCCCTGGTCTTCCCCGCCCCATCCATCGCCGCGGTGACCAATGGCGCCGATGGCAACGTCAAGACGATTCAGAGCAACTCCTGGGTGACGATCTGGGGCTCGAATCTCGCCCCGCCCAACCTGGGCCGCACGTGGGAATCGCAGGACATCGTCGATGGCAGACTGCCGCTGAGTTTGGACGGGGTCAGCGTCAGCATCAACGGCAAGCCGGCTTACGTCGAGTACGTCAGCTCCACGCAGGTCAACGTGCTGGCGCCGCCCGACGCCGCCACCGGCGCGGCCAATGTCGTCCTGACGAACGGAACCGTCGCGAGCACGCCGTTTTCGGCGCAGCTTCAAACCTACTCGCCGGCATTCTTCACCTTCGCCCCGCCGTACCAGAAGTACATCGCCGCCGTCTGTCCCGAGCCCGGCGGTTCCTTCGAGTATCTGGCCCCAGTGGGAGCGTTCGGAAGCAGCGCTCCCTCGCGGCCCGCAAAGCCCGGCGACCTCGTGGCGCTTTTCGCGACCGGATTCGGCCCCACCGACCCCGCGCCGCCCGTGGGCCTGGTGTTTTTCGCGGCCTACCCCCTGGTCGCGCCCGTGACCGTGACGATGGGCGGCATCAATGCCAACGTCGCCTGGGCCGGGCTCAGCGCCGCCGGGCTCTATCAGTTGAACGTGACCGTGCCAGCGGGCCTTCCGAACGGAGACGTCCCGGTTGCCGCTACGGTCGGAGGAGTCCACAGCCAAAGCGGCATGTTTATTCCGGTACTGCAGTGAGGGGGCCACTGACCGGGCCGGGAACCGTGACCAGCACCGCGACGCCGCGCGGGGGCAGTTCGAGTTCGGCGATCCGGCGGCCGGTTTCGAGGACGTCGCTCAGCTCCTTGGGCAGGCTCACATTCACGGCTCGCTTGGAGTGATTGACCAGCACGAAGACTTCGCGGCCCGCGCCGGCGCGCCGGCACACCTCCACACCCTCCGGCACCGGGCCGAATGCGGCGCCGATCCCCGCGCTCTTTACCATCCACTGGGCCGCTGAGCGCATGAGATCCGGATCCAGCACGGCGCCAATGTAAGTGATCCTCCCCTGCCCCACCCGGCGCGTGATCGCGGCCGGCTGGCCGTCGAGCCAGCCGTTGCTGGCGCCGTACCGCATCAGGACCTCGGCGTCCTCGGCTTTCTTCGAGAGTTGCTCCGCCCAGATGGTCGCCTTTCCGTTCCCCCAGGCGCCGGACATCGGCACGTCCTCCAGAAGCGCGTAGTACTGTTCCACTCGTCCGCCCAGCGGCGCCACCAGGAACCCGGGCTGGCGCTGAGGGATCAGCGCGTTGTATTCGTCTTTCATCCCCGACCGCGGGCCCAGCACCAGATGGCCGCCCTCCCGAACGTAGTCGAGCAGATGCCGCGCCAGGGATTCCGGAAGCACGTTGAGGCTCGGCGCGACCACGAGTTTGTACCGATCCAGGGCGACCTGCGGACTCACTATGTCAACCGATTGCGCCAGGTCGCGTAGCGGCTGGTAATAGCCCAGCAGCACGCCAATCTGGTCGTACCTCTGGCTGTGCCTTTGGAAGTCGATGGCCCAGCGGCTGTCGTAATCGTGCAGCAGCGCCACTGGGGAGAACGGCGAAGTTCCCTCCAGCGCCTTGGACGCTTTCGCGAATTCCCGGCCGATCTGGCGGATCTCTTCGTAGAGCGGCACGGGTTCGCCGTCCGGCCCCACGATGGTGCCGTGATACTGCTCCTGGCCGTTCAACGCGCTGCGCCATTGCCAGTAGGCCACGCAGTCCGCGCCGTGTCCGATCGCCTGCCAGGCCATGGCGCGCGTCTCGCCCTTGTCGAGAATGTTGCTGACGGGCGCCCAGTTGACGAAACCGGGCTGCATCTCCATGACCCAGAAATTCCGGCGTTTCCAGCCCCACACCAGGTCGTGCGTCGCGCCGTTCCGGTAGGGATCGAGGTGGCCCTGTCCGACGTAGTCGTCCCACGAGATCAGGTCGAGATCCTTCGAGATCTCGAAGCGGTCAAAGCGGTTGGCCCAGCCCAGCCCGCCCAGATTGGTGGTGACGAACTGCCGCTTCCCGGCGTGTGCGCGGATGGCCTGAAGCTGGTTGCGCTGGAAATCGCGCCACTGGCCGGTGACAAAGCGCTTGTAGTCCAGCAGCAGCCCGGGATTGCCCTGGCTGCTGACCATGGGGATCTCCTCCCAGCGGTCGTAGGTCTGGCTCCAGTACGCCGTGGTCCAGTGTTGGTTCAGCGCGTCGAGCGTCTGGTACTTGGCTTTGAGCCACTCGTGGAAAAGCTGGCGCGAGTGATCGTCGAACGAGTCCTCCGTGTACTCGTTGCCGATCTGCCAGCCGATCACGTTAGGATTGCGGCCGAATCGACTGGCCATCCGTTCGACGATGCGCCGGCAGAACTCCCGGTATCGGGGGCTGGTGTACGAGAACTGGCGCCGCATCCCGTGCTGGATGCGCCGGCCGTTCTCGTCCACGCGCGCGACGTCGGGGTACTTGAAGGTCATCCAGGCGGGAGGGGTATCGGTGGGCGTTCCGAGCACGGTCACAATGTTGTGCCGCGCCGCCCTGGCAATGGCGCGGTCGATCCAGTCGAGGTCGTAGCGGCCCTCTTGCGGCTCCATCCTGCTCCAGGCGAACTCTCCGATGCGTACCATCCGGACTCCGGCGGCGGCCATCAGCGCCAGGTCGGCCTCCCATCGCTCTTCGGGCCACTGCTCCGGGTACCAGGCCACGCCGAGAAGGATGGCGGGCACGTCCCCCGCAGCTCCCCGCGCTGGTTGTTGCTGCGCGACAGTGCACGCCAGAAGCACAGCGAGAGCCGATGAGACGGGAAGGCGGAGGGGATTCATAGAGGAAGCCAGTGTAAACCATTCCATGTTCCGGAACCACTGAGATTCGCGTCTCACGCGGAACCGACGCTATCGCCGCGCTGTTTCGTGCGCCAGTGTTCCGCCGCGCGGAATCCGGACTCCGGATTCCGGTTCTCGTTGCGCTTTCCCGAGCGGCAGTGTACGGTATCGGTGTAAGCATGATGGATGAGTGTGTCTGGTCGCGCCGCCGGTTTCTGGGCGGCCTCGGCTTTGCGGCCCTTGGCGCGCCGGGATTCGAGACGCCCTACAAGTACGGGAAGCTGGTGCTGGAGGCTTCCCAGGACGCCGCGGCCTTCGACTGCCGGTCGGTGGATTGCCCGTTCGTCTTCCGCCACAACGGGCAGTTCTACATGGCCTACGTGGGCTACGACGGAACGGGCTACCAGACGGGGCTGGCATCCTCCCGGAACCTGACGGACTGGAAGAAGCTGGGCTGCATTCTGCGGCGCGATCCCAGTTCGCCCGTCACGCGCTACAACGTGGCGATGAACTGGATTGTGAGAGAAAACCCGATGCGATCCGCGGGCGAGTTGAAGAAGGTCCGCGGGCGCTTCCTGGGCCTCTACCATGCCTATCCGAACGCGGGGTATGAAGCCGGCCCTGCGGTCATCGGCTTGTGCTGGAGCAGCGATCTGCTGCACTGGGAAGTGGGCGACGTCTGCCTGCGCCCGGAGGACGGCGCCGGCTGGGAGCGCGGCGGCCTCTACAAACCGTGCCTGGTGGAGTTCAAGGGCGCTTACTATCTCTTCTACAACGCCAAGACGCCCAATCTGCCTCGGGCTCAAGGGGGCGGCTGGCGCGAGCAGATCGGCGTCGCGACGTCCACGGATCTGAAGCGGTGGAAGCGGTACGAAGGCAATCCGATCGTGGCCAACGGCCCCGGCGGAAGCTGGGATGAACGGTTCGCCAGCGATCCCTGCGTGGTGCTGGACCGACGGCGTTGGATGATCTTCTACTACGGCTTCGACAGGAAGGGCAAGGCGCGCGACCTGCTGGCGCTGGGAGACGATCCGTTCCATCCCAAGAAGGTGGACCAGATCCTGGTGGATGTGGGTCCGCCGGGAACGGTGGATTCGACCTTCGCCCACAAGCCGTCTATCGTCTTTTCCGGCGGGGCCTTGTACCATTTCTATTGCGCGGTGTCGGGCAAGTATCCGAACGAGGTTCGGGGCATCTCGGTGGCGCGCTCACGGCCGTGGGCTCAATGACCCGGCGCAAACAGGAGGAGGACAGATGCGGCGATCTGGAAACTCATGTGTGGGACTGTGGCTGGCGTTGTGGGCGCTCCCCATGGCGCTTCCAGCTCAGGAGAAACCCCAGCTCCAGGTGAACTGGGACAAGGAACAGCTTGTACTGAAGACCTCCGCCACCTTGCAGGTGGTTGTCAATCCACTGCTGCGGAGAGGGTCGCGCATCCACGACCAGGCCTTCGCCGCGCTCCGTCAGTTGAGCGCCGATTACGTCCGGTATGTGCCCTGGCTGCCCTATCCGCGGCTGGCCGTCGCGGAGTTGGAGCCGCCCACCAGCGAGCGAACTTCCTGGGACTTCAGCCTCATCGATCCAATGACGCTCGACTTCCTGGAGGCGACCGCAGGGCACCCGGTGATCCTGAATTTCAGCACGATTCCAGCCTGGCTGTTCCAGACGGAAGCCCCGGTCACCTGGCCCAAGGATCCCGACCAGGTCTTCTGGAGTTACACCAAGGGCGCCGAGCTGCGAGAGGGAGGCCTGGAAGAGTTGGGCCAATACTACGCCCGCCTGGTGAGTTGGTACACGCAGGGCGGATTCACCGACGAGCTCGGCCAGCGGCATACCTCCAATCACCGCTTCAAGATCCCGTACTGGGAAGTGTTCAACGAACCCGATATTGAGCACCAGACCACCGCGGAGCAGTACACGGCCCGCTACGACGCCGTGGTGAGCGCGATTCGCGCGGTGGAGCCGGAGATGAAGTTCGTGGGTCTCTCCCTCGCCTATCCCAGCACCCACCCGGAGATGTTCGAGTACTTCCTCAATCCGAAGAACCACCAGCCCGGGATTCCGCTGGACCTGATCTCCTATCACTTTTACGCGGTCCCGACGAAGACCCAGACGGTGGATCATTGGCAGTACACCCTCTTCGACCAGGCGGATCGATTCCTGGCCACGGTCCGGTACGTGGAGGCCATTCGGAAGCGGCTCTCGCCGCAAACCAAAACCACGCTCAACGAGCTGGGAACCATCCTGCCGACGGATTGGCATCCCGACACGCCCTACGCCCCCGATCCCCCCATCCCGAAAGCCTACTGGAATCTGTCCGGAGCGCTGTACGCCTATCTGTACCTGGAAGTGGCGAAACTGGGGATCGATATCGCGGGCGAATCGCAACTGGTCGGCTATCCCTCCCAATTCCCGAGCGTAACGATGATCGATTGGACCACCGGGGAGCCGAATGCGCGGTACCGGGTATTGAAGCTGATTCACGACCACCTGGCGCCGGGAGACCTGCTGGCGCGCACCAGGCTGGTGGACCAGGACATCGCGGCGCAGGGCTTCCGGACAGCCCGCGGCAACAAGCTCCTGCTCATCAACAAGCGCAATCGGGATGCGACCGTGAATCTGGCCCAAGAGATCAGGGAAGGAACTCTCGAGGCGGTGGATGTAATGTCGGGTTCCACCGCCCCGAGTCCCATGGGCCTCTCCGGCAAGAGCGTGACGTTGCGGCCATTCTCGGTCGCAATCGTCACGCTCGGCCGGTAGCGACGGGGGTGGGCGAGGCCGGAGGAAGCCTCGCGCGTCGCTCGAACTCAGAACAGGAACCGCAGCGATGCCTGCCCGACGCGGGGCGTGCGCGCCGAGGTCAGTGTTCCTAACGACGCGTTTACCTGCGCGCCGGTGGTCGGGTTGAACTGCGCGGTCGTATTCATCCCCGAAAACTGCGTGTGGTTGAAGGCATTATAGGCTTCAAAGCGCAACTGGAAGCGATACTTCTCGCGGATGGGAATGCTCTTGATGATCGACAGGTCGATGTTGTTGATTCCCGGCCCGCGCACTACGTCTCGGGGTGCATTGCCGTAGGTTCCCATCAGCGGCATGGCGAAGACCGTCGTGTTGAAGTACCCGAGGAGGCCGCGCTGGCTCTTGGGCAGGATCGGGTTGGAGAGCACCAGCGGGCGAACGCCGTCTCCGCCGCCGGGGATGTCCAGACCAGTGGTAGTACTGAGCGTGATGCCCGACGGCGCGCCGCTAACGAACGAGGCGATGCCGGAGAGCTGCCAGTTGTCCGCGATGGCGCCCAGAACTTTGTTGTTCGCCAGCTTGGTCGCCTTGGGAAGGTCCCACAGCGCATTGATCTGCACGATGTGGGTTCGATCGAAGTCAGACTTGCCGTAATTCCATACGCGAATCGGCGTGACTTGGGCTACCGAGCCCCAGTCGTTGCTCGCGAAGTCCATGGACTTCGACCAGGTCCAGGCTCCGCCGAACTGCAGGCCGCGGGAGAAACGGCGATTCACCTGGACCTGCATCGAGTGGTAGTTGGAGCTGCTGGCGAATTCGTCGATGGTGACACTGGAATAGCCGTGATAGGGCAGCAGGTAATTGTCCGGCAGGGGCTTGCCATTGGTCGAATCCTGACTCGAGGCCAGAAACCGGTAGCCATAGGGCAGGGTGTTGAGGTTGCGCAGGTCCAGCAAGTGCCTGCCCAGGGCTCCGACATATGCCACGTCCAGGACGGTGTTGAACCCCAGACTCCTCTGGATCCCGAAGCTGAAGCTGTAAACGCTGGGCACATTGCCCGCCGCGGAGAGGCCGGCCGTGGAGACCGGGAACAGCGTGCCGGCGCTTTGCAGGAGCGTGCTCATCGTCCCGTAGTAGATGGTCGGGGTGTACTGCACGGGAGGAGTCTTCGCCACGTCCAGCAGCAGGACCCGCTCGCGAGTGTTGTACACGATGCCGAATCCTCCGCGCAGGGCCGTCTTGCCGTCGCCAAACACGTCGTACGCGAACCCAACGCGCGGGGCGGTCAAAATGCCTTGGTGGTTCATCAGACCGCGATCCACGACCGTGCCGTTGTCGATAACCATGCCGTTCGCCGTATTCCCGGTGTTGGGAACGAAGGCCCCGATCAGCACTGCGGCAGCGTAAGTCCCCGTGACGGAGTCGTACGCCACGCGCTGCCCGCTCGCATTAAGCGCCGGGTAGTAAAGCCGTGGGGCCTTGCTCAGATCGTACAGGTTCGGCTCGAAACTGGCCGCCTCCGAATTCTTGTCCGTGTACGGCGTGTACCAGGTGAAGCGGACTCCGTAATCCAGCGTCAGTCTTCGGGTGGCGTGCCAACTGTCTTGCAGGAACCATTCCAGCGTATTGCCCCGCCCGTTGGTTTCCACCCGCGAGTTGCTCTCCTGGTACGACCGGAAGACCCCCAGCATCGCGTTGCTATAGGCATAGCCCGTATTCAGCGGGTTGTTCGTGTCGCTCGAGAAATCGAAGCTGCCGAAGTTGGTTCCGGCGCCGCTGCTGAAGTAGCGCACGCGTTCGTAGTAGACGCCAACCTTGACAGTGTGCGGGCCCCAGACTTTGGACAGGTTGTTGGAGAGGTCAAACACCGTGTCCGCGCTCCGCGTGGGAAACCGGCTATCGGTGGTGAAGCTCGCGGCTCCCGTGATGCCGCCGAACGACGCCCAGGGAATCATGTCGATGGGGTTGAGCTGCGGATAGAACTGGGACAAGGTCATACCGATCTTGGACCGGTTCAGCTTGTCGATGTCGCTCTGGCTGTTGGGGACGGCGAGCTGGTAGTCGTGGTGTACCGCGAAATTGAATTCGTTCACCGTCGTCGGGCTGATGGTGTAAGCGAGGTTGGCGACGCCCGAGTCGTCGTTGTACTTGTTGAGGGTGTTGATCTCGCCCCACGCGGCTCCTCCCCCCCCAATGGCATAGCCGGTCTGGCTCAGGCGGAAGTTGGATCCGCGGATATACAGGCGCATCCGGTCCGTCACGTTGTAGTCCCCGCGATAGACCTCGCTGGTGCGCGTCGCCGGGATGACCTCCTGGAAGGTGTAGTTGTATGCCCCCTTCGAGACCGAGGTGTCCACGTTGGGCAGTGGAAACAGCGAGAGCAGTTTCTGGCCGTTCACATCGATGCGATTGGGGGGCACGATGTTGCCGGAGAAGGCAGTGCCGTTGGTCGGATCCTTGATCACGATCGTCGGAAGCTGCGCCGAGAAGTCGCCGCTCCGCTGCGCCGCCGTGGGCACGGTTACGTTCTGTATGGCCTGAGGCGTCGAGGTCGGCATTATCTCCTGCGAGAAAAAGAAGAACAGCTTGTCCTTCACCGCGTGCAGCGGCACCGGACCACCGAGGTTGTATCCCCAGGTGTTGTAACGGTAGCGCGGGATCGCTTGTTTGTTGCGGTTAGCGAAAAAGTTATTGGCGTTGAACTCCTCGTTGCGTTTGTAATAGTAGCCGCCGCCGTGGAAATCCTTGCTCCCGGACTTGGTCACGACCTGGATCAGCGCGCCGGCGGTGCGGCCGTATTCGGCCTGATAGTTGGTCATCAGGGCTTTAATCTCGCTTATGGCGTCCAAGTTCATCGGGGCGCCCATAACCTGCATGCTCCCCAGGTCGTTGGTGGAGACGCCGTCGATGGCGACCGTGGGATACGACATCCTCATCCCTTGAATATTGGTGAGGGGAGTTCGGCCAAGGCTTTCCATCTCGCTCGGCGGCACCACGCCCGGCAAGACTTTGACCAGGGTGAAAAAGTCGCGCCCGCGGACCATCAGAGTGCTGACCTGGTCGTTGGTCAGCACCGCGGAGCGCTCCGGGCTGGTGGTCTGTACGGGTGTGCCCTCGGCGGTGACGGTAACCGCTTCGCTGAGGCTGCCGACCTCGAGCGCAAACTGGCCGGCCGACAGGCGCTCGGAGGCGGTGATGATGAGGTGCTGCTTCTCGACGCGCTTGAATCCTGTCGCCTCCACGGCGACGGTGTACTGCCCGGGGAGGACCGCGGAGAAGACGAAGTCGCCGGTGGCGCTGGAATTCTGAACGTGGCGGACCCCTGTAGCTTCGTTGGTCAGGGTGACGGTGGCGCCCGCAACCGCCAGACCACTCGGGTCCGCGATCGACCCAGTGATCATGCCGGTTACCGTTTGCGCGGAGAGAAAGTGGGAGAAAAACAAGAGAATCGCCGTCAGCAGGACGGCATACTTGGTTATTGATCCGAATCGCTTCGACATACGGTGTCCTCGCTCATCTTTCCGGCGTCGATGCGATGCCGCATCCCACGCCGGGCCTAACGGTTCGCTGGTCCTTCCGCCCGGGTTCCCGAGCAAACTGCCACAGCAACTGCAAAGAGGGCGTACCTGCGTCCGTAGCCCTCCTCAGATCCCACGTAGCGTTTCACGTGCATCGGGCACGTCGATTGCATCTTAAGGGAGCGGTGGTTATTAGCAAGCGCAATGCAGCAGGCTGCGGCAAATTCCGCGTTGTGGAACTGACCCTCCTGTCCTGACAAGCAGATAGCGCGCCCTTGCCCCCACTCTGACGCGGAACTGATTCCGACTTGCGGAACGCCGCTCCAGGGCGCCAAAACCGCTTGAGAAAACCGCTCTTGTGGTCTAAAATCATGCCTGCCTCAGTTGGTGCAAGGAGCAATCATCCATGCGAGTGACCAGAAGATCCGCACTGAGATCCCTTGCGGGCGGCGCGGTCGGCGCGCCGGCGATTCTTTCCGCGAACGGCAAGACGGTTTTCAGCCCCACCTGGGAGTCCTTGAAACAGTACCGCTGCCCGGACTGGTTTCGCGACGCGAAGTTCGGCACGTGGGCGCATTGGGGCCCGCAGGGCGGCCCCAAACAGGGCGACTGGTACGCGCGCAATATGTACCTTCAGGGCACGCGGCAGAACAAGTATCACGTCGAGCACTTCGGGCACCCCTCCAAGGTCGGCTACAAAGACGTCATCCCGCTGTGGACGGCGAAGAACTGGGAGCCCGAGACCCTGATCCGGCGTTACAAGAAAGCCGGCGCGAAGTATTTTTTCTCGCTGGGCGTGCACTGCGACAACTTCGACTGCTGGAACTCCAGGCACCACCGCTGGAACGCCGTGAATTTCGGCCCCAAGAAAGACGTGGTCGGGACCTGGCGCGATGCCGCGCGCAGCAACGGTCTGCGTTTCGGCGTATCCGAGCACTTGGCCTGGAGCTGGGGCTGGTTCAACGTGAACAAGGGCTCCGACAAGACCGGGCCGTATGCGGGCGTTCCTTACGATGGCAACGATCCCGCGTATCAGGACCTGTACTTTCCGCCGCACGCCGACACCGCGGCGCAGTATCCTCAGGACGCGCCGGAGTGGTGGAAGCAGGCCTGGCTTGCCCGCGTGAAGGACCTGGTAGACCAACATCGTCCCGACGTGGTCTACACCGACGGGGGCGCGTTCGGCCAGGTGGGCCTGGAGCTGATCGCGCATTACTACAACGCCAGCATGGAGTGGCACGGCGGCCGGCTGGAGGGCGTCTACACGCTGAAGAACCACACCGCGAAGACCAAGCTGTTCGGAGAATACCAGGAGGGCGCCACGCTGCTGGACGTGGAACGGGGCGTGGTGGGCGACATCCGCGGCGAGCCGTGGCAGACCTGCACCTGCATCGGCCAGTGGTTCTATTGGGAAGGGTTCAAGTACAGGCGCCCGCGGGACGTGATCCACATGCTCATCGATGTCGTGAGCAAGAACGGCAACCTGCTGCTGAGCTTCCCTCAGTTGCCGGACGGGACGCTGGACACCGAGGAGGAGGGCATCCTGGAGGAGATCACCAGGTGGATGGCCGTGAACGGCGAGGCCATCTTTGCGACGCGGCCGTGGAAGAAGTACGGCGAGGGCCCGGCAACGATTCCAGGCGGGATCCTTGGGGAGCGGTCGATGAAGCCGTTCACACCGGCCGATCTTCGGTTCACAACCAAGAAGGACAGCCTGTTCGTCTTTTGCCTGGGCTGGCCGGAGGGCGACATCGAGGTCCGTTCCCTCGGGACGGCCGCGGGACTTTGGCAGAAGAGAATCCAACACGTCCGGCTCCTCGGCTCGGAGGAAGAGATCGAGTGGTCGGCCGATGCCGAGCGTCTGCGCATCCGGAGGCCGAACCGGAAACCGTGCGATCTTGCGGTGGCCTTCGAGATCCTGTGAGGGCCGGCGAACGAGACAACATGGAAACCCGAGTTTACGCACGCTACTGGATTGAGACTGCGTATCCGTTGCAGCAGGCCGCGGAGATCATGGCGGGCGAGCAATCGACCGGCACCTTCGTTCGCGTGCCCGGCGAGACGGATGAACTGCGGGAACGCCATGCGGCGCGGGTGGAGGAGATCGCGGAGCGCGACCGGGTGAGCGCACCTTCCCTGCCCGGCGCCGGGCTGCCCAAAGGGCTCGCCGGCGCCCCCGTCCACCGCCGCGCCGAAGTGACGCTCTCCTGGCCTTTGTCGAATATGGGGCCGTCGCTGCCGAACCTGCTGGCGACGGTCGCCGGAAACCTCTATGAGCTGAAACCGTTCTCGGGACTGCGCCTGCTGGATGTCACGCTGCCGCCCGCCTTCCTGGAGCGCTACCAAGGGCCTCAGTTCGGAGTGGCGGGCACGCGCAGATTGACGAATGTGTACGGCCGGCCGGTGATCGGCACCATCATCAAGCCCAGCGTGGGGCTGTCTCCGAAGGCGACGGCGGACGTGGTGCGCGCTCTCGCCCAGGGCGGCATCGACTTCATCAAGGACGACGAGCTTCAGGCGGACGGGCCGCACTGCCCGTTCGAGGCCCGGCTGAAGGCGGTGATGCGCGCGGTCGACGAATACGCGGACCGAACCGGGAAGAAAGTGATGTACGCCGCGAACATCACCGGCGAGATCGGCGACATGCTCAGGCGGCACGATCAGGTGGCCTCGGCGGGGGGCACCTGCGTGATGGTGAGCATGAACGGCATCGGCTTGCCGGCGCTGGTCGAGCTGCGGCGCCGTTCGAAGCTGGCCATTCACGGCCACCGCAACGGCTGGGGCATCTACGGCCGGTCGCCGGCCCTGGGCATGAGCTACGTCGCGTACCAGAAGTTCTGGAGGCTGGCGGGCGTCGATCACATGCACGTGAACGGACTCGCCAACAAGTTCTGCGAAGAGGACGAATCGGTGATCGCCTCGGCGCGGGAGTGCTTGAAGCCGATGTTCCCGGCTCCCGAGCGGGGCTGCGAAATCATGCCCGTGTTCTCGTCGGGCCAGTCCGCGCGGCAGGCTCCGGGAACCTACCGGGCGCTCGGCTGCACCGATCTGATCTTCGCCTGCGGCGGAGGGATCATGGCGCATCCGGAAGGTGTAGCGGCCGGAGTGCGCAGCCTGCACCAGGCCTGGGAGGCCGCCGTGGCGGGCGTGCCGCTGACGGATTACGCGCAAACCCATCCCGAACTCCGCCTCGCGCTGGCCAGGTTCGCCGGTTGATGCCCGATGCCGGGACCAGGTCTTGTTCCGCGATGCGGACCTGTGGTATTAGTGTTGGCACGGGATTGAGCGCCTGGCGTGCTCCGGGTGATGTACCGCACTGCGGAACCCGAGCGGAGTAGAAGCATGGATCGCAATCGCAGCCACGTGCAAGCGGTTTTGCGGGCCTGTGAGATCCTGAAGGCCTTCCGCCACGACGCTGAGGATCTGCTGTTGTCCGACGTCACCGATCGCACCGGCCTGCGAAAGACCACCGCGTTCCGGCTCTTGCAGAGCCTGGTCCAGGGAGGCCTGGTGGAGCGCTCCGGCAAGGGGGTCTACCGCACCAGTCTCCAGTCCGCTTCGCCGCGATCGTTCCGCCTGGGATTTGCGGCGCAGACCGATTCGGAGTTCTCTCGGCAAGTCACCGAGAGTCTTCAGCGCGCCGCGGCCCGCGAGCGCATCCATCTGGTGACCGTCAACAATCGCTACAGCGCGAAAGAGGCGCTTCGCAACGCCGATCTGCTGATCCGCGAACGCGTCGACCTGGTGCTGGAGTTCCAGACCTACGAGCGCGTGGCGCCGATCATCTCGTCGAAGTTCCTGGAAGCCAACATCCCGGTCATCGCCATTGAGGTCCCCCACCCGGGAGCGACCTTCTTCGGAGCCAACAATTACCAGGCGGGACTGATCGGCGGGAGAGCGCTGGGGCGCTGGGCTAAGGAGAACTGGGGCGGCCGGGTGGAGCAAGTCGTCCTCATGGAGTTGCCGATCGCCGGGCCGCTGCCCGCGCTTCGCGTCACCGGAATGATGGATGGTTTGCGCGCCGAGTTGCCGCAAATCGAAGCCGTCCCGGTGGCCCACCTGGACGGCCGGGGAGGCTTCGACCAGATTCTGGCGGTGATGCGGCGCTACTTGCGGCGTATGCCGCTGCGGCGTAGCTTGGTGGGCGCCGTGAACGACATGTGCGCCTTGGCGGCATTGAGAGCCCTGGAAGAAGCGGGCGGCGGCCACCTGTGCGCGGTGATGGGGCAGAATGCGATTCACGAAGCGCGCACCGAACTGCGCCGCCCGGGGACGCGGCTGATCGGCTCGGTGGCCTACTTTCCCGAGCGCTACGGCGACGAATTGATTCCCTTGGCGCTGGGGATCCTCCAGAAGCGTCCGACGCCGCCGGCGGTGTTTGTCAAACACCAGCTCATCACGCCCAAGAATGTTGGCCTGGTGTACCCGCTGGATGCAGGCGTCGAAGCCGCGCCGCGCCCCCGGAGCGACGAGAGGGCAGCGCCCAGCCCCGCGGTGGTCCGCCAGAAAAAATGAAGGGTGGTGAAGGCATGAATCTGGGCATCTTTTTCGGCGCCGCGTTGATCCTGGCCGGCGGGATCTTGCAGGGGACCTTCGCGGTCCCCATGAAGTACGCGCGCAAGTGGAGCCACGAGAACATCTGGCTGGTGTTCTGTTTCACCGGAATGGTGGCCTTCCCGTGGATCCTGACCGCCGCTACGGTGCCGTCGCTGGCTCAAGTCTACGCCTCGACGGCGGCCAGGACGCTCTGGCTGATCGTGCTGTGCGGACTTCTGTGGGGCGTGGGCGCCACGTTGACGGGCATCGGGTTGAGGCTGTTGGGCATCGGCCTGGGCTTCGCGGTCATCCTGGGCCTCAGCGCTTCGGTGGGCTCGATGGTGCCGTTGCTGGTCCTCACGCCGGAAAAGATCTTCTCGCCACAAGGCATCTACTATCTCGTGGGCACCCTGGTGATGTTTGGCGGCATCGCGCTGGTGGCGGTGGCCGGTTCGCTGCGGGAGAAGGCCGGCGGGGCCCAAGGCCGCCCGGCCGGGAGCTCCTTCGTCACCGGGTTGCTGGTGTGCATCGCCTCCGGCGTGCTGTCGTCGCTGCTCAACTTCGGTTACGCATTCGGCGCCGAGGCGATTGAGAATGCGCGCCGGCTGGGCGCCTCCCCCGTGTGGGCTTCCGGCGTCGCCGCGGCTCCGACCACCACCGGCGGGTTTGTCGCCAACCTCCTTTACTGCGCCTGGAACATGCGGCGGAACCATACCTTCAGCCGCTATTGGATCCCCGGCGCTGGGGGCCACTGGCTGCTCGGACTGACCATGGGAGCCTTCTGGTATGGCGGGCTGGCAGCTTACGGCATGGGCATCTTCCGGATGGGGGCCTTCGGAACCGTGGCGGGTTGGTCCCTGCTGATGGGCGCCATCATGGTCAGCAGTAACGTGGCCGGCCTGGCGACCGGTGAGTGGCGGCACGCAGGCCGCCGGGCAAAAGGGTACTTGTTTGCGGGCAGCGCCGTGATCCTGGCGGCCATTGGCATTCTGTCCATGGCGCAGGGATCGTGAGAACGGCGGTGTCCGGCGTCCACGGAGGATTACTTTGAATCGGACTCCAAACTGCCTTCGGAAACTGGATCGGATGATGAAGGCTCTTCGGCACCAGGAACCCGACCGCGTTCCGGTGAGCGATTTCTTCTGGGGTGGTTTTCTGGAACGCTGGCGGGAGGAGCTCGACCTGGCCGCCGATACCGACATCTACCGCTACTACGATCTCGACTGGCGCCAGCTCAACCCCAACCTCGATCCCCACATCAAACCCTTCGAGATCCTGCGGGAGGATGCCGAGGAAGTGGTGGTCCGGACCGGCTTCGAGGCGGTGATCCAGAAGCGATTCGACCAGCCGATGCCCTCTTTCCTCGAGTTCGACACCAATACCATCGAGAAGATGGAGACGTTCCGGTTCGACGATCCCTGGGATGAGCGCCGCTATTTCGCCGGGGGCGACGACCAGATCAACGGCGTAGGCGACACCTTTGCCCGCGGCCTGCCTTCCTTCGTCGAGCGCGTGAGGGAGATCCACCCCGACTTCCCGGTCTTCGGCGGCGTCTGCGAAGGGCACGAAATGCTGTCGCGTATCGTCGGAAGCGCGAACGCGATGTTGTGGATGGGCACGTACCCCGACGAGGTCGCCCGGTTCGTCGGCCGGATTTTCGAGTTTGCCCTGGGAACGGTGAGGGCCCAGATCCAAGCCGCCGCGGGGCTGCTCGACGGCATGGTGATCTGGGGCGACGTGGCCTACAAGAAAGGCATGATGTTCTCGCCGAACTATTGGCGCAAGCACTTCAAACCGGGCGTCGCGGCGCTGGTGAAGGAATGCCACGATCGCGGACTGCCGGTCATTTACCACGGATGCGGAAACGTCAATCGCATTTTTGAGGACTTCATCGAGATCGGAGTCGACGCCTACAACCCGCTGGAAGCCAAGGCCGGCCTGGACGTGGTGGACCTGAGGCGCCGATTCGGGCACCGCATCGCCTTCTGCGGAAACATGGACGTGATGGTGTGGGCGGACGGCACCAAGGACGACCTGCGCAAGGCCGTGCTGACCAAGCTGAATGCGGCCAAGGGCGGCGGGCTGATCTTCCAGTCGGACCACTCGGTGCCGAGCAACATCTCCGCGGAGAACTACGAGTACGTTCTGGGGCTGGTGAGAGAATACGGCGTCTATCCCCTGGCGCTGGGCGAATTCGACCTTCCGGACTTGAACTGAGCCGGAGGGGTGGAACGGCAGGGGCTCGATTCCGCATCGCGGTACGCAGGTTCGCACGGCCTGGAGCCGGTCTTGAGCCAAGTTGCTGATATACCGAACCGGCTGGTTCTGCCATGTGGAACTCCAGGCGACGCTGGTCTTTCCCGTTGTTCAGCCTTCCAAGCGTTGCTAACTTATCCCCTCGAAGCGTGTTGCCCGCTGGCGCCAGGTGGCGTGACGCCAGCCGTCCGTCGTGGCAAGGAGCCGTCCCGTGACTGGGTGGCGCTCGTCAGTCACAATGTGAGAAAGGACTACTGATGCCGGGAACTCTGGCACTGCTTCACACCAGCCATGTGCTGATTCCGCTTTTCTCGGACCTCTGCAAGCGGATCGTCCCCCGTGTCCAGGTCTTCCACATGGTGGACGAGAGCCTGATCAAGAACACCATCGAGGCCGGCTTTCTCACCAAGGACACCGTGCGCCGGATGCTGGCTCTGATCCAGTCGGCGCACGACGGCGGCGCCAGTGCAGTCATGGTGACGTGCTCTTCCATCGGCCCGGGAGTGCGCGTGGCGCAGGAGGTTTTCGACTTCCCGGTGCTGCGCGTCGATGACGCGATGGCGGAAGAGGCGGTCCGGCGGGGAACCAGTATCGGGGTTCTGGCGACTCTTCGCACCACCCTCGAGCCTACCGTCAGTCTGTTGCAGGAAACCGCCGCGGCGCAGTCGCGCGATATCAAGATCATCCCGAGGCTTTGCGATGGGGCCTTCGATGCCGTGATATCGGGCGACAATGAGACTCACGACGACATCGTGTCGGCCGAACTCGCGCGTCTCATGGAGGAGGTCGAGGTGGTGGTTCTGGCTCAGGCTTCCATGGCCCGCATCGTCGAATGCATCCCGCCCGAGGCGCGCATGATACCGATTCTGTCCAGCCCCGAACTCGCCGTCAGGCGCGCTTGGGAGATCCTGTCTGCCTCCGGACAGGCGGCGTGATCGAAGGGTTCCGCTTGGAAAAGCGGCGCATCGTTCTCATCTTCCTGGGGGCGCTGGGAGTCATCACCTTTCTCGACCGCCTGTGCATCGCGGTAGCCGGCGCCCGCATGCAGGAGGAGCTGCGCATCGATCCGGACCGCTGGGGCTGGATTCTGGGTGCGTTCATTCTGGCCTACGGGCTGTTCGAAATCCCCACCGGCGCCTTGGGCGACCGGATCGGACCGCGCCGGGTCCTCACCCGGATCGTCCTGTGGTGGTCGGTCTTCACCGCTCTGACCGGCGCCGCGTGGAGCTTTTCCGCACTTCTGGCGACCAGCTTTCTGTTCGGGGCCGGAGAGGCCGGCGCTTACCCCAACGCCTCGGGCGTCATCGCCCGCTGGTTTCCGGCGCGCGAACGGGCCCGCACCCAGGGCTTCGTTTGGGGCGCCAGTCGCTTCGGTGGAGCGCTATCTCCCTTGCTCGTAGTACCCCTGCAAGCGGCCTTGGGGTGGAGGGCGTCCTTTTGGATTTTCGGGGCGCTGGGCGTGCTTTGGGCCGCCGCCTGGTGGACTTGGTTTCACGACGACTGCCGCCAACAGCCCGGGATCACCGGGCGCGAACTCGGCGAGATCGCTGGCACCGAACCGCGTGCCTCCCACCGCTCCGTACCCTGGCGGGCGCTGCTGCGCAGCCGCCAGTTGTGGCTGATTGTGGCCATGTACTGGTGCTATGCCTGGGGCTCCTGGTTCTACTTCTCCTGGTTCCCCACTTACCTGGTGCGGGGAGCGAAGCTCAGCGAACGCCAGATGGGCCTTTTCGCCGCGCTGCCGTTCCTGCTCGGCGTGGCCGGAAACCTGACCGGCGGCTTTCTCAGCGACCGCCTGGTGCGCCGCTGGGGGCTGCGGACGGGCCGCCGCGCGGTGGGCGTCATGAGCCTCGCGGTGTCGTCCGTTCTGGTCCTGGGCATGGCCATGACTCGCGACCGCACGGCGACGGTGGCGTTCTCGGCATTGTGCTTCGGCATCATGGATCTGATGCTGCCGGTGGCCTGGGCGGTGTGCCTCGACGTCGGGGCCGGCCGTGCCGGAGTGGTGACCGGCATGATGAACACTGCCGGCCAGTTTGGGGGCTTCGTCTGTACGGTGCTATTCGGCTACATGGTGCGGGCCACCGGCAGCTACCATGCCCCGCTTTTCGCGATCGCCGGCATGTTGGCGGCGAGCGCCGCGCTGTTCTCCCGGATCGACCCGACGCGCCCGCTGGTGGATGAGGGCGCCCAGATCCAGCGGCAGGCGCGGCAGCAGTGACCGCACCACCAGTCCGGCGGCGTTATCGCTTCCCCCGGCGCACCACGCCGAAGAAGTCCTCCGAACCCACCTGCCCCCCCTTGAGCACCACTTGCAGTCCGTCGCAGGCGCTGTCTTGCGAGTGCAGGCGGCACAACGGCCCGCCGGGTTCCAGCGGCCGAAGCAAGGTGAGCGCATAAGCCCCCAGTTGCTGCCCGGCGTGGCTGGCGGTGTCGCCGCCGGCAATCACCGCGCGCCGTACACCGGTGCTCCCGGTCAACTGGCGTAACAAGAGTCCGAGTCGCTCGCCAAGCTCTTCACCGTATCCGCCCGCCTGCCGGTCCTGCGGCCCCAGCGCCGTGTACAGCACCACGCTGCGCCCCGCCGCCAGCGCCGCCCGCGCCGCACGGGAGGCGATCTCCGGGTTTTGTTGCGGATCCACCTTCACGCCAGCGAACCCGTTTGCCAGCGCCCAGCGGATCTGGTCCCCGGTCACCGGCGAACAACTTCCCGACAGCACCACCAGGCGGTCCACCGGTCCGGGATCGGGGAATTCGGGCCTGTCTGGAAGCGATCCGGAAGCGCGCCAATGTGCGGCCAGAGCGTAGTCCAGACCCGACGAGCCCACGGCGAACATCGGCTCCCTCAAGCTTCTGGTCCACAGGAGGCGCCCGATCTCCGCCAGGGAGCTCTCGTCCAATCCGTCGAAGACCACGACTTCGACGCCCTCGGAAACCAGGGTCGCCAACAGCCGCTCGGCGCTGCCCTCGCCGAGTGCCAGAATGTCCACCAACCCGATCCTCTTCCGCGTCTGCCGCCCGAGATGCAGGCGCAGATCGCTCTCCGTCATCGGCGTCACCGGGTGGTCCCGCATCGTGGGATGCCGATCGATGCGGTAGACCGTTCCCGAGGCTCTCGCGAACAGGTTGCCAAACAGCACGTAGCGGCCCAGCAAGGGCACGCCCACCACGACGGGTATGAACGGCGATCCAAAAACCTCCTGCCCGATTTCGAGAGCCCGCCCGATGCTTCCGGCCTCCGGAGAGCTGTCGAAAGTGGAACAGACTTTGTAGTGGCAGACCGGGGCGCCCAGCTCTTTCAGGCGCCGGAAGATCGCCGGCAGGTGCTCCGACATCCAGGCCGGGCTCTTACTGCGGCTCACTCCCGCCAGGCCGACTGCCCGGCACTCGCCGAATCGGGCCAATTGTGCGTCGTCCGGCAGGCGCAAGAACAGGACCGTGGCGACACCGTTCGTGACCAGAGCCTCGAGCGTGTCGGTCGAGCCGGTGAGATCGTCGCCGTAGTACGAGAGCAGAAGCCGGTGCATCCAGGGCGCCCGTTCCGCCTGTATGAATCTCTCACTGTACTCCGGGGCGGGGGCCCGCCACACGCCGGGGGGTCGCATGCCGCGGCAGTTCCGCGATACGGAACCCCGATTCTCACGGCGTCACCGGGTTAACCCGCGATTTCGGCCCTTCGGGAAGAGGCCTCGATTCCGGAACGCGGAACCATCGGATTCGGCCCCGGAGACCCGCCGGGGGGTCTGATATGCTCGGACTCATGGCAGACCATCGTTTGAGCGACGTGGGTGGGACGCCTGGCGGCCTCGGCCACTTCCTGATCGGCTTCGCCATGACCTGCGTCGGCGGATACCTGTTGTCCAATCAAGTGACCGTGGTCGGCTCCTACTGGAGCTTCTACGGCACCAACACCTTTGGCATTACACTCATCCCCATGCTGATCGGCATCGGCGTGTTGTTCTGGAGCGGTCGAAGCGTGGTCGGGTGGCTGCTTACCGCCGCTGGCGCGCTCTTCATCCTGGCGGGCGTGCTGGCCAACCTGCACATCTATTTCCAGCCGGCGAGCCTTTTCAACACCCTCGTGATGCTGGTCCTGCTCGTCGGAGGGCTCGGGCTGATCGCGCGCGCCATCCAACCCCATCGCCCCAAAGCCAGCGAGTGACAATCATTCCCCCGTGGGCGGCGCTACAGCAGCGCCGTGTCCAGCGCGGTCATGGCCGACGCGGCGGCGGGGCGCTGGGGAGCCGGCTCGGGATGGCGCAGGTAGGAGATCAGATCCTCTTCCGAGCTGCCGAACAGCGAATCCACCAGTTCCTTGACCGCCAACCGCCGCAGGGTCTCGCGCGACAGCACCGGCGAATACAGGAACGACCGGCCCACCTTGCGCCGCTCCACCGCGCCTTTGCGCGCCAGCCGGTCCATGATCGTCATCACCGTGGTATACGCCAGGCTGCGCCGCGGCGAGAGCGCCTGCATCACCTGCCGGACATTGGCCTCCCGCAGCGTCCACAGCGCTTTCAGGCACTCGAGTTCGAGTGGCGGCGGAATCTCGCGCGGCGGCCCCGGCTTACGCATCGCCGACCTGGTCCTCCCGCACCTGCAACGCCCGTTCCAGCTTCTCGCCGAACAGCGACGGAGCGCCAGTCTCTCTGGAGGGGGCCTCCGGCGGCGGCACCGCCTGCTCCGGAACCCCTTCGGCCAGGTACTTGAGTCTCTTCAGCACCACCCGCTCCAATTGGGGGCTGTAGGGGGTCCAATGCCCTTCCACCTGCCGGTCGTTGTAGATCAGGGCGCGCATGCACTCCATCTTCGCGTCCAAGTCGTCCAGGTAATGCAGCAGCAGCGCCTCGGGGTACAGCGGCACTTTCGGCGAGCCGAACTCGAGCGCGCCGTGATGGCTCAGCACCAGGTGCTCGACCAGCGTGCGCAGCTTCGGCGGGAAGCCCGGCAGCCCGCGCAGCTTTTCCTCGATCAGCCGCACCCCGATGACGATGTGGCCCAGCAACTGCCCCTCGCTGCTGTAGCCGAAGCCGCGATCGTAACTCAGCTCGTAGATCTTGCCGATATCGTGCAGAATCGCCCCCGCCAGCAGCAGGTCCCCGTCGACGCCCGGGTAGTGCCCGGCCGCCAGCCGGCACATGCGGCAGAGCGAAAGGACGTGCTCGAGCAGGCCGCCCAGGTAGGCGTGGTGAATGAACTTCGCGGCCGGCGCCTTGGCGTAGCGCCGCAGGATTTCCTCATCGCCCAGGATCAGCTCGAGCAGCGCGCGCAGGTGCGGGTTCCCGATCGAGACGACGATCTCCCGCAGCTCCGCCAGCATCTCCCGCGGGTCCCGTGCGGAGGCCGGCAGGAAGTCCGCCAGTTCCACCGAACTCTCTTCCACCCGTTGCAGCTTGTGGATCGTGAACTGCGGCCGGTTGTTGTAGATTTGCAGCAGCCCCTTCACCCGTACGAAATCGTCGGCCTCGAAGGCATTCATGACCTCGGCGACGTTGTCCCACATCTTGGCATCCACATCGCCCGAGCGGTCGCCGAGCAGCAAGGACAGGTAGGGCTCGCCGGTCTTCTTCTGGCGAATCTCCTTGCCCTGAACCAGGAAGGTGCCGGTAGCGACCTTGCCGGCCTCGAGTTCACTGACGAAAGGAGATTTCATCGGCTGGCTTTGACCCTCACCTTGGTGCCCGGGACAGGCACCATCCACAGCAGCCGCCTGCGCCGGATGCGGCTGATCACCTCTTGCTTGGTCACGGTGGCCGGCACCAGCTTGGCCGGGTCCTTCCAGGAG
>Ga0187878_1000479_pt1 | contig 45315 bp, 47 predicted proteins | sample June2016WEW_17_1_FD_132979 | JGI IMG/M metagenome (GOLD analysis project Ga0187878, IMG submission 132979) | Peatland microbial communities from SPRUCE experiment site at the Marcell Experimental Forest, Minnesota, USA - June2016WEW_17_150 | ecosystem: Environmental > Terrestrial > Soil >... | reverse complement strand
TAACGCAGGCAGCACCATCGGGTACGAGCCCAACAGCTACGGGAATTGGCAAGAACAGCCAGACTTCAAGGACCCCCCACTTGAGTTAAGCGGCGCCGCAGATCATTGGAACTTCAGAGAAGACGACGATGACTACTACACTCAGCCAGGAAAACTATTCAGATTGATGAGCCCTGAGCAGCAACAAGTCTTGTTTGAAAACATGGCGCGTGCCATGGGAGACATTCCGAAGGCAATAAAGATACGACACATCAAGAACTGCCTGAAGGCGGATCCTGCTTATGGCAAAGGAGTGGCGCGTGCTCTCGGAATATCATTAGATGAAGCAACCTAATCTATTATTATTCAAACACCCAATTTCTTGTACGTGTAAGATTATTGAGTCAAACTTCATTTAACCGTCACCCCTCCTAAATACCTAGGTTTAAGAGGCTAAGCGCAAACGCTGAATGACCGACAAATCTAGAGACGACGAGCTCGATGACGGGCACAAACCCATTATTATTAATAGTTAATCAGGCCTACTCACGCATTTCTGGGTTTTTAAGATGATAAAAAAGGAAACTTTGTGAATTAGCCTTACTTACCGGAGACTGGTGGTATAACGCCGCTTCCATCACTGTTATAGATACTATAAGCCTGAGCCATCGACCACACAAAGTTATCAGCAGAGAACCTGTTATCCCCGTTAACGTATTTTATGGAGTCAGCAATGACAGTTGTTATTCCTGTGTTCTTATCGATGACGCACTTGAAGTTCGTAGCCGTCAGCGTCATGTTATCTGATTTGAAGTCTATGGATGGTGATGAGATAGTTAACACACCACCCTTAGCAACTATGGATAGGGTAGCCGACCCATCATTTGCGTCGAGGAGCATCTGAAGGTACTGCTCAAATGTGTAGATGCTTGGAGGCGACTTGATGATGACTATGGGAGAGATTAGTCCTCCTCCACTGTCTGTGCTATTGGAAACTGGTATCATGCCCCTAATCGCGGTTGAATTCGCTCCGAGGACTACACCCGCTAGAACCGAGGTACCACATATTCCGGCGAGTATCAGTACGACTGAAACTATGATTACTTTCGTGTTCATACAAATATAGAGATTGGTCGTATCGCTATAATGCTATGTTTTAGAACATTTGGTCGGCGATTGGGATTTTAATTATCGGCCTGTTCTTGCGATTAGAACATATAGAATCACGGCATGTGGGGTAGTAGTGATGTTTTGGAGGCCCAGTCGATCGCCCACGCAAGTGCTATGAGTGGAGAACCAGCAGGATAAGTTGTATAGAGACGAAAACTAGATACAATGACTCTCATAATAGTCTACGACGGTACATCAACGATCAGCGGCGCGCATATTTTATATCGCAGAGTAGATGCGACAAAGATGAACACAAAAACCTCCTCGACTCCCGCGCACGTTAATTAGGGATTAGCTAGCACGTGACACAACGAACAGATCTTACTAAATGCCAATTAATGTTCGCTATCTTTCTTACCTAGGTTCTTATTTCAATTTAATTGGACGCATATGCTGATCCTTAAAAACCTCTAACACCGAGAAGATGTAAATATCGTCAATTCCATCGATAGCCCTAACCTTGTCGAGGATCTTCGTAAGCTCGTCTCGATTCTTAGCCTGGATCTTAATCATGAGATCAAATTCAGCCGTTGTGCCGTAAACCTCAACGACCTCAACCATATCGACTAGCTTCTCAGCCACCTTCTTGTAGAGCTTAGCATTCGTCTCTACCCCCAATAAAACAACAACATTGAGGCCGAGTGCTCTTTCGTCCACTATTATTGTGAATTTTTTAATTATCCCTTCACTGATGAGCCGCTTAACCTTATCGTGCACAGTTGATGTTGGGATGCCCACTGTATTTCCAAGTCGGGAAAAACTGATGTCTCCCTCCCCCTGAAGAACTCCGAGAATCTTCAGGTCATCCTCATCAAGTTCCACCGTCGATCTTGTGGACATCAGCTTCACATGTATTCTAGACAATGCGTATTTTAATACTGTTAACTCGAATGAATAACATTCAACTAATCAAGATTTTTGCGAATATTTATTCAGAATTAAACCTATATTCCGGATATTACGCCACTTATTCTAGGTTACTCCGGAAGATACACAAAAAACCTATAAGCGATGATGTCTTCTCACGCTCTCATATTTGGTAGGTCCGCCATGGCTAAGAATCGACAACTGGATCGGGTGGATCATTGGTCGAAATCAGCCAAAGATATACTACTTGAGCTCTCAACAAACGAACAGGGTCTCTCAAGCCATGAAGCGGAGGAACGACTCAGAAAATATGGTGGCAATGAGTTCGCTAGGCAAACCTTCAGCAGCCTAAAGATTCTCTCAAGGCAACTATTCAATCCCGTATTCGTGATTCTACTAGCATCGGCTGGAATTACGATCTTCGTTGGGGAGTGGAAACAAACTATCGCAATTTTCGTGATGATTCTACTCGCCGTAGTTCTCGGGTTCTATAATGAGTATAAAGCTGAGAAGACAGTTGAGAAGCTCAAGCGGACCGTTGCACTAAAGGCACTTGTCAAAAGGGATGGCAAACTAGTCGAGATTGAAGCGAGCAACATCGTCCCAGGGGACATCGTGTCCTTCACGATCGGGGACATCATACCCGCCGACATGAGAATTTTCAAGGCAGACGACCTCGAACTAAACGAATCAACCCTAACCGGTGAATCATTCCCCGTAGAAAAAACGTCGGAACCACTCACGCTAACCTCGCCCACCCCTCAACAGTTGACGAACTACGTCTTCTCAGGGACCATCGTGGCGCATGGCTCAGGGATCGGCGTAGTAATATCTACCGGAAGGAACACGGAGCTTGGCAACATCTCCCTCGACTTAACACGCCCACATCCCCTGACCGAGTTCCAAAAGGGACTCAACGGCTACGGGAAGCTCCTACTCTCATTCACAATAATCCTCGGGATCGCGATATTCGCACTGAACATAATCATCGGCCGACCAATGATCGACGCCCTCCTCTTCGCACTAGCGGTAGCGATCGGCCTCGTCCCCGAGATGATGCCTGCGATCGTCACAATCTGCGTCTCCAGGGGCGCTTCAAAAATGGCGAAGAAGCAGGTAATCGTGAAGCGCCTCGTGTCAATAGAGGACTTCGGTAACATGGACGTGCTCTGCACCGATAAGACGGGCACACTCACTGAGGGCAAGATCAGCCTACGTGAATACGATACAATCGGGGGTCAAGATGAACCGCGACTCGCCGAATACTCGTTATTATGTAACTCAGCTGCAGTCGGCGACCAAATCGCAGGAAACCCAATGGATGTCGCAATCTGGCAATACGCCAAGAAAAAAGCTCTCGAAGGAGTAATCGAGCCCTACCAAAAACTCGAGGAGATATCCTTCGATTACAAGCGTCGAATGCTATCCGTCGTTGCGAAAAAGGGTGATGAACTCACCTTCATCACGAAGGGTGCCCCTGAGTCGGTTCTCAAGAAGTGCACGAACGTAGATAGGGGACATGATATTGAGCCGATAGATAAGGAACTGATGGCGATAAACTCTCGAATAAATGAGGCTTCGACGTCTGGTTACAGGATCCTGGCAATCGCATATAAATCAATCAAGGCTCAGCCCAGATACGGCGTATCGGATGAGGAGAACCTCACCCTCCTCGGCTTCCTCACTTTCACCGATGAGCCGAAGAAGGATGCCATGGAAGCGTTCCAGAAACTCAAGGATTTCAACGTTGATGTGAAGATCCTCACCGGTGACAACGAACTCGTCGCCAGGAAGATCTGCGAGGAAATAGGCATCCCAGTGAGGAGGGTCGTGAATGGAGCCGAGTTAGCTACACTGAGCGCCACTGAAGCTGCAAAGGCGGTCGAGGAGGCTAACCTCTTCGCCCGCATAACCCCCGATCAGAAACTCGACATCATAAAGGCGCTAAAGGCGAACAAGCACGTGGTGGGCTTCCTGGGTGACGGGGTGAACGACGCCCCAGCCCTTTACGAGGCGGACGTCGGCATCAGCGTCGACTCCGGAGTCGATGTCGCTAAGGAAGCTGCAGACATCGTACTTCTTGATAAGGACCTTGGTGTCCTCGCGAACGGACTCATCGAGGGCCGCAAAGTGTTCGCGAACACTATGAAGTACGTGCTCATGGGTACCAGTAGTAACTTCGGAAACATGTTCAGCGCAGCCGCTGCCAGCGTATTCCTACCCTTCCTACCCATGCTGCCCATTCAGATACTCTTCATGAATATTCTATACGACACAGCAAACATGACGCTTCCAACGGACAACGTCGACGACGAGCACGTGAAGAGGCCAATGAAGTGGGACGTGGGCTTTATCCGTAAATACACAGTCTTCTTCGGACCATTCAGCTCACTGTACGACTTCCTGACCTACGGCATCATGTTGTTCATCTTCGGGGCGTCCCCTGCTCTATTCCAGAGCGGATGGTTCGTCGAGTCCTTCTGGACTGAGGTCCTAGTTATGTATGTGATTAGAACGAAGCGCGTGCCCTTCTGGACCAGCCGCCCCGGGAAGTGGGTCGTGATATCGACGGTAGGCTGCATTATCTTTGGGACACTCCTACCCTTTACGATACTCGGTGGCGCACTGGGCTTCACAGCCCTACCGATACAATACTGGGTGCTACTTCTGCTCATGGTGGTCACGTATCTCCTTTTAGTGGATATGGGGAAGGTCTTCTTCCTGAAGATCTGCAAGTACGATTGGTGATGATACTATGCTGCCTTACCCTGATCTGTTTGTCTGGTGGGCCGGAACAATCACGTTTGGTATATTATTCATAGTATGCGTCAGTGCGGTGCTTTATCTTCTCTCAAAGAAGAAGGTAGTAGCCTCAACAAGTATAGTAAACGGGTTGATTCTGACTGCTAAGAACTATGCCTTTGTCTGGGTCCTTTTAACGCTTCTAGTTTTATACCTCGTATCAATCGATGGCCAGAATTATCTGATGTTTGCTGCAGGTAATGTGGTAATCGAGGTCCTCGTATTTGGGTATCTGTTAGCGACCAGGAAAACGTATCAGGGTTAGTCACTCATACGCGAGTGCACCCGCTCCCAGCGCTGATTCCTCGGTGCGGCGCCTCCCAGGCAGCTTATTGAAGAATGCTTCAGACATCTGGCTTCTGCCCGCGTTGTGTACGCAGATGAAGAGTACAGTTACCATCAGATCAACCGCTTTGTTATGTACATATTTATATACTTAGATATAATGTTAGGAGGTAATCGTAAAGGAAGACAAGCATTGTCTGAGAACGAAGCGAAACTTGGCTGGATCGAGAAGCTCCTAGCCGTATGGATCGTCCTCTGCATAGTAATCGGTCTCGCAATGGGGAAGTATCTACCCGACCTCAGCAGTAACCTTGGAGTCGGCATACCAATCGGCCTCTTCCTCATGATCTACCCCGCTATGACAAAGATCGAGCTCGGCGAGCTACGAGAGGCCCTGAAGAGCAAGAGGCAGGTAGCTATCATCGCCTTCTTCAACTACGCCGTCAACCCCTTCCTACTATATGCCCTCGGCTGGGCCTTCTTCGAGAAGATACTCCCATACCTCGGGTTAATCACACCCGAGACGGCGCGATTCCTCTGGACAGGATTGATACTGCTAGGCGTAGCTCCCTACATCGCGATGGTACTCGTCTGGACGGATCTTGCCAAGGGAAATGGCGCCCTCGGCATCGTCCTCATGGTTTGGAACTCAATAATTCAGATTATTACCACTCCACTCTACATCGCCCTCCTCGTTGGCACCTATATCACCATAGACATCACCCTGATCGGGCAGAGCGTCCTGCTATACCTCGGACTACCACTCCTCTTCGGGGTCCTGAACCGGAGGGAGGTGATCAAGCGAAAGGGAGCGAACTGGCTCAACCATAGGTTGCTACCATACTTCAGCAAGATGCAGCTCCTCGCCCTCCTCTTCACGATGATAGTAATGTTCTCCCTGAAGGGCGGCGTAATAATCGATAACCCCAACCTGATCTGGCAGATGGCGATCCCCATCGTCCTCTTCTTCTTCATCCTCTTCAACCTCGTCGACTTCGTCACGCGCAGGATGGGGTACAACTACGAGGACAGCGTCACGATGGGCTTCCACTGCACTGGGAGAAACTTCGAGCTCGCAATAGCCATCGCGTTGACAGCATTCGCCTCGCTTCCTATGGTCGCGGTCTCAACTGTTGTGGGTCCGCTGATAGAGATACCCGTAATGCTGACGCTCGTATGGCTCGCATTACGTAGAAGAGACAAGATCAGAATGAAGGTGGGTTAAATTATATATGCGCGCACAAGTGGAGGGACACATCGAGGCGTTCCTAGATAAAATCTCCACCTTCAACATAATAGCACTGCATCCGAGGATAGTCGCCAAGGGCTGCAGCGAGGATCGCATCCATCGAGCACTGGAGTGCGCGCGCCTTGCTATTCCATCTTTGGGGAAGCAACACGATCTAAATAGCGTGATAAATGCTCTAACATAATAGCATCAGGAGCTAAGTACAATCAATGACGCTCCTAACAGTCTACGACGGCGCATCAACTATCGGCGGCAACAAGATCTACCTAGAGGAGAAGGGAAGAGGCATCCTACTCGACTTCGGCATGAACTTCGCAAAGTACGGTGAGTACTACCAGGAGTTCCTCAAGGAGCGTAGCAACAGGGGCATCTACGACCTCATCAACCTCGACATGATCCCAAAGATCAACCTATACCGACAAGATCTGATACCAGCCGACATGGACCCAAAGCCATGGCCCAAGCCCAGCGTGGAAGCCGTTCTCATCAGCCACGCCCACCTAGACCACACTGGCAATGTAGGCCTCCTGCGAGGCGACATCCCGATAATAGCGAGCACAATCAGCGTGGCCATACTCAAGGCTATGAGGGACACAGCGCCCATCAGCCTCGGCAGTGAGATCAGCTACTATTCGGTGAAGACGCCTCTCGACGACTGCGGGGGCCTCGTCCTCGAGTCCAAAAGCCGCGGAAGCTACACTGCGCGGGACATGTACCTCTGCACCGAGCCCACCGCGGAGCTGAGGGACTTCGCATCCCACCGACCAGGAGGCGACTCAAAGAGGGGCAAAGCCGTCGAAGCGGGGGCCGTAGAGCACCACAGTCACCTCAATCTCCCCTTCATAATTGAGCCGTATCCAGTGGATCACAGTATCCTCGGTGCAGTCGGCTACATCCTACGAGGCGACACGACAATCTCCTACACGGGCGACTACCGCCTACACGGTTCAGGAGCCGAGAACACGAGAAAGTTCATCTCAGCTGCGAGGGACTCCTCCACACTTATCACGGAGGGAACACGCGTTGGACGGGAATCAGATGAGGAGATAACCGAGGGAGACGTCCTCAGAAACTGCCAGGAGGCAGCCGAGGCCGAGATGGGCCTCGTCGTCGCCGACTTCTCCGCACGCAACTTTGAGCGCCTCCAGACATTCACGGAGATCGCTGACCGAACGAGCAGGACCCTACTAGTCACACCGAAGGACGCCTACATGCTGCACGCCCTCGGCTGCGCAGACGGAAAGTGCCTCATGGACACTGCTAACATCAGCATATATAACGAACTCCGCAACCACAAAAAAGACAAGTGGGAGACCGAGGTAGTCTCGAAGCTATGGGGAGACAAATACGTGAGCCACACCACCATCGGGCAAAGCCCCGATAAGTACCTCCTCTGCTTCTCACTCTTCGACCTCAAACACCTACTCGACATCAAGCCAGCCGGGGGATCCTACATCTACTCCTCCAGTGAGGCCTTCTCTGAGGAGCAAACATTCGACTTCCAGCGTCTCACACAGTGGCTCAGGTACTTCAACCTCAAACCAGTCGGCTACACCATGCAGGGCGACAAGCCACAATTCATCAAGGGCTTCCACGCCTCTGGTCACCTCTCACAGGAAGACCTCATCAAGGTCATCGACCAGATCGACCCAGACAAGATCATCCCGGTCCACACAGCCAACAAAGACTGGTTCAAGCAAAAATTCGAGAAAACAATCCCAATAAACGATGGCGAAACAATCAAACTATAAAATTAATGACTTCATTTTACAACAGCTGCATGTGATGAGGCACATTCGTGTGTGATGTGTAAGTTGTTAACCTCCTAGGTTAATATGATCCGAGAACCCGAGTCTACTCCATGAAGCCAAGTAAGGTTGAACTGATCTATTACTCCCCCACGGGCACCTCGAAGAAGGTACTCGAGGGCGTCGCTAAGGGCCTCGGGGTCAAGGATGTCGAGCAAATCGACCTGACTCCATACGAAGCAGCCACTAAGAGCTACAGCGTCTCTACTGGGAATCTGGCGGTCATCGCTGTTCCCGTCTACGGGGGACGCGTCCCAATCGTAGCAGCACAGAGGCTCAAGACAGTCAAGGGAAATGACACACCCGCTGTAATCGTAACACTTTACGGCAATAGGGCATTCGAGGACGCTCTGATCGAGCTGAAGGACATCGCCACAGAGCAGGGGTTCAAGCCTTTGGCCGGCGCCGCGTTCATTGGCGAGCACAGTTTCTCCACTGACGCCACGCCGATAGCCGTGGGTCGCCCCGATAAGGAGGACCTTGTGAAGGCTGAGACCTTCGGCGAGAAGGTGAAGGCCAAGGTTGAGGGCATGGAGAAACCTGTCGAGGTCAAGGTTCCCGGCAACAAGCCGTACAGGGAGAGGAACCCTATTCCAAAGTCCCCCGAGACCACGCCGGAGACGTGCAACCTCTGCGGGGCCTGCGCGGAGGTCTGCCCCACGAATGCGATCACCGTCACCGATAAGGTCGAGACTGTGAAGGAGAATTGCTCTGCATGCTCAGCCTGCGTGAAGGCCTGCCCGACGGGGGCCAGGGTCTGGAAGAACGAGATGGTGAAGAAGGCCTCCCTCATGCTCGTGACCAATTACAGCAAACGCAGGGAGTCAGAGTTCTTCCTGTAAGATCTTCATCCCCTTTAGTTGATACCTTATCTGTTTATATTCAATAAAGAAATAGAATTTTCCAAGGAAATGCTTCAGGTGAGAAAGAGTTGGCTGAATTAAAAGTTAAACGAAAGGGGTACTGGAGAGGACCCTACACCTACACACGCAACGGCAAAGTAGTCAATGTTAAGAAGAGTTGGGTCCCCGAGACAATGTTCATGACGGAGGATAGAGGTAAACGGGGTAGAACCCCTGAGAGTGAGAAGTTCTTTGAACCTAAGAAACACACCGGTTGGGAAAAAACTCAGGCGACAACTATACGCAGAAGCAAACTCCTTGAGGCCACGGATAAGAAAAAGTCGATGCATGACCGCTACGTGGAGGCGGGGAGAATGATTCAGGAACTAGCTAACGTGACGACGGACGAGGAGACTAAGACAAAGGCGAAAGAAGACGCCAACTACTTCTTCGAAAAAGCCAAGTAAATAGAGAATGCCCCGAAGAATCTTCGCTCAAGATAAGCGAAGAAAAGTAAAGAATCCGCCGGGTTTGGCTATTTATCTGACTATATGGTTCGCATTAAAAATACTTCTCGGTACTACGATTGTTTCACGTAGTTCATCTGGAGATCCGTGACCATAGATCTCAGTCTCATAGCATCATCGGGAGCTAGATTCAAAGCGATCTTCTCCGTCATGAATGCGACGCAGTCAATAGCCGACTTCGCCTTAGCCATATCCTTCACCACTTCGCTCTTACCCGGGGCGAGCCTCAATCCCATGTACTGCCACGCTTTCTCAGACAGAATACCTACGAAGAGTCCGAGCAGATCATCGAGCTCGACCGATGTGAGGTCGAGCGGAGCCGATGTATCCTTCGCCTCAGTCATCTATTCTACCCTCATCTACTTCTTCGTTTATCCTCTTTGGAGATAAAAATTGATGCTTGGTGCATGTGATAGAATTAAAATAATTCGGGAATTAGAAAATCCATTTTTGTATGCATAAAACATTCATCGAGACCCTCTCAACTATTTTTTCTAGCTCATCTCCGGGATCATTTTATTCACCGATCAAACATCATATTGAAACACATCTAGGAGCGCAATCGAGATGAAGGCCAAGTTCGGATACAGGGCCGTTGAGGAACGTTATCAGCCAAGCCAGCTACTCAGATACGCCACCATGGCGGACAAGCAGGGCTTCGAGTTCGTCTGCATAAGTGACCACTTCCACCCATGGTTCCACAGGGGCGGCTGTGCGGGACAAGCCTGGGTCTGGATCGGCGCAGCTGGGACGGCAACCCGTAATGTCCGAATCGGAACCGGCGTGACCACATGCATATATCGCTACGATCCCTCAATCGTCGCCCAGACATTCGCGACACTCGACGAACTATACCCAGGAAGAATCTTCCTCGGCATCGGAACGGGTGAGGCTATGAACGAGATGCCGATGGCCAAACAGGGACAGACTTGGCCACCACACGAGGAGAGACTAGAGAGAACCGTCGAAGCAGTCGAGATAATCAGGGCACTCTGGGATAGAGACTTCGTGAACTACAACGGCAAATACTACAAGTTGACTGAAGCTAACCTATACACGAAGCCACGTACACATATCCCCATCTACTTCGCCGCCTCTGGACCGAAGGCGGCTCGAACAGCGGGACGACTCGGCGACGCATTGATGACCGGGGCTGAATCTGGATCAACCAACAAGATATTCTCATGGTTCAACGAGGGTGCGAGAGAAGTAGGGAAGAACCCAGACACGATGCCCAGGATGGTGGAGATGAAGGTCTCATACGGCGACGACTTTGAAAAGGCATTGGAGTCGACGTTAATGTGGCTCCCAGTGAAGAACTCACTCAACATATCCGACCCCAGGGAACTAGACCGACTCAGGATCGGGGTCGACCCCAAGGTGCTATCCAATACCGTGTTCACCGACCTTGACCACCTCATCCACGAGATCGAGAACCTAATCAAGATGGGTTTCACAGAGGTCCAGTTAAGCAGCAACAGCCCAGATGAGGAGAAGCTGATCAGGGACTTCGGAGAGAAGGCTCTACCCTACCTAAAGGAAACCTATTCAAAATAACCCTACATCATCATCCCTTTTTCGGGGTGTAGAGATACTTTTCCCCAACTTTCAGGATCTGGCAGTCCGGGTCAGCACCAGTAGCCAACAAGCGGGTCCTGAATCTCACCGGATCATCCGTGTTTTCCTCAAACATGCCATAGTGATTGGGTACGACGACTCGAGGGCGCAGCAGTCGGGTGAGCTTCACGGCCTCGTCGATCCCCATGTTCCCCATGCCCCCATTTATGCAGACGAACATGAGGTCGATAGGGTGCTTACTCAGGTAGAAGAGGAACTCGTGGAAGCCAGTGTCCCCGCTGTGGTAGATGTTGACGCCATCCTCAGTTGTTATGATGAAGCCCTCCGAGTCGAGCACCGTGTCATCGGTGGGGATGCAGAATGTGCCCCTGAGGCGGATGCCATCTAGATCAATATAGTCCCCCACGTTCACCTCCCTGAATGAGGCCTTCTTCCCACTAATCTTCTCGAGGCTCACGATCACATTCTTTGGCCCAATGAATGTCTTGATGCGCCCATCAGGTATCTTCCCAATCGTCTCGAGGTCCGCGTGGTCACTATGGTTGTGTGTGCAGATGTAGAGATCGCACTCTATCTCCTCAGGCTCTATGGGCGGAGGCATCATCCTTCTATTACCCCCAGATAGGTAGGCGTCAATGATCAACACCCTCCCCTTCGGAGTCTTCATTATGTATCCCGCTTGGCCTATCCACCAGATCGCCACCTGGCCCGATTCGACTCGTGTGGACCTCACCTCATCCATGAGCGAAGTCTGTCGAGGAGTCATGGCTCTTAATAGTGCCGAGTTGTTTTTGAGTTTTTATAGTAGACAGGCAAATAGTGATGCCCTATCGCGTTTATGATGAAAATATGTTCCAACTTCAAATTCTCATGATCGAAGGGTAAGCCCTAGCAATACAAGCGCGCATTGCTAATCTCGCTTAGGGGCCGGAGGTAGCGTGATAGTGAATCTGGTCCCCACTCCATGAGCTGTCCTAAAGGTGATGTTTCCCCCGTGAGCCCCCACTACCCTCTTACAGTACACTAACCCTAGTCCAAGTCCCCTCGCCTTAGTCGTATAGAAGGACTCGAATACCCTGGGAATGGCCTCTTCCGGTATACCCATGCCCGTATCCTCAACCTCGATAACCATGGATCCCTCTACTCTCATTGCTCGAATGGTCAATGTACCGCCATCTGGCATAGCCTCGATCGCGTTGCTCACGAGGTTGTCGAGGACCCTCCTAATCTGCCCCGCGTCTATGTTTGTCTTCTCCAATCCTTCACCGATCAATACTTCGAACTTGATCCTCTCCGGTGCTTTCGTCTCCTCCACTACACTCCTGATTAGTGACGCAACATTTGTGTCGATTCGCTGCAGATTGATCTCTCGCGTGCTCGCTCTTAATTCTTCGATCATTGACAGCGAGCGTCCTGCGCTTTCACCGATGAGCTGAAGGAACCTATCTGCCTTCTCCGGATCCTTTCTTGCCAACTCGGAGGCTTGGCTGATGAAGTTGAGTGGATTGCGGAGGTCATGAGCCAGAATCGCGGTGAGTTTACCGATCGCCTCAGCGTTCTCGGCCTCCAGAATTATCCTATTAGTTTTCTCGATCTCCTTGGAATCCATGTCAACCTGCTTCTCAAGTTCAGCAGAGTGTTCAGTTAGAACCCTCTTCTCCTGGAGGAGCTCGTTGACGTCTATGAAGGCGATCACCGCCCCATCTATCTTGTTATCAATGGTCCTGTATGGCTCGATCCTCATCGAGTACCAGGTACCAGTGCTGCTCTTCACATCCACTTTCACGGCTCGGAGGCCATCACCGACTCACGTATGAGGTCCTCAAGGTGTGGAATATCGACACTCAGCTTCAGGTCGCTGATTGGTCTCCCCACGTCGCTGGGTAGAATATTCATCACCCTTTCGTTCGTCGGCGTTATACGTCGTATCTTTAGGTCATTATCCACCATAATCATGGCGATCTTTGTGCCATTCACGAAGTTGTTCAGGTCACTGTACAGTCTATTGATCTCCCTGTTCTTGTCAGCTAACTCGTCATTTACAGTCCTGAGTTCCTCATTTGAGGCCTGTATCTCCTCTCGGGAGAACTGAAGCTCCTCGTTGATGCTCTGCAGCTCCTCGTAGCTGGCTCTGAGTTCCTCGTTCGTCGATCGGAGCCTCTCTCTCGTTGTCTCCTGCTCCTCCATGTAGCTCCGCATGTGATTCTTTGTATCTTCCAGCTCTTTTTGGACCAGCTCGAGGTTTTGTTTACCAATATCAGAGGTGGGTCCTCTATGCTGATCATTGACTTTTCCGCTGACATGTGTTTCAAAGAGTATCAGGAAGAAACGGCCACTTTGTTCTGGAACTGTGAAGGGAACAACCTCGAGGTCGACCCTATGAACACCTTCATCGTTTTTAATGGGAACATCCTCGACTTGAACACTCCGATTAATCTGCTTCGCCTTCACTATCGCCATTCTCAACTCGGAAGCTAAGCTGCCTTTCACCATATTGGCAAGGTTGAGACTCGCAAAACCTGAAACATGTTCAAGTAAGGCGCCCGTGTTCCCCCGGAACTCTAAAACCTCCAGTTCATCGCTCACGACGACGCCTGCAGGAGTGTATCTCGACTCGATTATCCGGTCCACCTCCCTGTGCAAAGAGCTGCGGAGCTCCTCGAATTCGCTTCGACTCGACTTCAACTTTATACCTAATTCCTTTAGTTCGGTTGGTTGGAAAACGAATGAGGAATAGATCCCGGCAGCGTTGACGGACCGTTTAGAAAAGATTCTGTTATTCTTATCGATGTCGTCGAATAATTCGCCGTATTTGCCAAGTGTCTCGGACTTCCCGAGAATCAGGAAGCCATCCTTATTCAGTGCGTAGTGGAAGATCGGTATGATCTTGTCCTGAAGATGGTTGTCGAGGTAAATAATGAGGTTCTTGCAGCTAACAAGGTCAATATTTATAAATGGGGGATCGACCAGGACGTTGTGCCTCGCAAAGATGCATTGGTTGCGAATATCCTTTATAACCTGGTACCCTTTGTCAGAGGTCTGTACGAAGAAGCGACTCAAACGTTCCAATGACAACTGCTCCCGTATGTCATTGGAGTAGTAAGCTAATCGCGCCTTTTTTATCGCCTGCTCATCAATATCAGTGCCGAAGAGCTGTAAATCGCAGGTTTTGTCGCCTAGATACTCTAAGAAACTTATAGCTATCGAGTAAACTTCCTCGCCGCTGGAGCATGCCGGTACCCAGATTCTAACCGTTTTATCAGGGGGTCTCCCCTTCATTATCCTGGGCCAGACATCCCTACTGAGTGCCTCGTATGCTTCTGGGTCCCGGAAGAAGCTTGTGACGTTGATGAGTATATCGTTATATAATTTATCTGTTTCAATTTGGTCCTTCTCCACAAGCCTCGCATAGTCATCGATATTAGTTGTGTTTCTTAGGATCATACGTCGGTTGATGCGTCGACTGATTGTCGTCTTTTTGTAGTGGGAGAAATCTACCCCTGTCCTAGACTTGTTGTGCTGACATGATCTTGGATAATGAATCATCATCGAATGCCTCAAGTTGGTCAAGTGTCTGCAACTTTAGAGAGCCGAGCTTCTTACTTATCTTTACCAACTTAGCAGCCATTTCATCAATAGTCAGAACGTAGTCAACCGCCCCTTGCGCAATGGCGCTCCTGGACATCTCAGAGAATTTGGCCGTCTCAGGCTTCTGCGCAAATGTGTACCCGCCTTGCACTTTAATCTCTTGAAGGCCTTTTGTTCCATCTGAGCCGGCTCCGGATAATACGACCCCTATTGCAGCATCTTTTCTATGCTCAGCGAGTGAAATGAGGAACTTGTCAATTGGGAGGGGTGGTCCGTCAACTCTCTTTATGGGTTCAAGTGTGAGGGATCCGTCTGTGATGAATATACCCGCGTTGGGTGGGATGACATAGACATGATCTGGTTCCAGATGGAGGTTATTCGTTGCTTCGATAACCGGCATGGCTGTGTTCTTGGTTAGTATCTCAGCGAGCTGGCTCTTGTGTTCCGGGGAGAGATGTAGTATGAGGACATAGGCCATACCCGCGTCTGATGGAAGTGCGTCGAATAGCTCTCTAAGTGCCTCCAATCCACCCGCAGATGCACCTATCCCAACAACCGGGAATGGTTCCACTTTAAGTGCCTTGTCTACGTTCTTTTTCAGATTCGACTTTTCACCTATTGTGAATCCACTCCTCGGAAAACACACATAATTGTATGACTTAATTCTGAAAAACTTATCTGTAATGTAATTGGTTGTGTCTCAACTCTTCGCTTGGACCCGATTAGATAAAAATATGCAAATTTCATCATCGATGAAGCATGTGATAATAGGACGACTCTCCTCGAGCTTGCGGGCGCGATGAAGTTGTACAGAAAATTATAAAATATGGAATTAGACCCTACAGACCTATGCCTAATTTCTCCTTCAGGTTCAAACTAAGTTACATGAAGCGCCGAGTCTGCAGCGCAGGTGAGGTGCGACTCCGTGGAGTATAAGTGGACAGTACTCACGGTTACCACCGTCGGCGTCCTCATGTCTGGTCTAGACACGAGGATAGTCATCATCGGGCTCCCGCAGGTGGCTGCGGCACTTGGCGCGGACGCTGAGCAGGCCATCTGGTTCACACAGGCATATGTCCTATTTAGCTGCATAAGCCTCCTACTCATCGGCAGAGCCACGGACATCATCGGGAGGGTCAAGATATACACTGCAGGGTTCGCCGTCTTCACGCTAGGCTCTCTCCTCGTCAGCCTTTCCCAGAACCCAACTCAAGTCATTTTATTCAGGGGCATCCAGGGCATTGGCGGTGCGATGCTGATGACCAACAGCGCAGCCCTGATAGTCGACGCAACTCCCAAAAAGAGTCTCGGTCTAGCCCTTGGGATAAACCAAATCGCCCTACGCTTCGGAATGATGGGTGGCCTCACCCTCAGCGGCCTCATACTCGCATTCCTAGACTGGAGATACCTCTTCTACGTTAACATCCCAATCGGCATCTTCGGAACCTTCTGGGCACAGAGGAGACTGAAGGAGATCGCACAAATTGACAAGGGTGCACCCATGGATTGGATTGGCTTTGGCTGCTTCACGACCGCCATTGTCAGCCTGCTCCTCGCCTTAACCTTCGACGCTTACGGCATGGCCGACAGGAGCCTAGTTTATGCTCTCAGCATCATAACTGCCATTGGGTTAGTCGCCTTCGTATGGCAGGAGCGGAGGCAAGCTCACCCCCTCCTCGACCTTAGTATACTAGCTAATAGGGAGTTTACCGGCGGAGTGGTGGCACAGTTCTTCAACTCCATCGCCTGGGGCGCGGTCGCCCTCCTGCTAAGCCTCTACTTTCAGCTCGTACTAGGTTTGTCAGCTTTCGACGCAGGTGTACGCATACTTCCCATTGACATAGCATTCCTGCTCGTAGGCCCTCTTAGCGGGAAATACTCAGATAAGTATGGCCACATGCCGTTCACTACTACTGGCCTTGCACTAAGCAGCTTGTCCCTCTACCTGTTCTCAACCACCACGGCGACGACCCCTTACTCTCTAATGGTTATCTACCTCGCAATATTCGGAGCGGGTGTAGGGCTCTTCAGCTCACCGAACATGAGTTCAATCATGGGAGCTGTCCCATCGGAGAGGAGGGGAATAGCCTCAGCCGTCAGGGCGGTCTTCTTCCAGACCGGCTCCGTGATCAGCATCAACCTCGCCATCGTCGTAATGACCCTCACCGTTCCATACTATATAGTCAGCGGGGTCATAGCCTCCAATATTGTGATAACCCCCGCCGAGATCACCCTCTTCGCCGGTGGGTTAAACAGCGCATACCTCTGGATGGCCATAATAAACGCAGTAGCAATAATCCCATCACTCCTAAGGGGTAAGCGAACCGAGGAGACCGAGACCCTAACGAAGGAAGAACTCGGTGACGACGTGATCTAAACCTCACTCATTTTAGGTAACACTCTTTCCCAATTTACTGGACTCCAGACACATAAAAAACTTAAACAGGGCCATCAATATGATGTGTGACCCCCAATGCCATCGAAGCTCGACAAAGGAAAGAAGATCGTCATAAGCCTTGACGAGGACATCGTGAGGAGCGAAGGCTCGAAGATAAAGATGCGCGAGTTCGTCAAGGAGATGCTCGCATACAACCCCGAGTTCGTGATCGAGACAAGCCCCAAGGGCGAGATCTGGTACCTCCGCAAGAAGACTGAGAAGACGAAAAAGAAGTAGACAGGACTCAACCGTTAAAGCGGCCTCTCCTTCATTCTTACTAGATCCAGTTGGCGATCCTAGCCCTCTAGCCAACGCGTGCTGTACGAATAGTTATCATGATCAATCAGAGGCATCCACTACAAACGTAATGAACTGTGATCGAATAAGTATCGTTAAACAGCTTTCAACTAGCTCCAGCTTCGCATACGGGACTTGTTACCAGAGGAAATAGGCGCACTTTTTCTCCTATGCCCTTCTCAAAAGATTCATACATCCCTCGCCCAGTATCCGTAGGCAGTGACCATAGGATGTCCAAGAAGCAAAGGGAAATAGCCGAGGCGATCTGCGAATCCGGGGAAGCGAAAACGGAGCTCCCTCTCGACAAGATGTTCGTCCTCGCCGTCCTAGCTGGAGTCTACATCGCCTTTGGCAGCCATCTCGCCACAGTCGTCTCTCAAGATTCTCAGCCAATCCTAGGCACTGGCCTCACGAGCCTCCTTATGGGTACTGTCTTCCCTGTGGGGTTGATACTGGTCGTCTTAGGCGGAGCCGAACTATTCACGGGCAACAGCCTGATGGTCCTCTCCTGCCTTACAGGAAAGGCGAAACTCACGGGGCTACTACGTAACTGGGTCGTCGTCTACATCGGCAATTTAATAGGCGCCATCACCTTAGCGGGACTTATTTTCGGCGGAGGATTGTATGGGATAAACGGCGGCTCCCTCGGCCTCAGGGAGGTCGCCATAGCCAACGCAAAGGTGAACATCCCATTCGTCGAAGCTTTCTTCAGGGGTATCCTCTGCAACTGGCTCGTCTGCCTCGCGATCTGGATCGCCACATCATCCACTGACACAATTGGCAAGATATTCGCCTGCTTCTTCCCCATCATGGCGTTCGTCACCTCCAGCTTCGAGCACAGCGTCGCCAACATGTTCTTCATCCCAATCGGTATCATGGTGAAAGGAGTCCCCGCGATAGCCTCCAACACCACCCTGGATCTGGCGAACCTGACCTGGGAAGGCTTCGTCTTGAGGAACCTCGTGCCCGTCACTCTAGGGAACATCGTCGGCGGCGCCTTCTTCGTCGCAACCCTATATTGGTATACCTATCTCAGGAAATAACAAACGCGCATAACTGCATTGTTTGGGCTTGTCTTTCTGTTTGTCTGAGAAGAGTTCTCTCGCACGCCTCGCGCGCATCTCTACACTAAAATGTTCAGCCGAGACTAAGCAGTCCAAAGACAACATCCTCACAAATAATGCAGTCGATACCGAGTCGAAGATACCTGAATACAAAGCATGCGCCGTCGGGTTAATGCCAACATAGTCCCTCTATATCAAACATTAAATTCACCTGCAGGCAGGGTAGCTCATGGTCAAGACATACCATATGCGCCGTGGTGACAATGAGATAAAGGACAGAAAGAAGCTAGCGAGGATATTGAATGAGACGAACTTCGTCACCCTCGCCCTCGCGAACGAGAACGAGCCATACGTTGTGAGTCTGAGCCACAGCTATGACGAGGAGGCCGGGTGCCTCTACTTCCACTGCGCCAATGAGGGAAAAAAGCTAGAGTACATGCGGGGAAACCCGGTCGTCTCGGGGCAGGCTCTCATCGACCACGGTTACCACGCCGGACAGTGCAGCCACCTCTATGTATCCGCAGTCTTCAAGGGTAAGATTGAATTCATCGAGGACATCGACAGGAAGAAGAGGGCCCTCGAGCACATGATACTCCATCAGGAGAAGAACCCCGACGCCCTCCTCACCAAGCTCAAGGCCTACGAAACCGGTAGTCCACTCGACAAGACGATCGTCGGCAGGATAGTCATCGATGAACTTACGGGGAAGAAGTCCGCAGAAGTAGCGTTTTGACTAGTTTAGGTAACGTTATTAATTCCCCTACTTTTCACTGAGTCAAGGAGATTGAAGGATTTGGTTAACTGTGAAAAGTGTGGGACCGAGCTCAAGGAAGGCGCCGCCTTCTGCCAGCAGTGCGGGGCACCTGTCCCACCCCCTCAACCTGTGACAACTACGCCTACTCCGGCACCAGAAGCAGTGAGGGTGATAGACCTCGCCGGTTGGGGGGAACGGATAATAGCGTACATCATCGACGCAATCATCTTCAGTGTAATCTTCGGAATACTGGAGTTAATTATCGCACTGCCAACGATAAGCTTCGTCGGAGGCATGCCATACTTTAGGTACACGCCATTCACCAGCTCTGGCCTCAGAGATGTCGCCTTCTTCATCTACTTCCTCTGGATGGATTACAGCTATGGGGATAGCATCGGGAAGAGGATAATGAAGATCAAGGTCACGAACCTCAACGAAGGCCACATCACCCTCGGGCAGGCTGCCATCGAGTCCTTCGGGAAGGCATTCGGCCCACTAATCATCCTGGATGTAATCATCGGCTGGATATTCATGACGCAGAAGAGCCAGAGGTTATTCACGTATCTCGCACAAACAATCGTAGTGAAGGGCAAGACCCCACAGTAATCACACTGGCGTCGCCTTTCCACTGATATTCTCAACTAGAATTAACCTAAGCCACATAGGAAGTGTCACCTAGCTTACTCGTACCTCAGTGCCTCCACGGGGTTCATCCTAGACGCCCGCCAAGCCGGGTATAGACCCGAGAGGACGCATGTTACAATCGCGAATCCTACGACCATTAGGCCAAGGTAGATGTTAATCGCGGGGGAGAGGCCTATGATGTTGCCAGCTACTATACTGACTACGAATCCGAGTCCAGCGCCCACGATTCCTCCGACTATGCCTGTGAGGACAGCCTCGCTCAGAAATAGAACGAGGACATCTCGTCCCTTCGCCCCCAAAGCCTTGAGGATTCCAATCTCCCTAGTTCTTTCCATCACGCTGATTGTCATCGTGTTTATGATTCCGACACCCGCGACCACGAGAGAGATCGCCGCTATGCCACCGAGGACCTCCTGGATCACCCCCGTGATACTCGAGACGACCGACTGAGCTGCCGCAGCAGTAATTACTCGGATTTCACTCAAGTTGTTCTTGATCTCTGTTGAGACAGTGTCTACGAGATCGGGTGACGTGGCGAGGACCTGAATCGCGCTGTACTTCCCTGCCCTCTCGTAGAACTGATCAAATGTCGTGATTGGGATAAGTATCACACTGTCACTAGAGCCAAAGCTACCACCCGTCTTCTTTAGAATCCCGACAACCCTCACGGTCAACTCCTTACTAACCCCGTTTACTGTAGAGGTAATCTTGATCCTGTCCCCGACAGCTATGACGGGCTGGGTAGCATCCGTTGGCAGAGCCACACTGGCACCTATGACAGCACTGGCGGAGTCAGTTCTTATCAGGGCTCTCCCCGATTCGACCACTACGGCTTGGTTGATGTCGAAGTAGAGGTCTGTTACACCGGTGACAGCTTGGTTGTAAGTTTTCCCCGCAACTTCGTATGTTGCTAAACCACCCGAATCCGTCGGGGAGACTAAGGATACATCTGAAAGTCTAGCGATCTGGTTAACGTCCTTATAGTTGAGAGTACGTGAGCTCGTGCCACCTCCGAAAGGGCTTGTGCCGGCGCCACCTGGTGAGACTGTGATTGTAGATGCCCCTAGGGTGCCAAGCTGCATACTGATGTTGTTGCTGAGGCCCTGCGTTAGAGAGACTAGGCCGGTAACAGCAGCGCATCCGATGAGAATACCAATTAGGTTTAGGACGAATCGGAACTTACGTGACTTGACTCCGGTCCAAGCCGATTCGAGGATGTCCCCAATCCTCATAGCGATTCGCCTTGGCTGATTTTAGCAGTTACATTTGTCTGTAGGACGTAGATGAGTTCTTGCAAGACTCTACACTCCCCAACAGGTGTAATCCCTCCTAAAAGAGGTTTCAATTCCAACGTTTCTTCTCATTGTGGAGAGCCGAGGTACAGCCTAGTTAGTACCTCAGTCACCAACACCATCTAAGATGAATTTTTTTGGTCGTTGCTATTCAAGGGCAGGGATAATGAAGCCAGAAAACTAGTACCCTTACTTCATGGTTTCTGCTTATTCAGCCACTCCAACTCGATCTCAATCTCCATCCCATCGCCCTCCGGAGCGTAAAGGAATTTGAACATAACCTGCTTAGGTAAATCAATTTCCATCGACCCCAAAGCCGGCACCACATCTGAGACATCGAAGGAGCCCTCCCTCATCGATTCCCCCAATCTAACAAATACATCAGCTAGCTCCGCCCGGGTCATCTCCTCCTTTAGCCTCCTCAGAGCTCGGTGCCTCTCACCGTAGAGCTCGACATGCTCCATAACTTGGCTCCAACGATCCATCCCCGTTCTTAGGGCTTCCCCTCCCAGTGGCGTGATAGTATAGTTTTGCCTATCCAAGCCCTCCTCCCTATGCTCATGGCTTCTCGATATCAACCCCTCATTTGTGAGCTTATCCAGGGCAGGGTATATCGTTCCGGCTTTAGGCTTCCAGTAACCCGAGAACATACGATCCAGACGCTGAATTAGATTATAGCCATAGTCGGGTCCATCGGATAAAACGAATAAGAGCCACATCTGAACCGGACTGATCCTTGATTCCCTGGGCAGGATAGTGGTCAAACCATCTCACGCACTAGTATGAAAATCTACATATATTACTAATATATCTATCTAGAGTCAGGTTTGCGCAGTTTGACGAACTATAACCCCAGTAGCTGGAACCTAACGAAGCGCCTAATGGGACAGATCAAGCCCTACATGGGAACCTATTTACTGATAAATCTCACGGCATTCGGGAGGGATGGCGTTTATAGTTTACTTGCTCCGCTACTCGTCCTACTCATAATCGACAACGTTTTAGTACCAGTTCCGGGGGACACGAATTGGTTCCTCGAACTCGTTAAACAGTGGACGGGCGTCAGCGATAGATATGGCTTATTGGTCATACTTGTCAGCCTCATCATTCTGCTAGCCATTACAAGATTTGTATTCTTTATAATTCACAGATACTACCGCGGTGTTCTGAGTCAGAACATTCTCCGTGATCTGCGCAGGGATTTATACAATGCCCTAATCAACAAGTCATTCAGCTACCTCAGCCAAGTCAGAACAGGCCAGATCATTAGCAGAGTTACCAGCGACATGAACGCCATCGATCTATTCTACTCAGAGACAGTGAGGGAGACGTTTAGAATGACCCTTCAGCTGGTCATCGCTGTAATAATCCTACTGTTCATTAACCCAGGCTTAACCGGCATCACTCTACTCACACTGCCATTCATCTTCCTGGCAACGCGACTTTACCTACCGAGGGTCAGGAGTCGCATGCTCGCAGCAAAGTCACAGTTTGACACCCTCAACGGCGTACTTGTCGAAGGGATCACCGCCCAGAAGCTCATCAAAGGTTTTGGCCAGGAAGATAATTTTGGCGCCAGGTTTGAGAAGGAGAATCAGGGATACGTCGAGAAGAGCTTAAGGACCCTGAAGATACAGGCAGCCTACACACCCTCGGGGACGTTGATCAGCGCAGTTGGTATTGCCCTAGTTTTAGTGTTTGGTGGCATCTTGGTTGTTGGCGGCAGTCTAACACTGGGTGAATTGGTACTCTTCGGAACATACTTCACCCAACTGGTTGGGCCCGTTAGGATGTACGCCCGCCTAATTGATTTCTACCAGGATGGACTTGTAAGTGCCCGACGCGTCTACGAAGTCATAGACATAGGCAGGGACGTGCCAGAGGCAGAGCACCCAATAACTCTACCTCGCCTAAAGGGAGACATCGAGTTCAGGAACGTATCCTTCAGCTACGGGACAGCCGAGACCCTGAAGGATGTGAATATTAAAGTCGAATCGGGAGAAAAAGTCGCGATAATCGGCTTCGTCGGCTCGGGTAAGAGCGCGTTGACGGAGCTTGTGCCACGGTTCTATGATGTGACGGCTGGCCAGGTCTTGATCGATGGCTTCGACGTCCGCGAGGGATCATTAAAATCTCTCAGGAGCCAGATCGGGATAGTTCTTCAAGACATATACATATTCTCAACCACAATCAAGGAGAACATAACATTCGGTAAACCAGATGCCACAGATGAAGAGGTCATCGCAGCCACGAAAGCTGCGCAGATCCACGATTACATATCCTCTCTACCAAAGGGATATAACACCGATGTAGGGGAGAGGGGACTAACACTCAGCGGAGGCCAGCGGCAGAGGGTGGCAATCGCTAGGGTGCTACTCATGAACCCATCGATCCTCATACTTGACGACTCGACCAGTAATGTCGACGCGGAGACGGAGGTTCTCATTCGGAAGGCTATAGATGCACTTTTGGAGGGTCGAACCGCGTTGATAATTACTCAGCGTGCCTCTACATGTGAGAATGCTGACAAGGTCGTTGTGGTCGATGAGGGGCAAATCGCCGCCATTGGCAAACACGATGAGCTACTAAAGACGAGTGAAAAGTATCGGAGATTGATTGAGTCACAGACTCTCACCATGGACCAGGAGGCTGATGACTGATGGCTGAATTTGCAGGCAGATACGATGTAGGCTCCTTAGAGTCGACGCAGAGGAAGTTCACTGACTGGCAGTTGGTCAAGAGGATAGTCAAGGATTACATGTTCCGACACAAGCCTCTTGTCGGCGGAGTCGGCATCATCATAGTGCTGAAGACAATCCTAGTTTTGGCTGGACCTTACATCTACAAGGTTACCCTTGATAACTTCATTAGCAACCAACCCGAAGCAAACGAGCAATGGCTCGTAGGAATAATTCTAGGCATCTCGTCATTCATCAGCAGCGGATCACCCACAGCTTGGACAAACATAGCCTCAGCTGGGCTAGTCTACGTGGGAGTGGGCGTTCTGCTCTGGATCATCATGAGCCTTCAGGAGTATTACATCAACAAACTCGGATTCCATATGATAGCCGACATAAGGTCAGATTTCTTCAACCATCTAGAGAAGCTGAGCCAGAACTTTTTCGAATACGGTAACACGGGTAAACTAGTCTCAAGGGTCACGAATGATGCGGAGGCCATGAGAACACTTGTCTCCTCCGGCATGATCGGCGTCGTCGCCGACTTGTTGACAGCCGTAGCGATACTGGTGACGATGTTCTTCCTGGACGTCCAACTCGCCCTAGTGGCGATAGCATTGGCACCGATCATAGCGCTTGTGACAAGGACCCTGAACAAGTTCGTACGCGACAGGTGGAGGGTAGCTAGGCTCAACATAGCCTCCATGACAGCTAAGGTTCAGGACCTCATGTACGGCGCCAAGGTGACCAAGGCTATGGCTCAGGAGGAGAGGAGCTTAACCGACTTCAATGTGGTGAACCAAGCTAACGCCAAGGCACAGATCAGGGCCGAGGTGACTGCCAATATCTATGAAGCAACCGTCGGCTTCTTCACGGCGATTATCAGCAGCCTCATTTGGTTTGTTGGAGGTCAACAGGTCGTCGCCACGGTTAGGAGTCTCGGTGACCTGGTAGCCTTTGTCCAGTATAGTGACAGCTTCCTTACCCCCATTAACAATATCAGCACATTCTACGGCGGTATCCAGGCTGCATTAGCAGGTGCAGAGAGGATCTTCGTTGTGCTGGACATCAACCCAGAGGTCAGTGAGGCACCCGATGCCGTCGAGTTCCCCGAGGGTGATGGAATCATAGAGCTAAGGGACGTGAAATTCAGCTACGTCAAGGATCAGCCAGTCCTCAAGGGGATAAACATCAAGACTAGACCGGGGGAGCGACTCGCCATATTTGGACCCACTGGATCAGGTAAGTCCAGCATAATCAACCTCGTAGGCCGTTTCTACGACCCGGACGCTGGTGAGGTGCTGATAGACGGGCTAGACCTCAAGAAGGTAAAGCTAAAATCGCTCCGCCACAAAGTTGGCATAGTCCTCCAGGAACCCTACCTCTTCCAAGGAACACTAAGATACAACCTCAAATTTGGTCGACCGGAGGCCTCAGATGAGGATATGCTAAGGATCACAAAGCTCGTAGGCATCCACGACCCCATAATGAAGCTACCAAATGGTTACGATGAGGAGGTTCGCGAGAGGGGAAGCAACCTAAGCTTCGGCCAGCGCCAGCTAGTCTGCCTAGCACGGGCCCTCATAGTCGACCCGAAGATACTCATACTCGACGAGGCCACCAGCAGCGTCGACCCATACACCGAACAACTCATCCAGAATGCACTGAAAGCCGAGATGGAGAACAGAACCATCCTCATAGTCACGCACCGCGTCAGCACTGTACGGGATACTGACCGAATCATCGTCCTCTATCAGGGTGAGGTCCAAGCTGAGGGAACCCACTCACAACTGCTAAAGAAAAACGAATTGTACAAGCGCCTATGCGAGATGCAGCTCGTAAAAATTTCTTAAATCAACTCATTCTCCCAAGTGAATGCCTGCATCGAACTTTCCGTAAATAGCTCCTACTCACATTTTCCTTTGAAATTTAGAGAATAATTGAGTTGTTTTTCAGATTTGAGCCATTATCGCACCCGAGAGTCGACTTAAGGCTTATCACGACTAAAGAAGTCTACACCTGAGAGGAAACCAGCGTGATCAATGTGGAGCACAAGAAGCAAATATTTAGGAAGGTTGAGGAGAGCTTCGCTGAAGAAACGGATCTATTAACTCGACTCGTGAAAACGAGAAGCATCATAGGGTACGAACAAAACGCTCAGAAGCTCTACGCTGAAACCTGCCGCAATCTAGGACTCAGCGTCGAGATGTTCACTCCGGACAAGAACACCATCAAAACCCACACAGCATACACACCGATAGACCTCGACTACACTGGAAGGGAGAACATCATCGCGGAGCTGAGGGGAGCCGCTGAGGGTCGATCCCTCATCATGGGAAGCGACATCGACGTCGTCTCACCCGAGCCCACGCCCATGTGGACCCATGACCCATGGGGCGGAGAAGTTGTGGGAGACAGACTTTATGGATGAGGGGCAGCTGATATGAAGGCCAGCCTTGCAGCCAACATCTATGCACTCAAGGCCCTGCTTGACCTAGGTCTAAGACCTAGAGGTAAGGTGACCCTGGAGAGCACGATAGAGGAGGAGCTAGGAGGCAGCGGAGGCACATTTGCCTGCTTAATGCACGGTGTAATCGCCGATGGCTTACTGATCACTGAACCATCAGAAGAGAATATCTACGTCACACACCCCGGCATCAGGTACTTCCGAGTCACCGTGTATGGGAAAACGGCCCATGCCGCCTTCTCACACACCGGATGCGCGCGCGCACTCGACATCGAGAGAGCTAAAAGACTCTTTTACCCACTCGTCGAGAAGCAGACGGGCAGGTCATGCAACCTCTCCATGGGTAAGATGCAGGCAGGCGACTGGGTGTCAACAGTCGCCGGATTGGCGACTCTTGAGTGCAGGGTAGGCTTCGTACCTGGTGAGACTCGCCAAGGCGTCGAGACTGAGATCAAGAAGACCATACGAGAAGCAATCAGGAGAGACACGTGACTTGAAGAGAAGCCCCTAAAAATAGACTGGTTCGGATGGGACACAGATCCATGGATGGAGCCCACGGACTCAAAGTTTGTCAAGACCCTCCAAGAAGCAGGTAGTGAGGTCTATGGTGAAGCACCCGAGCTCACCGGGGCATCCGGTGGACTCGATGCACGCTTCGGCCACTACTTCGGAGTACCATCTCTCTCCTACGGGCCCATGGGAGCTAACTACCATGGCGTCGATGAATACGTCGATCTGCCTTCACTCATGAGGGCGACGAAGACATTGGCTCTCTTCATCGCCGATTGGTGTGGACTATAAGTAACGTCATGCATACACGAACATCTTCGTGCTCCCAAAGACATTTTACACAGGCTGCGTTGTGCTCAAATTTTTGTGAGCAAGATAGGACAATCAAAATGTCGTTAGTTCTCATGGACCCGATCACTAAGCTCTCTTAAACCTCTTCTCCTTCAAAGATGTCACGAAAGCATCCCCCCAGATGTGGAGCAAGGGCTTCGCGAGCTCCACGTCAATGACATCCTGGAACATCTCATCTCGAGCATCCGACTCGAGCACCTCCCCAATGATCCAAACGCTCCTCTCACTCATTGGGACGTTACTCCTCATCCTGCACTCAATCCAGCCATACGCCTCAGCGATTCGAGGGGGCTTTACCCTTAACGCCTTGGCCTCGGTGAGACCACACATCTCGACCTCACTGACCTCATAAGGCCAATCCCTCTCCATCTCTTCCATCAGGGGCCCGAATTCTTCTCCCACCAAGTTGACAATGAACTCTCTATTCAGCTTGATGTTTCGCCACGTGTCGTGATCAACCTCACAGCAGAAACCATAGAGTGGTGTGGGTCGGGACGCCATTGGGGAGGAGAAGCTGAAGGGAGCAGCGTTTGATATGCCATTTCCAGAGATGGTTGTTATCACTACTGTGGGTCGCGGTATCAATCTGTAGAAGTCCTTCATTCTAATTCACTGTCATTGTGTAAATTGTTTGAAGCTAAAATAGTTCTACTTTGGTAGATCGTGCGAGTACAAAGATCGCCTTCTTTTTTTTGCTTAAATTAAATTGTATAAAATAGGTTTTGTTTCTAATTAGGCTGACTTGTTAGGAAATCCCAGATCTTCTCCGTTAGAGTCCTCTTAGAAAATTGGTGAAGTAAATCGGTCGAATTGATTATACCTATTACCCCCCCATTCTCCTCGACTGGCAGCCGCCTTATCCTCTTCAACAACATGAACCTAGCTGCATCCTTAATCTCCATATCAGCATCTACGGTGATCAGGGGCTTCGACATCACCTCCTCGACCTTCGTCGTATTTGGTAGATTCTCCGCTAGGACCCTTCGAATTAGGTCCCTCTCGGTAATGATACCCTGGGCCCAAGATCCTACGTAGACTATGAGGCTCCCGCGACCATAATCTTTCATCAGGTTGGCTGCCTCTACAACCGTCTTACTTGCATCTATAGAGACGATTTTCTTAGCCACGTCCTTAACTGTCGACATCTCCTCAACAATGAAATAATGGTGCTGGTGATTAATAATATTAGTATTGAGAATTAACACATGCACACACGCGCGTAATTGCTCTATCGCGCGCGCAAATGTATACCAATTATATTGACTCGGCTATGAATGGGTTTAGAATATTAGACCTAAAAACAGATGTGAGATTCGTGCGCGCGCAAGAGGATTAGGACAACATGATTCGCAACCAATGTTACTCTGTCGCCCGCTTGCAAAGTAAGTGTACAATTCTGAGAGTACTCGATCTATAGAACTCATCTAAAGGAATCACCAAACTTTTAGCCTCGTAGATTCTCCCATAGCAAGCATGGCGCAAAGTCGCTACAACCTGACCTACATCGTTCTTTGCGTGATTGCTATCCTCGCGATGTTTAGCACACAGCTGATCAATCCACTTTTAGCGATTTACGCTAAACAGATAGGGGCTGTGGGTCTATGGATCGGCCTCTCCGTCTCTGCTTACTGGGTCGCTAGGGTTCTCCTTGAGATTCCCAGCGGCTTCATCTCCACAAAGTTTGGTTACTATCTGCCCATGGCGGTCGGCCTCTTACTTACCGCTGTCGGCAACATCCTCTGCGCATACGTTGTTGACCCGTTTCAGCTCTTCCTCGCGAGGGTGCTTATGGGGATAGGTGCCCCACTCTTCTTCGCGGTTTCAATGACCCTGATAATCAACATGTTCTCGATTGAGCGGAGGGGGAGTGCGATGGGGCTCTTCCAGGGAATCGAGTTCCTGGGAAGCACGCTTGCCTCGACTTTCAGCGGCCTTATCATCACGGGTCTTGGCTTCGTAGGCGCATTCTTTCTCTCAACGGCTATGGCGGTGGTCGGCTTATTTCTTTTGATGCTACCCCATCTGCGTAAGGATATCAAGACTCAACCAACATCGACAAGCATTAAACTCTCTACACTTCCCAAGGTTCTGACTAACAAGTGGCTTCTGATCGTCTGCGCTGTGACGCTAATGAACTTCATGCTCTACCAGGGTGTCCTCTTTACCACATTCCCGCTTTACCTGAACGAGATCCTGAAGATGTCGCTCACCGACATAGGTTTCGTCCAGGGAGCGAGGTCGGCAGGTTATGTACTCTCAATGTTATTCATGGGTATTATCTCCGATAGAATAGGGAGGAAGCCGATCATACTCTTCGGGGCACTCGGTACCGCTATAATGAGTGTTGTCCTGAATTACGCTGTAGGATTCACCGCGATTGCTGTTGCCATGTTCCTAATCGGAATTACCACTGGTGCTGTGTGGATTATTTGCCCAGTAATCGCAGCGGAGCTCGTTGACTATGACCAAAGGGGCGCCGCGGTCGGGACCTATCGTACATTCTTCGACGCTGGCTCAGTGTTTGGTCCCATACTCATGATTTGGGTTGTTGGGGTCTATGGGAATTCAATGTCCTTCTTCCTCTCAGCGATACTCTTACTGGTTGTCTTCGTCCCATGCTTTTGGCTGAAGGAAACCAGGAAAGCTCTAGCATGAGGTAAATAGTATGCCATTGGCGAAAGTGGGGTTGTGTTAATCATCGAGATCGATTTTCGTTTGCTCAGCCGTTGTATGCGCGCAACGCGTTGATGTAATCATTGAAGGACAGTTTTAAAAAAAATATTAAACAAGAATGTGGGTCGATTTGGTAAAGAAAATAGGTCACATCATAGTCCTCGTCAAGGACCAGGACGAGGCAGCGCGGTTCTATACCGAAAAACTTGGCTTCGTTAAACGTCAAGACAATTTCCTTGGCCCAGGAATGCGTTGGGTCACGGTGTCTCCGAAGGGGCAGATGGATCTCGAACTTACATTCGTGAAGGCGGAGACCGAGGATTACCTGAAGATAGTTGGTAGGCAAGACGCGGGTCACGTTCTTTTCACTCTCGAAACTGATAACTGCAAACGAGACTTCGAAGACATGAGGTCGAAGGGTGTAAAGTTCCACGGGAAACCCACGCGTCAGATGTATGGGATTGATGTTGTTCTAGAAGACCTCTACGGTAACCTGCTTGACTTAATTGAACGTACAGGGTAATGAAAACTCGGTCGCGCGAGTAGCTCGAGTTGTTCCTTATGTTATGTCACTATTAACTAACGATCACTGACTATCGTGCTAGCTGTACCTTGTCTTTGATGGCATCATCGCCAGTATTACCAACTTAGCTATTTGTGTGGTTGATAGGAAGAGGAGGATTAGTGTTGGATTGATCCCCCAGAGGTAACCGCCGATGATGGGGGCTGCGAAGCTTGTCACTCCAGCAAATTAGCCGAGGACGCCGAACCACGAGCCGAGAAGTTCCCTTGGCACGAGCTCCACCGTTATTGAGCTCTCAGTGACCCCCGCGAGCATGGTGAATCCATTGAAGGCACCCGCAGCTAGTAGTGCTATGTCGCTTTGCGCAGTTCCTAATATAAGTAATCCGAGGCAGTAGATTGGAGTCAAGGCGCGCGCGTGCTAGCGCCCTTAACCTGTCTTGCGTAAAGCGGAATGTAGAAACTTATGTACCAAGGTATCGACATAAGCATATAGTAGAAGAGCCAACGTCTCACTTTGACGACTTCTCGAAATACTCTATGCAGACCATCTTTGAGAATTGTGTCGTCGGTTATCTGGGGAATTGCTGGGTTTTGAAATTGCCTGAATATGACTAACAAGGCGATGAGTATTCCTACCGTGCTGATCCAGAATAGGGGTCTTATTCCCTGGATGGTGAGTCCTCCTAGGTAGCCTATAATAATCGCTGCTACTACTGGTGCGAACAGGCGAGGAATCGCTGCGACGGTGTCGCAAAGCTGCATGCCAGTAGTTCTCTCAACGCTTTTGAGGCAGGCACCGCAGACCATTGGACAGACGTTATTTGAGATCAGTATCGCTATTGATGTGAAGAGATAGGCAAAAGCAGTGATCTGCCAACTCCCTGCGAGCCCAATTATGGAGTAACCGATGGCGAAGATTAAGAGGGAGGCCATTATCATCTTTTTGATGCCTTGACGGTCGGCGAGCAGTCCGAAGGGTATTGAGAGTATTGTGTTGGCTACTCCACCTAGACTCGCCAGATAACCGAGTTGGATTGCTGAGGCTCCTAGTAATGTGACGTAGATGGACTGATATTGTTGGGTTAATCCGATGGAAGTGTTGAGTAACATGTTTTTCAGGATGTTTACCTTGAATGGTTTTTGCTGTTTAGTCAGGAATCGAAGAGATTTTAATATAATTGACATTCAGGATTTACCTCCGCCATGTACGTATAATCTATCCCGTGGTGCATTCTAAATTATAACCTAGAACTATAATTATAGCGCGCGTGGTAAGGGAAAGTCTGTATGAACCCGAGGGAAAGAGTCGTTGAAGCCCTTCAACACAGGCAACCGGATAGGCCGCCAGTCGATCTCGGCGGAACAGTGTCCGGGATCCATAACAAGGCATATAGCAACTTGATTCAAGCCCTCAACTTCGATCTCAAGATAAGGATTGATCCACGAGATGTTCAGCAACTAGCGAAACTTGATGAGGTTGTCCTCGAGAGACTCGGAGTTGACTTCCGACACGTTTGCCTTAGACCGGTTCCTGGCCCGGGTGGAATAGAGCCAGATGCCTCGGGTAGACTTTATTTCGTCGATGAGTGGGGCATCAAGTGGGGAAAAAACCCGAACTACTATGACATGATCGACCACCCACTGAAGGACGCCGGAATCGATGACCTAGATGAGTTCGACTGGCCTGACCCAAGGAACCTCATAAGGTTCAATGGGCTAAAAGAGGAGGTGGAGCACCTCTACCTCAGAACCGATTACGCCATCCAAGCAGATGCATTCTTCGGAGGAATATACGAATGCGCGTGGTGGCTCAGAGGCTTCGAGACATTCACTGTGGATATGTATAGGAGGCCTGAGTTCACCCTGAAATTTCTTGAAAAGATCTCCAAGCTCTACATGGAATTCTATAGTAAATATCTGGACGTCGTGGGGCCGTTTATCCAGGTAATCGATTACAATGATGACCTGGGGATGCAAACCGGCCCCATAATTTCGCCAACTATGTTCAGGAGATACTTGAAGCCCAGATATCTGGAGCTGTTCAATTTAATCCGAAACAAGACGAAGGCCAAGATATTTCTTCACACGTGTGGCTCTGTTTACCTATTAATCCCCGACCTCATGGATATTGGGCTCGATATCCTGAACCCCATCCAGCCATTAGCGACGAAAATGGACATAGATACGCTGAAAAAGGACTTTGGTGAGAGACTATGCTTCCACGGGGGGATAGACATACAGAGGCTACTCCCCAACGGTTCCATCGAGGATGTGGAGGCTGAAGTGAGGAGAGTGGCTCGTGTTGGAGGGAAGGGGGGTGGGCTCATTCTGGCTGGGGCTCACAATATCCAGTCAGATGTCCCTCCACAAAACGTCCTTGCGATGTTTAAAGCCGCGGGAAGCTACGAAGCTTCCCCATAATTGGATGTGTTTGATTTGGAAAAGCAAAAAATATTAAGAGAGATCAGTGAGGCAGTCACTAACTTCGATGCCGAGAGGGCCACGGAGCTTTGCAGAGTCGCAATCAGGATGGGAGTACCTCCTTACGAGATAATAGTCAACGGAATGGCGAAGGGAATGGAGGTAGTCAGTAAGAAGTATGAAAACGGGGACTACTTCCTCTCCGAACTCGTGATGGCGGGGGAGACGATGAAACACGCACTCGAGGTGGTGGAACCTCACTTCATGAAGGATGGTGAGAAACCGAGGGGTACTGTGGTCATAGGCACAGTTCAGGGGGACCTCCACGACATTGGCAAGCACATCTTTGGTAATTTGCTGAGGGGAGCTGGATTCAAGGTAGTTGATCTAGGGTTCGACGTTTCTCCAGCCTCCTTCGCCAATGAGGTTGAAAAGACTAAGCCACAGATCCTCGGGATGTCAGCCCTGATAACGACCACTATGCCGAGTATGGCTGACACAATTGAGGAGTTGAAGAGAAGAGGTCTGAGGGAAGGTTTGAAGGTGATCCTCGGAGGAGCGGCTGTGGATAACGCGTACGCCACTGCAATCGGGGCCAACGCCGCTGCGAGGGACGCCATTGAGGGCGTCTCCATCTGCAAGGAGTGGACTAAATAGGGAGAACAAAATTAATTTCTAGAATTGCCCGCTAGCTGAGCGTTTGAAGGAAGCTATCGGAGGCCTCCTTCATATTTCTAAGGATTGGCTCAACGAGTTCAGGGGCCGTTAAGCCAAAACCGCAGTCCGGATGTATGTATGCGATTTTGTCAACACCTATAGTTCCCGCTATTTTCTTGAGCCGCATCAAAGCGACGTCAGAGTCCTCCAAGGATGTGTTGGAGATGAATCCTACTCCCAGCTTCTTCCCATCCTCTATTGATATTTTGGAGAGCATCTCCACGTTTTTGGACTCCTGAGCTCTACTGAAGCCAAAGCTAAAGATGTTCACACTCAGGCCAAGTAGTTCACTGATGATGCGGCCAACTGAGCCACATACATGGAGACTCACCCTACCCTCATCCACTGCACTATCTGGCAGTGACGATAGAAGCTGCTCGGTGTATTTTGGGGACTCGAACTTAGCTGATAGGCCTGGCTCATCGATCTGTAATTGAGCCCCCACCTCAAGTGCCCTTCTAGCCAATGGAATCAGGGCGTCTGCACAGTCCTTATATAAGGATTGATCTCTGATGCTACCGTAGCCACTCAACCCACCGATTGCGGATGTCATCCCCAGCGTGACTGGCCCCGTTAAAGTAATCTTGGCTTTAATGTCCCGCCTATTGAGGACATTCAAGTAGGATGTTACCAGACTGTAATCTCTGATTTTGTAGAAATCGTTCAGATCCTCCATGGGTCTAATCTTACCTGATACTCTGAGGTCCCTGCTTCCTCTACCTAGACCAGGGATCTGTTCAAAGTACGTAATCATGTCGGCCCTCTGTTCCCCGTCGGTGACGACCTCTATCCCGTATCTGAGTTGAAGGTCGATTATTTCCCTGACCGATGATTCAAGGCTATTACCCAGCCTTGGGAAACTCCCTATCGTAGTCCTCTCGATCCCCATTACAGGAAGAAGGCTCTTTGTGAAGCATAAAAGCGCGTGTGGTTTGGGACGCGCGACCAACACAAAATCCAAGTGTTTTCTAATAGCTATCCTAATATTCTCTGATTTATGATCAATCAACATTGGTTAGCAATAGGGTTGAGATTGCTTGAGAGGAGTTCAGGTCTACACTCATCACAATATTCGTTTCATAGCCTTACTCGTCTTCATACTACTCGCGACTGCGATATTCATCTTTCTAGGTGCCTTAGAATCCGCATTCTCAAGTTTAGGGATCAGCCCAGCCACCGTCTTACTCATTCTTGCGGCCACACTAATCGGTAGTGCCATCAACATCCCAATATCCCATATTGAGGCTACGGTTCCGATTATAACCGAGGAGTATGTCAGCTTCTTTGGCCTTTCCTATAGGATCCCCCAAGTCGTGTACAGCAGAGCTGTAACTCTAGTGGCGGTGAATGTTGGTGGTGCCCTGATACCCTCAATCGTCTCCCTGTACCTACTGAGCAGGTCGGATGCGACGACTATCCTGTATGGGTTGGTTGGGATCGGTGTCGTGTCAATTGTGAGTCACATCTTCGCTAGGCCCGTTAGGGGCGTCGGGATAGCGATGCCACCTTTCGTAGCGCCTATCGCTGCTGCGTTGATGGCGATTGTTCTCCCCTCGTCCTCACCTTCCACCGTCGCCTACGTTTCTGGCGTGTTCGGTACACTGATAGGTGCTGACTTGACGAACCTAAGCGTTATACCCGAGCTCGGCTCCCCGATTGCAAGCATAGGTGGAGCGGGGACCTTTGACGGTGTCTTCCTCAGTGGAATAATTGCTGTGCTTATTGTTGGGCTATAACCAGTATAGTCCAGGTGGCATCGCGCTGCCAAAAATTCACTAAACCGGCGATCGCATCCATGAGGAGTAACTGAAGTCATATGTACTGATTTTAATAACTTCGCACCTACGATTCTGTATCCTGAAATAACGTATATAGTTGATTCAACAACTGTATCCAATCAGTCTTTGTAAATCCAGTGTGTATTCTGGGATGAAAAAATGGCTTCTCCAGACGTCACGGAAAAAGAGTCACAGGATGAGTTAGAGACTACCCCCGAAACAATTCTGAGAGTAAGCGACCTCACCAAGAAGTTCGGAGACTTCACCGCGGTTGACCACATAAACTTTGAGATCCATAAGGGGGAGGTATTTGGGCTACTTGGCCATAATGGTGCGGGTAAGACAACGACGGTTAACATGCTCGCTGGTCTTAAGCTTCCAACTGAAGGCACGGCCACGATTTCTGGGTTCGACATAAGGAAGAGTCCCTTGGATGCTCGGATGAGGATCGGGTTCCTACCAGATAACCCGGGTAATTACCTCCACCTCACAGCAAAGCAGAACCTGGAATTTTTCGCCGAGCTTTCAGACCTAAAGAAGGATGAGGCTTCGAAGCGAATTGCTGAGTTGCTTGAGTTGGTTGGGCTGACAGAGTGGCGCGACAAGAAGGTGGGTGTATTTAGCAGGGGAATGAAGCAGCGCCTCGGACTCGCCCAGAGCCTAATGAGGGATCCTGATATGCTCTTCTTGGATGAGCCCACCCTCGGAATCGACCCCGAGGGAACAAGACAGATGCGTGGGTTGATTAAAAAATTAGCTGGAGAGGGAAAGGGCATTCTGATCTGCAGCCATTTACTGACCGAAGTAAGTAGGATCTGTAAAACGATAGCAATCATGAGGCACGGCAAAATAATAATTATGGGTACCATCCCGGAGTTGAGGAAGAAGCTTGGACTGGGTGATGATATCGATCTGGAGGAAATCTTCATTCAAGTCCATGAGGGTGAGTGATTGCCGGGAATTCTCACAATCGCCAAGAAGGAGTTCATGGATCATGTCTCTGATCAGACCTTTCTGCTCTGCTTTGGAACGCTTCTCATCGTTATGGTTGCCTCAACGTTCTATCAGCTGGACTATATTCATCAGCAATGGGTCAACTTGGTTCCTAACGTGGGCTTTATTGAAAGCGAACTATGGAAGGATAATCAAAGCTCCGAGATGCTTCAGACCGTCTTAACTGAGAATATATCCTCCCTAGGCGCCCTTGTAGCCATCGCTCTGAGCTTCAACTCAATCAATAAGGAGCGTACAGAGGGGAGTCTAAAGGTCCTTCTCTCCTATCCTATTAGTAAAGCCAAGATAATTCTTGGTAAGCTACTTGGAGGAATCCTGGTCATCATCATAGTCGTCCTAACTTCTTTCGCCATTTCCTTGAGTATTGAGATGTATTCTTTGTCGATACCTCTCTCGGGGGAGGTCGCGCTTAGGCTGGCCACCATCATAGGGCTTGGGATAGTTCTCCTTGTGTTCTTCCTGTGCCTCGGCACAGCCGTGTCGATCGTTGTGCGAGACCCATCCACATGCCTCATAAGCCTGCTAGTCATCTCCACCCTCCTTCAAGTCAACACCATAGCAATGATCCTAGTGACAATTGGCAATATATTCCCAAGGTCCCTTACCATCAATGGGGGCCGCACCGGTCTACAGTACTCTCCAAGCACATATAGTTGGCAGAGACCCACGGTGCTCACGCTAATAGATAAAAACTGGCTTAGGGTATCGCCTGTCCTCGCCTACCGCACTGTGTCCGATAATATATTTCACTTCCAGAACGTCTTCACTACGGGTGTAGTAGAGATCGTCCCAATCGAATTCTGGTGGCTACTGCCTAGGAACATCAATCTCATGTATACGCCTGTCATCTACATGGTTGTAGCATTCCTGGCGTGCATAGTCCTCTTCCAATGGAGGGACGTTGATTGAGTAGGGCTTCGCATTCGAGTGAGCGCGATGACTTGGGGGAGCCTTAGATGCCGGGGATAATCACAATCATTAAGAAAGAGATCTCTGACGCGGTGACGAACAGGTCATTTTTACTCTCCTTCGGGATCCTCGTTCTATGCATGGTTATAGCAGGCTTCGCATCTGGAAACGCATTCAACTCACAGCGTTTCGTGGCATCTAAAGATAGGTTGCTGATTTTACGGGAGATCGCTCCAATCATCACTCAGCTAGGCGCGCTAGTATCAGTGGCCCTGGGCTTCAACTCTATTAATAAGGAGAGACCTGAGGGGAGTCTCAAAGTTGTGCTATCCTACCCAATCTACCGGGATCAAATCATCTTGGGGAAACTCTTGGGCAACTTGGTAATTACCACAATAGCGACAACCGCTTCGATGGGAATATCTCTGGCGCTTTATCTGCAGATGACGAAGATTGTTCTGGACTCTGAGACGTTGGTCCGCTATTCTACATTGATTCTTCTAGCTATACTTCTGCTTGGTGGTTATCTCGGGCTGAGTATCCTTCTCTCGGCCTCCATTGAGGACCCTAAGACTACGCTGTTAGTCACATTCCTCTTTTTGGGTATTTTCAACTCAGAAACCCTATTCTCGTATGGGCAGATCTTCTCCAACCTCGTATATGGTAACATACCAAGGGTTTGGGGACTCGGAGGATCCGTCCCAGTATACGCCCCAGCGAAGGCGCTTCAAGACTTTATATCCAGTCTCTCCCCAGCGTATGACTTTACAGCCTTCTCAACGAATCTGAGTAATTATCTTCAGCCCATTACCACAAATGGGGTTGTGATCAACTCGAGTTTTTGGGATCTGATTACGAACAACCTCGTATACCTACCAATCTTAATCGTTTTACCACTTGCTACCTTCATTGGTTGCTATGTAATATTCACGAGGACAGACATCTCATAGAGATTCATCGATTATTCACACTTTTCGTTATGCAAATTCGTATATAACCAATTTGTGACTTACGCATTATGGGTTTCTCTAGAAGTTTTGGTCAACCTAAGCGGAACCTAAGTAAAAATTTCCATTGTATGATTGCTTTCCTTTTCCTAATCGTGCTGATAGTTCAATTGACTGCGACAACGAAGGCTGATTCCTACAATTTCCATGGCATAATTGTGGATGAAGATGGCAGCCCGCTGTCAAATGTGGCGATTCAGGTCTATGATATGCTTAAAGTGTCAAGCCAGAATAGTCAGAACGGCTATTACGTAACGACTGCATTAACCCAAAGTGATGGCTCATATAGGATAGATCTGTACAGTGGCACATTCAAACTTGTATTTGATAAGGATGGCTACGTGACGCAGACGAAGATATTGGGGTTCACCACTGTGCAAGATGTTGACCTCGGGAGTACTAAACTGATAAGGAGTGTCTCGGTCACACTGACTACAATCGAGCGGACGGCTTCTCCGGGATCGATCCTCATAGTTCCTATAACGATCGCTAATGTCGGAGACCGAGATGAATCTGTCCAGTTGATGACATTCAACAAGGCTAATTGGACCTCAACTATTCTGGATAATATAGGTGAGGTGGATGCCGTAACCTTGAAGGCTGGGATGTCCACGCAGTTGAACCTTAGGGTCATAATCCCCGTGGACGCTTCTGGGAGTACTATTGTTAATGTAACCGCAGTGGGTGCAGCTTCGGTCAAATCCTCCCTTAAAATCACTGTTGTAGGAGGATTTTCGCACTTTGTTACTTGTCAGTACCCATCGAGTGTGACCTCACCTGGAGCGGAGGTTTCCTACAAGGTTGTTGTCACCAATCCTTATCCATACCCGGTTGAGGCGATGTTCACATTGAGTGGAGTATCGAATGATTGGAACCCGTTGATATTGAATGATGCGAAGACGGAGATTCAGTCCACGAACATAGCCAGTGGGGGGTCAAGTGAGATCACAATTATAGTTGATGTCCCGCAGACGATTACTGCGAATACTACCGCTACTTTAGAGCTTCGGACCAGCCTTGGTGGACTACTTGATACTACTCCTCTAAGCCTCGTCGTTCAACATAGACTGTTGACGTTAGGTATCAAGACGAGTTACCCTATTCAAACAATAGAACTTGGTAAGACTGCATCGTTTCCAATCACATTGACTAACCCAGGGGAGACGGATGAGACTCTGAGTCTTTCTATGGATAACCTGCCGGCCAAGTGGAGTGGAAGCTTCACGACGGAAGATGGTGGGGCGATTCAGTCAATACTTATCGATGCCCGCTCGAGTGTGAATCTTTACGCTGTATTCAAACCCAACATCGATGCGGAGCCATTGGTCTATAACATCATTGTTAAGGCGATTTCAACTAATCTCAATGGGACCCTGCCTCTCAGAGTTGATCTGGTCGGGAACACGGATATGAAATTAGTAGTCGCCAACCTCTACGGCCAGATGAATGTGGGAGACACAAAGCAGATTCAGGTGACCCTGGAGAACACAGGCTACTCAATCATCTCCTACCCTGTGTTACTCACATCAGCCTCCGTAGACTCAATTGTAGTCTCATACTCCCCAATCGACGTAATCACGATTGCACCGGGTCAGTCACAGGTATTTACGCTCACAATTACTGCAAACGAGGGAACCGCCCAAGGTGATTATATCATTGAGGTCAGAGGGTCCAGCCCCCAGATTCTGACAGACCCTGTCGATATTCGTATGACAGTAGCTGCAAGCGGGTCACAAACGCTGATAATTGCAGGTGTACTCATCTTAGCATTTGCCTCAATACTGCTTGTGTATAGAAAATTTAGGAGAAGATGATTTAGAGAACGGCCACATGCACCTATTTCTAGTTAACATTAACCAGTTTTCTATCAGACTTCTCTTCTTGGCCTGTAATCAGTTTTTATCTTAGGTGCAGCTTCACCGTCTCTAAGTGACCCCTTGGACAAACAAAGGCAAATTGGTATCATGATACTGGCGACCATCTGCATCACCTACCTCGTCGAGAACTTCCTTAGGAATGCGGCACCAGCTCTAACACCAGTGCTAATAACTGAACTCGGCATTAGCCGAGGGGCGATGGGCTTCCTCATCACAGGGTACTATCTAATCTATGGCGTGATGCAGTTCCCAGCAGGTTTTCTAGAACACCTGATGGGCCCCCGAAGATCCATAATTGGGTTCACCGCTATGACGTGTATAGGCAGCATCCTATTCTGGATGAGCTACCGATACGAGCTCCTATTCGCTGCACAATTCATTATGGGTGTGGGAACAAGCGTATTCTACATAAACGCGGTAACGCTCATAACCCAATGGTTTCCACTCCAAAGAAGAGCAACTGCGATAGGCATCCTGAGCGCAAGCAGCGGCGTCGGCGCCTTCGCATGCTACATGGGGCTGCCCCTCGCATCCACACTATGGGGCAACTGGAGGACCCTCTTCCTCGTAATTATAGGTGTGCTAATCCTCAACTGGGCAATGAACTATTTCATAATCAAAGACAGCCCCAATGACCCCGAACCCACCCCTAAGACTGGATTAAACATCAAAGCCTCCTTCAGAGAGGTACTATTCAATCGGGGATTCTACCCGCCTCTCCTCGGCTTCACCATGATGGGGTTCATCTTCGTCCTCTACTCTTGGATAAACCAATTCCTAATCGAGGACAAGGGCCTCACTTACATTGAGGCGGGAACTGTGAGTAGCATCGGAACGATCGCCGGATTCCTCGGATGCCTACTGATAGGAGTAATCAGCGACAGGCTCAAGGGGAGAAAACTGCCCGTCCTCTTATTCCTTGGGGCTGACCTCCTACTACTAGGTATACTGATCTTTCTTCCCGCCGAGCTCCCCCTAGCCATCTACGCCACAATCTGGTTCGCCATGGGCATATGCGGAAGTGTCTGGATCCTGTTCTTCAGCATGGTGAGCGAGGTCCTGCCACCAGAGAAGGCTGGGATTGGCCTAGGGATGCTAAATGGGTTGAGTACAATTCTCTCAAGCCTAGCGACCCCCATCTATGGGGCTCTGGTAGATGTGACAGGCAGCTACTTGATACCCAACGGCATCTCGCTTGTGCTAGGTATATTAACCATGATAATACTCGCATTCACTATGAAGGAGACCTACAGTGTTACAGCTCTACCTACACCACCTTCAGATTGAGAACCGTAGAAGCAGTGCATCGTAGGTGACTCGTGCAATATTCCAGAGTTTGATGTAAGACTCGCGCGATAAAAAAAATAAAATAGACACTCGAGTATTACTATTTGAGATTTGTAATGATAGGTTCTGAGTTCCTGTTTTCCATATTCTTGTGGTTTGTGCGCGCGTTTCTATCCAGCATCGTTTGTTTGATTATTGGGCTTCTCGGGATGCGTATGCTCTCATTTGAGACGACGAGAATCAGAGAGTTCGAGAGTATCAAGGGGCACCCTCTCGCGACTAGCCTTTTCCTCGGTGGCTTCTTCGTGTATGCTGGTTTGGTAATTTATGGTTCGATGGTTAATCCATTCTTCTTATCGCAATCTGTTTCTTTAGGCACATTCTTTAACGTTGAGAGGTTCCTGATAGTGATTCTAAGCTTCCTTGTGAGCTTCATTTTCGGGAGTTTATTCTATTACGTATTCTCAAAACTCAAATTGTTCAATGTGGATTTAGATGATATTAACAAACATCCGGTTGCTGTTGGGGTTTTCCTTTTTTGTTACCAGGTATTCCTTGGTTTGATTATTTTAGCCAGCCTTAACATACCATTAGGATAAACCTGATAGCTATGACATTATTAAAAACTTCAACTGTCTTCTTCCTCATAATACTCATTTTTGTGCCTCAAGCAAAAGCGATTACCAGTGGTGGAGTGATCCCGCCAACATTCACACACAAATCGGGAAATTGGTTCGACAGTTTCGGCCTCACACGTGACAACGCTGATGGAAACGATGGCTATCTCCCCAAACTCGAGTCGGAAACCATCGGAGTCAATAAGGAATTAGCGTACAGCATCGGTGAGAAATTCAAAGACTCGTACACTGACCGAAACGCGATAGCTGAGGCGATTCTGAAATATGTCCAGACTTGGACTCAGTACGGATACGACTCCGATAACGTTGTCATGGGAGGTGAGGCTCAGGAAGAGTGGGCTTGGAACGCAGATGAGATGGCACATAACTTCAACGAGACCACGGGTACGGTGGCTATCGGGGACTGTGAGGACTTGGCGTTTCTCTGCGCGACTATATATGATGGAGCCGGGTTCGAGACGGCTATGATTAGTGCTCCCGGGCATTGCGCGCTCTTGATATGGTTACCCGATTATCAGAATGCGAACGTGTACTGGACCCTATCCGATGATAGTCGGGGTGCAGGCTGGATCTGGGTGGAGTCGACAGGCTCTCAGAATCCTCTAGGATGGACCCCTTCTGACTTCTTTGACGGAGATTGGACAGCCTACACATTATCAAACGGTGTCTATAATGCACAGACACCAGTCGTATCCGATACTTCGTCTACAGGGGGATCTGATAACTTGGATTTACTCATAGCTATTGGATTCTTCATACTTGTCATCCTGTCCAGGATGTTTCGAATTTAACCCTTGACCTTTGGTTTACTCGCGCAATTTGAATGAGCCAAGCGTGCATTAGGTAACAGGCGTAAAGGTATTATCTAAATCGCTCATTATTACTCTGTGACTATTATGGACACTATGGAAATGATTGGAATAGTACTCGTCGTAGTTTTAGTCATTTTAGTCTTATACGCATTCTATTACCTATCACGACGGAGTAAGAATAAACCAATAACAACAGCAACCCCCGAAATTAAACCTCAGAGCACGGTGAGTGAAGCCCCGAAGCCAGTGGTGCCAGTGAACCCAGCACCAGTGGTTGCACCTCAGAGCACGGTAAGTGAAGCTCCTAAGGTAACGGAACCAGCTGACCTAACCCCTATGGCTGTCGCTCAAACTACTAACCTTGAGACCTCCATGAAAGCTAAACCAAGTATAGAGGTCGAGACGAAGCAGGATGAAGTCCAAGGAGATAACAAAAAATCAGCCCCTATTAGAAGGAATCGTGCATCTAAGATCATCGACATTGAGGGAATAGGCCCAACATATGCGGAGAAGCTCAATTCAATTGGCATTCGTACTACCGCTGATCTTTTGGAATCTGGAGCAACACCGCTTGGGAGAAGAGAGTTGGCTGAGAAAACCAGTATTTCACCGAAGTTAATTCTTGAATGGGTGAATCTCTCCGATCTATTCCGGATCAAAGGGATTGGTGAGGAGTACTCTGATCTTCTCGAAGAGGCGGGTGTCGATACAGTCGTCGAGCTGTCGCATAGAAACGCTACTAATCTTCATGCCAAGATCTTGGAGGTGAATGAGGCTAAGAAACTGGTGAGGAGACCGCCAAGTCAGGCAGCGATTGAGAGTTGGATAAAGGAAGCGAAGGAATTACCGAGAAAGATTGAGTATTAATTTTTTAGTAAATTTCCCAAATTGGCAGAAACTTTAGGGTGAGAACGCGAAATTAAAGCTAAGTGACTTGATTCTTGGGTATGACTCCGATTAGCTTCTGAATTAGTCTCGTGCCCTTCTCTGTGATTTTCGTCTTTATGTATGCGTTATGGTGTGTGAACTTCCACTCGAGATCAATTAAACCACTCTTGGAAAGGTTCTCAAGGATCTTCTCGCGGGTGGCCATCTCTGACGATTCGACGCCTTGAAACCACAAAATGAATGTCTTAGTTCCCTTGCTCGCAATGTCGACCAGCAATTCCCTGATCTGTGAAAGTTCGACATCGAGAATCTTGTCGCTCAGAACGAACTCTCTATAGATCCTGTTAAGGTCCTCCAAAACAACTACCAGACTGATCTCAGCGGCATGTCGAATTAAACATTATCAAGTGATAATCTAAAGAAGAGGACTAAGAGAGGCTGAATTAGAGTTGCTTTAGAGTAATCATAAAGATCCTTTGGTTTTCCCCGACTTTTAATTGTATGAATATTTGAAGTTATAGTCTCTCATCACTTAATCTTTAACTATAACGAAATAATTGCGATCTAGAAATTTGTGTTCGAATTAGTACTAGGTTTCTCGTCAGTCTGTGTTGAAACTGGATCATTAGCTAAGTTGCTATGTAATATCGGTTTTAATTTATTTTAGCAAATTTTGATTTTTACTTGCAGAATCGCGTGTTTGGTTAATTATTTCTTTGTGATTTCGCCTTCATCAAGCCTAACGAACTGCCTAGCCATCACGTTCCTAATCATGTTGGCGACACGCGTTGGGTCTCTCACCTTTATCATCCTCTTTGTAAAATCCCTCTCACTCTGAATCTTAATCATGATGTCTCCGGTGCCATAAATTCTACTGGTTATCGATCTGATGAGTTCTAGATCCGAGAATCCTGTTGGAACTATCACCGATGTCTTCGTCGTCAATAAACCAGTCTTGATCTCTAGGCTATCCTCCCTCAGGACGTAGAGGTTTGTGGCTCTAAGGACCAGCAGGTTAAGCTCCCAAATGAACCAAATGATGAGAAATGCAATTATCGTCAAAAATAGAAGCTGTATGTCATAGCTAGATACATTTCGATAGATTATATTCATAGAACTTTCCAGGTATAACACACCTGAGGCGATTATGGTTAGAAAGATCGTCCGAACTACGACGTAGGGAGTTATCCAAGGTCTGCCTCTCCAAACCTCCCTATCAGAATCCTGAGTAGAGCTGGCCATATTCAATATCACATAAAACACACAGTGAATTATATTTAACCTGTCTATTCTAAACACGCTTGGGGGCCATGTGAGAGGACTTGAATCCTATTCTCGTGATCAGCGTTTGGTGCCCCATCTGCCCCAGCTTGTTATCTCTTCAGACTCTTTCTTTGTTTCGTGGTAGGCGACTCATCTGGGTTACCAAGAGGTGTTATTGCTACTACCCTCATGTGGTCAGGTACCCCAAGTAGGCCCTTAATCTCAAGGTCGCGCTGCATGGAACCCATCCAACATGTACCTAATCCCTCATTGGCTGCAGCCAGCATGACGTGTTCGAAGGCTATGCCTACGTCGT
>Ga0187878_1000477_pt1 | contig 45620 bp, 43 predicted proteins | sample June2016WEW_17_1_FD_132979 | JGI IMG/M metagenome (GOLD analysis project Ga0187878, IMG submission 132979) | Peatland microbial communities from SPRUCE experiment site at the Marcell Experimental Forest, Minnesota, USA - June2016WEW_17_150 | ecosystem: Environmental > Terrestrial > Soil >... | reverse complement strand
TGATATTGCGCTTTATCAGAGGGAGTGGCGGGAAGGTGTGGGAGTCGAACCCACCCGGGACGTTGATAGCCCCATACCGGATTTGAAGTCCGGAAGGCCCACCGGGACCTTGACCCTCCCGTTCATGGTTAATTCACTGATCCTGCTTGAGATACCTGCCTCTCCCCCGAAGTGGGGGAGAGGCCAGGTTGAGAATTGAGCAGAGATTGAGCAAACTTTTTGTCGAGTTGGGCCACCGCATCACGCATTTGGGCCTCAAACGAGTGCACGTACCGCATGGTCATCGTGATCGTGCTGTGGCCGAGAAGCTTCTGCACCGTGAAGACATCGACACCCGATTGGATGAGACGCGTAGCGAAGGTGTGGCGGAGGTCATGAAGCCGTAGCCCGCTGAGGCCTGCCTTCGTCCGGGCCGTCTCGAAGGCGCCTTGGACATGCTTTAACGGATAGACCCTCTCGGAACCATTGGCCTCAGACCTTAGCTCCTGAAGCGTTCTGTACAGGATGTTGTTCATCGGAATCAGTCGGTTCTTGTTCCGCTTGGTCTTGATAACATGCACCAGGCGGTTACGGAAGTCGATCTCCGACCACGCGAGCTTCAGAATCTCCCCTCGGCGCATGCCGCTGTTGAGCGCAATGACAAGGAACGGTCTTAAGTGGGGAACCGCTTCTGCCATGAGCCGCTCTTCCTCCTCTTGCGTGAGGATCCGTTCCCTTGCGCAGTCGCCTTCGGGGATCATCTTCACCTTCTTCACCGGGTTCGCCGTCACGTAGCCGTAGTCGATGGCCTTGGTGAACATGCCCTTGAGAAGAGCCAGCTCCCGGTTCGTGGTGATGGGCTTGACCTTCTTGAGCCTCTCGGCCCGGTACTCCTCGATGTGCCTGGGGGTAATCTCATCCAGGTAGAGCTTGCCGAAGAAGGGAAGCAGGCTGAGGTCCAGTCTGTACTTGTTGTTCCGCCAATCCTTGAGCTGTGTCGTGTTGGCCAGGTAGGTTTTGGCGAGCTCGCTGAATGTGATCCTGGCCTTGGGCTTTTTCATCCCGGTGGAATCCCGGAAGATTTCAGTGACCTTCTGCTGGAGAACCTTCAGCGCTTCGGCCCGGCTTGTGGCGCCTTTCACGGCCTCCCGCACGTACTGCCGGCTTTCGGCTCGGTAGTAGATGTACCAGCGTTCCTTACCCGATCTTGATGGTCTGACATAGACTGAGCCGAAGGGGTATGTCCATCTTCGTCCCTTCGACTTCATATTCTTACCTCCTTTCAGGTAAAGTTTATCATAATTGTCCAGGGATAGATCAACACCCAGTGACGGCATAACCAGAGGATCCAGAAAAGGACTAGCTTTCTTCCTCTCCAGCCAATGGTCTACGTCCGTCTGTTTGAACCTAATATCACGGCCCCTGAGCCTGATACTTGGGATCTCGTGCTTGGCCATCCGATACACCGTGCAAATGCTACACCCCAGCTGCTCACTGAGCTGTTTCACTGTCAGGAGGCACTGGCTACTCATGGCTGGCCTCCCTGTGCCGACATTGAGTCGTCCTGTGGGATCCCGACTCACGTACTCCAGGCATAAGGAGGGGGAGGGCCGTGAGGCCCGCCCGTACGTTTTTATTGACTGGTAAGTCACCTCCCTGGACGTAATGACCGGGTTGCCTGGAAAAGCAAATTGCCGACTGTGAAGGAGCAGGCTGTGGCGCGCCGGCTCCCCCTCGGGAGCCGGCGTCGTTGGAGCTTGGTGCTAGTGAGTAAGTAGTTTGGTGCGTCAATACAATGTGAATTGTGAGTACAGGACGAGGAATGGCTTGGAAAAAGAAAGGTGCCTCTGATACTTGTGAAGTAGGTGTAACAAATAGAGTAACTTCTTTATTTTCAAGGCGTTCATTTATTACACCCAGGGGTATCATAAATCTCATTTGTTCCACCCCCCGGTGTAACAAAACAACTTCAACAGAATCAGCAAGGTAGGTCATTTATGCTACCCCCTTGCACATAGCCCCCTGGGCCTCATAAATCTCAGGTAACATAAGCACGAGGGGGCTTCCTTTTCCGGGGAGCTGTTGGGCTATGACAAGGCCCAAGGCCTTGGCTTCCTTGATGGCGTTGAATGCAATCCGATGGCTGGCGATCTTTTCCAGGATCGTCTGCACCTCACCTTGAGGGAGAGAGCCACCATGCATTTTCACAACGTCGGCCACAATTGTCGGGGGGATCTTCTTGCCGAGGTATCCCGGTAGCTCGTACCGGCTGTACCAGAGAGTTTCGCTGTCCCTCTCAATGACAATGCTTTCTGGCTCCTCATCGCTCCTGAGGGTGAAGCTCAGCTGGGCGTAGTTCTCAAACGGCTGTGAAAACGGAGTCTGCCTGTACTTTTCGGGTAGCCGGGTCGAGATGATGATCGCATCGGGCCTGTCGCCCAGCACGCTGGCCCCCCGCATCTTGTAACTGCCTTGCCTTTCTACCTGGGAGGGTTTCCCGAAGTGGTGGATCACGAGAATTCCAACACCGTACTTCTTTATGAGGTCGGCGAAGTATCCGAGGATCCCGGACATAACAGCGTTGTCATTTTCTTGCTTGTCGTGGAAAGTCATGAGGGGATCAAAAATTATCAGGTCGATCTTGTGATCTCGCACAATCTCGCCCATGATTTCACGGTCATGTGGTCTGCTGAGTTTCCATGCCTGGTCTTGCCTTATCGGGATGACCAGGTTGGCCAGCAGATCTCGTGGGCAGGACTTGATCATCTTGTCGATCCTATCCTTCATAAGGGGGTCGGAGATCTCTTGTTGGACGAGCAGGACCTTCCTGGGAGTCCGAATCTCAAAGCCCAAGAATTCTCGTCCCAGCGCCAGGCTGATGGCTATGTTCATGGCCAGGATCGACTTGCCGGTCTTATGTTCGCCGGCGAGGAACGTCAGCCCCTCCTTCTCGAGCCAGTACTTCATGAAGATGTCGCGTGGCCTTATCGGCCGATCAAGAAAATCGAGGAGGGACTCGGATAGGGGGGCGGGGGAGAAGTCGGACGGCTTAGCTGTCTTTTGTTGGTCAGTCATCGTCGCCACCATTCTCGCTGCTGGTCGTCTGGACCTCGTGGGCCATCCGATTGCTCCTCCGGATTACCTGGGGCAGAGGCAGCCGTATAGCAGCATGAGGGCCTAAGTATGACTCCATGCTTTGCCTAGGATTCGTGGTAGTGATGAACTTACTCGGCATGAGTTTAATCTTCAGGTACTCAATCAGTCTGACGCGGTGGCCATCCTGAAAGGAATGCCGGGGGCGTTCAGGATTAATGAGAACCTGACCGGCCCACATCCAGACGGGCCACCTGTCAACGAAAGGCTCTGGAAGTAGCCCTTCTCCGAATCTGTCATAGGACTGTTGAACCCGCTCGGTAATGAGGCTGTCGATGACAGCCATGCAGGCGGGTTCGTCGAAAATTACAGTAGTAAACATAGTTAATATCCTTTCTTAAAGTCGTTTGCCAATCCGAGCCGGCCGAGAGGGTTTGCACATAATTCAGGCGCACGTGTACCCTCCTCGAGCCAACTAGCTGATGACAAGCTCCGTCCTTAGTTTTTATGGATCATGCATAGATCCTCCTCTCGGGCAGTGTTTGATCTGCCCAGAATAAATTGCCAGACTTATCCCCAGGCTCTTCCCAGATTGCGCACACTTAGAGTGTGCCTCGTACTGGTTGATCCCTAGGATTTTTAAATTTACTAGAGCATGTTAACCTCCTTTGGGACAGTGTTTGATATATGCCCAAGCGAACACCAAACCAGTCTTGATGAATCCTTGGGCTTTTGCCGTGTTTATATGGGGAAAACCAAAGTCTTCCTGGTTAGAAGTGCTTCGCGGCTTGTTTCGTAACATTTTATTAATCAACTAGATAGGATCTCCTTAAAGCGGCATGCATGCTTGCAGCGCGTTCCAATAACGGACCTTTATGGAACACTTTCTCCTCATAACTCATTGCTATACCTAGCCTTGAGACACCTGAGGTTGACGTTTACAAGCCTGTAGATTGTAGTTTTTGAGGCCCCAAGTGACCTGGAAATGTCTCCAAAGCTGGCGCCTTCCCTGCGCAACCTCTTGGCCCGGGCGATCATCTTCAATGCGTCGGCGTCTTCCTCGAGCCTGCCCCCTTCGTTGATCCTGAACCCCGTGGGCCTGCGGCCAATCCACTGGCCCCTGCGCTTCTTTTGGCCTAGGGCCTCTCGCGTGCGCTCAGAGACAAGATCTCTTTCCAGCTGGGCAAAGATGCCGATCACGCCCAGAAAGGCCTTCCCGGCGGCTGTGGTAGTGTCGAACGCCTCGGTGACGGACACAAAGCCGACCCCGTTTGCCTCGAAGACCTCCTCGAGGAGATACCACAAATCCTTCTGTTTCCTGGTGATCCGGTCGACCTTGTAGACGATCACGACGTCTGTACCGGCCCTTAGACAGATGTCCAGGAGGGCCTTAGCGCCGGGCCGATTGAGGTTCTTTCCTGAATAGCCGGCGTCTCTGATGATGTTGCCCAGGCTCCAGCCCTTGGCCGTCGCCAGTGCCCTGATCCTCTCTTCCTGGGCCTCGATGGATACCCCTTCCCGGGCTTGTTCTTCTGTAGAGACCCTGACATAGCCCATAGCTCTTGTGATATGAGCTTTCATTCGTGCCTCCTGTGTCGACGTTGACTCTCGACTTCCCCCGTTTGGATAGGGGGGGGCGTAGGATCCCGGGACTCCCGGGCGATGCGTTGGGATGATATGCTTCTTGCGCGAACACTCAATTCCCAGGTCCCAGGAAAAGAGCCTATCGGCCCTGAAGTGGATTTCTCCCATTGGCGTTCTCCTCTCAGCTCCCCCGTGTCCCAATATTCAGCTTCTGAATGTCCGCGCAGCGATGCTGGAGGCCGCAGAAGCCCGGGACGTGCCAGATATGGCCGTCCTCCCCGTAAAAATTGGCGTTGAGCTTGTACTCATAGAGCGGCCGGCCGCAGCGGGCGCACAGGTTGTCGTTCTGGCAGCGGCAGTAGACCTTCATCACCTTGTCCTTGAAAACGTCGGTCTTGGGGTCGAGACACTCGCCCCTCCACCCGCCGCACACCCCGCAATGGGTTAGGCCCTTCGGGATCGCGCGGGCCGAGAAGCCGGCGAGCCTCACCTTCTCTTCCTCCGTCGCCGGCCTTCCGCCTTTCGTCAAATCGCCAAAGAGATAGCCGGTGCGCGTCGCGGCCTTGATGAAAGCGCGGAGCCGTTCCTTTCTCCCCTTCAATTCCTCGTCTTCGACGAGGATCGGCCCGGGGAGCAGCCTGTCCGTGACCCAGTTCGAGCACCCGGGCACGCAATCGGATGAAGCCTGGGAGCCGTTCTTCCCGAAATAGACGCAAGACTCTTCGCCGAGGACAAGGCACGTTTGCAGGCGGTTGAACGTCGCCTGATGCACGGCGATCCTCGTCATCTCCTCCGGATCGAGGCCCGACGGCAGGAGAATGACGTGATAGAAGGTCGGGACGACATAGGTGGCGAGATACGGGAAGCCGTCGAAGTGCGGCAGGCGAAGGGCCCTGCAGGTTTCCGTGTCGGGGATGGGGATCCTGGTCTGGCAGGCGTCCTTCTGGGGCTCTTCGCTTTCCGTCGAAATTTTTCCCTCCCCGACGAGCTTCAGGAGAAAGGGCCGGCCCGGCCGCCGGTAATGGGCGCGGCAGACCCATTCCCATCCGCCGCCGGGGAGCGGGGTGCCGCACGTCGCCACGTTCATGCAGCCTTCTACCTGGCACTTCTCGTCCGCGGGATAACCGCCCTGGGTTGTCATTGTCCGCCCTCCCTCAACGAATGGAACCAATCGCCATGACAGACCTCCTGCGGCACCGGAGACAGCGGCGGGAGCGTGGGATTCGGATGCGGGACGAATATAGGCGGGCAACAAAAAACCCGCTTCTCCTACATCAGGAGAGCGGGTCAACGCGCTCGAACACTTCGTTGTCGCCCTTTTCAGCGACCGCATCCTCGCCGTCAGCGAGTTGGCACCTTGGGTGTTCGTCCCAGGTTGCCGGGCCCTACATTAGAGGACCTCTCCTAATGCACTTAAATAATACGTCGAAGAGTCGAAGAAGTCAAGTGATATTTTAGATATCAGTTACCTGAAGTCATCCACACAGAAGTTATCAATTTGACCCCAGACTCGCGCGTCCAGCTTGTACTCCGGGGATTAAGCTCGGAGCAAACGCAGGCGTTTTCAACCGAAGAACTTTAGAAAGATAGATTACGAGGGGGGGGTAGAATCCCGGGACTCCCCGGAAGTGATATAGGATGATATGCTTATCACGCGCACACTCTATCCTCAGCGGCGGTTGACCTTAACTAGGCCTGGAGCCGGGGGTCTCGAACGCCACCTCGCATCGGAGGATCTCGATGAGCATCCAAGCCGCCCGTTCGCGGCTGAGGTTGAAGTATCTATGTGCATACTCGAGGAGGCTCAGGCACATCGACGGGAAGTCCGGCTCGGGGCTTGGATCCCTGCGCGCGCAAGGCGCTTTAACCATGCGCCGATAAGTGGCCGCTATCTCTTCAGCCGGCCAATCGCGCGCAACGTGTTTTTCCCCCTGGTTGATAGGAAGGAGCGCGAGATTCATAATGAAGGTGCTCCCCGGCTTCCCGATGGTCGTCCCGACGTTTTCACCTTGAAAGAACTTATCGGCCCGCCAGCTGGAGCGATCCATGGCCGCCTTGAAGGAAATCCAGCACCTGGGGTCGTGAATGGACTGGTAATCCATCTCGAGCGTGGCGCCGTCCGGCCGCCGGCGCAGGCTGAGGGGCCAGGGAAAGTAGCTGACGCTCCGGACGATCGGCTTTTCCACCGAATGGTCGCCGACGTACCAAGTCAACATGTCAGGGAAGAGCGAGAGTTCGGGCCGGCCCGGGATGCGGATGAGATAGGGGACGTCGGACCATCGCGCCTCCTTCTCCTTTCCCGGAACCTTCTCGAGATACACCTGGCCTCTTGTGTCACACATGAACGTCCTCCGTTGATCGAGATTCTGGGGACGGACAAATGGGGCCTGGCCCGGACCGTCGGTCGCGGCCTGCGCAAGACAGCGCCTGCGCGACCTGGCTTCGGGAGGATGAAGGACGGAAATAAAAAATGGACATTTTGTTGCCCTCCGGCCGCATCCTCGCTCGACGCGAGTGGCACCTTGGGTGTCCGTCCCAGGTTGCCGGGCCACTCATCCGGTGGCCGCTCTTGATGCCTTATATAAGATAAATGGGACCGGAGTAATTGTCAATACCCTGTTAGGGATGAGGTCCTGTCAAAGGCGCGAAAACAGAGATCCTGGCGTTCTCGGCTAGATTATCGAGGGTTCGGCCCTTGGAATCTCCTCAATAAGAACCGCCGGTGAAAACATTTCCAGAAAGCGTGAGGGCGTTGTCTCCGAGACTGACCAGGCTCGAGATGTTTACCCCGACGGCATCCAGTCCCTCTTCGCCGAAGAAGCGCTTAAATATCAAAGGCCTTTCGACCCAAGGCCATTGATGTGTATGTTGAGTATTGAGCTCCCCGAAATCCACCCGGTATTGGCCGGCCTTGATCAGCAGATTCAAAGGGAATCCGCGGAGAAGTGCGGCATAGGCCTCTTCAATGTCGATCCCGCTTTGAGTAATCCCCAAGGTCACATCCGCGCGAACGTAGGGGTTCAGATGACTTCCGGCGGTGATCTCCAGCTCGTGAAAATCAAAAAGCATCTTATTCTCGCCCACAGCGGGAGGGGCATAATGAAGTCCGGTGAGCCTCATATCGCCGATAAAGCTGATGTCGGGGTTGACGATCGTTTGAGCGAGTCCCTGCCGCAAGGGGATAAGGACTGATAGTACGGACCAAAGAACAAGTAAGATCTTTTTCAATCTCATTTTCATCTCCATGCCCCTGTTATCATCGCCCGACAAAATATAGCCTTAAGGTTCTTGCCTCAGAGATCAGATAAGGTTTAAATCCAGTTCGCCCTTGGCTCGCCAGCTCCGAACGCCTGAAGAGACTGCCCGGTTCCTGAAGCGGTGGCCAAAGCAACGCATGCCGCTTCCTTCTGCTGGGGGAGAACCCTTGCCTATTCATTGGCAGAAAACTCGGGACAGCCACATAACTGAAGACCTGATCTAAAGCCTTTTCAAAAAATACGCCGGGCGGGCTAGTAGAGCTCTTTTTCCCCACGTCGCTTATCCTTGAGAATGAATTTTTCGGGATTCTTCTTCAGTTCAACTCTCAGCCATTTTTCGGGATAGCCGACCTCCCGGGGATCCCCTTTCTCATCTTGAACATAGCCGTCATTATACTTGGTTATAAGAAACTCGGCCAGCTTCCACCATCGATCCAGGTTCATCTGGGCGTTGGATACGCAGTACTGCGTTAGGAAAGCCGGAATCATCTGCGGATGGGTGCTCAGCAGGTTCAACGCATTTTGTTCGAGGATCGGTTGAAGGCTGAATTCCAAATCCTCGATTTCCTTCTGGACTTTCTGAATATCAAGAATCATGTCGTTGTATCGCAAGTTAGCGTAATTTGCGACAAAATTGAACGTCCACCAGGCGGAATCCCGGCTGAAGGATTGGATGGAACCCTTGGTGTAGGCCTCGGGTAATTCCGTAATGGTGGTGTAGAGAGGAACAAAGAAATTGGTGAAGGGGTTATCCATTCCATACCAGAAGACCCCGCCCACGGAGTCCGGAACGGCGGACCTTGCTTGAGAGGCGAAAATGAACGCAACCTGCTGGGTCGAAATCGGCCGCTCCCACGAATACCCATTTCCGTCTACATCCCAGGTGATGGGTCGCCAGCGGTCCGGCGCTCCGAAAGGTCCGGCGGTGAGATCCTTGGTCATGTCAAAGACGGTTCCCTCATAATGATCCCGATGCAGGGCCATGACATCCCGAACAGAAAGCTTGCTGTCCGGCTTGATCCAGAGCGGATAGGGCTTAGCGTTTTTGAACGAGGAGCTGAAGTCGGGGGAAAGATTCGACGACGGCGCAGCTCGACGGAAAATACTCCAGACCCGCCGGCAGGAGTATTTGACCTGCTCCTCGCTTGGGGGATTGTAGGCCAGTGAAAAATTAAAAGGTCCATTCTTTGGGTTGTAAAAGCCTTTGTCCACGGCAAAGGAGATGACATTTTTCGAATAAAGGCAATTTTCATGGTCGTTCAGCGGAAATTCCCCGATACGTGACATGTTGGCATGAGCACAGATCATGCCGTCCGGGACTCTCTGCGCCACCCAAACGACGCCCTGTCCTCCGTTCCCTGTTCCGATCATTTCCAGAATCCAGGCTTCTTTCTTGTCGCCGATGGAAAAGGATTCCCCCGTGCTGGCGTAGCCGTATTCGTCAGCCAACTCCGTCATGACTTTGATGGCCTCTCGGGCTGTCTTGGCCCGCTGCAGCGAAATGACCATCAAATCATCATAAGAAAGCAGGCCGTCCGGGTTCACCAGGTCCAGGCGGCCGTCAAAGGTCGTTTCCCCGATGGCCACTTGGAATTCATTCATGAGGCCGATGACTCTGTAGGTATGGGCAACCTGAGGAATCTCGCCGCGCTTGCCCCCGAATCCCATGATTTCAATTTTTTTGCCCGGTCCGAAGTCTGCGGCCGGATAGAGTTGCAGCCGAGCAAGAAATTCTCCGTCGCAGGAATAGGTAATGATGACTGATCCATCTGCGGACGCGCCCTTGGTCACCAATATGGAAGTGCACGGGAAGCACTGCCGGAATACAGAAAACGGCAAGAGTACCATCATCAAAATCCGACTTGTATTTTTTATAATTTTCATTTTTCGTGCTCCTTTTTAATTAATCGGGGAAAGCATTGTTACAAGGCGGAAGCACCCAGGAATATTCGCTTGAATAACCTAACATCGTGAGGGATGGTAAATCAAGGGCACAAAAGATGTCAGGCTCAGCATCAGATTGACGGCGGAATTGAGGCCGGCGGCATCGACGATAACGTTCAGCCCCCTTGGGAGGCTGTCACGAATGGCCGCGTGAACGTCGCCTTGCGACGAATTGATCGTGTGCGCAGCGTTCATCTGTTTGGCCAAGGAGAGCGCGCGATCGCTAACGTCGACGGCGATCAAGCGGTCAGCGTCGGCCGCCTTGGCCACCGTCAGGCAGTATATCCCGATTCCGCCGACATCGTCTCCAACTTCGGTTTCAGAAGAGTGAATCATCCCTTTCCTAGCACTACCGATGGGTTCGGTCTGGCAGGCCGCGTCAAAGCCGATGTTCTTCGGCGTCTCCCTCTGTCTCACTTAATCGGAAAATCAAGGATGAATTCATGAGCGACTGCGTAGTCGTAGCCAGTAGGCTCCTGGGGCTTTTTCCAGCCTTTGGGCCAGAGAAAATACCACGTCCCCTCGCCCATGAGGCCCTCGAATTTCCCCGTTGCAACTTTGAGCGTATACACCGGCTTTTGAGGGGGGATGAACTGGCCCCAGAGCCAGATTTGGTCACCTTCCTTCTCTCCCGTCTGGACACTCACATATTGACAAACGATGTTGGATGGGTCCTTTTTGTCAAGCGGTCTGTTCGGTTTGAAGAGGGTCAAGATCATACCCGAGAGCGGTCTGTCCTGCAACGGGCTGTCCGGGTTCATGGATTTGTAAACGCCGGTGAAAGTGACCTGCTCGAACCCGGCCGCACCTGGGAAGGCTTGCCGCTGGTTCAGATCGGGGAGTTCTTTCACCAGAACATATCCCTTTTCATCTATCCTCTTGCTGTGGGCGGGCGCGACCGTGGCGGGCTTGGGTATTTTGCCGGCGCGTTCGGCGGGCGTTCCGAGCCCGAAGGGCGGAGCTTCGATCCAATAAACGGGAGACATGCTATCTTCGGGTACAGGCCCAGCCTTAGGGTCCGGGAGTTCATAGTAAAACTCCTCCGCGTTCGGGTAATCGAAGCCCTTCGGCGTCGGGGGCGGAACCCAATTGCGGTTTTGGGGCCAGTCCCAATGCCATATCCCCTCAGCCTTGACACCGGCATTCTTTCCCGTCGCCGCTATGATCCACTGCATCGTCTTGCCCGGAGGGACGAATTCGCCATGGACCCAGTTTTGGCCGAAATCGCAGTTGTTTCCTTGGGAAATGGAATATTGATAAATGATATTGCCACGATTCATATTCTCTCCGGGGTACGCCGGCTTGAACAGGACCACCGTCATGCCAACATAATGCCTGTCATAAAATGGGCTGTCCGGGTTTTCCCACACGTAATGTCCAAAGTAGGAATGCCGGTCCCAAGCTAGCCCGCCCGGAATTGCATGCCGTTCACGGAAGAAAATGGGATATTCCTTAAGCCATACAAAACCTTTGTCTGTATAGCTTCTTCCCTGAGCTTCTTGAGCATCGCCTTCTGTCTTCCAAGCGACGCCGTAACAACATGCGATCAGGGTCAGGATCAGAATCGTGCGTTTCTTTGGCATGGGTTTTTCTCCATGGAATAATTGGAATAAGGGTTTTCCAATCCGCGCTGAAACGGGGAAGAGAAACCGCGAAATATCTTGTCCGCTGATTTTGATTCGGATATAAATCCGCTGAAAGGCCCCTCGCAGGACACTATGAATGAATTCTTGATACCTAACACGCATTCAAAATATTGCATTATGAACCCGATTGTCAACATCTTTCTTTAGATAGCTCGGACGCCCCCTAAGCTGACCGGCTAATGGGCGAACCGAGTCTTATTGAGCGAAGGACAGCCTGTCCGCTATTTCCGGAATTGTGGGTCCGTGTCAAATCATTTGACGAGTTGACCGAATATCTGATTTTTGTGTCATTATATAAACCGTCATTAATAATTGCGCATAAGGATTTATTCTGGCATCTGGCATGATGGACTTTATAAAGAGGCCGTCATGCGTCGTTTGGAAATCACGGATGCGGATCTCGTTGGAGGAAACCGTGGTCCTTAATCGCCATGGCCGATCCCGAGGCGAAGGCGACCTATAAAAAACTCTGAAAACTTGCCTGAAGAGAGGACGTTAACTTGTGGTTCGAGGATGAATGCCATTTTCAGCAGCACGGCTCTCGGTGCGCCACGTGGATTCCCCCGGAAAATGCTGATCCCGTGCTTTATCACGCTCCAGCTCGGAAGTCGGTGGGATTTTCGGCGTTGTCTGTCCAGCCGACGGACACTTGGCCACCCGAAGGCTGAACGCTTTAGCACCATAACCTTTCAGGAGATCCGCAGACAGGCGGCTTGCAGGGGAAATCATGTTTTGGATGCCGATATACAGCACATAAACCCGGTTTTGCCCGGATGGGGCAACCACTTCCGTACGGGAAACGCGGCGAAGAAGTTTTTCCACATGGACGGTGGCGGCTAAAGCGGTTCCAGATCCGGCGGAAAGGCCGCTTTATGCAGGCTCTAGAGGCGGTAGCCTGGACTTACGACTTTTTCGATGCGCTCGGGCTTTATCGACTGCCCGGGACCGTCGAGTATCCTGAGGCGGCGTAAAGTAGCGACATAAAAGGCCATCGGAAAGCTGTGTGCGCGAAAATCGCACGCACGGTTTGAACGGGGGCGCCACTTCTGTCATCAAGGGATATCTGATAAGATAGAAAATAGAGTCTGCTAATGGAGCATAGCCTCGAGCTTATCTTTACAAAAGAAGTCCAGACGATCTTTGATTATTTCAGCTCCATCTTCAATACGAGGATTCTGTTCTATTCACTGGAAGGGAAGGTCATCAAGGTCGGTCTTGATCGGCAAAATTCCCGTTATTGCCATCTCATCCAAACTAGGTTGGGCAGGAGGGAGGCCTGCGTGGAGATTGATCGAAAAGGTCGGGATATGGCAAAAACGCAAAGCGGGACCGTTCACTATTTATGTCATGCAGGTCTCAAAGACGTCGTGACGCCCATCACCAATGGCGGGCACTTAATAGGCTATGTCGGATTCGGACAATACCGGCAAAACGCCAACATCCCCAAGGACGTGATGAAAGAATGGGTTCGGAGATATCCGAATTCCTCCGAGCTCATGGCTGCCTATATGCGGCTCCCTTATTATTCCAAAGACAAGGAAACGCACATCATAGGATTGTTCTCCTTTCTAGTCCATTATATTGTCTCCCAACAAATGATCAGTGCCAAGGGAGACTTTGTCTTGAATAAGATCCTATCGTATATCGACGCCCACATCGATCAGGCTATTCAACTCGATGATGTGGCTTTGTTTGTCAGCCGCAGCCATTCGGCTGTCTCCCATTTATTCCGCACGAAACTGAATATGAGTTTCAAGGAAGCACTTCTGAACAGGCGGTTCGATAAGGCTGAGGAATATTTCCGGACGTCACCGCATCTTTTAATAGCAGAGGTGGCGGAGAAGATTGGATATGTCGATCCTTTCTATTTTTCGAGGATCTATAAAAAATATAGAAACGTCCCCCCAAGTAAATTTCGTTCGGGTTCGACAGTCATAGGTAAGCGATAGTTTTCTTCTCCAATAATATCAAGAGTTTATAGCAAATTTGAAAATTTGGTGTGCGCCTTTGGTTTTATGTACTTATCCGGACGCTATCGACGGATGGCAAATGGCTTATTTTCAGCCGATTCAAGGTGTTAACCTGCTCTGAGGTCAGTTCCGTCCTCTGAAAAAAAAGCCCATCTTATGAGGAAAATTCCCCGAGATGATAGCGATCCATAATCGAGCGGATTTGGTCTGCCCCGGATCAATGCCCTACCTCTGATGTGAGGTTTTCAGCGGCCGGCGTATTGTTCCAGCTTTTGGAGCTCGGCCCTGGCCTGGGCGACGGTCTGCTCGCTCTCGCCCTCTGGGTTTTCGAGGTAGAGCTTGAGATAGCGCACGGCGTCCCCGATCTTCCCTTGTTTGACCATGGCCCTGGCCAGGTTGAAGTAGGCCACGGGCGTGGGCCGGAGGCTGATCGCTTTCTCGAGGCATTCGATGGACCGGGACAGGTTCCCCGCATAAGAATAGGTGATCCCGAGGTCCTGAAGGACCGCAGGGTCGTCCGGATGGTCACGGATGAGATCTTCGTAGATCTGGATCGCGTCCCCGAGCCGTCCCGTTGCCGAGAGGCTTTGGGCGTAACCCGTCCGCCCATAGCGGTTCTCCGGTTCGATTTGGAGAGCGTTCCGATAATAGGCCAGAGCATCCGTCTTCTGGCCGATGGCGTCCAGCATCAACGCCGAGGCCAGGAGGGCATCAAAACTTCGGGGATTGGTCTTCAATACCCGGGCGAAAGCTTCCAGAGCCTTTCTTACCCGGCCTGTGACCATGAAAGTGTTGCCCAGGCGCAGGAGAAGGACTTCGGAATCCGGGACCCGGGCAAGTCCCTGTTCGAGGGTCTGAACGACATCATCGAATTTCATCATCCGCGCCTGGACGTACGCCAGGTTGACGTAGCTTGAAGCTACCTCAGGCCGCATGGCGAGGATCCGTTGGCGGGCGGCGGCGGCTTCGAGAAGGTCCCCGGCGGCCTCGGTTTCCTCAGCCTGCCTAATGAGCCGGAGTTCATCCGTCTGGTCCTTGGGGTCGGGGAGGGTCTTGCCGGACAGACCGTCAGCCGTGGCCACATAACCCAGGGAGCGGAGACGCTCGGACTCTTCGCCGGTCAAGGTCTTTTTTTCGGCCCTTGAAGGTGACGGGTATTCTCGGACGAGCTTGTCCAGGCCGGCGCCCATGTCGCGGACGATGTCAGGTCTGGCCCCGGCCAGGTTCTTTTCTTCCTTCGGGTCCTGCTTGAGGTCGTAGAGTTCCTCGCGGGGTGCCCGGATGTATTTCCATTCCCCCCGCAGGAGGCCCACGAGCTCCGACCAGCCGTAATTCTCCCGGGGATAATACGTTTCGATGTAGGAGCTTTGGTCGTCCTTCCTCTTTCCCTGGATGTAGGGGAGCAGGCTCGTTCCCTGGGAGTCCTTAAGGCCCGGCAGGCCGAGCATGTCCAGCACGGAAGCCGGGATGTCGATGAGCCTTACCCGGCTTCCGACGACCCGGCCGCGGGGGAGGCGGTTTTCGGCATAGAAGATGAGGGGGACTCTCATCGTCTGTTCATAGAGGAAGACGCCGTGTCCTTTTTCTTCTTTTTCGCCGAACGCTTCTCCGTGGTCCCCGGCGATGATGATCAATGTCCGCTGGAGAATACCGTTATCCCTGAGCTTGCCGACGATCTTCCCCACGTGTTCATCCATGAAGGCGATCTCGCCGTCGTAGGGATCGGAGGCGAACCTCTCCTTGTAGGGTGAAGGCGGATCGTAGGGGAAATGCGGATCGAAAAAATGGACCCAGGCGAAGAACCGGTCCGCCTTGTGTTCATTCAGCCATCGGGCAAAGGGGGCGTAGACCTCGTCGGCCCGGCGTTGCGCGTTCAGAGACTTGAAAGGCTGTCCGGCGGCGAAATCGTCGTCGTAGATGTCGAACCCTCGGCCCAGGCCGAAGCGTGAATCGACGCTGAAGGAGCTCACGAACGCGGCCGTGGCCCTTCCCGAGGCCTTCAGCGTGTCGGCGAGGGTCTGGATCTCAGGCGGGAGGATGTAGCTTCCATTGTTATGGACCTGATGGACAAAAGGATAGGCCCCGGTGAACAGGGAGCAGTGGGAGGGCCCGGTCAACGGGACCTGACAGGTCGCGTTCTCGAAGCGGACGCCGCCGGCGGCCAGGGCGTCCAGGCTGGGCGTGCTGGCTTTAGGATAACCATAGCATCCAAGGCGGTCGGCTCTGGTGGTGTCCAGCGTGATGATCAGGACGTTGAGGCCGGGGTCCTTTTTCACGGCGGCCGGGTGTCGGATGGAACGAAAAACGACGATGAACCCTGCGATCACAACGAATAAAGCGGCGAAAACAAGAAGCCTAAAATGGTTTCGCGGCTTCGGGACGGGGTCGGCACCCATTTTAGGGGCGGATGCGGCTTGAGAAAAGAGTTCCGGGTTCTTTGATTTCCTCTTCCTGCGCTTTTTCCGGCTCGCCATGCGAGGACAATATACCTAATTTAGGGGAGAACAGTCAAGCGGACGGGAGGCAGAAAAAAACCCGCCTCCCCGTTTGGGGAGGCGGGTTTGAGCGTTGATCTTGTGAGCTCGAACTAGAAGATGAACTTGACTCCGAACCGGGCGGAAATCGGTGCGTAGAAACCGTACTGCTTCAGCCACTGGGCGTTGTTGACAGCGCCGGCTCCTTCGGGTGTCCAGCTCTTGGCAAGCGCCTGGGTTTCCGTGACGTCCAGGCCATAGAGATAGCGCGAAGAATAGATCCTGGTAGCCGTCTTGATGTTGAACATGTTGTCGACGTTGACATTGAATTGTAGCGTGTTCCTGCCCATTTTCAGGTCGTACGCGGCATAGAGGTTGCCGAAAAAGAGGAAGGGGGTCCGTTTCTTCACGAGGTTCCCGCTGTCGTCCTTGATGTAGCCTCTGTTGTAGGGATAACAATCCGCGCCGAGATAGTTCCAGACCTCGGAGACGGGGATGCCGCTGTAAGCGTTGAAGACCGCGCCCACGGTCAGATGGAACGGGAATATGTAAGCGCCGTAGAGCTTGAAGAAGTGGGTTCGGTCGGTGGGCAGGGTTCCCTTAAGCTCATTGAGGTTGTAGTCGCGGGAAATGTTCCAGAGGTCGAAGTTCCTTTCGACGTAGGGCGCGAGACGACCTTCTTCGTCGGAACTGGCCAAGCCGGAGTAGTTGCCCACCAGGCGGCTCCAGGTGTAGGAGAAGCTGGCCAGCCAATTCTTGGAGAGTCTCTTGTCCAGGGTGAAGTTAATGGCGTAGTAATCGCGCTTGGCTTTGGGCGTTTCCGGATACGTCGGATCGAATTTTCCGCCGTTAGTAGTCAGCCTGGAAAACCCGTAGCCAGGATTCGTGGTGTAGTAAATTTCGCCAAGGCCGGGAACGATGACGCCGACGTCCTCGATCGCGTAGCGCAGGTGCTTGTAGACGCCGCGGATCGAGGCGGAGACATTCTCCATGATCATCTTATCGGCGCCCAGGGTGAATTCCTCCTGGCTCATCGGCTTGAGGCTCGGGTCTGTGCTATCGAACTCATTCCATTGGAGGGAACCGATGACGGCCAGGAGGGTGCCGGGATAGTTATTGTTGATGCCGATTTGATCCCATTCGTAACTATCCAGCGTATAATAGGCGGCTTTATTCTTGAAGCCGCCGTACGCGTCGGCGGCCATGTAGAGCTTGAAGGTGTCCATGTACAGGCCGTAATTTCCGAAAACCTTCAGGCTGGCGTCGCCCTTCACGTCCCAAATGAAGCCGGCCCTGGGGGCGATCTTGTCCTTGAAATCGAACGTGATCGGCCGGATGTTCTTCACGGAGGGATCAGCGGAGTACGAAGGGATGTATTCATATTCCGACCGGACGCCGAGGTTCAGGGTGAACCTTTTGGCGATCGTCCAACTATCCTGCAGGTAGATCGAATAGCTGTTCATGGAGACGTTGTAAAAGCTGCCGAAGGGCCCGGTCGCGTCGTTCCCGTGGACCACATAATAGCCGTATTCTCCCTCGCCATAGTTGGTCCCCAACTGGATGCAGGGACGGTTCCAGTTCAAAGTAACTTCCGGGAAATTGACGCTGCTGTCGACGTTTTCCTGCTTGCGTTCCCACCTCACGCCGGCTTTCCAGGCGTGCTCACCGCCCAGGTTGAGAAAATAAGTGAAGTCGCTTGCGAGGTAGGACCTGGAGCGCTGCTGGACCTTCGTCAGGTAGACCCGGCCCCTGTTTTCATAGCCAATAGGCCTCTGATACTGCGCGGGGATCTCGGGGTAAAATGCCGTGCCGTCTCCACCTATCATCCAGCGGGGCGAGTCCGGCGCCTGCAGCGGGTTGGTTGTATTGATGGAAAACGCGCCGCCTCTGACGTTGACCATGAAATTGCCGCCGAAGGTCATATCCATGGTCCCGGTGGCCGTCCAGTTGGGATAGCTCCAGCCGAAGTTCGCCCATGGGTTATCCGGGCTTCCCGTCCCGTCGCGGGGCGGCAAGTCGCCCTTGTACTTGGAGAAGTTGTTGACGTAGGACACGCCCACGCGCATGAAACTGAAGGGCTGGGCCGTGAGTTTGGCCTGGAAGTTCCAAGCCTCGTTCGTTTGCTTGTAATCGCCCGTGACGACGGGTGTCGTCAGGTATTCCACGTGTCTTTTGATGGGCGAGAACACGGGCAGGAAAGAGCCGAAGAACCACAACCTATCCTTGAGGATGTAGCCGCCGAGGCTGAACCCGGTCTCGATCTGGTTCGTCTTGTCCTTCCCATAAAGGTCCTGATAATTGACGTATTCGGCTATGGTGTCGTTAAAGGGGTTCAGTCGCAGGGTGTCCCGCTCCTTGCCGTTCAGGCTGGAACCGCTGTAATAGCCGAGGACCTCGCCGTGGTACTCGTTCCCGCCCTGGCGGGTGATGACGTTAACGACGCCGCCCAAGGCGCCGCCGAATTCGGCTTCGTAACCACTGGCCTTGATTTGGATCTCATCGACGAACTCGAAGGCCGCGCTCTGGCTGCGTGTCCCGTACCTCATGCTGGTGACGTCCATGCCGTCGATGTAGAACATGTTCTCCGCGCCGGACGCGCCGTCGACGGAAATCCCGCTGAGCAGCGATTCGTTATTGACGCCGGCAACCACGGTGACCAGAGTGTCGAAGTTCCGGCCCTTCGGCAGGATCTGGAAGGTTTCCTTGGTCATGGTCATTCCCTTGACCGTGCTTTTGACATCGATCAGGGGCGCATGGCCGACAACCGTGATTTGCTCGTTGAGGGTGCCGATCTCCATTTTAATGTCGAGCTTAAGGGTTTCCTCGATATGTAGCACGATGTCCTTGCGGGAGACAGACTTGAAGCCCTGGAGCGTGAAGTTGACCTTGTAGACGCCGGGGATCAAAGACAAAAGACGATACGCGCCGTTCGCGTCCGTCACCGCGGTGGCCTTGCTGATGAGCTTCGGGCTGGTGCCCTCGACCGAAACGCCGGGAAGGGCATTGCCGTCTCCATCGGTCACGGTGCCCTGGAGCTTACTCGTCGGGGCTTGGGCGCCCAGAGAAGCCGTTAGGAAGACGATGCCCAATACTGATAAGAAGAGAGCTTTAATAAACTTATTCATACATTCTCCTCCCTTAGGAATTCGTTTGTTCCCTCCGGCAGCTCGGCGGAGGGCCTCCTCCATTGGGTCCTCAGCTATGAATAGCTGGCTTGACCCGGCTGTTGGCTGATTTTTTTGCATTTTCTTCGATCCCACCTCCTCTGGATAGATAAAATGATGTTGAGATAGCCTTCGCTTCAAACCTTCCTCCAAGACGCACCGTCTTTCGAGATTATTGCCTCTCCTCTCTTCTTCCCCGGATGAGCAACGACAGGTCCTCAAGCGCCTTGCGTTCGTCTCCTGTTGACAAGGAGGTTCGAGACCATTCATCGATTTGCTGCTCTGAGAACGCCAATATGTTTTGGGTTGCCCAGGGAGCAAAATCTAAGATGCGCTTCCGGGCAGCGTCTGCCCCACTGAGGTCCTTCATATTCTTGCAACATAAAAGCAGGAGGGCATCCTGCACACGGTAATCGGGATTGTAGGGCATTCCCGTTCCCAGCCGTTCCGGGTAAGTTTTCGATTCCTCCAGAGGTTTAATGGCCTGAGGGTAGCGGCCTTGCTTCATGCTCTGGAGCGCCTGACAAACTAATCCCCTTATGAAGAGAGTATGGACGTCGCTTTGACCTTCAAAAGGAAGGATCGTCGCTTTCTGGAGGACATCGGAGCTGTCCTTATAAAGCCCTTCGTTCATGAATGTTCTGGCCAGGTCGACGATGACGACAGATTCCTTCGGGAAAAGGACGGCGGCTTTTTTAGCTAGAGGAAGCGCCTTCTCGAACAGGCCGCGTTCATTAAAGGCCGTAATGGCATGGTGCCAGTTCCTCCAATCCTTGGCGTTTTTAGCCAGGGCTTTCTCGAAATCCAGAATAGATTTCTTATCATCAATGCCTTTCTGAAGATAGCCGCGGGCCCCAAAGAAGGGAGCAAAGTCGGGTTTGTCGCCGCAGACGTCGAACTCTGCGCGGGCCTCGTCATTCCGCGATTTTCCCCAGTAAATCAATCCCAAGTAATATGGAGCCTTCCAGTCGTCGGGGAGGACGCCCTTGACCCATTTGAACATAGGGATGTCCTCTTCTCGGAACGGAAATACGAGATAGGGGGATAAACCGGAGGCTTTCGTCAACCATTCGCGACTCTTCTGAGGGTCCTTTTCTCTCAAAAGATAAGCGTGCCAATAGGCAAGAGTCGGGTATTCGGGAGCAACGTCCAGGAGCTTAAGCGCGTCGTCCTCACGCTGCAAATTTACATAAGAGATCGCTAGCTCCTGAAAGGTTTCATAAGGCATCTCGTTCCTGATCAACACTTTGAAATTCGCTAAGTTATCCGGATTCGGTTCAAGAAGATATAGTTCAAAACGGGCCAGATGATTCAACGGATCAAGGTCGAGCAGCATGTTCAACGTTTTTCGGGCTTGATCGGCTTGCCCCAAAGCCCGGAAAATAGTGGCCTGGATCTGATAGGTTTTTACGTTGTTGACGTTGTACTCCAGAGATCTCTTGGCATATTCCTGGGCGAGATCGAGACGGCCTTCCATAATATAAATCTCCGCCAACTGACAATAAGCGGCTGAACGGTATTTCATCGACCTGGCCGCCCAGCCGAGCGTCTCTTTCGCATCAATGAATTTTCCCATTTTCCGGGAGATTACACCGTAAATATAGTTCGCGTCGGCGTCATACATGGAAAGGTCCAACGCCTTACGGACAAACAGCAGTCCCACGCTATATTCCCCTCTCCAGCAATAGATCTCTGCGATGTGCGTCAGAGCTCGCAGATGGGAAGGATCCCGCTCAAGGCAGGTCATATATTTTTTTAAAGCCTCATCATAATTCCGCTCTTTCTGGCTGCGCTCGCCCGAAAGGTAAAGTCCCTCAGGAGTCGTTTCATCATAAACGCGGAAATTAATGGGCCGATCCACGACATTCGCTTTAGGATCATCGGAATAAGTCAAGGTCGGGCCGACGGTCACCAGCAGCGTCCCTATATCCACGGCGGCCGAAAGTGTTTTCTCAAAAACTTCCATCGGCTTCATCCGGAGCCGCTCCCGATAAATTTCTTTCCCTTTGGCCGAAACGACAATGTCTTCATCGAGATCCTGAAGGGCGCAGAATCCTACGAACAGAGACATTCCCTCGTTTCTAACATTCAAGGCTCCAATGGGCGACGCTTTGACCATGGGACCGATCTTTTTATAAGGGAACCAAATTTCGCGCCAGCGGTCGGCCGAATAGGGAGTCAGGAATTCATGGTCTTCTTGATCGAAAAGACGTCCCATTTGTGGCTCGAAATATGGACCGTCCGTGTCCGTAAGAAGATCCGTCCAAATGGCTCCGGATGGCGAGAGCGACCAACGGAAGAATTTGTGTCCGGGCATATCCTCGTACAAAGCCCAATGACCGAAGCCAAACTGGGAATTATGCCAATAACCGCCGGCGAAATCCTCAAGCTTGCCGAAAATGAATAGACTGTCGGGCCCACCGTCAAAGTCATGGTTCTTGTAATACGAAAGATCCCGCCCGTTCTCGTAAAGCGGCCATGGCCGTTTCTGAGCGGCGTAATCATGCCCTATAAACTGTGTTCCCGGAAAGATGAATTCTAGGTCATCGCTGGCTTTGTTCGCGGCGTTCATCCAGACATAATATGCCTGGTCGAGAGGTGTCGGATTGTAGAAAAGAGAGCGTGTTTCAAAATAAGCTTTGTCCTTCGGGACCGTGATTGTCACGCTCCAGTGGGTCCGTGACGGAAGATCCATGATCCCGATGACACAACTAGCACTGCCGTCGGGATTCTTGCACGTCAGGTAATCTACGGGCGTAGCCGTCGTCGCTTGATGTCCAGTGATGCCGAAGTTGAACTCAATTCCGCCCGAAGTCCATGGCCCTCGTAACCCGATTTGCCGATATTTCCGCACATGATTCACATAAATAAAATTATTATTTGTGCTTTTTTCCGTGGCCCCGATGAGTTTGCCGCCCTCCGCAGGGAGGACATCGACCTGGATATACGGATTTTCCAGCCGGACAATATTCCACGTCTGGTCCTTTCCGGAAAGGCTCATTTCGTCAAAGAAATAATAGGGATAAAGTTTACTCCCTCCCCCCCACATGCTCGATCGGGTCATGATCGGTGTAGGATCACCGCCCGAAAAGGGATAGGTTTTAATAACCTGTTTTTCCTCTTTGACGGTCGCTTCTTGGGCGGAAAGACCGATGGCCCCAAAAAACGCTAAAACGGCGACAAGACAAAAACCCAGCTTTTTTTTTGGGCCGTCTCCTCTGAGGATGAAAAACGGATGATTTTCAGGGGGTTCATAAATTCCCTTTTTCCATCCATTCACAAAGAAATAATAAAACAATTATTTCCTTCAAACACTTGTATTACATACAAAATACATTATTCTCTTTGCATTTTATAGACAGCCATTGGGAATTTCAATGGACAATTTGGTATCTTAAATGGATTTTTATGCATTATTTCTCGTGCCGCAGTAAACCTGCGGACGTAAACCCGTAGCTGAAGAGCGGACCTAAGTCTTCGATCAGATATGATAAAACCAGGACATGGAGATAAGGAAGCAAGCCCACTGTGCCTGCCGGGACACGTATCACATCGTATGGAAACCGCGGTATCGATTTAAACTGCTGATCAAGGTCGTTTAATATTTTATGTGTGAAATTGGATAGCGGTGAAAGATAAGGCACTTTTCCATTATTAGGGTTGAAAGCGACATTCTTATGAAAGGAAGAAGAGCCCATTTTTCCAAAAAGTCCTCTAGCAGAATTTACTCAAAATGCTTGACAGCACCATCGACCTGGGAGTACGGCTATTATATGTGCCTGAAGTCCGGTTGGCTGGACTATCTTAAATTGTACATTGACAGAGTCCTCAAGAATCCCAAGTTCGACTGTGTCTATTACGATTGGAGCCTGGCCCTTTACTGTAATTAATCCTCTTCACATGGGTAAGACTTCGAACGGCGTCTCTGGGGAATCGGAATCATTCCCGAAACTTTGGGAGCTTTCCTTGGAGTGGAATCTCGTCGGAGCTCGCTCCCGGGCGGCGATTTCGGACGGCGTCATCGACTCCCGGGCACCGCATCGATGGGGTCAACATATGGAGTTCCCGGGATTGATGACGTCTGTGGCCCCGTGGCGTGCCTCCCCAGAAGCCGTGGCCCTCTTCAAACTGTTAAAGCCCTTGGGAGATCTCAAGCGGTATAAGTTCGAGGACTGGAGGAACGCGCCGTGAAGATCGACGGGTTCGATTGCGCGTCAGCTGGCTATAGTTGGCCTGACGAGACCTATATCATTCTTGGGAGCTTCAATGCCGAACCAAAGACGGTCGTTTGCCGCGTCGGGCTCAAAGACTTTGTTGTGCTTGCATCTTCCAGTTCCTCCGCTGAAATCATCTCCGGCAGCGGGCCTGCCCGCCTTGACGTGAGGAAGCTTACGGGAGGTGGAGAAAATATCACGATTCCTGCGGATAACGCCGTCGTTATTCGTCTGAAATAAATTGGCGGAAGCATTTAGCCTGTGACGATGAAGAACTCCGATTTAAAAGCTCGTTTAAAGAAGAAAAAGCACGGGAGGGAGGCTTCGCGGCAGGCAAGAAAACGAATGGTGGGAGGGCGGCGCCCGTGAGGCTCCCCCCTTTCCCGATTTTTGTCAAAGGGAGGTTTGTCATGTCAGGAAAACAACGGTTCTTGAGAAAGGCGTCTGTTCTCTTCAGGGTTGGACTCGCCTTATTGACTCTGATTCTAGTTGATCGGCTTCCAGCCCAGCCGAAGCCGGCGGCGAGGGGTTGGTGGCCCCAGGATTATTCCGTTCGCCGTGATGACACTGCTGGAAAACTCATCCTCTCCACGCCGTATTATACTATCCAACATGACCTGAAGAAGGGTGGAGCTATCGAGAAAATCAGTTTGACCTACGGCAAGGCGCCGAATCTAATCCTCAAGCCGCTGGAGACGACCGTCCGTTTGAAAATGGATGCGGCCCCGCCCACAGATTTGGCAGGGTCGGGCGAGCCTCGGATTCAGGACACGTTCAGCGACCTGAACAACGCCTCCCCGTCGGTTGTTCAATCCAAGGACGGCAAGTCCGTCATTGTGACTGTGGAAAGCCTGCTCCTGGACACGAATGGCAATTCCTGCGGCATTGCCGTCAAAACGATCTATACCTATCGGTGGGGCTATATCCGTATTCACAAGGAAGTTTCCGTCCAGAAGGATCCCGTCATGCTCCGCAATCTGTGTGTCCTCTCGACGGTGGTTGACCCGAGCTTGGCTGACTACGGCTTCCGGCCCTCCGTTTTCGAGGAACCGGGGACGAACCTGTTCAGCTGGAACGGTCCGATCAGCCAATGGGGGAAAATCCGGGCGGGCACGCATTTTGACCTGCCCTATCAGACTCGCTACGTGCCGCGTTACTTCGTGCTGGCCAACCACGGGGTCGAGGGGATCGAATGGTTCATATCCGACGACCTTTCCCAGTGGGACTATCAGGCGACCGGCCGGCCGGGGACTGGGTTCTGCGAGCTGCGGACAAGCGCCAACCCCCTCGGCGTCGCGGTTTTGGTGTATCCGCTCCGTCTGGGCGGATCGGCGACGCTCAAGGGAAAGTGGTCGTTCGATTACTATATCGGCTTTCCCATTCTTGAGGGGCATGCCAACAAGCCCTGGCTCAACATGTCTTACCGGGCCAACGGGGGCAACTGGGTGTCCGAGGAACAGATCAAACAAAACGCCGAGAACGGCATCGTGACGATGCACCTGCATAACGACGGCGACGAAATAGGGGATGGCCTTTTCTGGCGTGATGGGAGCTACCCACCCTATCCACCCGAGGAGATGAAGAAGATGGACGGGGTCATTGACCTGATCCACAAATACGGCATGAAGACCGCTCCGTACTTCTCCAATCACGAGTTCCACCCCAGCAGCGCGGTATTCTGGGAGAAATCGCAGGAGTGGGGCCGCAAGCCCGACGACCAAGGCAACTTGAGGCCAAATTACTTCTACGGTGCCCACATGTGCCTGAAGTCGGGCTGGTTCGATTACTTCAAATTCACCGTGGACCGAGTGCTCAAGAATCACAAGTTCGACGGCGTGTACTACGACTGGAACATCGGTTTGTATTGCAACAATCCGTTGCATATGGGAAGGAACTCGAATTCGGTGGACGGGTCGGAGGGTCTGGGCGCCCTTGCCCTTTCTCCCACCGGCCACTGGGACATTGACGAACTGGTCCAGCTCATGGAATGGACCCGGAAGCGGATCGGCCCGGAAGGGGTCATGATCTTGCACAACACTCTTGTGCCGATGTTCACCACGGAGAACTTCGCGAACTACGTGGTGGGCATGGAATTCACCTATGGAACGATTTCGGTGTCCATGCCGCGGCCCGACGAGCTGCCGTTGGAATGGGATTTCGCCGGCGCCCGTCCCCGCGCCGTGATCGGATACGGGACCATCGACGAGAATGCTCCGGTGCGGCTGCGCCAGTTGCACGCGATCACCACGTTGATGACGTCGGTGGCGCCCTGGCCCGCGAGCAATGAGGCGATGGCCCTCTACAAGATCCTCAAGCCGCTTGGGGATATCGAGCAGTACAAATTCGAGGATTGGCGCAACAAAGCTGTTAGGCTCGACGACCGGGATTGCCTGACGGCGGTCTACAGCAAAATGGGAGAGGCTTATATTCTGTTGGCCAATCTCGATTCCAATCCCAAGAAGGTTCGCTGCCGAATCGATCTTCAAAAGCTGCCGAATTCTTTAACGTCAATCGCCTCGGCCGAGATTCTCGGAAAAGAGGCGGCCCGACTTATGGCGGGGAACCTGACCGGAGAGGGCGAGGAGTTAACCATTCCCCCGGATGACGTCGTGTTGATCCGGATTAAATAATTTGATAAGGCGAGCCTTGTTCTCTTGGCCGTCTGGATGGTCGAGAATGATGTCCGGCGCATCCCTTCCAAGGGCTGGGCCGAGATGATTCGGAAAGTCTATAAGGTGGACCCCATGATCTGCCCTGAGTGTGGGGCACCATGAAGGTCGTCGCTTTCATCAACGACTGCGGGGCTGTCGATCGCATCATTGACCACCCCAAGATGACGGTTATGGTAGCGAAGCCTCCGTCCTCCCATGTCTTCGACCAGGTCGTGCTCATGGTAGCCAAGAAGAACATGGACTATTTATAATCATGCTTTTTTGGCTCTCTCCCTGTGGGTCTGACCATGATCGATTACACCTGAAGCCCTGCTTTTTCCCGGAAGCGTTCATAAGGGGTCATTCCAGCAAGCGCGGCATGGGGTCGCTGCTGGTAGTTGTAGAAGTCCTCCCATTCCTTGAGTTTTTCATTAAACAGCTTTGTATCGTCTATAACGACCCCCTTGAGTATCCGATAAAACTCTTCCTCGTCGCTCCGATGGCTCCGTTCTACCTTCCCGTTTAGCCGCGGTCGCCGAGGTAGTATATATACGTGATTTATCTCCTTATCCAGCACATGCCAGTGGAACTGCCCTTGAAACTCGGCGCCATTGTCGGTTTGGATCACCTCCGCCCTAAACGGTAGCCGGGATAGCGCATAATCAATGAACTAAATCGCCGTTTTTTGATTGTTCTTTTCATAGATCTTCAAGACCCGAAGGCGCGTGCAATCGTCGATGGCCGTGTATTGATAATATCGCTTACGGGTATCTTGGATCCGATGCCCAGGCATTGGCTTCTCGTATCTCTTCCAACGCTCTTGGTGTCTTTTATAACGCTGGTTGACCGGAAGCCTGCTCATCTGGAGCTTTTTAAGGATACGCCAGATGCCGGAGTTACTGATGTGGATATCGTGGTAGCGTTCGAGATAGACCATGATTTTCCAGGGTCCAAAATGGTAGTTCTGCCTCAGATAGATGATTTCCGCCAGTATGCCGGTATTCGTTGCCCTGGGGATATGGAGCGGGCGACGGGAACGGTCTAAGAGGCCTTCTTCCCCAAGCGCAATGTATCTTCGCCGCCATTTATAATAGGCGTTTCGATTGATTCCGAAGTACCTACAGGTTTTGGATACATTGTGGGTTACCTCCTCGAAATGCCTGAGGACGCCCAGTCGCCATTTTTGGTTCCTGGTGGGATCGTGGTTTACCATAAGACTTCTCCTTCCCTGAATGCGCTAAGCCTATCCAACAAAGCCTTAAGTGTAAACCTTGTCTTTCAGTCTTAGACTTGACAAAATCGCCCATAGATGGTTATTTTATATTGGTTTTGTTAAATTCAATATACTGAGTGCAATACATGAGGTAAACATGGCTATCCTAGGCAATGTTCATCACAACCTTGATTACCACGTCTATCAAGCCGTCAAAGAGATGATCATCAGCCGCAAGCTCGCGCCCGGAATGAAGATCCTCCAAGACAACCTGGCTAAGGAACTGGGCATCAGTCGAACGCCGCTGGTCAATGCCTTGAAACGACTTGAACACGAAAAACTGATCTTGGCGGTTTCCCGGCGAGGTTATTTCGTCCGACTCTTCACCCAACTAGAAATGATCCAGATTTTCGAAATCCGAGAAGTCCTGGAAGGACTGACAGCACGTCGCACGGCTATCCAGGGGACAGATGAACAACTGAAACGAGTCGGGCGGTTCTTTGCCGAATTTCAAGGAAAGGACCTGCTCGGGGACGTCAAGCGCTATGCCCGGGAAGATCGCGAATTTCACAATTATCTGATTTCCGCCGGGGAAGCGGGGATGATCACCGACCTCCTCGACTCATTCAATTTCATCACTTTAAGCTATCAGTTGACCTCTCAAGAAGGTCTGGTTCGCCCGCCTAAAAAAACCTATGCTGAGCATATAGCTATCATCAAGGCCATCCAAAAGCGTGACGGGGATCAGGCGGAAAGGCTCATGCGCCGCCATATCAGGATTTCCCTCAAATGGCTGGAAAAACAGGTTTATAATAACAAGCCTGCGGTCTAGAGGCCGCCGAAAACCTGTTCGGGTGGCCGCCGCTCCGGCATCAAACTCGGGAGTTATTTCCGTAAACCAGGGGCCCTCTTTGTCCTAGCTCGGCAGGGGCGGCCCCCGCCTTATGCCGCTCTGTGCTTCTGCCCGTGACGAACAACGATCGTTTCATGCTTTTGACTCATTTTCGATAGTTTGTTTTTCGATCTTCATGTAAATGAACGAGTTACAAGCGCGCAAAAAGACTTTGGCACTGCGGTCTCTCATCTCAACTCGTCATTGTCACCGATGACGGCGGCCGAGCGTCGGTCGCCTGGAACGCTTGATGGGCCGTACCTTCAAGATCCGTCCGTAAAACAAAAGATTGTCCGTCGGCCTTCACTCGGACTGCTTGAACCCGGCCCAGCTCTCCCATTAGCGTCGGCCAGGCCACGTCCAGACTGCGATTCATCAGTCGTTTTTGCAGGTCGAGCTCTAACCGAAGCGCTAGGAACTCGGCAATGATGTGCCCGATCGACGTGTCGTCGCGATGATGGAGGATCGGCCGCCAGTCCGTCTCTTTGGCCCGGTGGACACAGATACTGGTCGTATCCAAAAAAAACCACATCAAACTCCCGGGGAAAAAAGACCTATGTCAAGATGTTCCGGAAACTAATTCGGCAATACATTTCCGTGAAATATCGCATTTTTTCGGCCGCAATTTGTTGATTATGCAATAACGGATTTTCAAAATGGCCTCGCAACTGTCTAAAATGAGTTATGTAAATATTTCAAAAATGGGGTGAATCGATGTATAATAAAAAACGTATAATAAGAGGAAAATGAGGAGATGCGTAGTAGCTCCGCTGAAAAAAACATCTGATCATTCGTTGAGACGTCATCATGACAAAAATCGTGATCCAAGGAGAAAACAATCATGAAGGGGCATAAATTGATCCTGGCGCCTGCCCTTGTTTCACTGCTGGTTCTTGCCTCCGACGGCTTTCTGAGAGGAGGAGTTCCTAAGATGAGCGGGAATGCTTCTGAAGCATCCGGGAATTCGGAATCGGCTAAGCTGGTGTCTGTTGATATCGGCATCGATAAGCTTCTCCAAACCGGTCAGTGGGGTCTCCCTGAAAATCAGGACTCGCCCAATGCCATCGAGCGGGGAGGTCTTGCGAAGCTTCTCGAACGCCTGGGTGGCAGGGTTACAGAGTTATTCACCGCCAAGCTCACGGCCGATGAGGAAAGACAGTATGGAACCCAGCACCGTTTTGGCCTCGCTTCAAAACACCTCGCCGAAGCTGTTTCGGCTCAGATAAGGAAAGGGACTTTTCCTCTCGGGCTCCTTCAAAACTGTAACGGACTCATAGGAATGCTTGCCGGCATCCAGCATTCCGGCCCCAACCCGAGGCCGTTAAGGGTGGGGCTCGTTTGGATCGACGCCCACGGCGATTTCAATACTCCCGAGACAACGCTGAGTGGAATGCTGGGTGGAATGCCTGTGGCCATTTGCTGCGGACTCGGCCTGGAAAGACTCAGGAAAACCTGCGGTCTTGATCCCGCGCTTCCAACACGATATGTCACAATGGTCGCCGTGAGGGATACCGATCCTCTGGAACAAGAACTCATCGAGAGGAGCCAGATTGAGCAGATTGGGACTGAGGATATTAAAACTCTCTCCCCCGCCATATCGAAACAGATGGAAAGGCTTTCCAGCCTTGCCGATCGTATTTATGTTCATGTCGACCTCGACGTGCTCGAGCCTTCCGATATTCCCGGAGCAGATCTGCCCGTGCCCAAGGGGCCGAGAGCTAAGGAACTCGCGGCCGCTCTCAAAGTCATATTCGGATACTCTAAGGCGGCTGCCTTTGGAATAGCGTCTTATCCGGCGGCAAAAGATACGGAAAGAGTCGGCTTGAACTCGGTCTTCACGCTCATTGAAGGTGTCGTCCAGGGAATCCAGAGCCGAACCCGATAAGTAACAACTATGTCCGCCTCCCGTCAAGGTCCTTTTTTTTAAAAATGATTTTGCATTGCCTTTGAGGATACACCTTTCCGACTATTTCGAGTTTTACAAAAACGAACGATCGCATGAGACGCCGGACTGCCGGACGCTGTATGAAGTTTATTTTGGGACGCGGGCGGCATTGGCGCCCGCGTCGGAGGCCGTGGTTTGAAATGGACGGAATCGCGATCGTCCCTCGCAGGGCAAATGGCGAAGCCGATTTTTGGCCGTGCGGTCAAAAATCGGCTTTTGGGGCTCAAATAAATATGCTTCACCGAATCGGGGAAAAAAATTTGTCGTCAAACGGGAATATTAGTTGACGTTCATAAGACCTCTACTGCAACGGCGGAAATAACCGCGACGACTTTACGTGATCCGAGCGGCCTTGCGCGTATTTGGAATCCCGGCTTTCGTCTTTATGCCCTCTCGAAGGGAATCAAGCGGCTCCTGTTCGACTCCTGGAAAAAATGGGTTAAGTCCTAGGCAAATCGCTCTTGACAATCGCCCGGGGTTGTAATATTTCATTCATTATATTGCAGACAATATATAAAAAGCATAATGTTTACCAGGCAAATATTAAGGGGAGGACATCAATGAAGAAGAGGATTTTTGTCGGGATTCTGCCCATGATCATGTTCTGCCTGGGGCTCGTCACCCTGGGCCATGCCAAGGAAGGGACGGATACGGGTTATGTTTTCGCTGGCCATCATTCACGGAGAGCACGAAAACCATGAAATCCGGATGACCCTGGTGGCGTACAGCCGAAAGGGCGTGATGGTCAGCGGGAGCCCCGATAGCCCGTGGCACCAGGCGACCTTCTTTGCCCGCGGAACTACGGTAAAGGGCCCGGACGACAAGGCCGTCGGCGAGGTCGCCCTTTGTGAAATAACGGACCCCGATGGAGATTCGACCTAGATGATCTACTCATGGTGGTATGCCGAGGGGCCTGGCACCTTCCGTTTCTATGCGGGAACCGGGAAATGGGATGGGATCTGCGGCGAAGGTAAGCTGCTGGGCATGCTCCTTGATCGCAAGGATGATTGGCTCATGCTCAACTGGGAGTTCTGGTGGAGGATCGACCGGTAGAACGCCGGTCTCGGAAAAAACCCGGAAGAAACCTTGGATTAAAGATAAATTATGCGTCAGGTCCGCCGTGAACTGAGCCGGATCCGCCACGCTCCAGTTGCGGGATGCCTCCCCCAAATCCTTGGAGGTCTGAAGGTGAGATTGTTCTATTTGGCTCTCCTTCCTTTGCTGTTGTCGCTTCTCGTTGTGGCTGGGACGTCTATTGTGCCCTTACGCTGCACGACGGTAAGCATTCGAGGGGACGATTTCCTCATCAACGGTCGGCCCACCTATGCTGGCCTCGCCTGGCACGGCCATCGGATCGAGGGGTTGTTGATGAACTCCCGCATGGTCCAAGGTGTGTATGACGACCTGGATCCGCAGACCGCGGCCCGGTGGGCTTACCCGGATACCGGACGATGGGATCCCGCGCGTAATACCCGGGAGTTCCTTGCGGCCATGCCCAAGTGGCGGTGTCATAGGCCGTTGTCCTTCACTATCAACCTAAAGGGCGCTTCCCTCGAGGGCTATTCCAAAGGTCAGCCCTGGATCAATAGCGCCTTCGAACCCGGCGGCCGTTTGCGCCCGGCCTACTTCGAACGCCTCCGAGCTATCCTGGATTTCGCCGATGAGCTGGGCATGGCCCCCATCGTCGGCTACTTCTACTTCGGCCAGGATGAGCGCCTCTTGGACGAGGCCGCCGTTGTCCGCGCGGTCGATGACGCCACGAATTTGCTTCTAGATGGCGGCTGGCGGAACGCGCTCGTGGAGATCGCCAACGAAACCAACCCGAATTATAACTACGCGATCCTCCGGCCGAACCGTGTCCACGAGCTTATCGCGCGCGTCAAAGGCACCACGCGCGACGGCCGGCGACTGCTCGTGAGCACTTTTTACGATGGCGGAGATATCCCCCCCGGCGAGGAGGTGGTCCGGGCCGCAAATTTCCTGCTCATTCACGACAACGGCGTCAGCGACCCGGATCGGATCCGCGGAATGGTCCGGCAGACGCGGTCCGTCCCGGGCCATGCGGCCAAACCCGCCCTTTTCAACGAGGAGGACCATTTTAACTTCGATAAGCCGATGAACAACTGTATCGCCGCGCTCAGCGAGCATGCCTCCTGGGGGTACTTCGACTTCCGGATGCGCGGCGAGGGATTCGAGGACGGGTTCCAGTCCGTGCCCGTAGACCGGGGGATCGGCTCCGAGCGCGAGGTCGGGTTCTTCCGCTTGATTTCCCAGATCACGGGCTACGATCCCGAGGCTCCTGGGGATCGGCCTCCCGTCGATGACAAAGATGAAAAAAAAGGAGATGCAAAATGAACATTTTCTGCGAGGCCTGTCTGGCCGGACTTCTCATGATGCTGATAGTCCCCTGTCTCTGCGGATTCTTGGCCAAGGATAGCGCCGGTTCCCCAGCCTGTGGCCCAAAATTAGATCCGAACTGCCGATGGACCACCTTGAACTGCACCGGTAGCCCGACGGGCCGTCACGAGACCGCGTTCGTGGATGTCGAGGGCAAGTTCTATCTGATCGGGGGACGCGAGTCCCTGAAGATCGACCAGTTCGATCCGGAGACGCTCGTCTGGAAGAAGATGAACGTGACGACCCCTTTGATTCATCATTTCCAGCCGGTCATTCTGGATCAGAAGGTCTATATGCTCGGAGCCATGACCGGCAATTATCCGACCGAGACAGCCTTGCCGCGGATTCAGATCTACGACCCCAAGAAGGACCTTTGGACCGAAGGGGCGACGATCCCCCAAGCCCGAAGCCGCGGGTCGGCGGGCACCGCGATTTACAATGGAAAAATCTATCTCGCGGGCGGGATCATCAATGGACATACCAGCGGGACCGTGGCCTGGTTCGATGAGTATGATCCGGCAACGGACACGTGGCGGAGCCTTCAGGATGCCCCCCATATCCGCGACCACTTCTTTGCGATCGTCGTAGACGACAAGTTCTTCTGCATTGGAGGCCGCAACACCAGTTACCATGAACCCACCTTCGACGCCTTTTTCGGCGCGGTCAACCTCGAGATGGACTGCTATGATTTCAAGAAGGGGACATGGACCACCCTGGGCCCCCAAGCGAACCTGCCTGTGGGTTCGGCGGCCGCTGGCACGGTTTATCTGGCCGGGCGGATCATCTATTTCGGCGGGGAGACCGCGAGAGATGCCCTCAATGCGACCCGTGCCTTTGATCCGCGGACGGAGACCTGGACCCTGTTGGCCCCGCTGCAACAAGGCCGCCACGGGACCCAGGCTATCGTTTTCCAGGACAGGATTTATGTGGCCTCGGGCAGTCCTAACCGCGGAGGGGGGCATTTGGAATCCATCGAAATGTTCTCATGTCAGAAGGATTAGCCGGGAGACCAATTGAAAGGGACATACCAGGCTTGAATGATGCCGGGGGAGCGGCGCGCGCGGACGCATTCCGTGCGTACCTTGACAAGGCGGAAGCTATGAGATCGGTCCCCAGCGGGGAGGGAATGGAAAACCGGGTTCGGGCGAATTTTGATGGGATACCGGCCGACCGGGGGTATCAATGAAGCGGCGCCGGCTTCCAGTACGCTTCCGGCTGGTGATTGCCACTTTTCTTCTGTCGATCATTCTCTATATCGACAGGAGCTCCATTTCCGTCGCTAAGGAGGGGATCACCGGCGACCTGAATCTTACCGACAAGCAGTTCGGCTGGGTCCTGTCGGCCTTCGCTCTGGGGTATGCCTTGTTTCAGGTCCCCGCCGGGGCGTTGGCCGACCGCTTCGGTCCGCGCCGGATTCTTTCCAGGGTGGTTGCGGCCTGGGCGACGTTCACCGCCCTCACCGGAGTGGCCTGGAATCTCGCCTCCTTGGCGGTCTGCCGATTCTTTTTCGGGCTGGGAGAGGCCGGAGCGTTTCCGGGAATCGCCCGGGTGTCGTATTCCTGGATCCCGATGAAGGAACGGGGGATCGTTAACGGCATCAATTTTTCCGGCGGCCGTCTTGGGGCGGCCATCGCCCTGCCGTTGGTGGCTCTTGTCATAATCAGGGATAGGATGGCGGCAGACCTTCTTCCTTCAGGCTTCCATCGGCTTGACTTGGGCTGTTGTCTTGTATCTCTGGTTCCGGGACGACCCGCCTCAGCATCGTTCCATCACTGCGGAAGAGACCTCATATATCCTGCAAAACTGCCAACAGCCCACGCCCGGCCAGAAAGACCGCCTGTCCATGGGAACCCTGCTGAGCTCTAAAAACATGTGGCTCGTCATGTTCCAATATTTCGCCAGCAATTTTACCTTCTTTTTCTGTCTCGGCTGGGCGTTTACCGACATCAGGACCCGTTTTCAGCTGGGATCGCTGCAGGCCGGACTGTGGACGGCGATACCCTTGCTGGGCGGGGGGGGGCGGCGGGCAACTGGATTTCCGGGGCCGTGGTCGATCATCTTTATAAACAGGGAAAGTGGGGATTGTCGCGGCGACTGCCGGCCGTCATCGGCTTTCTCCTGGCCGCATTCGGTGTCATGATGTTCCTGCGCATGGAAACGGTGCTTTCCGCCGTCCTGTTCTTGACCCTGGCGCTTCTGGGCGCGGACATGACGCTCAGCTCCTCCTGGTCATTCTGCGTTGATGTGGGCCATAAGCACGCCGGAACGGTTTCCGCGACGATGAACATGGCCGGCAATCTGGGCTCTTTCATCACGGGGCTGGCCTATGCTTATTTGAAGGACTGGACAGGTTCCGTTCATGCCTATTTCTTTCTTGCGGCCGGACTTGAGGTCCTTGCGGCCCTGGCCTGGATGATGATGAAACCCGAGAATGCCCTCGAGGAATATTAATGGACAAGGGAACGAACACCTTTGGCGTGAGTCCGGCGTTCGTCGCCAGCCTGTACGGGCCGGATTTTTCCGTGCCGTCTTTCTGCGCGGCGCTGCCCCATGTCCGGGCGCTCGGCTTTTCGGCGTTTCAGCCGGAGATCGCGAGAAAGGAGACCCTTCCGGACTGGATGGATGGCGGCGCACGGGAGGTGGCTCAAGCGGCCAGGGAAGCCGGCCTGACGCCGACCCAGTTCGTGGCCCATTACATGGAAGAGTTCTTTTCGACCCCCGAAATGATAGCTTCCCGGGCAGGCCTCGAAGAACTCAGACAGGCGGTGGAATGCGCCAAGGTTTTCGAAGGCTGCGCGACGCTAACGGTCCCCATGCTGCCGATAAAAGTCGATTGGGGGCGTTACTCCGGAATGGACGAAGCCTGGTTCGGGGATCTGATGAAACGGCGTACGGAGAAGATCCATAATTGCCTGAAGGTTGTCGCCGGCGCCGGGATGTTCTTGGCGCTCGAGATCCTGCCGTTTTCGATTATCGGCGGCGTTCGGCGGTTCATCGAGCTGTGTGACGAGGTCGGTTCGGATCATCTGGGGATCAATTTCGACACCGGAAACGCCCGGGCGAGCGGGGAGATCTTGCCTCTTCTGCCGTTTGAATTGCGGGGACGCATCTATGGCACTCATCTGGGCGACAATAACGGCAACGAGAACGGCAAGCTCTCTCCCGGTAAGGGGAGTATCGAATGGAAGCCGCTTCTTAAGAACCTGCGGGCGGCTGGATACACCGGTAGTCTCGATATCGAGATCGGCTGTCCGCCCGAACGGGTTTTCGACGAGTATAGGAATGGCTTGAAGTATCTTTTATCCCAAGGAGCAGCGATGCCATGACCAAGGACGTCCGATATGGCCTGATCACCTCTTTTGTCGGGAAGACCAAAGACCGTTTTCAAGAGTACAACGCCGACCTCACTCTTGAACAGAAAATGGCCCTGGCCTCGAAAATGAAGGGGATGTCCGGCGTCGAAGTGGTTTTCCCCTACGAAGTCAAGGACGGGAAATCACTGACGCCGCTGTTGAAGAAGTACGGGCTCGCAGTCGCCGCCGTCAATGTTAATGTCAAGGCCGAGCCGGAATTCCGCAACGGCGGACTGTCCTCCCGGGATGCCGCGGTCCGGAAAAAAGCCGTTCAATTCATCAAAGACGCCAAGGACTTTTCCCAGATCGTGGGCGCCGACAAGGTCACCTGCTGTCCCCTCGGCGACGGATACGAATTTGCTTTCCAATGCGACTATGCCCAAATGTGGAAATACCTGGTGGAGACGCTCGGAGAGGCGGGAGACTACAAAAAGGAGATCCCGCTTTTTATCGAGTATAAGCCGAGCGAAATCCGGGGACACTGCTTTGTGGATACCGCGGCTAAGACTCTGTGCCTTCTCAATGACATCGGGATCGGGCAAATGGGGGTCACGATAGACTATGGTCATTCGAAATACGGCCAGGAGAACCCCGCCGAGATCGTCTCGATTCTGGCCAATAGTCGCTATCCCTATTACATCCATATCAACGACAACAACGGCAGGTGGGATTGGGATTATATGGTTGCCTCCCACAATTTCCTCGAATACGCGGAGTTTCTGTTCTATCTTCAGGAATTCAAGTACAAGGGCTTTCTGACCTCGGACACCTCGCCCACCCGCTGGGATATCGTCGGGACGTTTAAAGCCAATATCCGAATGACCCAGAAGATCTGGGATCGGCTGCTGTCTTTGGATCGCGCGAGATTCAGGAAGCTACTCCGCGCCGGCAATTTCCTGGAGACATGGAAGTTCGTCGAAAAGTTCATTTTTAGACTCTAGTCAAGGAGAGTCGAAACGCCATGGTTTTGCCGAAGATCAACGTGGCCATTGACGCGGATGACGCGGCGATAGAATTGAAACGGATCATCGTCGAGCACCTCACGAAGCGCGGCGTGTCGATCGCGGACCTGGACTATCTGGGCCGAAAGAAGGCCTCCTACCCGGAGATCGGGTACAACCTGGCCCTGGAGATACAGCGAAGGAAATTCGATCTAGGCATCCTGATCTGCGGCACGGGGCTGGGGATGGCGATGATCGCCAACAAGATCGAAGGCGTCTACGCAGGGGTCTGCCATGACGTCTATTCAGCCGAGCGGCTCAGGAAAAGCAACGATGCCCAGATCCTGACGATGGGGGCTCGCGTCATTGGCCCCGAACTGGCGAAGATGATCGTGGACGCCTTCGTGAATTCGGAATTCCAAGGCGGGGGGTCTGCCCCGAAGGTGGACCGGCTCCGGGAACTGGAACGACGGTCGTTCCATAAATAATCAGGAGTGTGCCATGCAAAAGATCATCAACAACCCGCAAGCCGTTGTCGATGAGATGCTCGAAGGTTTTATCAAGGCACATCCGGACCGAGTCGCCCGCACGGCCAACCCGCGCGTCCTGAAATTCTCGGGATCGCCGATCGTAAACAAGGTCGGCGTCGTCACCGGCGGCGGTTCCGGCCATAAACCCGCTTTTATCGGCTACATTGGCCGCAACATGATCGATGCCGTCGCCGTCGGGGAGATCTTCTCCTCCCCTCCGGCCCAGACGTTCTATGACGCTTTCAAGGAGGCCGACGGCGGGAAAGGGGTGGCTTGTCTGTATGGGAACTACGCCGGCGACAATATGAACGTCAGGCTGGCAATCGAGATGGCCCAGGAATGCGGCCTTTCGGTCAAGACGGTCGTCGCCAACGACGATGTGCCGTCGGCCTCCAAGGAAGAGCGCGATAAACGGCGCGGCGTCGCCGGCGAGATCCTGATGTGGAAAGTTGGTGGCGCAAAGGCGGCGATGAGGGCCGATCTCGACGAGGTCGTCGCTGAGGCCCAGAAAGCCATCGACAATACGCGCAGCATGGGGATCGGCCTGAGCCCCTGCACGATCCCGGAGGTCGGACACCCCAACTTCCTTATCGAGCCGGGAAAGATGGAGGTCGGCATCGGCCATCATGGCGAACCGGGACTTAGCGTCGTCGAGATCGAGCCAGCCGCGAGGATGGCGGAGCGGATGACCGACATCATCCTGCCGGACCTGCCCTTCCAGGCCGGGGATGAGGTCGTCGTGCTGGTTTCGGGGCTGGGTTCGACGCCGCTGATGGAACTGTACATCTTCTTCAACGAAGTGGCCAGGATCCTGGACGGCAAGAAGATCGCTGTCTATCGTCCCTATATCGGCAATTATTTCACCTCGCTGGAAATGGCCGGCGTGACGCTGAAGATCATGAAAGTTGACGAGAGCCTCAGACAGTGCGTAGATTATGCGGCCGAATCTGCGGGATTCTGCCAATGAGAGCGGATGCGTTCATGACGGGATTCCGCAACTCGGACGGAGGCCGGATCCTCCCGGCCCTGGTCAAGGCCATCCGGGACCACAAACAGTCCCTTTCGGATATCGACGGCGCCATCGGCGACGGCGACCACGGGATTAATATGAACAAGGGATTCATGATCTTTTCGGAGCGGTTCGCCGCCTCCCCGGGGAATCTGTCGCGGGGCCTGGACATGCTGTCCATGACCCTGATGACCAAAATCGGCGGGGCGATGGGGCCTCTTTACGGCTTTTTCTTCAAAGGCATGGCCGCGGCCTGCAGGAATGCGGAGACGATCAATGCGGCCGTTTTCGGCAACATGCTTTCATCTTGTAGGGATGCGATAGGGAAGATCAGCCAGGCTAAAGTCGGAGATAAAACGCTGGTGGACGTTCTTGTCCCTGCGGAAGAAGCATACCGGTCGGCCTGCATCGATGGCAAAACGTTCGTGGGTTGTCTGGATGCTATGATCTCCGCCGCTGTCCAAGGCCGAGATGCGACAAAGGAGATGATGGCCAAAGTGGGACGAGCCAGCCGGCTTGGGGAGCGTTCCCGCGGTATCGTGGACGCCGGCGCCGCCTCCTGCTGCCTGATTCTTGAAACTATGGCCCAATCGATCAAGGCAATCCTTAGATGAAAGAAGACCTCAATGACAGATGATGTCCATGTGAATGAAGCTAAGCGACAGGCTGCGGACCTGATCCGGAAATCCGGCTTTCCGTTGACCGAAGAGGAATGGCAGGAGCTTCAGATCGACGATTTTGGCCTCGGACATCTCTTCGAGGAAGGATTTGCCTTTATTGATATCTTGCGCAGCCCACAGTTGCGGGTCACGATATTGGTCCTGCTGCCCGGCCAAACTCTTCCACAGCACCTGCACCCCGCTTACGATCAGGAACCGGGCAAGGAAGAAACCCTGCGTGTCCTCTATGGCTCTACGAACGTCTACATCGAAGGCGAACCATCCAATCCCCGGATACATATTCCCTCCGGCAAAACTCCGCATTATACCGCCCGACAAGAAATTGCTCTCACCATCGGTCGGCATTTCACTATCCCCCCTATGAAAGAACACTGGTTTCAAGGGGGGCCCCAAGGCTCTGTTAATATTTGCTTCCAGAACCGGGTCGACGAGACCCATAACGTGTTCTTCGATCCTCGAAGCTCCGGCTGCCCGATTATTCCCAAGGATAGGCACGGAGCTAAGCGGCCGGTTCGCAATAAAAAGGAGGATGAGAAATGATATTAGCAGTTTGTGCAATGATCTTGATTAGAGCGGCCCCAGTTGGAATGGATCAAAGCGGAATCTCCTCGATCGTTAATCCAGATAGGTTGCAGCAGATCGGGAAGGAATTGGGGTTTACCGAGGGCCCCTGTGGAAAGACGGCGCGCTTCTTTTCAGCGACATTCCGGCCGACACTATTTACCGATGGATCTCCGACGGTGGGATCGTAAAGTTCCGCTCGCCGAGCGGCAACTCCAACGGGCTGACCTTGGACAGGCAGGGGCGCTTGGTCGCCTGCGAGCACGGGAACAGAAGAATCTCGAGAACGGAGTCCGACAGGACGATCACCGCTCTTGCGGAAAGATACGAAGGCAAGCGACTGAACAGCCGCAACGATGTGATCGTAAAATCGGACGGGAGTGACCTGCCCCCGCTCAATTTACCACCTCTAAAGTGAGGTTTTCAAGCATGGAGCCTCACCCGAAGCCGCATCCAATCATGAAGTTGGCGCCGTAACCTTTGAATGTTAGGACACTGAGAACGAGAATCGATGCGAGGGCCGTACCACGAAGACTTTTCGCCCGAGCTTTCATGGATGACCTCCCCAACGATCTCCTTGTCTCGGCTCCCAATATCGCTCTCCTGGTGCGGAAAGTTGTTAAGAAGATGTTAAAAAACTGTAAATTATTCCTAAAGACCGACCACCACCCTTTTTTGTCTTTCAATCCTCTAGCCGTAATCTCAGCGGTTTTCAACCTATATTGGCACACCGGTGCCGCACGAGGAGAAGCCTATCTGAGACGGAGCAATGGACTCTTAATCCGCGGGTTGTAGGTTCGAGTCCTACACGGGTCATTGTCGTCTTCCCTATCATATCTCAGCAGGGAAGACTCGGCCCTGAGTCTGTTGAAGCAGCTCGATCTGCCGTTCCAGGCTATTGTGCTTAAGGTGGGTTAGAAGTTTGTATATTAAGACACGCCATTCAATTCCCCCTTATTCTCCAGGAAAAACAACGGTTTAGGGCCCGTCCGGCGCGGCCCTAAGTTAATCAATTATTATCAGGATTTGGCCGGGGACCAGGGACGACCTTGGGTTAGAGGTCTCGTCGGTAATGGAAAAAGATTGTTGGGTTTGCCTGAATTGACACCGAGCAGTCAATTCTTTATTAAGAAATCTACTCGCGTTATACTGAAACCTGAGTGAAGCTTAATGGGGACCGTACTTCTCTCTTTTGAGACTGCAACATCCTTTCTAGATAAGTGTCAGAAGGAGTGCCAAAAGGTTCGGGGGGACCTGCGCACTATCGGGAGTATCGAAGTGGCCGGCCAGTCCGACTCATGGAAACGCGTCAAATTATTCAACCATCTTAGCTTTTCGACATTATTCTTTGAGCAACGAATTGAGTTCTTCCTGGCATGCATGAAGTATGAAGATATCAATATTGATATACTTGAATCGCTCTTTCGAGGACTCATAGAAATATACTCTCGCGTTCTGTTCATCACAAATTTTACTGACGATGAAGCTGCTAAAAAGATCATATGGCAAGACCTATATCTAGTCGGCTTATCAGGTCTTGATTTTATCAAAGACCCGTCCGTGAGAGGTACGGTTGCGATAGATTATCAAATCTTAAAGTCTATTGGCGCTGAGATGCCTCCAATCGAAATAATTCAAAAATATGTGCAAGCCAAACTTTGGGGAAGGGGGTTTAATAAAGACATTAAAAAGATTGTCGACTCATACAGATTTCCAGGCGTTCGCGAGATACTCTCTAAGTATTATGAAGAGAAGGACATTCCTATTATTCCGAGATATTTCTTGTATAAATCATATTCTGAACTGTCGGAGCAACTTCATGGCAACTACCTAATGGAGCGTGTTGACCCTGACCATAGTGGTAAGTATCGCGTAGTAGCGTTTTTGATTCTCCTCGCCCTTAAATTCCTTAAAGCTGTCAGTAAGAAAACTAACTCAGAACGAGAAATCGATCCGTTGATAGAAGAATTCGAGAGGTTCAGGGCTGATTACCTGAAATTATGGCGACCATTTCAGCTCTCTTAGGCAGACATAATCCGTCGACATAGGCCCCCCGGATGCCCACCGGGGAATTGGTAATCGCTTTTTTCCAGCCTCCGCAGCAAGGTTACGAGTCTATGCTGGATGTCGGACGGAATATCTTCTTTCGGCCGTCCTCAGGACTCAACGTCCCAAAATGCTAAGTTTTCAAGCCCACTGGCAGCTTAGGCAACGGTCTAGAAGACACTTGACAAGGCCGTTAAGGAGGGGACGATTTATGCACTTCGGCTCGGAATAATTGGCGGACGCGCCTGCATAAAACTTCTTTTCAACGGCTGAATGGCTTATTATCAATTAACGATACGTATGAGTGATAGTAAGGGTGATTCATGAAATATTTTGCCTATGGTTCCAACATGAACTCGGCCAGGATGAGCGAAAGGAAGATAGAAGTGTCTGAAAGGGTACGAGCAAACCTAAGTGGCTTCAGACTTGAATTCAATAAACTGGCGAAAAGGAATCCCAAAGAAGGCTATGCGAATATAATTGGGGATGAGAAGGGCCTTGTTGAAGGCATTCTGTATGACATACCCGATTCATGTATAACAATATTGGATTCGCCTTCCTTGCCTCCACCTCGGCCTCTGCTAGCACAGGATCTGATGAGTACTTCTTGAAGTGCCACGCTAGCCCTGCCCTTAAAAGCTCCAGGGACGAATCTCTGCCCTCAACGTAGATCCTGGCAACCATCCGGCCATACCTGTCCGCGTAGTACTCCTTGACCTGCACGTCCTTGGCGAAAACAAGTGTTGAGGTGAACTGCTTGGCCCTGGTGCCAAAGTCCTGGCCCAGCTCGGGGCAGTCGATGCCTTCCAGCCGAATCTTCACAGCCCTGCTGGCTTTCAGCACAGAGATGGTGTCGCCGTCATGGACGCCGACACACCTGCCAGTGTAGGTCTCACCGGCCAGGAGGGGAGTGGCCGGGAGGAGCAGGAGAAGGGTGGGGAGGGGTGGTTTCAGCATGCCGTCGGGGAGTAGGCCACAGAAGGGGAGGGCAGGGAAGGTCACGGCTCTGGAGAAGATCTCGCACGTAAGAATTTCAGGGCTTGCCTGCTTCTGTTATGGGTAAGGCCTTATTCCGGCGTCACGCCGTCCCGCTCACAAACGGGGGTTGGCCACTAGCCCCCACCGGCCTCCCTTAGTACCCCTCCCTCGAGGGGGGAAATCCGACCGGTACATCTACCTCTAGCCGCCCCGCAGGAAGACGTGACTCAGGCATAAGCGGGTGAGCTCGTCTCCGAGCGCTGCTTTGTGCAGGTCCAGTTCAAGGTTACGAGCAGGAAGATGGAAGAGATCTTCGGGGATATTTTATAGTAGCAGTCCCACAAATCTCTTTATAGTCAGACCTAACTCTATTTCAAGTTTGGCGTTGATTCTCGTTAAATCTCAGTATCTTCTTTTTAATATCATCCTTAAGATCTGCCATATCGATTTTTCCACTCGATATTGCCTTGGCAAACATCCTTTTTAAACGTCCTTCAGCATAGCTCTTTATCTTATCGTTCTTTACCTCATTTAGTATGTAGTGAGCAATGACTCCAAGCGTCTTATATGACAACTGGGTTAAAACCATGTGGTTCTTAATTTGTGCCTTATAGGGCGTTTCATCATCACGCTGTTCAATGCTTATTTTATTATTATTTAGGTGTTCTTCACTTAACAAAACGAAGAAAGCTGCTTCAAGATGGTCTGCTCTTGAAATAAACGCAAGAACCGCCTCATCAATATAATCTTCGGATTCAATTTTCCAAACTGATATGGTATTGCCAGATGTTTTTAGGCAGAGGGTAATTGCATCTGCTGATATTTCATCATTGTCGATAAATTCTCTTTGTCTCCATTTCCCAATGTCAATCTTCCGGAGAAGGAGCGACATTTAAATCCTCTTTTAAGTAAAAAATAACTTCATCAACATAATCTCTAACCCATTTGTCTGCGAACTTAAGCTCTGATCTGAGTATTGATAAATACTTGAGGCTTTCTAATGAACCCCAACTCTCAAATGCCCTAATGGCCGCTTCTTGGACTTCGGCGTTTTTGTGATTCAGAACTAGTGCAGCCATTGTAGGCCCTTGAGGAGATATCACCTGATATTCAATTCGGCAAATTATTCTCAGGATTTTTGTCAACACTGACGCGTTAGAAAAATAGTCATTGTAAAGCGAATTTAACCATTCTTTGGTCAAACTGGGGTTCGTAGTTAGCCATTCTGCTACAAACGTATCTGCTTTATTATCGACACCATATTCAAATATTTCTGTTTCAAATAAATAAAGAAGTTCATTGATAAATTCTTTCTTATAATTCTCAAATTTGTTTTCATATAGACTAATCTGTTCTATTACTGAAGGAACAATACTCTCGTAATTCCCATATAAAAAAGGGCTTTTGAGAGATACTATGTTAGGTGCGTTACTCCACCAATCAATACTAGATTCAGCTAAGATACTTGGCCAAATAGGGCTTTTGACAGATATTGCGTTTGGTACAGTATTCCACCAATTGACAGTAGACTCAGCTAAAATACTTGGCCAAATAGCTTGTTGTCCAATGTAACTTGGATATCCAACATATTCTGTATTGGCGGGAGAAATTCCACCCAATTCATCTAATGGCCTCCGAAGGGAACTAATAATATCGGGTGCCGTAATAGGATATGACACAACGGCAACGTGTCCTGGGACATCAGAGTAGATATTCTCCAAGAAATCTATAGAACTGCCTGAAGTTGGCACTGCTGGCTGGGAATCAGTAGTTGCCTGGCTTTCCTTAACGGGGCCTTCTTTTTTAGCCCGTTTTAATAGGTCTCTAATAAACTTAAACACTAATGAACTCCGCGATAGATCTTAACAAATCAGAGTGCATCACTTGGGCCATATCATAGAAAGCCTTAACGTGGGGAAACTCAAACCTGCATTCGGAGGTAGTAGATACGGTGTTTATATCCAATGTCATGAGAATTCTGTCAAACGACATGGATTGGTCCTTTACTTGAAAATCACCTTTTCTGCGTTGCAGGATGCATGCAATATTAAGAGGTTCATTTAATTTGGCGAACTGCTTTTCAATTCGTGCTGTTGATTTCCAATCCCAATCAAACGGAGGGTTCTCTTTATAAAACGAAGGTTGATTAAACAGAATTTCATTGATATCAGAAAGTTTATGCTCAGGCATTTCGCCCAATAAGTAGGTTGTTACAAGAGCAAGCCGGTGAGCTTTTTTCGGATATTTTTCGTATATTTTTGCGAAAAAGGACATGGCTTCTGAACAATAAACATCAAGTTCTCCAAGGTTATCACCTTTTAGATCAATAGGTATTTTTTCTATATCGATCTTCTGAGAAGCAATACCTATATTCCATTCTTCGTTTTGACTCATCAATCGCAACCGCGGTTGAGGATGAAGGATTGGAGGCATAATCTCTTGAAATGTGCCAGAAATGAAACCATGTTCCTTGAGTTGCCCCAAAAGAGTAAGCACAGTCTCTGTATTTGGAGTAATATCCTTGGCATCTAGAAATAATGATGCTTGGTATTTTAATTTAACATCTATCATAATGTATCACCCTCCAAATTAGTTGGTCTCACGATGATGCCACGTGTAAGAGGAAATTTTTGGATTATTTTTAGCCTGCTAACATCTTGGTTTTAAGCCATTTTCGGCTCTTTTAAAATGATAATAGGCCCTCATTTTGCTTGTGTCAAGAAGACTAGATCCAGGCCCGGGGCTGACCCCTGGCTAGCGCGGGATGCTGAACGGATGTTGACCTCGCAGAGATAGTGACCTGCGTACCCTCAAAAAATTGAGCAGAGATTGTACAAACTCTTGCTCAAAATAGCTCAGTCTAGCCTAAACGTGATCAAACCATCAAGATCGGTAAATGCAAGAAAAAGAAGCCGGATGCAGTCCAACAGGGGAGAATCCACCGATGCCAATTTCCGCCGGGATCGTTTTTGAAGACCGGAAGGCCCACCGGGACCTTGACCCTCCCGTTGCTACTCAATTGATTGATCCTGCATGAGTTACCTGACCCTCCCCTTGAGCGGGGGAGGGGCTGGCCGGAAAATTGTGCAAAGATTGCTC
>Ga0187878_1000476_pt1 | contig 45720 bp, 46 predicted proteins | sample June2016WEW_17_1_FD_132979 | JGI IMG/M metagenome (GOLD analysis project Ga0187878, IMG submission 132979) | Peatland microbial communities from SPRUCE experiment site at the Marcell Experimental Forest, Minnesota, USA - June2016WEW_17_150 | ecosystem: Environmental > Terrestrial > Soil >... | reverse complement strand
TCGACGGGGGCCGACCGAGTGAACCATCAGCACCGGAACCTCCGCCGAGCGGACCTCCGATCCCGGCCCCGAGCTAACCGCGAACGCGGGCTCGAACCGGCGTCGAACCAGGCCTATCATCTCGGAACAAGCTGCCGGGAGGCGCCGATGGACCGGTTCGACAAGTTCAGCGACGGGGCGCGCTAGGTCCTGACCCTGGCTCAGGATGAAGCCCAGCGGTTTGATCACAACTACATCGGCACCGAGCACCTGCTGCTGGCGCTCATCCGGGAAGAGGAAGAGGTCGCAGCCCAGGTCCTCGTGAGTCTGGGCGTCGAGCTGCCGAAGGTCAGAACGGCCGTCGAGTTCATCATGGGACGGGGCGACCGACCCACGCGTGGCGAAGTCGGGCTGACCCCAAGCGCCAAACGCGTCATCGAGCTGGCGATCGACGAGGCCAGACGGCTCGGCCATCGCTACATCGGCACCGAGCATCTGCTCCTCGGCCTCGTCCGCGAGGGCGAGGGTGTCGCCGCCGGCGTGCTCGAATCCATGGGCGTCAGCCTGGACAAGGTCCGCCACGCGGTCATTCGCGTAATAGCCGGTGGCCCTGCGCCGAATCGAGAGGTGGATGTTGGGATCGCTCGCCGGCTCGTCGAGACCGAGGAAAGCCGGCTGGAGCGCGTCATCGGCATCGGCCAGGTCGCGACGCACCAGGGAGTCTCGCTCGAACTGATCGCCCTGGAGATCCGCCTCGCCGGCTGCGTGCTCCACTGGAAGGCCGGTTTCTCGGACCGGCCGTTCCGAATCGATCCTGAGTTGACCGTCCGCGACGACCTCGGAACCGTCTATGAGCCACGCCCCTATGCGTGGAGCCACAGCGGGCGCGACGCACGCGGCCAGATCACGATCGTCCCGCCACCGCCGAAAGATGCGGGATATCTCTGGCTCGAGTTCAGGGTCTCCACCCTTCCCCAGGATGAAGGTTCCGGGGAGACTTACTTGCGATGCGAGGTGCGCCTCCGGGCCTAGGAGGGCTCACCACGAGACAGGAGGCCGTCACCTCGCGCCGATTGGGCAAGTTGCTCACCTCGCAGGGGGCGGGGGCCACTGAGAGGGCGGTCATGCCCATCGCGGTGGCGGCATTGGCGGCGGGGCGAGCCTGGAGATCAGGCTGAACCACACAACGAAGCCGACGGAGAGGACGGCAAACGGGCCGAACTCCCCGGCGAGCGGTGCGAGCCACCAGAAGAACAAGGCCATGCCTGGCGCACCCGCCGGCTGTGACGTACTGATGGGAGCCCAGCACGTGTCGATGCAGACGGGGCCGGCGAAACCCACCTTCTGGCCCAGCAGCGCCCGGAGCAGCGGTGTCGCGGCGATGGCGACGATCCAGGCGGGCAAGAAGGTCATCGGCAGCAGATTGCGGTGACGACGCCCCAGCCTGGCGACGACGCCTGTCACCAGCGCCGACGGGACGACCGCACTGGCAGCTGCGGTCCATCGGGCCGGGTCCGTCCACGACAGGTCGGGCACGACCCTGGCCGACGCCGGCAAGGAGCTAACCACGATGGCTCCCGATGAGTCGCTCTGGCAGGCAGCAGCACGGCCGGAGGGGGTCACGAGCGGAACGTTCTACTCGCGCTTTCGACGGTACCTAAAGACGTCTGGCCTGGCGCCCACCGGCATCCACGTCCTAAGGCACACCGCAGCCAAGCTTCGTCGCGACGCCGGCGAGTCGATCGAGGACGTGAGCGCGTTCCTAGACCACAGCTCGCTGGCGGTCACTACGGTCTATCTGCGCCGGCTGGAGGGCCAGGAGGATCGGGCCTGGCGTGATGTGGCCGAGGCTATCGGGGTCTGTGCCGATCCTCGCGCAGCTGGGCGGGATCGAGCTCGACGACGGGGTCATCGCCAGAGTCGTGGCAGCGCTGGGCTCGACGGTCCGTCCAATTGCCATCGACCGTTCTCGGATCGAGCGTCAGATGCGTGAGCTTGCCCTCGAACACGTCAGTGGCGGCATGAGCGACGAGACCTACCTCGCGCGTCTCAAGCACCTGCGAGCCTCGCTGGCTGAGGTCGAGGAGACCTCTCAGGTTGGCGTGCCGGCCGATCGGGCCGTGTCCTGGCTGCGCTCCCTCGCCGAGACCTGGCAGAAGGCCGACGTTCCCGAAGCGCGGAGCGACCTGGTCCACGCGATCTACGAGCGGATTGTCGTGGCGGGGCGGGAGTTCGTCTCGGCGCGCCTGACTCCTGCCGCCTACGCCCACGGCCTCGCGCTGGCGTTGCCCGAAATTGTTGCTAAAGCGCGCCCGACAGGATTCGAACCTGCGACCTTCGGCTCCGGAGGCCGACGCTCTATCCGCTGAGCTACGGGCGCGCGTCGCAACCGCGGCCTGAACCGCGATCGGGCGGCAATGATAACCCGGCGGACTGGCAGGCACGAGTTAGGCCGGAGCGAGGCTGTGCCCAGCCCTCGCAGGAGCGGTCACCTGCTGAGGCGCGCCGGCCGAGACCTGCAGGGCGCACAGTCGCGCCGCCGGTTCGACATGCGCCCGCGAACTGCGCACTCGCGGCTCTGCTCGCCTATCGTTGCGCTGAACCCGCGGCCAGCTCCGGCGCCACGGTCGTTCCATGGCCCGGACGCCGGATGGTCGCTACGGCCGCGGTGGACTACGGTGGTCCCATGGACGAGACGAACCGCATCTGCCCCTGGTGCTCGACACCCATCCCGGCAAGCGCCACTGCCTGTCCGAAATGCGGCGCTCTGGTCGAAGGTGCAGTAGCCCAAGAAATACCCGGGCTCGAAGCCCGACCCGATGACGCCCCCATCGACCCCGAGGCAATCCTGCCGCCGAGCGACGCTGTCCGCCTCGAGATGCGCAAGATCGAGCTCGAGGCCCAGATCGAGAACGCCGGCTCCGAGGTGATGAACCCGACCGGAGACGAGTCGCTCGACGTCGGCGCTCCGTCCGAGCAGGCCATCGCCGCCTACGAGGCGGGCCTGCTCGACACGACAGGTCCCGCAGGCGAAACCGATCTGGGCGATCTCGCGGCTGCGTGGGAGGATCCCGAGCTGGAGAAGCGAGTGACCAGGTGGGAAGACGCGGCCGAGGATCCGAAGCAGCCCGAGTAACCCTTCGGCGGGGCATACGGATGTCTCGGGATGACCCGCTCGGCGACTTGATCCTCGCCTGCCGGACGTGGTTCTCTGGGGTCGTGACCGAGCCGGCGTCCTGACGAGACGACTCGGTTTCGGCACGCGCTTCCGGCGTGGGCTCGGCGGCCGGATGGCGGCCGCGGCACCGACACGCAACGACCCTGCACCCTATTTGAAGGCATCGGCCACCGGTGGCCGGGAGGGCGTACGATTGCCCATGCCAGATGTCGAGGGGCAGCGAATCCTCGCCGAGCTCGAGGTGTCGAGATGAGCATGAACGATCAGACCGGGCAGGGCGAAGAGCCGACGGGCGAGCCGGCCGGCGGCGGCAGCCCGCGACGCGAGCAGGTGGAAAAAGCCCGTGAGCTGGGCGAGCGCTGGCTCGGGCAGCTCCAGGAGATGATCGAAGGGGCGGGCAAGACGGCGGGGCCGATCCTCAGGGACGTGGCCGCCAAGGCTGCGGAGCTCGCGGCCGTCGCCGCCGAGAACGCCGGCCCGGTGGCCCACAAGGCCGCGGACGTGACCGAGCATGTCGGCGATCGGCTGGCGGCACGGAGCAAGGATCTGGCCGCCGACCTGCGGCGGGCGGCCGAGGCGGAACGAGCCCAGGGTGCGGCCGGCACCGAAGAGGCAGGCGAGGAGCCAAAGTCGGACGACGCGCCCGAGGCGTAGCCGCTAGCCCCGAGCCACCTTCGCACGGAGTATTTCTGTGCCGTCTTCGCGGCGGAGCCGATAGGCCCAGCCGCCGTCGAGCGGCCACGCCGCGCCGACAAGGGCGTCGTTTCGTTCGGCCGGGGCCACGAAGTCGATCTCGTATCGGCGGGGAGTGGCCGCGAGCATATCGCTCTGCCCCGCAGCGTCGAGCGCCTCCTCGAGATAGTCGACGTAGACGCTGTTGTTGACGTGGTCGAGCGGGTCCAGGTCCCGCCGTCTCACATGGAACCGCCGCTCGACCGCTTCGGGAGGGGTCACCGGCAGCGCCACCTTGAGCATCTCGAACGTCGAAGCCGTTTCCTCGATGAACGCCATCATCTCGGTCGGAACGCGCGTCGGCACCCCCTTATCGTTGGTCATGACCCAGTCGATCTCCAGGTGGGCGAGCAGCTCTCCTGCTGCGTCGCGCACCTCGCTGTGGCGGCGCGCGGCGATGCGGCGATAGCCGGTCACCTGGGTGGAGACGTAGACGTCGTCGTAACTGCAGGCCGGCTCCAGGATGTCGAGCCGTATCGCCCGAACCAGCCAGAAAAGGCCGCGCGCCGAATACCACTCCCGACTAAAGCCCAGCAGTGTCGAATGCTGCCACGCGATATCGGCGACCCAGGCCAGGTAGATGGCCGTTCGCATCGTCTCTCTCGCGGTCGCTTCCTCGAACCGGATGCGGTATTTCCGCACGATCCGATACGGCAGCCGATCCGCGAGGACTTCGAGGCCTGCGTCCGCGGGAAGGCTCTCCGCACGAAGAGGGGCGGTCTCGGACTTCGGGTCGATCAAGGCCGGACCTCACCGAGGTCATCGAGAGTCTCGAGGGCGATCAGCCGCGTTCCTTCGCGGTTGGCGGTCGATCGGGCGAGGCGGATCTCGCACGACCGGCGCGCGTCGAAGACGACGATCGCCACCCGAAGATCGACCTCCTCGTCGGCAGCGTGCGCCCGGGCATCGTCGAGCTGGTTGAGGACGTCGGCGTTTATGCCGCGGGCGCCCCACTTGCAGTCGTAGACCTCGGGCCTCGTCTCGGATTCCACTGTCACGTCGTACGGGTGTATCTCGGCCCTCACGCCGTCGAAGAGCACGCGCCGCTCGCGCCTGACCGGCGCGTCACCGGCCGCTCGCCGAGCCAGCAGCTGCGCCGTCAGCTCCTCGACGACGGCCCCCCGGTATTGGTTTCGGGCCGCGTCGCCGCGGTCGGCCACCTCGAGCGAGGCCGCCAGGAGTTGCTCGGCGTGGGCGCGCAGCCCTTCGTCGACGTCACCCCCGAATAGAGTCGGGAAGATCCGGCGCCACGTTTCCGCGCCAGTACGTTCCCCGTTCATCGCCGCCCGAGCGAGCAGCCTTTCGGCATAGCTGGCCGACTCGAGCAAGCCAGCCAGTCGGGCGACAAGAGGGTCCGCCTGGATCCCCGCGTAGACGACCGTTCTGGCGTCGCGGGCCGCATCCTGAAACCTCATCGATCGCCGTCCAGCAGGATTCGGAATGGCGAGTCGTCGTCCGATACGTCCGTGTCGAGATCGGATCCCGGTCCCGAGCCCGCAGCCGGTTCGCCGACATCACCGCCGAGAGCCAGCGCCACGACGTGTGGAAATGTGGAGAGCCAGTCGATCGCCTTGTGCGGATCGGTGATAAGACCGACCTCGGCGATCGCCTCGTCCACGGCCGCGATCTGTTCAGCTCTCAACGGCCGGCCCGAGTCAGATTCCGCCAGCGCCGAGATGGCGGGCAGGTAGGCTTCGGTGAGGTCGGTCACGTACTGCCATTCGTCCTCGACCGTCTCCGCCAGATCGGCAAGAGCGCGATACGAGACGGCGGCCCGCTCGATGACCCGAAGGCGATCGTTCATCCTGCAAGCGTAGCGGCCCGACCGCCGGCATGGCACCATGGGAGACCCCATCCAAGCGGAGGCGAGAAGACATGGACCTCGGGCTGCGCGGTCGAACCGCCCTGGTAGGAGGAGCGTCCGCCGGCCTGGGCCGTGCGACCGCCGAGCGGTTGGCCGCCGAGGGCTGCAAGCTGGCTCTTTGGTCCCGCGGCGGCGAAGCGCTGGAGAAGGCCGCCGACGAGATCCGGCACCTCCATTCGGTCGTGGTCGTGACCATCGCCGGGGACGCAACCGATCCGGCGACGGCTGCCAAGGTGGCCTGGCAGGCCGAGAGGAACCTCGGCCCGATCGACATCGCGGTCCTCAACGCGGGCGGGCCGAAGGCAGCCGAGGCGACGAAGACCGATCCGGCCGAGTGGCGGCGCTCGTTCCAGCTCCTCGCTCTGACGCCGATCGAGCTGGCCACCGCGCTGCTGCCGAGCATGCGCAAGCGCGGCTGGGGCCGGCTCGTCTCGATCATGTCGTCCGGCATCCGCCAGCCGATCCCGGAGCTCGCCTACTCGAACGCCTGCCGCAGCGCCCTCCAGGCCTGGCTCAAGACGATCGCCACCGAGGTGATCGCCGACGGCGTCACGGTCAACGGCGTCGTACCCGGTCGAATCGATACTGCCCGAACCGCGGCTCTGGACAAGGCTCGCGCCGAGAAGACGGGCTCTACGCCGGCAGAGGTCAAGGCGCAGATAGAGAAGTCGATTCCAGCCGGCCGATACGGTCGGCCGGACGAGCTGGCGGCCTACGTGGCCTGGCTTTGCTCGGAGCCGGCCCGCTATCAAACGGGCACCTTCGTCCCGATCGACGGCGGAATGATCCGATCGCTGCCGTAATACGCCGCGGCGCGGCCAGCCGCGGCCGCAGGTTCGGCGGCGACGACCGATCGGCCGAACCTCCGTTTGTCAGTCGCCGCGGTGGCCGCGGGATTCGATGCTGAACGCTCCCCAGTGGCCGGTGTAAGGCAGCCAATCCTCGTCGACTCGCTCGACGATCGATGAAGCCGGGCCCTCGCGGAGGGTCTCGAGGAGATCCTCGAGGTCGCCACGAGGGCCTTCAACGACGACGTGAACGGCGCCGTCCTGATCGTTGGCGACGAAGCCGGTGAGGCCCATCTGAGTCGCACGCGCGGCAACGAAATACCGAAAGCCCACGCCCTGGACGCGGCCTCGAACGCTGGCTTCCAGGCGGACGAGCTCGCCCCTGCTCATCGAGGCTGGTCGCCGGGTGACGGGGCACCGGCGCCGGAGACGCCGGCCGGAGCGGCCGTGGAGGCGGCCGAATCGATCCGTGGCCAGCTGAGTGCCAGGACGTCCAACGCGAGCTCGGGGTTGACGTTCTCGTCGAGCTGCGTCGCCGTCGCCGCGAGTTGCGCGAGGAAGGACGCCAGGGCACTCGCGGACATAGCCGGTCCGAGCGCCCCAAGTTCGTCCACCAGCTCCAGCTCGCGGAGCTGCCTCGACCCCCCCGCCTGGGCCACGGCGAGGTCGCGCCCGACCGAGGCCCAGACGTCGACGAGCGTCGCGGCCGCCGAACGCCGATCCGCTGCCGCGAGCTTCGGAGCGGCGCCGTCGTCGGTCGTGGCGCCGTCCGGGGCTTCGGTGTCGCCGGCCTTTGCGGCCTGCGCCTTGCGGCCCCGACGTGCGCCGGCCAGCGCCGTGACCTCGCCCGAGAGGGCCGCGACGGCCCCATCAGGGCCGGCGGCGTCGCGTCGCGACCCGTCGAGAGCGGCATCGAGCGCGGAGGCGGTCTTGATGAGATCGCGGACCGCCCTCAGACGCTTCGCACGTCCGGCACCAAGCATGTCGAGGATGCCACGGGCGATCTCGCCGCGCAGCCGTTCCGCATCGGCAGATCGAGCGTACGCCAGCGCCAGCCCGGGCCGGCCGTTGGCGAGGCGCGCCAGGCGGGCCGCTCGAGGCGCATCCGCGGCGCCCAGCTCCCCAAGCCAGCGCTCGATCTCACGCCCACCGACCGCCCCCAGACGGATCCGAACGCAGCGCGATCGAACGGTCGGCAACAGGCATTCCTCGTCGTCGGCGCAGAGAACGATGGTGACTCCCGCGGGCGGCTCCTCGAGCAGTTTGAGGAGCGCGTTCTGGGCGTCGTCGTTCAGCCGGTGGGCGGCCTCTACGATGGCCACGCGGGCGCCGCCCTCTACTGGCAGAAGGGCGAGTTCCGAGATCAGGCGCCGGACGGTCCCGGGCTCGGGGTCGGAGGCACGGCCGATCCGCACCTGGCCTCCGGGGCCTCCGGGCGCGAGCCGGTGGAGATCCGGGTGGTTGCCCGAGGCCACCTGGCGGCAGCCCCGACATGAGCGGCAGGGTCGAGCGCTCGGATCCGGGTCGCGGCACAGGAGCCCCGCGGCCAGGTCCATGGCGAGCGTCGTCTTGCCGACCGACCCCGGGCCGACCAGCAGGACGGCGTGCGGCGTCCGGCCGAGGATCATGATGTCGATCTCGGCCAGGGCGCGCAGTTGGCCGCGCGTCGCGGCGTTCTTCATGGCAGGCGCCGCGGTGGCGGACGCTGGGGCAATCGAGCCGGGCGGCTACTCGCCAGCCGGCTCACTGCCCTCGGCGAGAGCCTCGCCTGCGGCCTCCGCGGCAGCCGCGGTCCGTCGACGAGCCGGGGCCCGCTTCTTGGGCGCGGCCGGTTCGGGGGCGGCAACGGCCGGTTCGGCGCTCGCCGCGGCTGCACCAGCATCGGCGGGCTTGCGGCGGCTTCGGCTTGCCGCCTTGGGCTTCTCGGCAACTGCCTCGACCGGGACGGCTTCGGGGGCGACTTGGGCGGGTGCTTCTGCCGCGACGGCCTCAGCCGGCTTGCGACGGCCGCGGCTCGCCGGCTTGGGCTTTTCGGCCTCGACCGGCTCGGCCGGAGTGGCCGCCTGGCCCGGTCCCGCCTCACCGCCGCTCGGCCGGCTCAGCTTGGTGGCGAGCTGGGCGCGCAGGAGCTCTTCGAGCTCGGGCGGAACCTCGCTCCACGGCTCGGCCGAGTCGCGGACTCCACCGCGGGGTTGCCCACCGCCGCGATGCTGCTGCGGCTGGGGGACGCGCTGCGGCCTCTCGTCGCGGCGTCGCTGCGGCTGTTGCTGTGGCTGTGGCTGGGGCTGGGGCTGGCGAGCCGGCTCCGGATAGCGCGACGACGTCGCGCCGCGACCGTACCGTTCGCGGTCCACGGCCGAGGCGTAGGCGCTCCTGACTCCTCGTCCGCCGCCCTGACCACCTCGACCGCCGCGACCGCCACTGCGGCGCCGCTCGGCCAGGAGGTACTCGGGGATCTCCGGTTCCGCGTAATCCTCCTCGTCGGGTGTGATCGGAGCCAGCCGTTCGGGCCGGCCGGACATGCCAATCTGCGAGTCCCACACGGACCCGAACTGGTTGGGTCGGGCTGCCGGCGATGCGGCTGCCTCGCCTTCCTCAGGTTCGATCGCCTCGCCTTCGCCGCCCTCGGCGGCGACGCCGGTCCGGCCATGGCCACGTCCGCGACCGCCACGACGACGGCGGCGGCGGCCGGTCCCTTCGGCGCCCTCGGCGCCCTCTGCCTCAGGGCCTTCCACGAGCTCGGCTGCCGTCTCATCGATCGGCTCTGCCTCGGCTCCGGCCTCGACCGGAGCGCCCGCGGCGCGCGACAGCTTCTCGCCCGGGAGGGCAACGAGCTGGCCGCCGGAGGGCGGCGCCGTGCGGCTGGTCAGGCCCCGGCTCGCCGGCCGACCGCCGGCAGTCTCGACCGGTACCGCTTCCTCGGCGCCCTCGACACGGCCGCCGCGACCGCGGCCGCGACCGCGGCGTCCGCCTCGACCCTCGGTCTGCTTGTCCGGAACCTCCGTCATCGAGAGATCCTCATCGTCGCCCGCCACTCGACGGCCTGATCGAGACGATTCGCGATCGACCCTGGCGAGCTGGGTGATGTCGTAGAAGACATCGGCGACTTCGATCAGGTCCGAGCTGGTGTTGCCTCGGAAGCTGATGACTTCGACGCGCACGCCCATTTCCTGGACGGCACGGATGGCCGGCGCGAAGTCCCCGTCACCGCTGACCACGATCGCCACGTCGAGGTTTCGGGCCGTCTTCATCATGTCGACCACGAGCTCGATGTCGAGGTTGGCCTTGACCTTGCCGTCTCCGTACTTGCGGATGTCCTTGCTCACGACCTTGTAGCCGTGGCGGGCCAGGAACGAATGGAAGTTCCGCTGGTTCTCGTTCTCCGGGTCCAACCCGGTGTAGGCATAGGCACGGACGAAGTCGCGCCCGGCCACTGCGGCCTTCAGAAGCGTGACGTAGTCGATGTCCGCGCCCGCCGCCTTCGCCGCGTAGAAGATGTTCGCCACGTCCACGAAGACGGCGACGTTCTTGCTCACAAATTGACTCCTTGATTGCCTGGTCGACGACGCTGTCGTCGAGCCATGTGACCTGAGGCGCCGGCGCTCCTTGGCTGCTCGGCTGCCCCCGGGAAATTCAGCGGCTGGTCGGCGTCCTGACGGAGACCACCGCTCGATAGACGTTGGTGGCTGCTTTCGCGAAGCCGTGACCTTGCCAGTTCGAGTAGAACTCGGTGTCCTGGGTCAGCATGACTTCGACCGATGTGCAGCCCTTTCTTCGTGCTGAATGCAGCATCTCTTCGATCAGCAGATCGGCGACCTTCTCGCCGTCGTGACCGCTCGCGACTACCAGAACATCGACCGTCCCGACGAACCCGCCGGACTTGACCGATGGCCTGAGGCCGAGGACTGCACCGCCTGCTAGCTGGCGATTCCCTTCTACGAGTGCGACGCTCGCGTTTGGCAGGTAGACGAGCTGGCGGAGCAGGCCGATCGCGTCGATCGGAGAGTCGCCGCCAGGCACAGCCCCTTTCTCCGCGCAAAGCGCGTAGAACCGATCAACGTCGGTTATGCGGGCCTGTCTGACCAGGTACTCCACTCGAACAGACGAACCTCAAGACGAGAGGGCGATCGCACTGCCGCGACAGCCGCGTGGCTGATGGGTCGCTTGCCGTAGTGCCGGTGCTCTCGGGGTGGCGAACGGCTTCCCGCTCGACAGCCACACCTCGGTGGGTGGGCGACCGTGCATGTGCATCCGGTGCGCCTACTTGTAACTATACGGCAACCGTGTCAAGCGTAGGAAGCGTCGTTCTGCGCAGGAAACCCCTTGCGCGAAGCTAATGGTTGAGTACTCTACGTCCCAAGGCTCGGCGCTGGGCTCCCAAATCCGAGTCTGCCGGCCGATGCCGCTCCGGGCGCCAGCGATCGTTTTCTGGACGGTGGAGACGCGGGGTCGGTCCCAGCCCATGTCGGAGTGGAGTGGAGGATTGGGGCACATGAAGCCCAAACCGCTAGCAATCGTTGCTCTCGTTGCGCTTGTGGCGTCCGCTTGTAGCTCGTCGGCGGCCACGGCCGGACCCAAAGTAGTCACGCTCGGCGTGGATCTCCCGCTGTCCGGCGCCGAGACCCCTAACGGCCAGCCGACGCTCGACGGCGTTCAGCTCGCCGTCGACGAGAACCCGGTCGCCGGGTATACGGTCAAGGTCGTTGCCAAGGACGACGCTCTCAACGGCAAACACGACCCGCAAACCGGCGCCACCAACGTCGGCCAGCTGATCACCGACTCCTCGGTCTTCGCGGTCGTCGGTCCGTTCAACTCGAACGTGGCCCAGGCTGAGATCCCGAAGTCGAACGATGCCGGCTTGATCCAGTGCAGCCCGGCCAACACCAACCCAGGCCTCACCAAGGGCGCGGCAGGGCTGGCCCTTCGGGGGTCGCACCCGGACAAGATCGCCTATGTGCGAGTTGCCACCACCGATGACATCCAGGGCCAGGCCGGCGCAGACATCGCCTACAACGTGGCGGGCGCCAAGACGGCCTACATCGTCGACGACACCGAGACCTACGGTAAGGGTCTCGCGGATCAGTTCGAAACGACCTTCACCAAGCTCGGCGGCACCGTCGTCGGTCATGACGGCGTCGGCGCCAGCGGGCAGGCCGACTACACCGCCCTGCTCACGGCCGCGAAGGCCAAGAACCCAGCCTTCGTCTACTTTGGCGGCGTGACCGCCACAGGCGGCGGGCTGCTGCGCAAGCAGATGGTCCAGGCCGGCATGGGCAGCATTCCATTCGGCGGTGGTGACGGCATCAGCGACGGCTCGGCGGCTACCGCGAGCTCGTTCCTGAACGTTGCCGGCGCCGACGGCGACGCGAACACCTACATGACCGTCGCCGCGGTCCACGACATTCCGGACGCAGCCAAGTTCGCGGCCAGCTACAAGGCCAAGTACGGGTCCGAGCCGGGCGCCTACAGCGCCTCCGGCTACGCCTGCGCCCAGATCTTCCTCCAGGCCCTCGCGGCCAAGGGCAGCGATCGCGAGGCGGTCCGCGCCTACGTGACCAACACCAGCAGCACTTTCACCACCGTGCTCGGCAACATCACGTTCGATGCGAACGGCGACACGAGCCAGCACGTCATCAGCGACTACAAGTTCGACCCCACCACGAAGGATTGGAAGTACTTCGAACAGAAGGACTTCACGTCCGGCGTGACCACCACAGCCGCTCCGTAAGGCCGCGGTTCTCGATGCGATCCAGGGGGCCGGAGTCATCTCCGGCCCCCTCCATGATCACCTCAAGCTGCCCGCCCCAAGCCTGACCCTGGAGACTCTGTGGACGCCGGGATCCTGACGCAGCAGACGATCAACGCCTTGACCATCGGGGCCATGTACGCGCTTATCGCCCTTGGCTACACGATGGTCTACGGCATTATCGAACTCATCAACTTCGCCCACGGCGACGTCTTCATGGTCGGCTCCTTCGCGACCCTCTGGTTGCTGGCCACCTTCGGCGTCGAGGGCACGATCAACGACCCGGCGCGGCTCGTCATCGTGCTGATTGCCATGTTCGCCTTCGCCATGGTCACCATGGGCCTGGTCGGCGTGGTGATCGAACGCTTCGCGTACCGTCCCCTGCGCAGAGCACCGCGCCTGGCACCACTGATCACGGCCATCGGCGTGAGCTTCATCCTGCAGAACCTGATCCAGGCAACGTACAGCACCGCCGACTTCAACATCCCGCAGGTGATCGACCCCCAGGCCGGCGTCTCGTTCACGATGCCCACCTTCAACGTGGGCGGCTTCGCAGTGACGTCGTCGGCGGTGACCGCCTCATGGGTGCACCTCTTCATCGTCGTTCTGGCCGTCGCGATGATGGTTGCGCTGCAGCTCTTCGTTCGCCGAACGAGGCTCGGGCGAGCCATGAGGTCGACGGCGATCGACCGTGAAGCCGCCCAGCTCATGGGCGTCGACATCAATACGACGATCGCGCTGACGTTCTTCATCGGTTCGGCGCTCGCGGGCGCCGCCGGTGTCGCTTGGGCCCTCAACTACGGCCACACCAAATTCGACATCGGCTTCCAAGCCGGTCTCAAGTCGTTCACAGCTGCCGTCCTGGGCGGGATCGGCAACACCACCGGTGCCGCCATCGGGGGGTTCTTGATCGCCTTCGTCGAGGTCTTCAGCTCGCAGCTGGGCTACGCCCGCTGGAGTGAAGCGATCGTGTTCAGCATCCTCATCCTGGTGCTGGTGTTCAAACCGACCGGCATCATGGGCCAGCAGCTGGCGGAGCGAGCATGAACGCGCCCAGGCTTCCAGTCCTCCGCTCGGACTCGGCCGCGCGGCAATGGTTCGCCGGACTCCCCTCGTCGCGGACCGGGCAGTTCTTCGGCAATCACCAGTCGCTGTCTGTCATCGTGGGCATGTCGATCGCAACTGCGATCCTGCCGTTCATCGTCCTGCTGCCCCCGTTCTCGGGATTCGGCAACCAAACAGACTTCGTGGATGGCTTCGCCCAGGCAGGCGTCTGGGTCCTGCTGGCGATCGGACTCAACGTCGTCGTCGGATTGGCCGGCCTGCTGGATCTCGGCTACGCCGCGTTCTTCGCCATCGGGGCCTACACGTACGCCTACGGCGCGTCTCCCTTTTCCGGCAATCACATACCGTTCTGGCCGATGCTCCTGGTTGGGGCAGCGGTGGCGGCCATGTTCGGCCTGCTGCTCGGTGCCCCTACGCTCCGGTTGCGTGGCGACTATCTGGCCATCGTGACGCTCGGCTTCGGCGAGATCGTGCCGGTCGTGTTCAACAACTCGGATCAGTACACGAACGGCACCAACGGCATCACCGCGCTCTACCAGCCCATCATTCCCTTCACCAGTACCAGCTTCGGTTTCGGCAATCCCGTGCCCTATTACTTAACCGTCGCGGCGATCATCGCGATCGCCATGGCCTTGCTGTATCGGTTACAGGACTCCCGGCTCGGTAGAGCATGGATGGCCGTCCGCGAGGACGAGCTGGCTGCCGCCAGCATGGGCATCAACACGGTCACCACCAAGCTGCTTGCGTTCGCCATCGGGGCGTCAACCTCCGGCCTCGCTGGCGTCTACCTGAGCTCCAAGCTCGCCATCGTCTCGCCGACGCAATTCGGCTTCACCGTCAGCTTCACGGTCCTGGCCATGGTCGTCCTCGGAGGCATGGGCAACATCTGGGGCGTGGCCGCGGGTGCGTTCGTCATCTACGAGATCCAGAGCCAGGGGCTCAAACAGCTCGACGGCTTCGTCGGTTCGTGGTTCCCGAATGGCCTGCCGGTCGTCGGGCACGTCGAGTTCCTCAATTACCAGTACCTGCTGTACGGCCTCGCCCTCGTCGGCATGATGCTGCTCAGGCCCGAGGGCTTGTTCCCAAGTCGCCGGCGTAGAGCGGAGTTGCACGACGTTGACGATTCGGCCGCGGCCAATGAAGAGCTGGTGGAGCCATGAGCGACCAGACCGGCCAGCCCGTCCTTCGGACCGTCGGCCTGACGAAGGCCTTCGGCGGTCTCGTCGCCGTCAAGAGCGTCGACTTCGACGTCGCCCCCGGCTCGATCACCAGCCTCATCGGGCCCAACGGGGCCGGCAAGACGACGCTGTTCAACGTCGTGGCCGGGCTGTATGAGCCAACCTCAGGGCATGTCGAGTTCCTAGGTCGGCGCATGATCGCCGCAAACGAACGCAGCTGGCTCGAGCCGGTCTTCTGGATCCTCCCCGCCGCCCTGATGTGGGCCCTTACATACCTCGCGGCGGGCGCCGGCGCCCCCACCAACCTTGTCCAGGTCATGGTCCTGGTGGGTCTGGGAATCCTCATCGCCTCGCTGATCACGGCCGTGATCCGGCCCGCCTGGTACGACCGCATGCTTGTCCGCGTCGGCATCTTCAAGTCCGCCCGACCCAACGACATGGTCACGGCCGGCATCGGTCGGACGTTCCAGAACATCCGCCTTTTCGCCAACATGACTGCCATCGAGAACGTGCTCGTCGGCATGCACGGCAAGCTCAAGGCGAGCCCGCTCGACGCCATCCTGCGCACGCCAAGCCAGGTCAAGGAGGAGCGGCATTCGACCGATGAGGCCAGGCGCCTCCTGAACTACGTCGGACTCGTCGGTCGCGAGGACGAGCTCGCTCGAAACCTTCCGTACGGCGATCAGCGCCGTCTCGAGATCGCGCGAGCCCTCGCGACGAAGCCCAAGCTGCTCCTTCTCGACGAGCCAACCGCCGGCATGAACCCTTCTGAGACGGCTGCCATGATGACTCTCTTCGGCCGGATCAAGACCGAGCTGAGTCTGCCGATCCTGCTCATCGAGCACGACATGCGGGTGGTCATGGGCATCAGCGACCGGGTCACGGTCCTCGACCACGGGGAGAAGATCTCCGAGGGAACGCCGGCCCAGGTGAGGGCGGACAGTCGTGTCATCGAAGCCTATCTCGGGAAGGGTGCGGCGTGATGCCGAACGGGACCGATTCCGCATCCGGGGTGCCGGCTCTGATCGCCGCGGACGCGCCCCTGCTCTCTCTCCGGGACGTCCACGCCACGTATGGCAGGATCGAAGCCCTACAGGGCGTCTCGCTGGAGGTCCGTCACGGCGAGATAGTGGCCATGCTCGGCGGCAACGGCGCGGGTAAGTCGACGACCCTCAAGACAATCAGCGGTCTCATGCATCCCCGCTCAGGCCGGATCCTTCTCGAGGGCAACGACGTGACCACCGTTCCGGCCCACCGCCTGGTCCGGCTGGGCATCGGCCAGGCACCGGAAGGGCGCCGGATCTTCGGCCGGATGACGGTACTCGAGAACTTGCAGATGGGCGCCTACACACGCAGTGACAAGGGTGAGATAGCGGCGGATTTCGACCGTGTCTTCGGCCTCTTCCCGCGTCTCCGGGAACGCAGCGGTCAGGCGGGCGGCACACTCTCCGGCGGCGAGCAGCAGATGCTGGCCATCGCCCGCGCCTTGATGGGCCGCCCCAAGCTGCTCCTCCTCGACGAGCCGTCGATGGGCCTGGCCCCCAACCTCGTCGAGCAGATCTTCGCAATCATCCAGGACATCAACTCGCAGGGAACGACCATTCTGTTGGTCGAGCAGAACGCACAGATGGCGTTACAGGTTGCCAGCCGCGGCTACATCCTGCAGACCGGGAAGATCGTTCTGGCCGACACGTCCGCGGCTCTCGTCGCGAACGAACAGGTGAAGAAGGCGTATCTCGGAGCGTAACCGGGCGGGTGCGCGCCGAAGGGAGCCGCCCGGCGCCCGCGTCCTGCCGGGCGCCTTAGTAGAGCCGGCGACGCCGCTCTTCGAACACCTCGAATACCCCGCGCGAGAACACGAGCAGGCCGACTGCCGCAAGCCAGAAGCCGAAGCCCCGCTGTGGCGGCCACGGCATTAGCGTCGGCGCGATCGAGCAGCACGGGGCGATCGAAACCTGGGCGAGGTCCACCAGCCGCCAGATGTAGCCGACTACAAGCGTCGCGAAGATGCCAAGGTAGACCAGCGGGTGGTCGATGGCGATCGGCTTTTCGGAGGCGAACGGCAGCGTCACCAGCAGGAGGCTGCCCACCGAAAGCAGGAACATCAGGAAGACCCGGCCGTCCGATATGCCGATGCCGGCGGTCTGGGGGAGCTCGCCCGGACCGCCGCCGATCTGCCACCACTGGAGCATGCTCGAGCCCACGATCACGATCGCGCCGATCGCAACGAGCCAGTGACCGCGGCTGGCCGAGGTGTAGTGCATCGTCGGGTTCCTCAAGACTCGTAGGCTTCGGGACGGAGCACGCCAACGAAGCGGAGGTTTCGGTACACCTCCCCGAAGTCGAGACCATACCCCACCACGAATTCGTCCGGGATCTCGAATCCCACGTAGTCGAGCGGGATCTCTACGAGACGTCTGGCCGGCTTGTCGAGAAGTGCGCACACCTTGATCGAACTCGGGTTCTTCCCCTTGAGGTAGCGGAGCAGGTAATTCAGCGTCAGGCCCGTGTCGATTATGTCCTCGACGATGAGAACGTCTCGGCCGTCGATCGGCGCGCTCAGGTCCTTCAGGATCCGAACCAGCCCCGACGACTCCGTGGACGTGCCGCCGTAGCTCGAGACCTCCATCAGGTCGATCCGCAGAGGCAGGCTGATGCTGCGCATCAAGTCCGCCATGAACGGCAGCGAGCCCTTGAGCACGCTGACGAGCGTCAGCTCGCGGCCGGCGAAGTCGGCGCTGATCCGCTGCCCCAGCTCGGCCACCTTGGCTGCGATCTGCTCTTCGGTCAGCAGCACTTCGCCCACGTCCGAGACCAGGTCCTTGGAGACTTTCATGCGCTACCTCTTTACGTCACGTGGCTGGTGCGTGGGTGGCGGCCGCCGCAGCCCGTTTTCCGGCACGACGCCTGGCGGAACGGGAACGGCGTTCGGCGTGAGGTCGCGGCTCTGCGCCCGGGCTCGCCGCAGCGGGATCGGCTACACCGCGGCCCCCAGAACGATCCAGGGCATCGAGACGGTCCTCGGACGCCACCGGATGGTCGGCATCGTGATGCGGCATGACCTGCCCAAGAGTGCCGCTGAGCTCCGATAGCAGCCCGGATCGACCGTACTTGAGCATGAGGGCCCGGAAGTCTCGGGCGTAGAAGAGCTTGATCTTGAGACCCGGGTACAGCTCCCGTAGCCTGCGCACCTTGCGGTTCTTCTTGCGGACGAGACGTTGCTGGAGCGTCGTGAGCTCCACGAAGATATCGAGGTCCGGCAGGTAGAAATCCGGGGCGAAGCTCTCCAGTACGTTGCCGTCGAGGTCCCACAGGATCGGGAAGACGTGGGGCTCATAGGCCCACGCGACCTGGTAGAAGTCCAGGATGCGGGCGAATTCCGCTTCGCTGGCGTGGGCGAAGCCGGATTCGGTCCGTGGCTCGCGGGGTTCTTCCGCGTCGCTCATGCGGCCCGGCCCGTGCTCAGCTGCTCTCGCGGTTCCACGCTCCAAGTCTATCCGCTTGTCGCGTTCCGAGACGCGTCCAGGGGCGCGAGGGCGTTGCCTTGCATACTCCCTGGGGGTATCATCCAACGGACCGCCGGGCAACGCCGGAACGGCTTTATGGGCCCGGTCGCACAGATCAGAGAGGACCAGTTGGCAGTTCAGGAAGAAGCCGCGCGGGCGAACGTCGATCTCGTGTCTGGCACCCCAGGCGCGACCGTCGAGGGGCTCGACCTGGGCGCCGACGCGGCCGAGCTGGATCCGACCTTCCGCCACTCGTACAGTCGAGACCAGGCGATTCTGATCCGGCGCTTGCGCAGGATCGAGGGTCAGGTTCGGGGGATCGAGCGGATGATCGAGCGGCGGGAATACTGCATTGACATCCTGCAGCAGACGGCCGCGCTTCGGGCCGCGATCGACTCGGTCGCGCTACTCATCCTCGAAGATCACGTCCAGGGCTGTGTCCGAACGGCCGCCGAGAAAGGCGACCCCGATCGCTACATCGAGGAGGTCCTGGACGTGGTCCGGCGCACGCTGGGAAAGCCGGTACGGAACCCGCGCGTCTGAGCCCCCGCCCCAAACGGCGGGCGACCGAATCGTCCACCTATCTCGCACGGCACAAGCAGTTATCCACGATCGTGGATGACTGGCCGAAATTGGTGGAAAACCTCGTTGACAGTGTAGCGGATGGCGCCTAGTCTCCGACATCCGCACCGCAGCTGCGGACCGTCAATGGGTAACCGCGTTAGCGAGGGGCTTGGGGAAACCCGGCCGAACACTGGACCAGCGCGGGAAGACCGAGGGACGCCGGGTGCGAGAAGAGCCAACGCCGGGAGCGGCGCGACCGTGAGGAACGGGCGTCCACGATGACCCCGCTTCCCGATCGCGATCCGCTCCCGACGTGCGTCAAGGGCCTGGATCGGCTTCCCGACGGCTACTCGTCAACGATCCGAGACGGGCTTCGGGCGGCCCTCCTCGGCGCCGAAGCGGCGGGGGCGGGGTCGATCCGGGCAGCCGACGGGAGCACCGCCTCGGCGGCTGCGCCGACGGCCGAGCGCCACGTTGAACCGCCGGCGGTCCTGACTGAGGCGCAGCTCGAGGCAATCGGCGACCATGTCCGCCTCCTCATGGTTTGGAACGAGGCGATCAATCTGAGCGGGATCAGGACGTCCGTGGCGATCGCCCGCGAACACGTACTCGACAGCCTGACCGCGATCCCGATCCTGAGGCGCGCCGCCATCGACGAGTTCGTGGACCTCGGCAGCGGCGGCGGCTACCCGGGCATACCGCTGGCTGTGGCGCTGCCGGCGCGCCGGGCACTGCTCGTCGAGTCCATCGCCAAGAAGGCTCGATTCCTGGCGGTGGCCGTGGAGGCGATCGGGATCGGAGATCGCGTAACGGTGGCGGCGACCCGGGCCGAGGTCATCGCAGTCGACGCCGCTCACCGCGGCCGCTGGTCTGGCGTCGTGGCCCGGGCCGTCGCCGACCTGACAGATCTCGCCGAGCTCTCGCTGCCGTTGCTGCGGAAAGGCGGACTCCTGATCGCCTGGAAACGGTGGCCCGTCGATGAAGAGCTGGATCATGCGCAGGGGGCGCTGCGAGTCCTGGGTGGCCGGATCGCAGCAGTAGAAGCCGTGGCCGTGCCCGGCCTGGAGGACCACGCTCTGGCGGTCATCGAGAAGGTCGCCGAGACGCCGCGCGAGTACCCCCGTGACCCGGCGGCGCGACGCCGTAACCCGTTGTAGGCGCGGCGATGCTCGTCGCGGTGCTCTCCGACATCCACTCCAACCTCCGGGCGCTCGATGCAGTGCTCGGCTCGCTGGGGACAGTGGATGCCGTCTGGCAGCTCGGCGACGTCGTCGGCTACGGCCCGGAGCCGGATGGCGTGGTAGAGAGGCTGGGCGAGGTCCGGGCGATCGGGGTGAAGGGCAACCACGATGACGCGGTCTGCGGCGGAGGGTCCATCGAGGGCTTCAATCCGGACGCTCGAGCCGCAGCTGAATGGACTCGCGCCCACGTCGTCGGGACGACGATCGAGTATCTGTCGCACTTGCCGGTGGAGCTCACGCCGGCCGGGACGGACTTCACCCTGGTACACGGCAGCCCGCGCGATCCCATCTGGGAGTACCTGGATTCGACGCTCGCCGCGCGTGAGAACCTCGCTGTCCTGAAGACGCGTAACTGCCTGGTTGGCCACACTCACGTCCCCCTGGTCTTCCGGGACCAGCACGGCCACATCCAGGGGACGGTGGTCGAACCTGAGAGCCGGCTCACGCTGGACGAACGGCGAGTGGTGCTCAATCCGGGCAGCGTCGGCCAACCACGCGATGGCGACCCAACCGCGAGCTACATGATCCTCGACACGACCGCCGGCCACGCTACGTGGCAGCGTGTGGCCTACGACATCGGATCCACTCAGGCGTCCATGCTGGCCGCCGGCTTGCCGGCCCGCCTGGCGCGGCGGCTGAGCTTCGGGCAATGAGGCTGGCGAGTCGGCAACGATGGGCGGAGCAACCCGACGGCCCGAGCCGCCGCCGGACCACCTATCGGCGTGGCCCGGAGAGGCGTCGCGTATCCCCGATTATTGGGTCCGAGGTACGGCCTCGGGGAGCCGAACGGCGTGCTAGCCTAACCCGGTTCCACCGAACGATCGCGTCGGGTTGGGTTCGGGGCTCGGTGAGGGTAGCCACAGCCCGCCTGCCTCGGACGCCAGACGCCGGACGCCGGTGCCGCACGATGCTATAGAGGAACCTGCGCTCGATGACCGCCCCACGTCCGCCTCTCCACGGTCGCAAACTCGGCGACCGCCGCGTGGTAGTGGATCGACCGCACTCGGCCTTCTTCCGCTACGCGGGCCCCGGGACGATGATCGCCAAGGCCGCCGCGAGCGCACCGACGACGTCTTTCGGCCGCCGGGCCGCCAGGGTCAGGGCCTTGGTCTTCGGCAAGCCGCTCTCGAATGCCCAGGAGATCGGGGAGCGCCTGTCTAAGAAGCTGGCCCTGCCGATCTTCAGCTCGGACGCCATTTCATCTTCCGCCTACGCCACCGACGAGATCTTGCGTGTCCTGATCCTGGCCGGCCTCGCCTGGATGACCTGGTCTATCTGGGTGGCAGCCGCAATCGCTCTGATGTTGACTATCGTCGCCTTCAGCTACCGCCAGGTCTGCCGTGGCTACCCGTCCGGCGGCGGAGCCTACGTTGTCGCCCGAGAAAACCTGGGGCCGAACTTCGGGTTGATCGCCGCGGCGGCGCTCATGGTGGACTACGTCATGACTGTTGCCGTGTCCAGCGCCTCCGCACTGGCCAACCTCGCCACTGCCTTCACCGCAATCCAGCCATACAAAGTCGAGTTGGGCGCACTCATCATCGTTCTCGTGACCGCGGCCAACCTGAGGGGCATCCGCGAGTCCGGCAACATCTTCGCCATCCCCACGTACCTCTTCGTCAGCATGGCCCTGCTGGCCATCGTCGTGGGCCTGGTGAACACCGCCACCGGCGCAGCGCATCATCTACCAGCGCCGGCCTACGCCGAGGCGGCGGGCACCCAGGCATTCACGCTGCTCTTGCTGCTCAAGGCCTTCGCCGGCGGTTCAGTGGCCCTGACCGGCGTCGAGGCGATCGCCAACGGCGTGCCCTCCTTCAAACCGCCTGAGGCGAAGAACGCCGCCAACACCCTTGTGATCATGGCCGTTCTTCTGGGCACGATCTTCATCGGGCTGACGTTCGTAGGCCTGCAGTACGGCGTCCAGGCCACCACCGCCCAGGGCCCAACCGTTCTCGGCCAGGTCGGCACCGCCGTCTTCGGCGGCGGCTTCCTCTTCATCCTGCTTCAGATCAGCGCCGCGTTGATCCTATTCCTGGCCTGCAACACCAGCTTCAACGCATTCCCGCGTCTGGCGGCCATCCTGGCCCAGGATGACTGCATGCCGCGCCAGTTCGCCTTCCGGGGAGACCGCCTCGCATTCTCATGGGGCATCGTGCTTCTGGCCGCGGTCGCCATCGCCATGCTCTACGCCTTCAACGCGTCGGTCGATGCGCTGATCCCGCTCTACTCGGTCGGCGTGTTCATCTGCTTCACGCTGTCGCAGGCCGGCATGGTGGTTCACTGGCGCAAGGAACGAAGCGCCGGGTGGGCCTGGCGCAGCCTCGTGAACGGCTTCGGAGCCATCCTGACTGGGATCGTCTTCCTGGTCGTGGCCTACGAGAAGTTCCCGAATGGCGCCTGGATGGTCTTGATCTTCATCCCGACGCTGATCGCCATGATGGTGTTCATCCGGCATCAGTACGCCTCGTCGGCCCGACAGCTGGAGATGAGACCCGGCTCGGCGGTGCCGCAGCCACATCGTCACAACCGCGTCGTCATCCCGATCTCGGGCGTGAACCGGGCTGTAGTTCAGGCCCTTAACGTGGCCCGTTCACTCACCACGGACATCCGGGCCGTCTACATCTCGGACGATCCACAAAAGAGCGACGAAGTCCGAGAGCACTGGGCAGTGGCCGTCCCCGACGTTCCGCTCGTGGTCGTCGAGTCGCCCTATCGGGCCCTCATTGGGCCGCTGGTCGCATATCTGGACGTTCTGGATCGATCTTGGCCCTCCGAGCAGGAGGCACCGATAACCTTCGTCCTGATCCCGGAGTACGTCGCGCGCAGCTGGTGGGAGCGGCTGCTCTACAACCAGGCCGCCAAACAGCTCCGCGCCACGTTGCTGGGTCGCGCGCACACGGTGGTGATCAACGTTCCGTACCGCCGCGACGATGCACGGGCCGCGGCAGTTGCCGCCGAGACGGAGCCGGCCGGCACCCTCGTCGCTGCGGATAACGGCCGGGGCCACTAACCATTTCCCGAGGTCCGCGTAACTCAACCGCGAGGTCGAACGGCCGGGTATCGAGGCCCGTGGTCGGCCGTCTGCTGACCTTCGGCCCGTACGCCCAAGCACGCCGGTGGTATCGTTCCCGCTCGTACGCGGCAGATTCGTTGACTTTGCGATGAGATGGGAGGTCCGGTGCCCGAGGCGAGCGCGCCCGTTTTCCATCGCGCCGTCATCGCGCTAAGTGGCGGCCCCACGGACGGCGCCATCGTTCGACTGGCTCTGGAACTCGGTCGCCACATTCACGCCGAGCTGATCGCCGTCCACGTTGTTGAGCTCGACTGGACCCAGCCGCTCGACGCCGACGTGGCCGAGCGCTCGGAGGAGGCCCAGCGTGTGCTGGACGCCGCCGAGGGCATAGCCGAGTCGCTGCACGGCAAGCTCGAGTCGGTGCTGGTGCAGGCTCGCGACGTAGGCGCTGCCATCGTGGACGAAGCGGCGGCGCGAGACGCGGATGTGCTGATCATGGGCCTGTCGTATCGAACCCGCTTCGGCGGCGACTTCGCCATCGGGCGGGCGATCCCCTACGCATTGAAGAACGCCCCCTGCGCGGTGTGGGTGGTGCGAGAGCCGATGGGCGAGGAGTCGCAATGAAGATCGTGATCGTTGGTTGCGGTCGCGTCGGGGCGTCGTTGGCCGAGAACCTCGACGCGGACGGCCACGAGGTGATCATCTTTGACATCAAGACCGCGGCATTCGACCGGCTGCCCGAAACTTTCAAGGGTGCCGCGGTCCGCGGCGACGGAACCGACGAAGCGGTCCTCCGGCAGGCCGGCGCCCAGGGGGCCGACATCTTCCTGTCGCTGACCGAGGGCGACAACCGCAACATCATGGCCGCGCAGGTGGCCACCGAGTCGTTCGGGATTCCAGGTGATCGCCAAGATCAACGATCCCGTTCGAGCCGCCGCCTACTCGGAGCTCGGCGTCGTCACTCTGTGCCGGACCAACCTCATGGTCGATTCGGTGGCTCAATTCCTGGACCTGCCGATGCAAACGGGCCCCGGCATCGACATCCCCGAGACACCTGGTCACGAGCATCCGCACCCTTCGGCGGAAACCATCCAGGTCCCTGCCCGCGCTCCCGACGCCCCAAAGGCACGCGGCGCTGCCGGCACCGCGGGCTCATCCGGCTCGGTCCCCGGGGATTCCCGGAAAGCGACAACGAACGTGGCGGACGCGGCCCGGGCCCAGCGGCTCGGCTTTCGGCGCTGGCGTGGCTGAGCGCGGTAGGAGGTCGACGTGTTCGTAATTGTCGTTGGCGGGGGTAAGGTCGGGTACTTCCTCGCGCGCGAGCTGATCGGATCCGGCCACGAGGTCGCCCTGATGGAGCGCGACCGCGCCCGGGCAGCGCAGATCACCGAAGAGATCGGCTCAATCGTCATCCCGCACGACGGCTGTGAGGGCAAGTACCTCGGCCAGGCGGGCGCCAACCGCGCCGACATCGTGGCCGCGGTCACCGGCGACGACGAGGACAACCTCGTCATATGCCAGATGGCAAAGCATCATTTCGACGTGCCGCGCACGATCGCCCGCGTCAACAACCCCAACAACGAAGGGCTCTTCAAGCACCTCGGGGTCGACGAGATCGTCTCGCCGACGCGCATGATCCTGGGCTCGATCGAGGCCGACATCCCGGTCCACGAACTTCTCCACCTGGCGGTCCTGGGCGGCGGAGAGCTCGAGCTCGTCGAAGCGCAGCTACGCGAGGGTTCGCCCGTGATCGGCCGGCTGGCGGGCACGCTCGAGCTCCCCGACGGCTGCTCGATCTTCGCCGTCATCCGCGACGAGCGAGCGCTCTCAGTCCGTTCCGACACCGAGCTGCGCGAGGGCGACAAGGTCATCGGCATCGGCCGCACCGAATGCGAGAGCGAGCTCCACAAGCTGTTCCTGGGCGAGACCGAAGCCTCGGCCTGAGACGGCCTCAGGTCCGGGTCGGACCCTCGCCCAAGCGCACGGCGATCGAGAATCCGTCCGGTAGCATCGCGGCAACAGAAGCCCGTAGCGGTTCGTAGTCGGCGCCGGTTGGTCCCACGATCACCAGTTCGGGCCTGGGTATTGGGATTGAGACTGCTCGGGATGCGGGCTCGGGCTCGACCGCTCCCGCCCCGGCCACCCCGACCTCACCGGCCGGCTGCGAAGCCTGGTCGGCCCTGATCGAGTGCGCGTGATACGCCGCCAATGGCAAGGTAACGACCAGGATGCAGAACGGCACTCGCACGTCCGAACCGAAGGTGGACGGGTCCAGACCGACGGCGATCCTTGTCGCTCGGTAGACGATGAGGGCCAGCGACAGCGCGCCCGCGACTACGGTCACGCCGCCGACCGCATACAGATACGCCCTTCTCGCCGTCGACCGCACCTCACCAAGACGGTCCGCGGTGAGACGACCCTGGCCACTAAACCACGCCACCAGCCAGAAGGGAACGGCGACGCCCAGGAACCCGATAGCACCGGCGGCCGATGTCCGCCAGTCGTCGACGGACGTCGCGATGCCGAGATCCGAGCCTGTGAACTTCTCGAGCAGGAGCGCCAGGAAACTCACCAGCGCGCCTCCGAAAACCGCCAGGCCGACGAGCGCGGTCATGTAGTCGATGGGCCGCACGGCCGGCAGCGCCCCTCCCGACTCGGCGACCCACTCGTGCACGGCGGCGCGCCGATGCCACCACCAGCCCGCGATCAGGGGCACGGTCGCGGCAGAGGGCACCAGGATCTCGCCCCATAGCGACTGGCCCGCGGTCGAATGCCAGGACCCGACCACGGAGCGCAAGGCCACTCCCAGCGATTCCGCGAAACCGGTAAGCGCGTACGCCACGGCCACGCTGACTACCACGACGAAGTAGGTCAGTCGGACGCGGGAGAGACGCTCAGCCAGCCCCTGCCGATCGGCGCGAGCCGTCAGGCGACCCGCATACCACCAGTAAGCCAGCCACATGCCGCCGAAGACGAGCGCGGTGGCGGCGGCGCCGACGAATGGCCTGACCCACCAGGCCGCGGTCGGCGCCAGGACTAGATAGCCGAACCCGTAGCCGTACGGCGAGTAGGAGTCCGGGCCGACCGCGTAGCCCGAGAGGGCCTCGCCTACCGTCGTGATCATCGTCGCGACGCCGATGAGCGTGGTCGTCATGGCGCCCCAAGCGACCCCGTAGAAGAACAGCCGCGATACCCAGGCGGCGGCACACTCGATCGCCGGCCCGAGTCTGAGGTCTCGGGCTCTTATCCAGCCGTGGTAGGAGAACGCCGCAAGGCCAACGATCAACCACGACAGCGAGCCAGTCACGCTGGTGATGGAGTATGGATCCGTGGCTCCGAGCGGACGAGTGATGGCTTCGCGCAGGGCGTCGACGCCCGATGTGGCAATCAAGTAGGACAGCCCGAGCAGCACGACCCCGAAGTAGACGCCGCGGACGATGGATTGCCTCTCGGCAGGGGCAGCGTGACCATCGCCGGTCACCATCCGCTCGACGACCGCCCAGTGGAAGAGCCAGAGTGGCAGCCCCACCACGACGAAGCCGATCGCGAGGGCGAGCGACTCGCGGTTCGAACCATCGGTCGACACGACAGAGAGCGGCGCCGAGCCGGACCCAAGCCGATCCAGCAGCAGGCCCGTGAGGATCCAAGCTGCATACAAGAGCAGGCCCAGGCTCACGCCCGATACGGCGTACAGGTAGAGCCGCTTCGCGGTAGCCATATGCGGTTTCCCCTCCCGACTCTACTTCCCGCCGTACAGCGAGCTATCTAGTTTCCAGCCGTCCGCCCCGAGGATCATCGAAACGTTTCCGACGGTGGTGTACGTGGAGGAACCGAAGAGCGAGCCCGAGTTGTACGTGTAGCTCACGCTTAACGTCGCCGTGTTGCCCGTGCGCGTCGACGAGTTGATCGACACGGTCGTTCCGCCACTAAGCATCCCCGCCACCATGGGCTGCGAAGACTGCCCTTGGGCGCGCATATTCGAGGACATGAGCGTGTCCGCAGTGGCCCAGTCGCCGTTCTGGGCGGCAGTCACGAATTCCTGGAACGCCGCCTCGGGGGAGCCCGCCGGGTACGACGCCCGGCTCGGCCCACCCAGCCAGATGACGGCCGCCGTCGACGCAACCGTCAAGACGATCGAAAACGCCGCGATCGCCAGCATCGGCATCAGCCAGACGCGCCTCGACGTGGCGGTCTCATTTCCGTCGATCACGGTGCCCCCTCCCTCTCGTGCAGGTCCACAGCACGTCCGCGGCCCAGGGTAGTCCAATCGGCGGTTGTCGTACATCAGACGCGCGACTCCGGCCCTGTCGCCTGGCGGCAGTCGGTCGCGGATCTGGGCCGGGTGGCGCGGGCGTGCAACCCTCAGACCACACCAGGGGCTGGCCACAAGATCCGACTCCGGGTCTGGCGCGCAACGTTCCGGGTCTGGCGCGCAACGCTTTCGAGTGACAAACTGGCGGCGTTTGGAGCCGCCCGTCGGCGGCCGGGACGGTTGTGGCATGGTCTGTGGCGACGTCTCAGTGTGGTATCTGTCATGAGCACCGAAGGCCACTCTCTGCTCGATCACCTGCTGTCGAAGCAGCCGCCGTCGATACGTGACCTTTACTCGGGCGAGGCACCGGAGTGGGCATCCGCCACTAGCGGCAGGCCGTCCCACTACCTCAGCCTGCAGGCGCGTCTTGCTCAATCACGCGTCGTCCCGCTCGACATGTATCGCATTCAAACCATCGGCCGGCAGGTCGTCGTCGTCGCCGAGCTTCCCGGCGTGAAGGCGTCCGAGGTCTTCTTCGCCGTGGACCGCGGCCTGCTCACGATCTGCAGCGAGGCGGTCGCCGGCAAAGACGATCGCGGCAGCGACCCGCTATGGCAGGTGTGCCGCGACCTGCACCGCGGCAAGTTCAGTCAGACCCTCGAGCTGCCGCGCGACCTCCAGGTCGACGGCTGGTCCGCGACCTTCGAGGACGGTGTCCTCCGGATCCGCATCCCAAAGGCGGCCTGATCTATCGCCGCCAGGCACACCCGTACCCGGTCGACTTGGACCGGCCCACACAGCCCGTGCCTGCTTGGTGGACACCCCAGCCCCATGGACATGAACCAGCGAATAATCTGACCCATGCTGGGATAGCACTCTTGACAATGACATTGTCAAGGTTCTATGGTCTGGCCGTGACATTCGGACGGTCGGTCGAGCCCGTTGGGGGCTCCAGGATGATCAGAACCCGACCGCTTGGAGGTTCGAGATGACACTCATTCGCAGAGCCGGCTTTGGGGACATCCTCTCTCTGCGCCAGGCCATGGACAGGCTCTTCGAGGAGAGCTTCGTGAATCCGGGCACGTGGCAGTTCGGCGAGGGCCAGCTCGTCCCGGTGGACGTCTACACGACCAACCACGACGTCGTGGTCCAGGCGATCCTGCCCGGAGTGAAGCCGGAAGAGGTCGACATCACAGTCGAGGGCAGCACCCTCAGCATCTCCGGCGACACCAGCTCGATGATCCCGGCTCGTGAGGGCCTCCTGCTCCAGGAGATCCGGCGCGGGCGCTTCATTCGGACGCTGACCCTGCCGGCGGGGCTGGAGGCCGACAAGGCCACTGCCACGTTCGAGGACGGGATCCTGACCCTTCGTATCCCGAAGGCCGAGCAGGTGAAGCCGCGGCAGATCAAGATCACGACCGGCGATGGACACGTCGAGCCGGTCGCGGTCACGAAGAAGTAGGCCGCCGGTGTCCGATCGAAGGTTCCAGCGCGATCCCGGTCGCCCTTGCTTCGTGATCAGCGTCGCGGCAAGCCTGGTCCAGGCCCATCCGCGAACGCTCCGAATCTACGAGGACGAGGGTCTGCTGGCCCCCGCTCGGACACCGACGAATATCCGCCTCTATTCCGAGAACGACATCCGGCGCATCCTGTGGATCAGACGCCTCACTCAAGAACGGGGCGTCAATCTCGCAGGGGTGCGCCTTCTGTTCGAGCTCGAGGAGAGACTCGGGACGCGAATCCTGGAGGCCCTCTTCGACGAAGCCAAGGCCCGCGAGGCCGGTGCGGCAGCTGCCGCACTCGCGCCGCAAACGGGTGAACCCACGGACACGCAAGCGGGTCAGACGGCCGAAACCTCTTCCGATGAGGACGAACGCCACGACTCGGAAGGCGGCCGGACCGCGAGCCAGGCTGGATGGCCAGCCGCGACAACCGCTCGACCCATCACACGTATAGTGGCCACCCGCGTGACCACGACTCGATCAGGAGATTCCAATGACTGACCGACCGGCCGAAAAGGACGACGAGCAGCAAGTCAAGAAAGACGAGCAGCGCGTCCGGGTGCCGGGCGTCCGTGAGCTTCCGCTCGTCGCCCTGCGCGAGACGGTCATCTTCCCCGAGATGATCGTGCCGCTCCAGGTTGGGCGGGACAAGAGCGTCGCCGCCCTCAACGCCGCAACCGCGGCAAGCGGCCCGATCGCGCTGGTGACCCAGCGGCAGGCGGAGCGCGAGGAGATCGAAGATCCCTCCGAGCTCTACGCCGTCGGCACGCTGGCCAAGATCGCCCAGGTCGTCCAGCTCCAGGACGGCACCGTGCGGGCGATCGTCCAGGGCCAGACCCGCCTGCGCGTGATCGGCTTCGCCCAGACCAGCCCGTACATCATCGTTCGGGCGGAGGAGATAGCGGACGTTACGCCCGACAGCATCGAGGTCCAGGCCCTGATGCGGACGGTCCAGGCCCAGATCGAGCAGTACGTCGCGAACGGCGCCCCGGTTCCGCCGGAGGCGGCCGTCGCAGCGCGCAACATCAGCGAGCCGGGCTTGCTGGCCGACATGGTCGCGTACAGCCCGGACCTCTCTACCGAGCAGCGGATGGAGCTGCTCGAGACTACGGACGTGCTCGAGCGGCTGAAGCTCGTGTCGACCTTCCTCGGTCGCCAGATCGAGATCCTCGAGCTCAAGGGCAAGATCCAGTCCGAGGTCAAGTCCGAGATGGACAAGACCCAGCGCGAGTACATCCTGCGCGAGCAGCTCAAGGCGATCCAGCGCGAGCTCGGCGAGGACGACCCGCAGCAGGCTGAGATCAACGAGTTGCGCGAAAAGGTCGAAGCCGCCGGCATGCCGGAGGAGGTCAAGACCCGGGCGCTCAAGGAGATCGACCGCATGAGCCGGATCCCGTCGGCCTCACCCGAGGTCGGCGTCATCCGGACCTATGTCGACTGGCTGATCGCCCTGCCCTGGAATGTCTCGACAACGGACAACCTGGACATCAAGGCCGCCGCCAAGATCCTCGACGAGGACCACTACGGCCTCGAGAAGATCAAGGAGCGGATCCTCGAATACCTGGCCGTGCGGAGCCTGGCCCAGACGCTGCGCAGTCCCATCCTCGCCTTCGTCGGACCACCCGGCGTTGGCAAGACCTCGCTCGGCAAGTCGATCGCCCGCGCCATGGGCCGCAAGTTCGTGCGGATGAGCCTCGGCGGCATCCACGATGAGGCCGAGATCCGCGGTCACCGCCGCACCTACATCGGTGCCCTGCCCGGCAGGATCGTCCAGAACATCAAGACAGGCGGCTCGAACAACCCGGTCTTCATGCTCGACGAGGTCGACAAGATCGGCATGGACTTCCGTGGCGATCCGAGCTCGGCGCTTCTCGAGGTCCTCGATCCGGAGCAGAACAACACCTTCCAGGACAACTATCTCGAGGTGCCGTTCGACCTCACGAAGGTGCTCTTCATCACCACTGCAAACCTGCTGGACCCCATCCCGGCCCCGCTGCGCGACCGCATGGAGGTCATCCAGCTGCCGGGCTACACCGAGACCGAGAAGATCGAGATCGGCAAGCGGTTCCTGATCCCCAAGCAGATGAAGAACCACGGCCTGACAGAGAAGACGATCGCTATCACGGACGAGGCGATGGTCGAACTTGTCCGCTCCTATACCCACGAGGCCGGCGTCCGCAATCTCGAGCGTGAGATCGCCAACGTCATGCGCAAGGTGGCCCGGGCAGTCGCCGAGGGTCGCAAGCGCAAGACCGTCGTGGACGTCAAGAGGCTCTTCGCCTACCTGGGTCCGCAGCGCTTCGAGTACGGCGAGCTGGAGTCCGAGGATCAGACCGGCGCAGCCACGGGCCTTGTCGTGACGGAAGTCGGCGGCGACGTGATCGCCATCGAAGTCACGCTCATGGAAGGCAAGGAAGACTTCATCTTGACCGGCCAGCTCGGCGAGGTCATGCGGGAGTCGGCCAGGGCCGGTCTGTCATGGATCCGCGCCCACGCCTCACAGCTCGGCATCAAGCGCGAGGTCTTCGAGAAGAACACCCTGCACATCCACGTACCGGCGGGCGGCATCCCCAAGGACGGCCCGTCGGCCGGCATCACGATGACCCTGGCCATGGTCAGCGCCTTCACCGGCATCCCGGTCCGCAAGGACGCGGCGATGACCGGCGAGATCACCCTCCGCGGCAGAGTTCTGCCGATCGGCGGGCTCAAGAGCAAGATCCTGGCGGCGCACCTGTCGGGCGCCAAGATGATCATCCTGCCCCACAAGAACGAGAAGGATCTGCGGGACATCCCCGAGGAGATCCGCAAGGCGATCAAGCTCGTCCTGGTGGACAACATGGATCAGGTCCTCGACGCGGCCCTCCGGCGCAAGCCGACGCCGCTCGTCGCCGAGCCGGGCAAGGCCACCGGCGGCGGAAAAGAGCCCGAGCCGGAGACCGAGCCGGAGAGCCCGGTCCACCGGCGGTTCCCGCCCCCCGTCGATCAGCCGCCGGCGATGGCGTCGGCCGAACCGCGGCTGGCGACGTGGATGGATCAGTGACGATCTAGCAATCGGTCGCCGGTCCGACGAGCCGATGCCGAGGCGCCGCTGAGCACCGGAGCGAGCGCACCCGAAGGTGCGTGAGCGAGGAGCAGAGGCGGCAACGAAGGCAGCGGCCGTCAGAGCGACCAGGCGGCCGGCGCAAGCCGGCCGCCATCGCATAGCAGACGGGATCCATCGGCGAGCAGCCGATCGGAGGAGGGCCGTCACCATGGAATACAAGGACTACTACAAGACGCTCGGGGTCCCTAGAACGGCGACCCCAGTGGAGATCAAGAAGGCGTATCGGCGGCTGGCCCGCGAGCTTCACCCCGACCGCAACCCCGGTGACAAGATCGCCGAGGCGCGGTTCAAGGAAGTGAACGAGGCCCACGAGGTCCTAGCAGACTCGACCAAGCGCGGGCAATACGACATGCTCGGCTCCAACTGGGACCAGTTCGCGCGAGCCGGGGCCGGTTCCGCCGGGGCCGGCCAGTACGCGGGCGATCCGTTCGGGCCGGGCGGGCCTTTTGCCGGCTTCGGCGCGGCAGGTCAGGGCGGCAACGTCCGCTACGAGTTCCGCTCGACCGGTACGGAGGATTTCTCCGACTTCTTCCGCATGTTCTTCGGCGGCGCAGCCACGCCCGATGCGGCGAGGCCGGCGACCTCGGTCCGCAAAGGCGGCAGTGCCCGTGCTGGTCACCGATCGGGCAATCCTCTGGACGACCTCCTCTCGCGACTGCGAAGCGACGGGGGCGGAGCGGCGACCGCGACGGCAACGGCAGCCGGACCAGGCGCCCGCGCGAGCGGGCCAACGCCACGCAACCACGGCTCGCGGCACGGCGGCGACATCGAGGTCGAAGTGGACCTGAGCCTGGAGGAGGCCTTTCACGGTTCCGCCCGGCTCGTCCAGGTCGGGGATCGGCGCCTCGAGGTCAAGGTCCCCCCCGGTGTGGAGACCGGCAGCAAGATCCGGCTGAGCGGCAAGGCAGGCACCGGAGCCAACGCCGGTGATCTCTACCTGATCGCCAAGATCCGACCTCACCCCGTCTTCACCCGAACCGGTGCGGATCTGACGCGCGAAGTGCCGGTGACACTCGCCGAGGCAGTGCTCGGGAGTGAGGTGGAGGTCGAGACTCTGCGCGGCCGAGTTCTGCTCAAGGTGCCAGCCGGCACGCAGCAGGGCCAGACCTTCCGGCTCGCCGGACAGGGAATGCCCCGCCTCAAGGGCGACGGCACCGGAGACCTGTTCGCTCGAGTCAGGGTCGTGATGCCGGGCAAGCTGGAGGGCCGGCAGCGCAAGGCGGCCGAGGAGTTCTTCGGCCATATCGATCAACCGAACCCGCGAAACAAGGCCCAACAGCGGTGACCCTCACCGGTCAGACTTCGACACGAGTCGGGAGTCGCCCACCGGTCGCCAGGCTGGCAAGCGGTGACCGACATGGCCCGTCACGGGCCTTTTGAGAGAAGCAATGAACATCGACCACTTCACCCAGAAAGCCCAGGAATCGATCGTGGCGGCTCAGCGTCTCGCCGAAGAGCTGCAGAGCCCCGTGCTCGATTCGGAGCACCTGCTCGCGGCGCTCGTCGAGCCCGACGACGGCATCCCCGCCGAGACCCTGCGCCGCATCGGCGTGGATCTGACCGCGTTCCGGGGCGAAGTGGCGGCCGCGCTCAACAAGCGGGCGAAGATCCAGGGCGGATCGCTCTCCGCCGACCCGCGCTTCCGGCGGGCGGTAGAGCGCGCGTCGGAGGAGGCGCGCCGGCTCAAGGACGACTACGTCTCCACGGATCACCTGCTCCTTGCCGTGGCCGAGGGCGGCGGCGAAGCCCAGGCCCTGCTGGACGGCAACGGGGCGAACAGGGAAGCGATCCTCGCGGCGCTGTCGAGCGTTCGCGGCGGCCAGCGCGTGACCAGCCCCAATCCGGAGGCCACGTACGCGGCGCTGGACAAGTACGGCCGCGACCTGACCGCCGAGGCTCGGGCCGGCAAGCTCGACCCGGTCATCGGCCGCGACGAGGAGATCCGCCGCGTCATCCAGGTCCTGTCGCGCCGCACCAAGAACAACCCCGTTCTCATCGGCGAGCCTGGCGTCGGCAAGACGGCCGTGGTCGAGGGCCTGGCCCAGCGCATCGTCCGAGGGGACGTGCCCGAGACGCTCAAGGACAAGAAGGTCGTCGCACTCGACCTTGGGTCGATCATCGCCGGGGCCAAATACCGCGGCGAGTTCGAGGAGCGGCTGAAGGCGGTCCTCAAGGAGATCAAGGACGCCGAGGGCCGGATCATCCTCTTCATCGACGAGCTCCACACGGTGGTCGGCGCGGGCGCGGCCGAAGGCGCGATGGACGCCTCCAACCTGCTCAAGCCGATGCTTGCCCGCGGCGAGTTGCACACGATCGGCGCGACCACGCTCGACGAATACCGCAAGCACATCGAGAAGGACGCCGCCCTGGAGCGGCGCTTCCAGCCGGTGTTGGTCGACCAGCCCACGGTCGAGGAGACGATCTCGATCCTGCGTGGGCTGCGTGAGAAGTACGAAGTCCACCACGGGGTCAGGATCACGGACTCCGCCCTGGTGGCGGCGGCGACGCTGTCAAGCCGTTACATCAGCGACCGCTTCCTGCCCGACAAGGCGATCGACCTCGTCGACGAGGCGGCCAGCCGGCTTCGCATGGAGATCGATTCGATGCCCGTCGAGCTCGACGAGCTCGAACGCCGGCGCATCCAGCTCGAGATAGAGCGCGAGGCACTGCGCAAGGAAACCGACGAGGCCTCGAAGGCGCGACTCGAGATCCTCGAACGCGAACTGGCCGATGCCGGCGAACAGGCCGCCAGCATGAAGGGTCGCTGGGGGGCCGAGAAGGAGGCCATCGCCGCAGTCCGGGCCACCAAGGCCGAGATCGAAGCGCTGCAGGTCCGAATCGAGCAGGCCGAGCGCGAGACCGACTACGGCACCGCCGCCCAGCTCAAGTACGGCCGGCTGCCCGAGCTCCAGGCTCGCCAGAAGGAGCAGGAGGCGGCCATCGCTGCCCTGTCGGGTCCGGGTCGGCTCCTCAAGGAAGAGGTCACGGCCGACGACATCGCCGAGATCGTCGCGGCGTGGACGGGCGTGCCGGTGACCAAGCTGCTCGAAGGCGAGACCGCCAAGCTGGTCCAGATGGAAGAGCGGCTGCACCGCCGCGTGGTCGGCCAGGACGAAGCGATCCAGGCAGTGTCCGATGCAGTGCGGCGAGCTCGCGCCGGTCTCAAGGACCCGCGCCGCCCGATCGGTTCGTTTCTATTCCTCGGCCCAACGGGCGTCGGCAAAACCGAGCTGGCACGCGCGCTGGCCGAGTTCCTGTTCGACGACGACTCGGCCATGGTCCGCATCGACATGAGCGAGTACATGGAGAAGTTCTCGGTATCGCGGCTGGTCGGTGCGCCTCCGGGCTACATCGGCTACGAGGAGGGCGGCCAGCTGACCGAGGCGGTTCGGCGCCGGCCGTACCAGGTCGTGCTGCTCGATGAGATCGAGAAGGCACATTCGGACGTGTACAACATCCTGCTGCAGGTCCTCGACGACGGGCGCTTGACAGACGGCCAGGGTCGGACGGTCGACTTCCGCAACACCGTATTGATCATGACGAGCAACGTGGGATCGCAGTTCATCTCAGGCTTCACGGAGCGCGGCGACGCCGGCGACGTCAAGGCCTACGACCAGATGAAGCAGCAGATCACCGAATCGCTGCGGGTCACATTCCGGCCCGAGTTCCTGAACCGGGTCGACGAGGTGATCGTCTTCCACGCCCTCAACGACGCCGACCTGGCAGCCATCGTCGACCTGCTGCTGGCCGATCTCCAGCGGCGGCTGACCGCTCAGGAGATCGTTCTCGAGCTCACGCCGGCGGCGAAGTCGCTGATAGTTCGCGAAGGAACGGATCCGGCCTATGGGGCACGGCCGCTCAAGCGGACGATCCAGCGCCTCGTCGAAAACCCGCTCGCCCGAGCGCTGCTCCAGGGCGAGTTCAAGCCGGGCACGACAGTCCTGGCCGATGCCGACGCTATCGGCGGTGTGCTCGTGTTCACCTCCGGCGGTTCCACGGTCGTCGCCGACGCGGGCGTGCGCCGCGATGCCCGTTCGCGTGGCAAGGAGCCGGCCGGGGCCGTGGCCGGCGCTTCAGCCAGGGACCGCATCTGGACACCCGACAAGGCGGACGAGGGGCCCAAGCGGGTCAACTAGAGGCAGCGCATTGCGCGCTGAAACGTCGTCTCGTCGCCCGATGCGGAGTCAGAACAGCCAGGTGCCGTCCCGCATGAGGGTGCGGCCGGCGAGTTCGTTGGCTTCTCGCCAGGCCTGAACGCGGCGCGGGTTGAGGAGCAGGAAGATGAACGAGTCTTTCTCGTGCCGCGGGTCCCAGCCGGACTGGCGGGCGTAGGCGTCCGCGAGCGCCTCGGGCGCGTCGCCCACGTCCATCCGCCCGTCGAGCTGGGCGTCAACGATGACGACGTCCCGAGTAGGGCCGAATGCGAGACGCGCCTGGCCAGACACCTCGATGTTGCGGGCGGTGAGCAGTCTGGGCTCAGTGGCGAGGATGATGTGCCGCCCATCCCACGCATAGGACAGCGGAACCAGATGGGCCACGCCCGTCGGAGACGCTGTGGCGACCCAGGCATCCGCGTTTCCCGCCTCGAGCTTCGCGATGACGTCGGCCTTGCGCTCCCGTCCGGTCCGTGGGCTTGGTGTCATGGGGCGATCATGCCACTGCTGGGACCGTGCTACCGCCCGGCGGCGCCGAGGCCGGGCGCCGTCATCGATGATTCCCCGAGATACCGATGGGGGCGGTGCTATGCGGAGGTCCCTGGCTGGTGAACGCCATCGCCGGCCGGCGTGCCTTGTTTCGCGCTCCACAAGTGCTCGATCGCGACGCCTTGACCGTCTCGAGCGGGCGACTCAAGGGCCTCGCGGCCGCCGATCGGTCCGCGGTTCGAGTTATACCGCCCCTATCGGTGAACCGGAATTCCCGGCCCCTGGAATCGCCTCGGCCGAGCTCTCCGATCGATTTCGAGCGATTTGTCGCATATGCTCACCAGATGGGCACCGCTCAACGCGCAGCAGCGCTGCGCTGCATCGTGGCTGGCGCGCCAGATTGAGGTTCGAGCTGGTCCGGGAGAGGCTCGAGGCGCTGCCGCGGGAGATGCCCGAGGCTCCGGCCATCCTGACGCCCATAAGGCTCGACTCGCCCGAGGCGCTTTTCCCGCCGAACCCGGCCCGCCGTGGCCGCCCGGCCGCCGTGCTGGTCCTGCTCTTCCCCGACGCCGAGGGTCAGGCTCGAGTCCTGCTAACGGTCCGCGCCCCTCACGGCATCGGGCACGCGGGCGAGATCAGCTTCCCGGGCGGTTCGGCCGAGGCGGACGACGTCGATCCGATCGCCACCGCCGTGCGCGAGACAGTCGAGGAGGTCGGGCTCGACCCGACTGCTTGCGGGCTGCGTGTTACCGGCGGCCTGGAGGTCTTCGCCCTGACCGTCTCCGGGTTCCGCATAACGCCCGTGGTCGCCCTGGCGGAGCGGCGTCCCGAATGCCGACCCGCGCCCGAAGAAGTGGCCCGGATCGTCGAGGCGCCCGCAGAAGCGTTCCTGCCCGACGCGCCGGTCGAGCTGGAGGAACGGACCATCCGCAGGCGGTTGATCCGTTACGGCGTGTACCCCGTGGAGGGTGAGCGAGTCTGGGGCGCCACCGCCCGAATCCTCGGCCAGCTCGGGGCGCTTCTGGCGGCCGAACCTGCCCCGGCAGACCCGACCCCGACAGATTTGGACTCCGCGCCGCCGAATGTCCGAACGGCGACCGCCGCCGACAGGGCCGAAATCGATGCCTTTCTCGAGGCGCTGGCGCCGGATCTCGCTCGCGCGCTTCCACCCGCGTCCGAGCTGCTCCTGGCGGATATCTCCGGCCGGATCGCAGGCCTGGCCAGCTGGGCGCCGTGGGACCGGCCTCGCGCAGCCGACGACCCGCGCGGCTTCGACGGGCTGACGCTCGCCGATGGCGACCGGCCGGCCGAACTCACGCTCCTGGCCGTCGCCCCCAACCTCCGCGGCCGTGGCATCGGCCGTGGCTTGACGGCAGCGGTGGCAGGCGCCGCCGGGGCTGGAAGCAGCACTCGCCTGCTGGCCTGGACCCTCGCCGACGCGGCCATCCACCCATCGTCAGTAGCCGCCAGGGCCTTCTTCCGCGCCAACGGTTTCGCCGACCTGGCCGTCGATCGTCGCATCCAGGCCCGCGGCGAGGATCGCCTGCTGCTGAGTCGCAGCATCGACTGAGTGGCCGTCGCCGGGGCCCGATCGGCCGTCGCCAGGGCCCGATCGGCCGTCGCCAGGGATCGGCCGTCGCCGGGGCCCGACGGCGCGCCAATAGGCTTCCGCCCCCGGCCCAGACCCAGTCCGGCAGCCTGCCTGAACGACCCGGTCTGGCTCTTCACCGTCGAGGTCAGCCTGGCCGGTCAGGCGCCGTTCCCAGCCGTCTTCGGCCATCGCGTGCCGCTCCCCAAAGTGGCCATGGTGGCTCCCGGCGTCAAGCTAGCGGTCGCGGTCGACCCTTCGAACCCGGGCCAGGAGGTAGCGATCGACTGGGACAAGTCGCCCATCGCCTGAACGCGGCGTAGGTCGGCCCGGCAGCGGGCGCCTCCGGGGCGCCTACGGGGCGCGGGTCGTTTCTCGCGGCGCGACTACCAGGGCTCATCCTCGGTCGACAGGCGATCGGGCGGGGGGACCTCCGGTTCTGGCGCAAGCTCGCCTTCCGCGGAACCGTGCCCCGGAGCGGCGGGACCGCGCTCGCGATGCCCGGGCCCATCGCCGGGCGACGGCTCGGTGCTTCCACCTTCGAGGAGCAAGGTCGCGGTAGCGCCCGTCGCGGCGAACTCCACGACTATCGCCCGCATCGGCGTCAACTCCGTCCAGGCCGAGTGGACCACGTCGGGTGGCCAGACGACGGCCTCACCGGCGGCCACTCGAGCGCGCTCGTCGCCGACCTGGACGAAGCCGCCGCCCTCGATGACCAGGAAGTAAGCCAGGTTAGGGTTCGAGTGGGGCGCGATCGCCGCGTTCGGTTTTAGGGCCAACTCCGCGACGACGCCTCGGTCGTCGACGTGGACGGGCGTCGCTTCCACCCCGTGGGTGCCCGGGGGGCCGTCGTGGCGGCGATGGCCGATACCGAAGCGTCGGATCTCCACGACCTCGCCGCTCCTATCCGGCTGCCGAATGCTCTACAGACGCAAGCCGAGGGCCGGGACGGACCGCAGTCGCCACCGCTGCGGTCAGCGCCGCCGGCGCTTGGGCTTGGCAGCGGCCTTGGAGCGGATGGTCGCCTCCGGGTGCGCGGTCTTAGAGCGCTGGAAATAGCGCTGGCGAGCGAGGCGCTCTTCGTAGGCCTGGATAAGAGGCGGGAAATGGACGAATCTGATCCAGATGAAGATGGCGGCACCGCCGATCATCGTCGGCAGCACGAAGATAAAGTCGAAGCCGAAGATGGAGAACATCAACAGAAGCGAGAAGACGCCCACGGACGTCCACATCAGCCATTCGTTGAGGTCGAGGAAGACCGTATACGCACGCAGGCGCCGCCCCTGGAAATTGTAGAAGATGATGCTGACTAGGAGCAACGCGAAGGCGAGCTGCCACGTGGGCTGGAAGAGCGCCGGAAAGTTGGTGCTGGTGAAGCCTACGAGCAGCGTGCTGAGCTGATTCCACGGGCCGTTCACGCGGACCCTCCGAGTGTTCAGTCGTTAGCGGTCTGGTGACCTGGATGGGCGCTTTGGAGGCGACGCCTGACCGAGTTCGGCGCGGAGGCCGGGACACGGCGATCGTGGCATGCGTCCTTTGTGCCTGCGATTTGCGTCTACGGAGTATGCCATGACCGGGCGTTATACTCGGCGCAATCCGGCAACCCGCACCGAACGAAGCATGGAGCACGGCTAGCGGACCGGGCGAACGCGCAAGGCGCGGCTTCGCAGGGTGCGGATCCAGACCTCGGGCAGTTGGGAGGTAGGCCTGGTGCGAGCCTTGCTCTCGGTCGCGAGCCGGGAGGGCATCGTTCCCTTCGCACGCGACCTGCTCGCTCTGGGTGTCGAGGTCTTCGCCACGGACGGCACGCGCGAAGCCCTGGCCGCGGAGAACGTCGAGGTCCGCTCCGTCTCCGAGCTGACCGGGTCGGAGCCGATCGCCGGGGGTCAGGTCAAGACGCTCCATCCCGCCATCTACGCCGGGATCCTGGCCAGACGAGACAAGCCCGAGCAGCTCGCAGAGCTGGAAGCCGAGAAGATCGGGCTGATCGACATCGTGGCCGTCAACGTCAGCCACTTTGCACCGCAGGTCGGCGCGCGCCTGATCCCGATCGATGAAGCCATCGAGATGATCGATATCGGCGGAGCCGCCTTGCTGGCCGCTGCCGCCCGCAACTACGCCGGCGTCGCGGCCGTGGCAAATCCGGCCCGCTACCTCCAGGTTGTCGCCGAGTTGCGGCAGCGCGGTGTGGTATCTGCCGAGCTGCGGCAACGGCTCGCGGCCGAGGCGTACGGGCTCGTCGCCGCGTACCACGCCGAGATCGCCGCGTACCTGTCGAACGCGGCCGGCGACATGTTCCCCGGCCGTCTGGCTTTGGTCCTCGAGAAGGTCGACGACCTCCGATACGGGGAGAACCCGCCCCAGCGCGCCGCCTTCTACCGTGAGACTACCCACCGCGCCGGGACCCTCGCCGACGCCACTCAGCTGCAGGGCTCGCGGCCGTCGTTCAACGACCTGCTCGACCTCGACGCGGCCTACGCCATCGCCGCCGACTTCACGGCCCCGACGGTCACGATCGTCAAGCACACGGATCCGGTGGGGCTCGCGTCGGCCGAAGAGCTGGTCGAGGCCTGTCGCAAGGCCCTCGAAACGGACTCGGTTTCGTGCTTCGGTGGCATCGTCGGCGTCAACCGCGAGCTCGATGGGGCGACGGCGCGCGAGATCGCGTCCAACTCGTACGAGGCGGTCGTCGCTCCTTCGTTCAGCCAGTCGGCCGTGGGCATCCTGGCCCAGAAACCGCAGATCGCGCTTCTCGCCGTCCCACCGAACCCGATCGAGGGTCCGCGCGACTACGGCATCGCCAATCTCGACTTCAAGCGCATCGCCGGCGGGCTGCTGGTCGAGACCAAGGACGAGCTCGGGCTCGACAAGACCCAGCTCCAGGTCGTCACCAAGCGTCGGCCCACGCTCGAGGAACTCACCGACCTGCTGTTCGGCTGGCGGGCGGTGCGCCACGTCCGCTCCAACGCCATCATCCTGGCGCGCGGCGGGGCAACGGTCGGGATCGGGGCGGCTCAGGCGAGCCGGCAGACGGCGGTCGAGATCGCACTGCGGCGAGCCGGCGATCGGGCAAAGTTCGCGGTGATGGCCAGCGACGCCTACTTCCCCTTCCCCGATGGCATCCAGGTCGCGGCCCAGGCCGGCGTCACGGCGATCATCCAGCCCGGCGGCTCGATCCGCGACGAGATGGCGATCGAGGTCGCCGACCGCCACCACATGGCGATGGTCTTCACGGGACGGCGCCACTTCCGCCACTGACCTGCGGCGCGTCTCGCCCGACTTATCCACCGTCCGGTGATCCGACCGGCCTGCCCCTGCGAAGAAGTAGGTGACAGCCGATCGGAGCTGACGGACCGATCGGTCGGTCGGAGGATAGGGAACCCGGTCTTCCGGGTGAGGGGACGGGGCGGGCGACAGGTTCGAAGCCCAGACGAGCGCGCGGGGCCTGTCGCCCGTTTCTGCTGTCCGGAGGGAGCCATGGCGCAGAGCGGGCCGTCCAGGGTCGGACGGAGCCGGACCGGGCCCCGGATCGCAGCGATAGCGGCGGCGATCGCTTGCTTGATGCTTCTCGCCGGCGTGGCAACGGTGGCCCTGATCGCGGGTCTCGCCCCGGGCGGCTGCGCGTGCACTTCAACGCCGAGCCCATACGCCGGCGGCCTGACGCCGACACCCCTCCCTATCTCCGATAGTCATGCCGCCGCCGCAACCCGACCCTTCACCGGCGTCACGATGACGGCGTCCTACTGGGGCGCGGCCGCGGGCGAGCGGATCTACGAGCTGACCGGCGGCAGCAAGTACGCATTCGTCGACGCTGAGACAGGCCGCGTGCTCGAGGTCTTCGACGTGGATCAGCTGCCGGCCGCCGACGCGATCACGATCACAGCCGCGAGCGCCCAGGCGGCTGCCACCGCCTACCTGCGAGAGGCCGGGGTCGGCACGGTTGGCTTGACGGCCTCTGTCGCGCTGCAGCATCGAGCCTCCACCGCGTTCTATGACGTGACGTGGCCAGAAGCCGCCGACTACGTGACGCCTGAGGTTCTGGTCAATGCGACCACCGGGTCCGTGTTTGCGTACGACGATCTCGGTTTCGCGCCCAAAGTGAAGCTCGCCCCACCGGTGCTGAGCTCGGCCGCTGCGTTGGCGTTAGCTCAGGCCTCGATCTATGCCGTTGGCCAGGCGACCGGGTCCCCGCCGGACTTCCAGGTCGTGCCCGGCACGTCGGGGGAGCCGCTCTTGAGCTGGTGGGTTGGATTCAACGACGGCGTCCTCAGTGTCGATGCCGCAACCGGGCAGGTCGCCATCGTCAAATGGGCATCCTCGCGCTGAAGGCGAAGAGCTTTGGCCGGCGAGTGGGCCGGCCACTCACCTCGCACGGCGCTCCACTAGGCGGCTAACGACCCGAGCCTGCCTCGTCGACCCAACGGCCGAGCTCCGAGTCCCACACGGCCACCGCACGGACAGCCGAAGCGCCCTCGATCGATTCCTGGCGGGCGCGTGCCTGCTCGACCGACTCGGGCCAGCCTGGCGGGACGAGGTGCGGCGCAAGGTCCGCGAGCGGGGCCAGGACGAACAGGCGGCGGCGCGCTTCGGGATGCGGAACTTCGAGGAATCGAGTGGCCTTTGCCGGATCGGGAGATCGGCCCGCCTCCGGCCGCTCGACGGCCATGTGCTCGTCGCCGAAGATCAGGAGGTCCAGGTCGAGCTCGCGCGGTCCGTAGCGAAATCGGTCCTGCCGCCCCAACGCCCGTTCGATGGACTTGAGCGTGAGCAGCATCGCGATGGCACCGGTTTGGCTGCCGGGCCGGGTCGGAACGTCCAGGGCCACGACCGCGTTGTCGAAGTCGGGCTGGTCGGTCACCTCGACCGGGGCGGTCCGGTAGAGGCGCGACACCCCGGCCAGGCTGGCTCCGGCGAGCTCGGCAAGGGCGTGGACGGCGGCGGTCAACGTGGTCCGGGTGTCGCCGACGTTGGCCCCGAGTCCGATGTAGGTCCGAACGATTGCCATGGCTGCCACTCTACAGCCCGGCCTGGCAGGACTCCGGGCCACGGGACGGGGCCACCCTGTGCGGCCGGGCCGCGGCTAGACTCCGCTCGTGCGGCCCGTTCTCGTGCTGATCTTCCACGCCACGGCCTCGCCGGACGCGGGGCCGCTGGTCCGCGCGCTCGCAGAGGCACGCGGCGCGCTTGCGGAACGGCAGCGGAACGCGTTCATTGCCGTCGGCGCCGACGCAGCGGAGATTATCTCGGGACTACCGGACGTGCTTTCGTTCGGCGAGCGGCTCGCGGCGGAGATGCGAGTTCGCGGCGGCGCAGGCGGCCTATCAGGCACGGGATTGAGCGGGGTCGGCGGGTACGTCGTCCTTGACTCTGGAGCCGCGAACACGGGCGGTCTCGTCGTGCTGGGGTCCGGGAGCATCCCCCTGGCGCGGGCCGCGGATCTGCGGCGCTTCGTGGAGGTCGCCGCTGGGCCCGGCGGGCACGCAATCGCGAACAACCGCTATTCCGCCGACGTAGTGGCGATCTCACGGGCGGCGGATCTGGCGGGTTTGCCGCCACTCCCCGCCGACAACGCCCTTCCCCGATGGCTCGAAGAGCGGGCCGGAGTGGCCGTCACGGACCTCCGATCGCGCTGGCGGCTGGGCGTCGACGTCGACACGCCGCTCGATCTCATCCTCGTTGGCGATCCGGCGGCGCGCGATCTCCGAGCGACGGCGCCACTCATCGGCGAGCGGCTGGCGGCCCTGGCCGGCGTGATGGCCAATAGCCACGCCGAGCTGCTGGTCGCAGGCCGGGTATCAGCGACCACTCTCCGCTGGCTGGAGAGAGGCGTCGCCTGCCGTGTCAGGGCCCTGGTCGAGGAGCGCGGCCTCAAAGCGTCTTCGCGGCTTGCCCTCGGGGCGCCTCCCGGAGCCGCCGCCTCGCGGCCGCCCCGATCCATCCTTGGCGAGTTGCTCGACCGCGACGGTCCCGAGTCGCTGGCGGCTGTCGTCGCGAAGCTGGCCGACGCCGCGGTCATAGACACGCGCGTGCTGCTCGCCCATCGGGCCGGAGCCGACGAACGCGACTGGCCCATCGCAGAGGAGCGGTTTGCCTCGGACCTGCTCCTGCCCGAACCCATCGCCGATCCGTGGCTCCGCGCGCTCACCGTCTCGGCCCTGACCGACCCGGACGACCACCCGATCCTTCTCGGCGGCCACACGCTGGTCAACGGCGGTCTCCACCTACTCGCGGAGCGAGCTCGTGCGGTGGCCCGATGACGACCGACGGCCGGCCTCCGTCGCCAGGGCTCTCGATGACGCCCGGCCAACGTCCTCCATCCGATCCTTCAACCGATCCGGACGCCCCCGCATCCGTGACCTCACCCGTCAACCCGGCCGCGCGTTCGGCAGGACTCCGCTCCCGTATCCGCGCCGAGATCGAGTCGAGCCCGCAGCGCCGGATCACCTTCGCGCGGTACATGGAGCGCGCGCTCTACGAGCCCGGGCTCGGCTACTACAGCGTGACCGCCGACCGGCCCACTGAGGCCGGCGACTTCCTGACCGCCCCCGAGACACACGCCGTCTTCGGCCGGACGATCGCTCGCCGGATCGAGGCGCTGTGGCACGAACTCGATCGGCCGCACCGATTCGCGCTCATCGAGTACGGCGCGGGATCCGGGACGCTTGCGCTCTCGATCCTCGACGGGCTCCGCCGCCACGGCTCGGCCGACCTGCTCGACGCCATTCGCTACGAGGCGATCGAGTCGAACCCAAACCGCGTCGCCGACCTTCGACGGCGATTCGAGGAAGCCGGATGGGTCGACCGACTCGTCGAATCGTCGGCCGTCTCGATTCCGCCGGCAACCTCGAGCTCCACAACCTCTGCCCAGCCAACGGCCTCGACCGGGGCTGTGCCCGTCGCCGGCGTCCTTCTTGCCAACGAGTTCCTCGACGCGCTACCCGTCCACCGCGTCGTCGTCCGTGACGGGATGCTCCTCGAGCTCTTCGTCGTCGGGCCGGACCAGCGACTCGGGGAACGCGATGGTGACGGCGCCGGCGCTTTCGCCGAAGACGCCGCGCCGCCTTCGACTCCGGACCTAGCCGCGCGACTGGCCGACGATCGCGTCGAGCTGGCGGAAGGCCAGGTGGCCGAGATCTGCCTTGGCCTCGAACCGTGGCTGGCAGATGCCGCTGCGCGCCTCGACCGCGGATACGTCCTCGCGATCGACTACGGCTATGAGGCCGCCGAACTCTACGGCCCTCGCCGCCTTGCCGGCACGCTGCTCGGCTATCGCGGCCATGAAGTAGCGGAGGATCCGTTCGCGGCGCCGGGCGAGGTCGATCTCACCGCCCATGTCGACTTCACCGCCGTTCAGCGGTTGGCGGCGGGCCATGGCTTCCGAACCGTCTCATTGACCACACAGTCGGAGTTCCTCGTCGCCGCCGGTCTCGAGGAAGAGTTGCGAGCGCTCCAGGCCGCGCCCGCTCTGGAGCTCGGCGACTACCTTCGGGCCCGATCGGGCATCGTCCGCTTGCTCGACCCCCGCCACATGGGCCGGTTCCGGGTCCTTACCCTCGCCCGCGGAACCTAGTTCCAATCCATCGCCGTCCGCACCGCCCTTTCCATCGCCGTCCGCGCCGGCCCAATCCATCGCCCCCCGCGCCGGCCCACTCCCCCGCCCTCCCCGCCGGCCCAATCCACCCCCGCCCGCACCGCCCTTTCCATCGCCGTCCGCCCCGGCCCAATCCATCTCCGTCCGCACCGCCCTTTCCATCGCCCTCCGCACCGCCCTTTCCATCGCC
>Ga0187878_1000471_pt1 | contig 46048 bp, 41 predicted proteins | sample June2016WEW_17_1_FD_132979 | JGI IMG/M metagenome (GOLD analysis project Ga0187878, IMG submission 132979) | Peatland microbial communities from SPRUCE experiment site at the Marcell Experimental Forest, Minnesota, USA - June2016WEW_17_150 | ecosystem: Environmental > Terrestrial > Soil >... | reverse complement strand
GTATGCCCCTTGAAACTGGTTAATTGTGGCAATTTGGGATATTTGGCGAATTTAGCCATTCCATCCTTGATTTTTGAGCCGTTTTTTGCTTTAATAAGGGGATTACCGCCGATGATAATTTGGGCGATTCTTTGTGCCAAATCGTCTCTGTTGCTGATGATATGAACATTATCGCCGTCGCAAGGGGGGCTTTCCCGGCTGTTCATCGCCGGAAGACACCCGCAGACGACCCTTACGCCGGCTGGATTGGCCTTTAACGCTCTTTGAATATATTGCCTGCTCTTGGCTGACGCCGTCCCTGTTACGCAACAGGTATTTATCACGGCTAAATCGGGCTTCTCACCCGAAACCGCCGCCGACAAACCCAGCTCCTCGAGAAGCTGGGCTATCTGCTGCGATTCGTACTGGTTCACTTTACAGCCAAGCGTATATATGGAAAAAGTTCTCATAGCTCCTATAATAATATAGTTCTTTGTGTTATACTATTTGCGTTGGCAGGCGAAAACAAGTCCCAGTTTGCTGGGGCAGGAGGCGTAGTTTATGGCGGAAAAAATCGGGTCGGTCTGGGCCATCGATATCGGAAATACCTCGCTCAAGGCGCTCCGCCTTAGCAACGAATCCGGCACCCTTGAGGTCATCGGTTTCGACAATATCACCCACGGAAAAGTCCTCTCCGGCTCAGGAATCAATGACCAGGAAAAGCAGGAGCTTATCGCTATCTCGCTTCGCCAGTTTGTCCAGGCCAACGACCTCGGCAGAGACGAAATCATCGTCGCCGTCCCAAGCGCAAACAGTTTCGCTCGTTTTGTCAACCTCCCGCCCGTCGAGCAAAAACGCATTCCTGAAATCGTCAAATTCGAAGCCAGCCAGCAGATTCCTTTTGATATCAACGAGGTAGCATGGGATTGGCAATTGATGACGGAGGCGGGGGCGGCGGAGGCGAAGGTCGGGATATTCGCGATAAAAAACGACGTGGTGACGGCTGAACTCGAGCATTTCAGCAGGGAGAACCTGGAGGTTACATACGTTCAGATAGCGCCGATGGCGCTTTATAACTATATTTTTTACGACAGGCCTGACCTGATGCAGTCGGATACGCAGGCAACGGTTGTGCTGAACATCGGGGCGGAAACTACCGACCTTGTGGTCTGCACGAAATCAGACGTCTGGCAGCGGACGATAGCGATGGGGGGCAACGCCTTTACCAAAGCGATAGCGGACGCGTTCAAGCTGAATTTTGAAAAGGCGGAGAAGCTTAAGCGGACCGCGCCAATGAGCAAATACGCCAGGCAGATTCTTCAGGCGATGAAGCCGGTGTTTACGGACCTGGCGTCGGAAATTCAGCGTTCGCTCGGTTTTTATACCAGTTCGCACTCGAATGTGAAGCTGGCGAGAATTATCGCGCTGGGTGGCGGTACGAAGATGCGCGGTTTGCTCCAGTATCTTCAGCAGAGCTTGCAGATGCAGATAGAGCGGCCAGACGCGTTCAAGCAGGTCGGGATAAACGCGTCGGTGTCGGCGGCGAAGTTCCATGAAAGCGTATGTGATTTTGGCGTTGTGTACGGGTTAGGAGTACAGGCGCTTGGTCTTGGGCGGATAGAGAGCAATCTGTTGCCCCGGAGCATAGCCAAGTCAATGGTATGGGCAAGCAAGACGAAGTTTTTTGTGCTGGCGGCGTGCCTGATATTAGTGGCGTCGGTGCTGGCGTTTGCAAGGATGCTTATAGACCGCGCCAGCTATACCAGCAAGGTATCGCAGAGAGAGGCAACAAAGTTGGTGCTGGATGCCGCACAGAAGGCGGAGAGCGACCTCAAGGCCGAAGAGGCCAGGACCGGCGAGTCGGAAGCGGTGATAAAAAAGGAGTTCGACCTGTTCAAGTATCGTGATATGGTGCCTTTGCTGTACCAGAAGTTGATAGGGACGCTGCCGAATGCCAAAAGCAACCCGGAGCAGGCGGGGCTTTACCGTGCTTTTGCCAGCGGCGACGCGGAGACGATAAAAGAGAAGTTTCCGGACCGCAGGGAGCGCAAGCAGATTTTTGTAACCGGGATGTCTATTTACTACACGCTGGACGTGGGGACCGCGACGTTCGGGACGATGGGTTTCGAGAAAGGTCTTGATTCCAGGGAGACGCTCGGAGACACAGGTTCAGGCGGTCAGATGGTGTCGAGAGATATGATGATGAGGGGCGGGGGCGGACGAGGCGGGGCGCCGAGTAGATATTCGCCTGTGATGCGAGGCGGAAGGATGGGGGCAGCGCAGCCGACGGTGCCGGGCGCCGAGTCGGCTCGCGGTTTTGTAGTAACGATTTCCGGTTACAGTCCGTATAAGGCAATTACCGAACTACTCGACCCTGTTAAAGTGCAGGACGATCCGAACAAGTGGGGATTAGTCACCCGGCTTATGCATTTGGACAGTATGTTTGATGGCAACAGTCCCTTTGAGCTTTATAAGAAAACGGACAAACAGCATTTTAACCTGCAGACAGGGGATGTGGATTTGGCGGCGGAGATACCTCTGGGTATCGGTGTAAAAAAGAACATTGAGGGCAAGGGTGACGTGATTGTTGACCCGATGACCAACGAGATTATCTGCAAGGTTACGGATACCGACGATGGTGGCAAGAAAGTTGCGAAGGTTAATGACTCCTGGTTTGTGCTGAATTTTAAGTTGAAGTGGAAAGATGCACCAGATGCTAGCGGGGCGGGCGGCAGCCCAGAGGCGGCGCCAAGTGCAAGCCAGCCGCCGCCAAATGCAGGCCAGCCACCGCCAAGTCCTGCCAAAGCGCCTGCTCCGCAGAAGAAAATCAGCAAGCCCAAATTGAGGGCGGGGGATGAGTGATGGGCAAGATTGACTTGTCTAAATTGAAGGATTTAATGAAGGGGTTGGGGGGATTGCGGGTGTATCTCGTGTTGATTTGGCCCGCGGTGATACTTTTGGCGTGTGGCGCGGTTCTGACTGCGGCCTGGCTGATGGGCAGCGGTTTAAAGCAGAAGGCGGACAGGGAAAGTGTGCCGATGGGCAACCGGGTAAGGGAAATGTTGAAAAAGTTGCCCGCCGCCGGTCAGGCAGAGGTGGAGAGACAGTATCAGGATGCCTACCGGCAGGACGCGAACCTGATAAAGTTGTTATCGGTAGAGAGTACTCAACGTGAACTGCTCAGTTACGACATATTTCCTCAGCCGAAGGATACTTCGACGTTGCTGTTCACCAGGTTTGGCACCAGGTTTCGTCAGGGGGTTGAGGATTTGATAGCGAAGATTCGTGGGGGCGATTGTCCCAGCGCGGATGAGTTGAATACCGCCCGGCAGACGGGGAGCAGCCCGGGGTTTTCCAGGTTGAGCGGAGCGGGTGGGGTATCGGCATCGTCAAGGATAGTCGAGGGGATTTGTTATGCCAGGGCCAAGTCGGTGTCCGTATATGCCAATCCAGAAATGGTGAGCGGGTACGATTTCTGGAAGGCATACCAGTACTCCAATATGGACGACAGTGTCAAGGACTGCTGGTTTTGGCAGATTGGTTATTGGATAATTGAGGATGTGTTTTCGACGGCAGGGGTGATGAATGCCGGTTCGGGCAGCGTGTTAACGTCGCCTGTAAAGCGTGTGGAGCGAGTCGGTTTTGTGACGCCGGATGCTCTTTTTAACGCTGGGACCGGGAAAACGTCTCAGGAACGGCCTAAGTATGTAACCAAGCCGGAAGAACAGTTGACTGAGTCGTTCACTGGTCGAGTGAGCAACGAGAACATAGACGTGGTACATTTCAGTATGGTGGTGGTGTTGAGCAGCAAGGCAATAATACCTTTTATGCGGGAGTTGTGCAGCGCCAAGGAGCACAGGTTTGCGGGATTCACGGGTCAGGAGCCGGCGAAGGTATTCAAGCACAACCAGATAACCATTTTGGAGAGCAGGGTAAGGCCGGTGGATTTGACGTCGGCTGACCATCGGTATTATAGATATGGGGCGGACACGGTTGCCGAAGTTGAACTTGTTTGTGAATACATATTCAACAAGAAGGGGTATGACGCGGTAAAGCCGGAGTTGATAAAGAACCCTGTGGCAAAGACAGGCATTTAGGCGGCGTAGCTGGGCAGGTTTGGGGTTTTAGAACTATGATTAGGAAACAAAGTAATTTCATAGATGAGCATATCGAAAAGGTGGCGCTGGTAATAGGCGGCCTGGCGGCTATCTGCGTTTTGTATGCGTTTGCGCTGCGAGGCCCGGAATTGGTTTTCGACAACCAGAAGTTTCGTCCCGGTCAGCTTGACATATACATAGCGGAGCAATCTGAAAAACTGAAAGAGCGGCTGGCGAGGGAGCCGATTCCCAAGCCCCCATACGTGCCCCAAAGCGTTAGTTTTCTGGCGAAGATAAATTCAGTGCTGGATAAGGATTTGAACGTTCTCTGGCCGGTGCCGAGTTCGGTGGAGACGATGGTAGATAAGAAGTACCGCATGCCCGTTATTGGTTCCGTGAATGATGTTTCCGTGGAACACATAAGGGCAGTGGCCTATGTGCCTAAAGTTGCGGTTACGACGGAGAACGTCGGGTTAGAAGAGACGTATGAACCGAACGACCTGGATTTGGTCACCGTTCAGGCGAGCTTCGACCTTGCGCCGTTAATAGACAGTTTTCAGGAGTGCTTTGCGGGCAAAGAGGTTCCTGAGGGATGGCGTGACGCTGGTTTGGCCAAGCCAGTGTTTGCGGTGGTTCAGTTACAGAGGCAGCGTTTTGGTGATAATGGTGAGTGGGGCCAGTGGGAGGATGTGCCCCGCGTGAAGATAGACCCAAAGAGAGACGACTACAAGATAATAGAGGATGTAAACGGCCTGCCGAGCGGGGGCGTTATGGTTCAGCTCGCGAAGTTCAGTGACCCGCAGATACAGGTTAAATTGCTGCAGCCGGCTCCGTATAAGATAGCGTCGGCTGAGGATGACTGGCTGCCGCCTTTGCTGCACAGGAAGTTTTTGGCGGTTCGGCGGGAGAAGGAGGCGCAGGATCGGCGGGAGACGATAGCGACGGAGCGTGAGGCAAAGGCAGCGGAGGAACGTGACAAAACGGCGGCGCGGCCGGCGAGAGAGGATCGCGGGGTGACAGAAAAGCCCCGTGGCACGACGGAACAAACGGGTCGAACGACGACGCCGGGCAGGGCGGCAGGCGGCACCGGGTACCGGGGAGGAGCGGCAGGTGGCGGGGGCCGAGGCGGAATGGAAATGGGGGGAGGCGCAGCTCGCAGTCCTTCGAGAACGACGACGGCCAAGCCGGACAGGGCACCGGAGCGTGACCGGCGGACTGAATCGACAACGGCAGCTGAGCAGAAAAAGACCGCCAAGCCGGTGGTGACGGAGGCGACGATATATGACGAGATGAGAAAAATGTTGCTGGCGAGTAAGGATATCAGCAAGCTGCGTGAGACGATAACATTCTGGGCCTATGATGATACCGTTGAGCCGGGCGCGAGTTATCAGTATCGTATCCGGCTTGGGGTGTTCAATCCTGTAGCCGGGACCGGCCAGGTGCGTGAAGAAGACGCCGCGAATGACAGCAAGGTGATATTATGGAGCGAATTTTCGGATGTGACGGACGTAGTGGTGATAGACAAGCGGCTGTATTTCTTCCCGGTAAACGTTCAGGAGGCAGCCAAGGCGGCGGAAGTGCAGGTTTGCAAATACGTGCTGGGCTATTGGCACAGTGAGCAGTTTATGGTCAAGCGCGGGGACATGATAGGCAGGGTAGCGAAGGTCGAGCCGAGTGATAAAGATAAAAGCGCAAACGTGAAACTGCCTGAGATGATAGATTACACTACGGGGGCGGTTGTGGTGGACCTGGTAGCGATGAACGACTGGTTCGGGGACAAAACTCTCCAGTCGCGGCAGTATTTTGATATGCTGTTCAGTTTTGACGGGACGAGTGTGTGGAGATTGCCGGCGAAACAGATGTACTGGCCTGAGGAACTGCGTTTGAAGTATAGCGAGTTGAAGACGCTTGAGAAGAGGCCCAAGGAGCCATGGCGTGCATGGAGCAGCACCGGCGCATTGGAAGTGCAGCAGCGTGCTGTGCCCGGGGATCGTATGAGAGGGCCGATGGACAGGGGCGGCCAGATGGAAGATAATATGCCGAGGAGGGGGCCGCCGCAACAGTAAGAGCGGGGGAACTATCCGCGAGGGCAAGTCGCGGTAAGGACAACCCCCCCATCATTTGTGACGAGGATATCGTCTTCAATCCTGACGCCGAGGCGTCCGGGGATATAAACGGCCGGCTCGATTGTAATAACGTCGCCCGCCCGCAATGTCCCTTTGGTCCTGTTCGATACAACGGGCAGTTCGTGTACCTCCAAGCCAAGTCCGTGCCCGGTTCCGTGGCCGTAAGCAGGGAGGTCGGCTTTTTTTATTATTTCCTTCGCAGTTGTGTCGACCTGACTGATTTCGACTCCGGCTTTGACCATTCTTATGGCGGCGGCGTGCGTCTGCTTTACAACGGCGTAAACTCTTGTATACAGCTCGCTGGCGGTTCCCACGGGGAAACATCTGGTCAGGTCGCAGCAGTAGCCGTTGAGGCGCGAGCCGAAGTCGATGAGAACTGTGTCATTTTTGCGTAATTTGCGAGAGGTGGGCTGGTGATGAGGTCTTGAGGCATTTGGGCCGAAAGCCACAATCGTTTCAAAGCTGTTATTACCTCCGGCTTTTCGAATCTCGAAATCGACAATTCCCGCCAGCTTGTTTTCCGTCAAGCCCGGTTTCACCTGTCGAAGCACACGCCCGAAGGCCCGTGCGGCGATTTTGGCGGCGGCTCGAATGGCCGAAATCTCTGATGTATCTTTTTTCCGGCGTGCCGACTCGACAATTCCCTCGGCCCCCTTGAGCCGGCAGGGCAAATGTTTCCGCAGCGACTCGAAAACGGCAAGCGAGGTTGATTTCTCGACGGCGGCGGTTTTTATTCTGCGTCGATTCCGCAGCAGTTCGGCGATTGCTTTGGCCATTGCCTCTTTGCGTTCAACAATACTGCAGAATCGGCACTGGGCCGCGGCCTGTTCGGTGTACCTGCTGTCGGTTACGAGTATAACCGCTCCGGGCAAAACAATCGCCCAACTGTCTTCGCCGGTGAAGCCGGTCAGATAAGTTACGTTGGCTGGTTTTGTGGCGATAAGGCAATCGGCCTTTAGCCGGGCAATTCCGGCCCGGATGACCTTAAGGCGGGTTTTATATGAGCGCTTATCCATTCGTAAAAAATCTCCAGTCAAAAACCTACTGCCAGTATTAACAGCGCGGACGGGAAAAATAAAGATTTTTTCCGCGTCGATTTGGAGAAGAGGGGATCTTTTTGTATATTTTATTTGGGAAGGTTAATCCGGCTGGGGGGGAAACCGGTTAAAAATAGAGTGTCTCGCCTCGCAATTATAACCGGGGCCAAAGGTGCATAATTTCAACGCCTCATTTCACCTGAAACAGGACGGCAAAAGTCGTCCTGTTTTTTTATGTCTTGCCCGCCCGGCGGAAAGCCATTACAATGCTGCCCTTTGAATCGTCCGGCTTTTTCAAAGGTAAACTGGTTCTATTATGCTACTGCCAATTCGCACAAGCGTCAGGTCATCCAGAACACCCTACGCCAATTACGCCATCATAGCCGTAAACGTGATTGTGTTTCTGTTGAGCTACTGGCCCGATGAGCGGGCAAGGGATGTTCTGCGGCCCTGGGCGGAGCAGTTTGTTTTCACGCCTGCTCACCCGTTTTTGTGGCAGTTCATAACATACGCTTTTCTGCACAGCGGTTTTCTGCATATTTTCGGCAACATGTTCTTTTTGTACATATTCGGCAATAACGTAAACGATAAGCTCGGCCATTTTGGCTACACTTGTTTTTACCTGGCTGGCGCGGTGTTCAGCGCGGTCGGTCATACGCTGATAAACAGCAATCCTGTTATGGGGGCAAGCGGCGCGGTGGCCGCGGTAACCGGCGCATACCTTGTGCTGTTTCCGCAGACCCTTATAACTATTGCTTATTGGTTCATCTTTATTGGCACGGTTGATGTTCCCGCCATTTACTTTATCGCGTTAAAGATGATTATCCTTGATAATGTTATTATCCGTTATACGGCGAGTGCGAATGTTGCTTACGATGCGCATATTGCGGGTTACACGTTCGGCATCGCTTCTTCGCTGCTTTTGCTGGCGACGGGATTGCTTAGCAGTTCGCAATTCGACCTCTGGGCGATGCTCAAGCAGTGGAACCGCAGGCGCGTATACCGCGACGCGATTTCCACCGGCTATGACCCATATACCGGCATAGGCGGCACAAAACGGATTACAGCGAGAGAGATAACAAAGCCGGGGCCTGATGAGCCGCAGATTAGGCAGCTGCGCGAAGACATTGCCAACAGCGTTTATCGGCACGACCTTCAAACTGCCGCTCAACAGTATCTTAACCTTATGTCGCTCGATAGCGGGCAGGTTCTGCCTCGCCAGCATTTGCTTGATATTGCCAACCAGTTTGCCAGCGAGGGTGAATACAACAATGCCGCGTCGGTTTACGAAAAGTTTCTCACTCACTACGCAAATTACGAGCATATTGAGCAGGTTGAGCTGATGCTGGGGATAATATATTCGCGGTATCTTGAAAAGCCAGACCTTGCGCTGAATCACCTGCGCGTCGCCGAGAGGAAAGTTACCGACCCTGCCCAGTTATTGATGTGCCGGTCTGAAATCGAAAAACTGCAGAACCGGTAGTTATCCGTTTCTACTTTGGCACCATCATGTGTGTCCAGTAAGCCGGGTAACCCGTCAGTGCCCAAATAGCCGAGGCGGCGAACAATACAAGCGAGCCAATGATACACAGGCCCTTTTTGTCGTTTTGCCAAACCACGAGCGGTGAGAAAATGCCGCATATTCCGCTCAATATAAAACCGACGCCCGACAGAATCGGATGTGTTGTCAGGCCAAGGTCGATTATCCGCACGCCAAGAAGCGTTGCTGCCGCACCTGCGAAAACGGCGTAAATCGCCAAAGGCAAAAGTTCCCATCTTTTAGCTAATGCCAAAGCCAGGCCAAGTAAAAGCACGCCCAATAACACCGACATTTCGCCGTAAGCCGAACTATAGGGTTTAGGAAGCGGCCAGGTAAACGTAATCGCAAATCCGCCTATCGCTGCGACAAGGCCGCAGATTGCGAACGCAGGGACCCATCGGCCGGTATCTTCCGGCGTATCCAAATCACGCCAGACGAAACAGCCGAGCAGGAACAACCCCGCAGCCATATTTATCAGCATCAGCGTTACATAATCGATCATCATAATTGACCTCCTAATCTTTTTATCTGTGGTTTTGAGCAAATCGCTTTCATATTACCCGAAATTGTAATGTTTTTTGACGGCCTTTTTGACCTGCCATTTGCATTCGAGGTCAACGGGGAAGACGACGAAATCGCCGGGGCCGAAGCTGACGGATTCTTTGCCGTCGGTTACGGTTACGTCGCCCTCAAGTATCAGGCAGGTTTCCTTTTCGGTATAGGCCCAGTCGAATTCGCTCGGCTTGCAGGTCCAAATCGGCCAGGTTTTGCAGGTTTTCTCTTCCTCTTTGCTGGGCTTTCGCACTACAACGTCTTTTATCGTAGGCATATTTCGCTCCTTTATGGTTTGTCTCGGTTTCGCTGGGGGTATTATATCCCGTCTGTTTTGTTTTGCAAACCCGCCGGCGAATTTAGTTTAATCATTCTGGCAAAATGGGCGGTTTTGCTTTACATTATTCGCTTTCTAAATCTACGCACCGAGCAATGAACTATGAACAGTGAACAACTGATAAAATTTAAGGCATGGTTTGATAAATTCGTCGCGGGGTTTTATGGCGATAACGAATATATCAACGCCAATATAAAACTAAAGGAAGAGCACAGCGGGCGGGTATGCGCTGAGATGCTTTACTTGGCGGACCAACTGCGCCTTGTCGGCAATCGACGATTGCTGGCTGAGACGATTGCGCTATTTCACGACGTGGGGCGATTCCCGCAATTTCTCAAATACCAGACATATAACGACCCGCGGAGCGTTAACCACTGTCTGCTTGGCTTAGAGGTCCTGCAAAAGGAAAATGTCCTGGCGCAGTTGACGGATGACGAAAGGGAAACAATCGAGACGGCGATTCGCTATCACGGCGAAAAAGAACTGCCTTCCAATCTGTCGGGCGATACGCTGCTATTATCCAAGATGATACGCGACGCGGACAAGTTAGATATTTTTAACGTGGTTATAATGGCGTATATCCAGCGAAGAGATGACCCGGATAATTTCAAGCTGGAGATTGAATTGCCCGATGAGCCGAGGTTTACGCCTGAGGTGCTTGACGCGATTCTTACGGGCGTCCGGATTGATTATAAGGCGCTGCGAACCATGAATGATATGAAGCTGTGCGTACTCGGCTGGGTTTATGATGTAAATTTTGTTCCGACGCTTAGCCGATTAAAAAAGAGGCGACACCTCGAAACTATTTTTGAATTCCTGCCTGATACTCCCGATATCCGCAAAGTCCGCGATAAAATCTTTGCTTACGTTGATTCCCGGATTAAGTGATTTGCCACAGAGGTCGCAGAGAGCACAGAGATTATTTATTTCTGATTTGTGATTGCCGTTCTGTCACCGTTTCGACCTTGACTACTACCTGCAAAAAAGTATAATAATAATCGCCTTTGCTGGGGGCAAAAGGCAAAGAGGTCTTGGTTGCGTAGCCAAGCGTTTAATATGGGAAATACCAATGAATATATGTTGAGGATTGGAAATTATGGAGATACAGAAATCTGAGCCAGACCCATTTGAGAAAGATATTATTTGCAAGCTCCATTTATTTGATCATATTCCACAGGGTAAGTGGGGCAATAAACTTGCGGGTCATGACGTAAAAAACGCTGTGGGGGAGGTGGCAGAAAAAAGAGGCTACAAAGTGCGTGCACATGCAACAGATTACAGTTATGCGGAGCGGGGAGAATGGCTTTATGACCTTACTTGCATTGAGTATGAAGGAGGGCATATTAAGGGAATTCCCCTTGTTATGGAATCGGAATGGGATCGTAATGGTGTTGATGATGACTTCCCGAAACTTGTTGTAGCTCGTGCAGACCACCGGGTCATGGTTTTACAAGTCGAGTCCGACGAAGACAAGGAAGAAATCATTCAACAGTTGCTTCAGCATGTGCAGAAGTGCCGACACTCAACGGAAGGAGACCGTTACCTGTTTGCCTGCTGGAACAGGGTGGGGCGGTCTTTCGATTGCCCAGTTTATATTGTCGTTGGGTAAGCCATTTTACCAAGCAAAGGTGTTCTGCCAAGGCACTATCTATAAAATTATTCTCCAATCCAAAACTCATACCACTGCTTCAATTTCTTGGTTTGAGCCATTTCTCTAATAATAGCCAAAGTAGCGAGGCAGTCACCAATAGCGGTGTGATCTCCGCTTTTCAGCTTGTGCCATCTATAATTCTGGTGATAATCATCCCATTCGCCTACAAACTGAGCATATTCCCGCATGGCACAATGCCAGTTTCCGTTAAACAAAAATCCGCCACTGACTTTATAGCTTTGTTTGTATAATCGAAGGTCAAATTCGGCGTTGTAAGCAATAATATCCTTGTGACCGATGGCCTGCTTCATTACATCCTTGAGTTCTGAAAAGACAGGACAATTAATAAGTTCCGCCATAGTGAGCCCATGAACATTAGTCGCATCTCTCGGGATAGTTTTCCTTTTCTGAGGACGAATGTTCTGGTTTAGAAGATTATTGCCATCAAGATCTATAATTCCTATCTGGATGATTTCGTCATTTCTACCAATACCGGTTGTTTCAGTATCTAAGATTACAAACCGTTCCTTGTTTGCAAGAACCATCCTCGCCCAATCAATAGCCGCTCTTTGATCTTTGTAACATGGGTGGAGCATATTTGTTAATGAGTCCTTTCAGATTGTGCGAATCCGATCACCCTCGGCAATTATCCACCGAATGGCCGGATTATACCCTTTCCCGAATGAGGCACAAGTTTTTTGCTATTTCACTTGATGGTTCGAAAACCGCCGGTGGTTGCCGATTTTTCCAGGCCCGTTGGAAAGAACCCGCCTCTTTACGAGTCACGAGGCACTCCCGTAAGGGACGCTTTATGGCGGAGCCATATCTTACTTGCGGTCTGTGCTTGACGAAAAAGGGTTTGGGGATTAGCATACTGCGCCGTCCATAAACGATTGAAAGGGCATTCGATGGAAGCAGTATTGCAGACGAAAATAGGGGGCGTTGAGCCGAAAAGAGGGAAGGTGCGGGATGTTTACGATTTGGGCGATAAGCTGTTAATCGTCGCGACCGACCGCATAAGCGCGTTTGACGTTGTGATGGCTAACCCCATCCCGAAAAAGGGCATTGTGCTGACGCAGATATCGCTTTTCTGGTTCGAGTTTTTGTCATCTTCAATCAGTCATCACCTTATCGCGACCGACGTAAGCAAGTTTCCGGCCCCGTTTAATAAGTTCGAGAAGCAATTGGCCGGCAGAAGTATGTTAGTCAAGAAGACGAAGGTTTTCCCAATCGAGTGCGTTGTTCGCGGCTATCTGGCTGGGTCGGGGTGGAAGGAATACCAGAAGTCGCAAACGGTGTGCGGCGTAAAGCTGTCCGCTGGGCTAAAGCAATGTGATAAACTCCCTGAGCCGATATTTACGCCCGCGACGAAGGAGGAATTCGGCAAGCACGACGAGAATGTCGATTTCGAGAGGTGCGTTGGAATTATAGGCGATGAAAACGCCAAATACCTGCGCGATAAAAGCATCGAGATTTTCAAAAAGGCGTCGAAATACGCCGAATCGAAGGGGATAATATTAGCCGATACGAAATTCGAGTGGGGAGAGGTCGCTGGAAAAACCATTCTTATAGATGAGGTTTTGACGCCCGATTCGTCGCGTTTCTGGCCCGCGGACAAATACCAGCCGGGCAGAGACCAGGAGAGCTTCGATAAGCAGTTCGTTCGCAATTATCTCGAAGAGATTAAGTTCGATAAATCCGGCCCGGGCGTGAAACTGCCCGATGACGTCGTCAAAAAGACGGGCGAAAAATACATCGAATGTTACGAACGCCTGACGGGCAAAAAATTCGGGTTTTAAAATTGATGAATGTATCGATTCCCAAACACATCGACTGGCGGCCGTGGATTAAACGCTGGGACCGGATGCAGGATTTCTATATCCCGGCCAGAAAAGAACGATTTGAAATAGTAGTTCAGCTAATCGCGGATTCTCAGAGGAGGGTTTCAAGAGTTTTGGATATCGGCTGCGGCACAGGCAGTTTGATGATGCCAATTCTGCAGGAATTTCCAGTAGCGGAGGTTTGGGGCGTCGATTTTGACGCGACTCTTCTTGCGCTGGCTAAAAATCGCCTTGCTAAATTTGGCGGACGAGTAAAATTAGTGCGGGCAGACCTGCGTAAAAAAGGTTGGACTGATATTGTTGGCGGACCGTTTGACGCGATTGTTTCCGCAACGGCTTTGCACTGGTTTGACCCCTCGCAGTTAGGCCGATTGTATAAACAGTTCGCCGGTATTCTAAAGCCGGGCGGGATATTTCTGAATGCTGACCACACAGGCAGTTGCAACGAGGGAATTCAAAAGGACTGGCAGGACCAAAGAAGTCTTTACTGGCGAAATTGCAAAAAGAACGGCGTTGACGACTGGGAGGGTTTCTGGCGAGCTTATGGCCGGGTGCTGAAGGTTGATATCGGGAAGTTTCGCAAAGAATTGATGGGTTCCTGGGTCGGCTCAGAACAGGGCCAGCCGCTTCAATGGCATTTTGAGAAGTTGAAAGCAGGTGGGTTTAAGGCAATCGATTGTTTTTGGCGGCTGGATTACGACGCGATATATGGCGGTATTCGAAAATGAAAACAGATAATTTCTTATTGTTTTCGGTTATCGCAATAGCTTTATGATTGAACAACTGAGCAATCACCGGCGTTTGTTGATTTGCATATTACTGGCGGCTGTAACTTTCGCCGTTTATCTGCCTGTCCGTAATTATGAATTTCTTCATTATGACGACGATGTTTATGTCACCAATAACACGGAAGTCAAATCAGGGTTAAGCTGGCAGGGTGTCAAGTGGGCGTTTACGACGGGGCACGGCTCCAACTGGCACCCGCTGACGTGGCTGTCTCTTATGCTGGATTGCCAGTTATTCGGCGTCAAATCCGGCCCTATGCACATCGTAAACGTGCTGTTTCACATCGCGAACACCATTCTTCTTTTTCTTGTCCTGGCTCGAATGACAAAGGGGGTCTGGCAAAGCGTGTTTATCGCGGGGTTGTTCGCGTTGCATCCGCTGCACGTTGAGTCGGTGGCGTGGGTGGCCGAACGCAAAGACGTTCTTAGCACGCTGTTTTGGCTTTTGACGATGCTGGCTTACGCGCGGTATGCCGAGCGTTCATCGGCGGGCCGATACATCGTTATGCTGGTTTTGTTCGCGATGGGGCTTTTGGCCAAGCCGATGCTCGTGACGCTTCCGTTTGTCCTGCTTTTGCTCGATTACTGGCCTCTTGGTCGATTTTCCAGTCCCGGATTATCGGTAAAGGGGCTGCTGCTGGAAAAGCTTCCCCTGTTGATTTTGTCTATTGCATCGAGCGTAGTCACGTTTATAGTACAGCAGCATGGCGGCGCGGTAATCGCAAGTAACCGACTGCTGCTTGACGAGCGTGTTATCAACGCGATTGTTTCATATCTGACATACATCGGCAAAATGATTTGGCCCACTCAGCTCGCGGTCCTCTACCCGCACCCGGTCAATACCATACCGGTTTCCAGAGCCGTGATATACGGCACGATACTTGTCCTGATAACCATTTTCTTCGTTTGTTACTGCCGGCGACACAAATACCTGATAGTCGGCTGGCTGTGGTACTTGGGAACGCTTGTTCCAGTCATAGGCATAGTGCAGGTCGGCTCGCAGGCGATGGCTGACAGATACACCTATATTCCCTTAATCGGTATTTTTATAATAATCGCTTTCGGCGTGACCGAGTTGTTGAAAGAAAGGCCGTTTGGGAAAATTGCCCTCGGCGTCCTGGCGGGTGTTTCCCTGTCGGCCTGCGCGGTCGTTACATCTGGCCAGTTAAAATACTGGAAGGACAGCTTGTCGCTGTTCGAGCACACGCTCAATGTCGTCAAGGACAGTTCCATTATGGAGAATAACTATGCCAACATCCTCAGCGATCTCGGCAGGCCCAAAGAGGCGGCTGCACAACTTTCCGAGGCGCTCAAGTTCCTTCCGAATTCTCCTGAAATCCACAATAACTACGGCAATGCCCTTCGAGAAATGGGCAAATTGGACGAGGCAATAGCGCAATATAAAATTGTCATCAAACTCAATCCTGATTTTAAACTGGCCCGTTACAATCTCGGGCTTGCCCTGGCGGCCAAGGGTGATTATGAAGGCGCAATTCAACAATACCAGCTTTACGCGGGCACCTCCGTGGATGTGGCTGATATTCATCAGGGTCTGGGGGCGCAGTTAGCCAAAGAGGGCAAGGCCGACGACGCGGTGGGCCAGTTCCAGAAGGCCCTCATTGTCAAACCCAATTCTGCGGAGGTTCTCAGTAACTTCGGCTTTGCCCTTGCGCAGAGCGGTAAGCCGAAAGAGGCAATAGAATATTACAATAAAGTGCTTGCGAAGGACCCCAATAATGTGATTACCCACGGGCGACTGGCCCTTGCGCTGGCGTCCGTTGGCAGAATCAGCGAAGCGATTGAGCAATGCCGCATTGTTCTCGTAGCCCGTCCCAACGACTTCGAAATGCACAACAATCTCGGTATGCTGCTCCAAAACCAGGGCAAACTTGACCAGGCAATCGAATCCTACAAAAAGGCCCTGCAAATCAACCCGAATTTCCGGAAATCCCGCGAAAACCTCGATGCTGCTCTTGCTCAAAAACAGGCGGGCAAGTAAGAATTGCCCCCGAATCGGTGAAACCGGGGCTTGATAAAGAGAGATGTGCGTAAATAAGATTTCAATGAAATTGAATGGCGAGTTTATAGGCACAGGCGGTATCTTTGGGAAAGTATTGAGCGACCTTATCGAATACCTCAAATTAGCTGATATTTTAATTTGCCTTAAATGGCCAATCTCATATACACTAATAAATAATGATGGCGTTAAGTAATAAAAAGGTTCGACTGCCAATTTTCTTAACTCTTGCTTTGTTGACCTTCGTCGTCTATTTGCCCGTTCACAAGCACGAGTTTATGCGCTACGACGACGACGTTTATGTCACCAATAATCCGGAGGTTCAGTCGGGGTTAAGCTGGCAGGGTATCAAATGGGCATTTGTGACGGACCACGGCGCCAACTGGCATCCGCTTACGTGGCTGTCGCTTATGCTGGATTGCGAGTTATTCGGCGTCAAACCCGGCCCCCTTCACCTCGTCAATGTCCTGTTTCATATCGCGAACACGTTGCTTTTATTCATTGTTTTCAACCGTATGACAAAGGCCCTTTGGCAAAGCGCGTTTATTGCGGCGCTATTTGCACTTCATCCGCTGCACGTGGAATCCGTTGCCTGGATTGCTGAGCGAAAGGACGTCCTTAGCACGCTGTTCTGGCTGTTAACGATGCTGGCTTACGTGAGATATGTTGAGCGTTCTTCAGCAGGTCGTTATATTCTTGCGCTTATCTTTTTCGCGCTCGGCCTTTTAGCCAAGCCGATGCTCGTCACCCTGCCTTTTGTTCTGCTGCTTCTCGACTACTGGCCACTTGACCGCTTTTCAAATTCCAGATTCTCAATTCGCAATTCTATTATCGAAAAGCTTCCTTTTTTCTTCCTTTCTATTTTATCAAGCGTAATCACGTTCGTTGTCCAGCAAAAAGGCGGGGCGGTCTTCTCGGGAGATATAGTGCCTTTTAATGTTCGATTGGCCAATGCGATATGTTCTTATTTTGTCTATATCGAAAAAATGTTCTGGCCGGTTCGTCTGGCTGTTTTGTATCCATACTCAATTCACGGCATATCCCTCGTCAAAGTTTTGCTTTCCGCGACAGTTCTTGTCCTGGTAACCGTTCTGGTTCTATATAACTATCGTCGCCGCAAATATCTCATCGTCGGGTGGCTCTGGTATTTAGGCACGCTTGTCCCCGTCATAGGAATCGTCCAGGTGGGCGTGCAGGCCTTTGCCGACAGGTACACATACGTTCCATTAACTGGGCTTTTTATAATGTGTGCTTTCGCCTCCGCGGACCTGCTCAAGAATGTCCCGTTCAAAAAATACATTCTCGCGACTTCGGCGACCATAGTCCTTTTGGCCTGCACCATTTTAACGACTGTGCAGTTGATATATTGGAAAGACAGCGGCTTGCTTTTTGAGCGGGCGCTGGCAGTCACCGAAAATAACGTTCACATACTCAACAACTACGGTAATGCTCTTGGCGCGATGGGCAGACACAAAGAAGCCGCGAAAGTTTTGGAGCAGGCGGTTCGAGGTCTGCCTGATTCGTATGAAATCCGTAACAACTACGGCAAAGCATTACAAAATCTTGGTAAATTGGACGAGGCAATAGAGCAATACCAAATCGCGCTGAAAATTGAGCCGACAGCCGACTTTGCACGTTACAATCTCAGTGTTGCGCTGGCCGCTAAAGGTAACTTAGACGCCGCAATCGAACAATGCCGCATTGTCCTCGCAGCCCGCCCCGACGACGCCGAAATGCACACCCACCTCGGCATTTTGCTCCAAAACCAGGGCAAACTCGACCAGGCAATCGAATCCTACAAAAAGGCCCTGCAAATCGACCCCAAGTTCCAAAAGGCCCGCGAAAACCTCGATGCCGCCCTTGCTCAAAAACAGGCGGGCAAATAGTCGGGAAATCGGTCCGATAATGGCTTGAAAAAGATGGCGGCAGTTTGGTATAATAACTTCCCTATGTATTCAGTAGATTTTTGTTGCAACGGACAAACAATATGACCGATTATACGCTTCAGTGTAATCGAGGAGGGCACCTGATATTATTGTTTTTGGGTTTGAGAAAGGATGGCGTGAAATGAAGAAATGGTTGTTGGTATTGTTGGTGCTGGGACTGTCGGTTCCGGCAATCGCGGACGTGTTTGTTTACAACTTGAAGCAGAGCGGTGTGGAGTTCGGATACGACGCAGACAAGGACGCTTGGGTCCCGACAAAGTCAAGCTACGTGAGTTACGTTGTTATTCAGGTGGACAGTAGCTCTCCTGACTCCGTCAATATCTGGGCGGTTGACACTTGGAAGGAAAAAGACGCAGACACCGGCGAAACGACCAAATATTACACAGTAGACGGCCCGTACACTATTAGTTTCCTACAAACGACGATTGCGAAGAAGAATACGTGGATTGCCGAGGGTATTTCAAGTGACCAGTCTAACACACGCGTTATGGTATCGGGCCAGGCAAAGTCGACAAAGATTGGCACCGACACATATACTGTCGCTGCTACCCTGAGCGGCTATGCAATCTTTGGAGATATCGCAAGTCAGGATGTCGGCGGAGGCCCGGTGTCATTGACATTGAACTCTAAGATTACTAAAGAACTGGTGTCCAGCGACGCAGATGTACCTGGCGCAATCAGTGATTACTTCGAGAACACGCTTGGTTACACACCCGGTTAGCCGCATCCAGTAATGTGGTTTGTAATCCCGCCGGCGGCCGTCAAAAGCCGCCGGTTTTTTTGTTTTAATTTTTTGCATAAATCTTTACACAAGCACTGACCATGCCGGTTATTATTATGTAGGAGTAAAATATTGCGGTGCTCAGTTAAAAAGGGCCTTTTTGAATGAGATACTCAAAGCGATTGGAGCTCTTTGAAAAATTAAAGAATGAGCACATCGGCTATCTTACGACCACCCTTTGGAAACTCACCTGCGACACCGACATCTTTGATGAGGCGATTCAATACGCGTTTCTGGCTATCTGGATGAATCTCGAAAAACTCACCGGCCCGCAGGCGGGCGCATACATATATCGGATCGCACTTTCCGCCAACTCCAGGGCTTGGCGGAATCGCACCGGTAAAGACGGCCAAATACCAAAACCAAACGTGTTTAAAAACCCTGCAGCCGGGGAAGCCGCCGATGAGGAAACACTCAACCTTGTAAGAAAGGAAATTGCCAAACTGCCCGAACAGCAGGCACGGGCGATTGTGATGCGATATATCGAACAGACCGATTACAAAGCAATCGCCGATAAATTGAACTGTGCCGAGGATACCGCCCGTTCGCACGTCTCAAAAGCGATTAGTACACTCAGAAATAATCTAACCGTAATGAATATATCGGAGTCCTGAAATGAATGAAGAAAAACTAAAACAAATCCTGAATAAAATCGGCCAGGCAGATGTTCCGCCGAACGCCACACTGATTGCCGAAAGGGCATCGCGGAATTTTGATTCTGCCCTCAAAATCGCCCAGCCGAAACAATGGTTTTTTACCCCGCTTCGACTGCTTGCGGCCGCGGCGGTGATAATTCTTGTGTTCGCCGCGGGGCGATGGTCAAAACCGTTCCCGCCAACATCTTCATTGCCTGAGGTTGCCTCTTATGCCCAGCCAGTTTCGGCATATCCGGCGGTTGGCAAAAACCCCGACAGTTTCTGGCAGCAAAAGGCGCTGGCCGCGATGCAGCCCAAACCTTACTCTCAAAACGAGCTTTCCCAAACCGCTTTACTTAACGTCTATAAACAATACCTCAAGGAGAAACACTATGACTAAGAAAAACCTTATCAAATTATCACTTGTCGCCTCATATATTCTCGCGGCATTTATCGCCGGCTGCTTCCCAAAGGATTCCCTCCAATGGTCCAAAGACGGCTCCAAAGGTATCTACAGCAAAGCCGGTGCCCTGTTTATCGTCGATGGCAATACCGGCTCTCTTACACAAGTCGCCCCCAACGATACCACTACGCGCTGGCCCGCCATTTCTCCGGACGGCTCCCTGATTGCCTTTGGCCAAGTTATCAAGGTTGATAACTTTAACAATGCCTTGAAGCAGCTCCCGCCGAACCAGGCCAAACTTATCGGGGCACACGCTGAAATCCTCAAGCAAAAAATCCTTGCCGAAGGAATCAAAGACGGCAATTTCCCTTTCATCGGAAAATCTGAAGATTCCTTCAATCCTCAGCACGTCGCCTGGGTCCAGAGATCCCTCGTCGAAAATGCGGACAAACGGCTTGCCGAAAAAATAGGTCCCAACCTTATCAATAAAACCGAATCCAATGCCTTGACTTACTGCCGGCTCGTTTGTGCTCCGACCACCGACCCCAACAATCGGAAAATTCTCGCAACAAATGAACAGACGCTTTGGCGCATCCGCTTCTCGCCCGACTCCCGACTTATCGCTTATGGCGCCGACCGTATCAAAGGCAATAGTGAAATACTCGAAGTCGGATTCGACCTTTATGTCGTTGCACCGGCCGAAAACGTTCCCGCGGCGCTTATCGCACCAGCCACAGCCGACGGTTACGACTTCAAATCCGATTCCCGTGCAATCGCGTATATCAAGCCCGAAGATGAATTATTCGACACCCAGAAATTTCCTCTCGGCTCGCTTGTCGAGCGGACCCTCATCGACCCCAACGGAAAATTCCTCGCCTCTCTTGAACATCTCGACGGCAACGACTCCCCCGCGATATATGTCTGCACAGGCGACACGACGGAACTCGCCGGCGTCTTATATCGCCCTTGGATGCACGTTTCTTATGCCCGTCAAGATCGCATCTTCTTCGCATCTGCAAAAATGTCACTGCCATCCAGCAAACTCGACGAAGAAAAGCAAACCATATTTTGCTTGGATTTGTTAACCTACGCAATCAGTGAAATTACGCCTCACGCCCCCGAGCTTTGGCAGGAAAATTTGTATCTCTTCGCGCTTTCCGGCGATTCCCGCAAAATCCTCGTACCGGGAAATAAAAACACACTTGCCATTTACGCCCTCGGCCCAGACTTCGATAAAACGAAAGTCATCGTTGACACAAACGAGTCCTTCGGGGATGACTCGCCGCCAAAACTCGTCTCGCAATGGAAAGGTCCTAATCAGCTTTCCTGCCTTGTCTCTGAAAAGTCCCGTTATCTGACTACCGACCCGAACACCCCTCATCGGCGAAAGGAAATCGTTATTCTCGATACAGAGGGCAAACTCGTGAAAATTTTGAGCAAGGACTGGCCGGACGAGCTTCTCAATTACTGATTTTTAGTGACCACAAAAAGGCCGGACGCATCAGACGCCCGGCCTTTTGCATTTCTACAATTTCCACGCCTTGGCAAACGCCTTGAAGCTCCTGTCGTATGTTTTTTCGACTTCTGGCGGGAAGCAGCAGCCAGGCAATTGTCTGGCCGACAAATGATAAGCGATACACTCGCAGCACATACCTGTTTTATCGCAGCCCGCATACGTGCAGGCGCAATTCTTCAAATTTTCCTTTTTCCGGCATTCCATCTTTCACCTTTTAGCTTATTCTATTGCAAATTCGTAAATACTGACGCTAAGCGCAGGAACTTTAAGTTTATTCGATAATCCTTCGGCGGTCTTTTCCTCAATCACAACCTTCGGCTCTTTACCCGGCTCATTATGCGCAAGCGGGTCTGTGCCTGTGATAACCCACAGTTTCCCCTTATCGGCAACCTTAACGCCTTTCAGTTCAATCGGCAATTCACGCTGTTTATCCGTCGGGTTGACAATCGCGATGGTTATCGACTTGCGGTCGTTCTTTAACGCCGCGGCAACGTCGAGCGGCGCTATATTACTGCCTGTAACCTCAACGGGTATCTGGCCGAAGTGCTGCCTGTAAAGTTTCAGCGTAACTCCCGTGGTATCAAGCGTTGACGCCGTTCGAGATGTCTTAATTGCGCCGATGACGTTGACTGTCTGGGCATAGTTTGCCATAAAGTAAATATCGCTGTTTCTGAAATACTCGTGCAGGCCGGTCGCCACGCCGAGGGCGTCTTTGAGATAATATTGTGTCCCAAGCTCGCCGTAGATGTAATTGCCATACCAGTAGTTCCATTCATCCATCGCTATGCGGATGTCTTTGCCCACCAGTTCATTAACGTCCCTGCGATATTTCCTGTGCGCATCCGCCACGCGTTTTATCTCATTGGCGAGCTGCTTAGTATGCCTGGTAACGTCCTTAATCTCTTTGCAGTAAATATGTTCGCTGAGCAGGTTCATATTATCCGAGCATACCTTCAGCATCGTTTCGCTCCACTTTCCGACGTTGCCGACGCCGACGAGTTTGGCGTTCGGGTCAACCTTGCGAATCGCCCCGGCTATCTGATTATGTTTTTTAACGTATTCCTCCAGGGGTATATGTCCGATTTGCCAGTTTCCATACATTTCGTTGCCCACGGCCCACCATTTTACTTTATACGGCTCCGGATGGCCGTTTTGCGCCCGCAGTTTTCCCATCGGTGTGTCCGCCGAGCCATTAAAATACTCGACTTCCGCCGCCGCCTCCTCAATAGTTCCGCGACCCGTATTAAGAGCGACGTAAGGTTCAGCGCCGATGATTTCCATCAGATCCATAAATTCGTGGATGCCCACGTCGTCGTGCTCGATGCCCTTCCAGGCGGGGTTTTTGCGGGGCGGTCTTTTGTCGCGCTCGCCGATGCCGTCGCGCCAGTTATAGCCGCTGACGAAATTGCCGCCCGGCCAGCGGTATATCGGTGAATCAAGCTCCTTGAGCAACGCGACGACGTCGCTTCGCCAGCCCTTGATGTTATCCGCGGGCATAAGCGACAGTGTCCCTATTCTGAATGTTCCCTTGCCTTTGCCTGTGATTTCAATACGAGCGTTGTCGCTCGACTCAGACGCCGTAAAAGCCAGCAGATGCGGTTTGAATTCCGGGCTTATTTTGCCGACGTGGATATTGATTGCGTCACCTTTATCGGGCACGATTCGCACAATAATCGGTCCGGCAAATTTATCTCCGGCGAGGATAATCCTGCCTGTGTATCCCTTGTTCTTCACAATCGCCAGACCATCCTGCGAGATTCCCGCCTCATTGCCGTCGCCTGTCAGGTGAATAACCGGCGTATGACTGCCGACGTATGGGTTATTCGTATCCATTGTTACTGTGCCCGCTGGCCCGATGACCTTCCACGGCGACGCCTTGAGATATTTATATTCCCCCGCGTTCCACTGCGGGTTTTTGTCCGTTCCCCACGGGTTGTATTCATCCTTGATTGGGTAGAAAAACTTTCGGTCCTCCAACATCTCCGCCCAGATTCCGCCGTAAATACACCGACCCAGGTGCTCGATGAACTGCCCGTATATGTATTTTGATATTGGCTCTTTGGTTTTGCCCGCGTCGATTTCAATTTTTGTCAGCATTTCTTCAGTCGGTTTCGCCAGCCACACCGCCATTGGTCCCTGTCCGCGGTTCGCCCAGGCGTAATACGGAATCATCGTTAAATCATGCCGTGAGCCGTCAGGCGACAATGCCTTGGCGTGCATTATCGCGATACCGCCTAACAAGTCCTTAATCGCGTCGGACCACAACGGCACGCTGTCAACCAGAGATAAACTGAGAACATTCACATCATTGTTGGGCCACTCGGCGCAATACACTATCGGCCCTTCCTCAATCGCCATCTTGCCGGTGTCCGCGGCGACGTTAGGATTCGCGACGACGTATCTGGCGGGCATCTGCATCTCCATCTCTATAACGTCACGCTTTTGCCATTGCCGGTCGATGAAAGCGAATCCATTTTTAATATCCGGCTGAATGACTTGACCGTTGAGCTTGAATTCGATCGGCGATACATTGCTGTCAACATACTGATACAAATCGCTCGGTACGGGCCTGCCCTGTGCCCAGCTGGGAATTCGCACCGCCACTGCGAACTTTCCTGTTTGCGCCGGCTCAATAGTCAGCTTCACCGCCCCATCCCACGGATACCACGTTTCCTGTTTTATCCGAACGGTGTTATTCTTCAACCTGATTGTCCCCTCGCACGCGGCGAACAAATTCACATATATTGTGTCATTCGTTTTAGCGAAGACATATCCCGGCAGCGACGCGATAAATCTTGCTATATTAGGCGGGCAACAGGCACAGCCAAACCACGGTTCGCGTTTATGCTGCCCGTTTGACTCAAGAGTATTCACATAAAAGAATTTATCTCCGCTTAGCGATACTCCTGAAATAAGGCCGTTGTAAAGCGTTCTCTCGAATACATCGAGATACTTCGCCTCGCCCGTCAATCGGAACATCCTGTAATTCCACATCGCGCTGCCGATTGCCGCGCACGTCTCGCAGTAGGCCGTCGCGTTCGGCAGTTCCTAATTTTTCTTGAATGCCTCATATTTGCTGTCCGCCCCGAGACCTCCTGTCAAATACATCTTTTTGCTGACGACGCTGTCCCATAACCGCTTGACCGCCTCTGTGTATCTTTCGTCGCCCGTCAGCGCCGCGATATCCGTCATCCCGCCATACATATACATCGCTCGCACCGCGTGCCCGACCACCTCATTCTGGTCAACGGGCTTTTTATGCGCCTGGTTATATTCGCCGCCGCGAGGCCCGCGCACGTCCAAAAAGAACTTCGCCAGGTTCAAATATTTCTCGTTGCCCGTCACCCTATACAGTTTGACCAGCCCCATTTCGACTTCCTGGTGTCCCGGCCATTTCTGCAGCTTGTTCGGCCCGAAGGTCTTATCTAACAAATCTGCGTTCTTTATCGCGATATCGAGCAGGTTATGTTTGCCCGTCGCGAGATAATGCGCCGCCGCCGCCTCATACAGGTGCCCCGCGTTATATAACTCATGACTGTCCTGTTCCTTTAGCCACCGCGTCGGCCCAAACCAGCTCGCCAGGCGTTTGCTCTTGTTGGTCCTGGCCGTATATAAATAACCGTCCTTCTCCTGCGCCGCGGCTATTTTCGCAATCACTCCATCGAGATATTTCTCAAGATTCGGGTCCGGATACACGTTCAGTGAATATGATGCCGCTTCAATTGATTTGTAAACGTCCGAATCATCAAATGGAAAACTCCCTTTTTGCTCCCCCTTCATCAGCCCGCCCGCTACAGCGAAATTATCAATCCGTCCCGACTTCTCGCACATCTTGAGAATATGCGGTATTGTTACTTTGCGATTGGTTTCAATCCTCGGCTTCCAGAACTTGTCCGTCAAACTCACATCCGTCAGCGGCACCGTCTCAATTGGGTAATCCTTCTTCAGCTTAACTAACTTGCCGCGAGATGCTCCTGTTTCACATCCGCCTGCTGTAAGTCCAATGGCAATTGCGAGAATTGTCAAAATCGTGGTTATATGCTTTCCGTTCATAATGCCTCCAATGCAATTATGTTTATTGGAACAAAATTCAGTAACGCTTAGAGCAGATTATAAGGCATGTTTAACCGAAGTGCAATTCGACAATATCCTTGTCGTTTAGGACGTGGTTACGCTGGACACTCTGGCCTTCGTAAACGTTTGTCCCCCAGATTCTGGCGTGCTTTAGTTTTTCCGCCAACTCGCGGTGAATCACCCTGGCCAAATCAAGCACCGTTGACCCTTCCGGTATCGTAAACGGCTCATTCATATCGGGCTTTTTGCCGGGTGGCTTCGCATATACGCGAATGATGTTTAGAGGTCTGAACAACTGTTTGGGCAGCTCGCCCATTCCTTCTCCCGATTCCACCGAAACTGGAATAATTTCAAAACGGTTATCGCACAACTGTTTAATCTTATCAATCGCGCCCTCGACCGCAATGTCACTTTTGGTGCAAATACATACGGTCTTTTTGCTCGGCAGCAGATTTCTCGTCTCAAGAAAATCGAGGCAGACCTTCCACTGTTCTTCAACGTCAGCCGACAAATCAATCACAATTGCGATTAAATCACAGTTTCGATACGTCCCCACCTGTCCGGGCATACTGAAATCGGCGGTAATAGGCGGCATATCCACAATTTCTATCGGGACGTCCTCGAAATGCATCATTCCCGGAACCGGCGCATTTGTCGCGAATGGGAAATCCGTGATGTGTACCTTCGCGTCGGTCAGCAATCCCACAATTGAGCTTTTGCCGGTGTTTGGCATTCCAAGTAAAACAACCTGGCCCGCACCTCCACGCGGGACGTGAAAGATATCCACGCCGCTGCTTTTGCGTCGTTTTTCCTCCCCCTCCCTGATTGTGCTTAGTTTTTGCCGGATGTCTGCCTTGAGCTTATCTGTCCCCTTGTGCTTGGGCATTACCGCAAGCATCTGCTCCAGCGCGAGGATTTTCTCCTCCGCCGTCGTTGCCTGGCGGTACCACTGCTCCGCCTTGAAATAAGCTGGCGTAAGATTAGCAGGCATCTTCTAAAAATCCGAAATCAGAAACTGATTTTTAGCGTACTACTTGATATTTTCTACAACAAGGTCGCCGACCTGGTTTGTGCTGTAGCCCATTTTGCCGGCGGCTAATGATTTCAGCTTATTGGCCGTAACGAATTTCACGGCGTCTTCGATAGCATTCGCTGCCTTTTGCTCGCCCAACGTCTCGAGCATCATCCCGCCCGCGCAAATCGCGGCCAACGGGTTGATGACGGCTTTGCCCGTGTATTTCGGTGCGCTGCCGCCTATCGGCTCGAACATACTGACGCCTTCGGGGTTGATATTGCCGCCCGCGGCGATTCCCATCCCGCCCTGAATCATCGCGCCGAGGTCAGTGATGATGTCGCCGAACAGGTTGCCCGTAACAATCACATCGAACCATTCCGGATTTTTCACGAACCACATACACGTTGCGTCAACGTGATAATATTCGCGCTTGATATTCGGGTATTCCTTTTGCCCCATCTCGTGGAACGCCCTTTCCCACAAATCATAAATGAAGGTCAGGACGTTCGTCTTTCCGCAAAGCGCAAGCGTATTGTTCTCGCCTTTGCCTCTTGCTTTCTTGCCGTTTTTCTTTGTGTATTCGAACGCGTATTTGAGGCACCTGTCGACCTGGAAGCGAGAATAAACCGATGACTGCACCGCGACCTCGTGGGGTGTTCCTTTCATTGTAATCCCGCCCGTGCCTGTGTATGCGTCACCTGAGTTTTCGCGCACGACGGCAAAGTCAATGTCCGCGGGGCCTTTGCCTTTTATAGGCGTCTCAACGCCCGGATACAATCTTACAGGTCGCAGGTTAATATACTGGTCCAGCTCGAACCTCGCTTTCAAGAGTATCCCTTTTTCCAATATGCCGGGTTTAACATCCGGGTGACCAATCGCGCCCAACAGTATCGAGTCGAATTTGCGCAGTTCCGCTATCGCGCTATCCGGCAGCGTTTCGCCTGTTCTTTTGTATCGTTCGCCGCCGAAATCGAAATGCGTCATATCCAGCTTAAAGCCGAATTTCGCCGCAGCTGCATTGATGACTTTTACCGCTTCCGCTATCACTTCCGGCCCAGTCCCGTCACCACCAATTACGGCTATCTTGTAACTCTTAACACTTTTCGCCACGTATTTTTCTCCTTATGTTTCAATTTGTGGTTCGTTATTTACTTTTCTTTATATGTTCAAGCAGTCCGCCATCCCTGATGATTTCCAGCGCAAAGTCCGGCAGAGGCCTAAACTCGATTCGTTGGCCGTTGGTCTTGTCCTCGATTATACCTTTATCGTAATCGATTTGCACCTCGTCGCCATCTTTAATTCGCTCGACCGCGTCTTTGCTTTCGATGAGATAAAATCCACAGTCAATCGCGTTGCGATAGAAAATCCGCGCAAAGGTCCTGGCGATTACTGTTTGCACGCCTGCCCCGCGAATCGCCCATACGGCGTGCTCTCTCGATGAGCCGCAGCCGAAGTCATCGCCCGCGACAATAACGTCGCCCCTGCTTAACTTCTTTACGAATCCGGCGTCTAAATCTTCCATGCAGTGCTTCGCCAGTTCCTGCTCGTTGTCGGTATTCAAGTACCTCGCCGGAATTATCTCATCCGTGTTTATGTGGTCCCGTTTATATACATGTGCCTTAGCCATATTCATTTCCTTACTTTTTCTTTTTGTGGTTAAATGTAACGTCTTGGGTCAACCAACTTTCCTTCGATAGCCGATGCTGCCGCAGTCGCCGGGCTTGCGAGATATACTTCACTTTTGGGACTTCCCATTCTGCCGACGAAGTTGCGATTGGTCGTGCTGATACACTTTTCACCGGAGGCGAGGATTCCCATAAATCCGCCCAAACAAGCGCCGCAGGTCGGCGCGGAGATTACGCAGCCGGCCTTATAGAAGACGTCGAATAGTCCTTCGTCGTCCGCCTGCTTCCAGATTGTCGGCGTCGCGGGCACAATTATCGTGCGAATCTTCACTTCTTTGCCCTTCATAATCTTCGCAACAATCCTGAGGTCTTCAATTCGCCCGTTTGTGCAGCTTCCGATATACGCCTGGTCCATAGTCATACCTTTGCATTCGCTAATCGGCTTGGCGTTGCTCGGAAGATGCGGCATAGCGACCATCGGCTCAATCTTGGCGCAGTCAAACTCCTCGACCGATGAGTATTCCGCGTCCGCGTCTGACTCAAAGACCTTATAGGTCTTCTTGTCTTTAAGATGCTTGGCAAGATACTTCTTTGTCGTCGCGTCAAAGCCGATGATGCCGTTTTTCGCGCCCGCCTCGATTGCCATATTGGTGATGGTCATCCTTGCCTCCATTGACATATCCTTCAACGCAGGCCCGACGAATTCCATCGCCTTATAGAGCGCACCATCCACGCCAATCCTCGTTATCACCGCGAGGATTACGTCCTTGCTGTAAACGCCGTGAGGCAGTTTGCCGTTCAAAACAAACTTTATCGACTCCGGCACCCTGAACCAAAGCTCGCCCGTAGCGATTGACGCCGCTAAATCCGTTGAGCCGATACCGGTGCTGAACGCCGCGAACGCGCCGTATGTGCAGGTATGCGAATCACCGCCCACGATTACCTCGCCGGGCCTGATATGACCCTGCTCAGGCAGTAACGCGTGGCAGACGCCCGCCTTGCCAATCTTGTAGTAGTGCTTGATTTTGTGCCTCTTGGCCCATTCATCAAGGCGTTTATGCAGTTCGGCGCTTTTGATATCCTTTGCCGGCTGAAAATGGTCGGGCGTTACGACAATCCTGTTCTTGTCGAATACCTTGTCGATTCCCTTTTCAATCAGCATCGATATCGCCGCAGGCGTCGTTACATCGTGGCACATCACGACATCAATCTTAGCGTTGATTAATTCACCTGCTTTTACCGTTTTCTTTCCACTCGCCCTTGCGAGGATTTTTTCCGTTATTGTCATACCCATAGTTTCTTCTCTTTTTGCCTTTTTTCTTTATTTCAGTGTAATCTGTGAAATCTGTGGTTACAGTTCCGCTTTGGCTCCCGGCTCTTCTTTACCGGGGCTGCCGACCATACGGTTAATAGCGTCGATATACGCTTTTGCGCTTGCCTCGATGATGTCCGTCGAGATGCCTCTGCCGACAAACGTGCGACCATCGGTCTTGATTTTAACGGTCGCTTCGCCGAGCGCTTCTTTGCCGCTTGTAACCGCGCGTATCGAGTAGCTTTCCAACTTCGGCGAGAAACCCGTGGCCTCTCGTATCGCATTATAGGCGGCGTCAACAGGCCCGTCGCCGTCGGCTTGCGCCTCTTTAACTTCGCTTTTGGTTTTTATCTTAACAGCCGCCTGCGGCGCGTTGCCCGTCTCGATGAGCACCCGTAAATACTCAAGCGTAAAAGTATGCTCGACCGAACGCACCTCATCATCGATAATCGCGATAAGGTCTTCGTCGAACACCTCTTTTTTCTTGTCCGCCACCTGCGTAAACCTCTGATACGCCTGCTCAATCTCATCCTTGCTGAGTTTATACCCGAGTTTCTTGCAATGGTCCGCAAAGCCGTGCCTGCCCGTATGCCTGCCAAGCACCATTCGTGAGCCGGCAAGCCCTATCGTCTCAGGCGTCATTATCTCGTATGTCTTGCGTTCCTTTAATACGCCGTCAACGTGCACACCCGACTCGTGCGCAAAGGCATTAGCGCCGACAATCGCCTTGTTCGGCTGGATGACAAATCCTGTCAGGCGAGACACAAGCTGGCTCGTCCGGTAAATCTCAGTTGTCTTGATGCCGGTCGTAACCGGTTTTCCACCCGCTGCTTTTGTGAAGAAGTCGGGCCTGGTATGTATCGCCATCACGACTTCTTCGAGCGCGGCGTTTCCAGCCCGTTCGCCAAGTCCGTTTATCGAGCATTCCACCTGTCTTGCGCCGTTTCTCACGCCTGCTAACGAATTTGCCACCGCCTGACCGAGGTCGTTATGACAGTGAGTGCTGATTATCGTCTTATCGATGCCGGGGACGCCGGCGACAAGCTGGGCGATAATCTGGCCGTATTCGTAAGGCAATACATAGCCCACCGTATCCGGGATGTTCAGCGTCGTTGCGCCGGCTTCAATCACGGCGGTTAAAATCTCAATCAAAAACGGCATTTCGCTGCGACAGGCGTCCTCCGGTGAAAACTCGACGTCATCGGTAAAGGTCTTCGCTAATTTCACCGCCGCGACAGCCATCTTCAGGACCTCAGCGGGGGTCTTGTTGAGCTTGTGCTCCATATGTATCGGGCTTGTCGCGATAAACGTATGTATGCGTCGTTTCTTCGCGGGCGCAAGGGCCTTGCCTGCCGAGGTGATATCCTGCTCGGTTGTCCTCGCCAGTCCGCAAATTGTAGAACCTTTGACCTGTTCGGCTATCAGCTTTGTTGCGTCAAACTGGGCGGGCGATGAGACCGGGAAGCCCGCCTCGATGACGTCCACGCCCAAAAGCGCCAACTGCTGGGCGATTTCGAGCTTTTCCGCTACCGAAAGTGATGCTCCCGGTGCCTGTTCGCCGTCGCGTAAGGTTGTGTCGAATATTATCACTTTGTTCTGCATCTTGTTATCTCCAAGTTCTTATACTGTCGGAAGTTAGGCGGTTATTATGCCCTAAAACGGGCAGAAAAGCTACCGCTTTGTTTAAAGATTGAAAATAGAAAATCGAATTGTGGTACTATCGTTTTTTGCGCCTTAGCGGCGCAGAATAAGAGTGAGGGCGATTAGCCCGGCGGGAACTAAACAAACTGTAACGCTCTTAGTCATATCAACTATATTATACGGCTAATTGCCTGCTTTGCAACAGGAAATATTAAAAAATTTTCGGCTACAGCAGCTTGTCAACCTTGGCGACGAGGTCTTTGACATGGCTGACCGATACGTCTAATTCCTTACGTTCGTCGGCGTTGAGGTTTAATTCGACGATTTTTTCGATACCATTTTTGCCGAGCACCGCTGGTACGCCAACAAAGTACCCGCCGACGTTGTATTCCTTCTGGCAATGCACGCAGCAGGGAATCACGCCTCGGCTGTCTGTCGTAATCGCCTCTGCCATTTTCACGACTCCCGCGGCTGGTGCGTAATACGCGCTTGAGCCGAGCAGGTCAACGATTTCGATGCCGCCTTTTCTGGCGCGGTCAATCAGCCGGGCGATTGTCTCTTTGGGCAGCAACTCGGTGATTGGTATTCCCGCGACCGTTGTGAATCGGGGCAGCGGGACCATATCGTCGCCGTGGCCTCCCATCAGTATGCCTCGAATGTCCTCGCTGCTTACGTTGAGTTCGCTTGCGACAAAATGACAGAATCTCGCTACGTCGAGGGCTCCCGCCATTCCCATTACCCTGTTTTTCGCAAATCCTGTTAGCTTCGACGCGACATATACCATCGCGTCTAAGGGGTTCGATACGACTATGACGATTGCCTGGGGACAGTATTTGGCGACTTTTTCGCTGACGTCTTTGACAATCTGCACATTTTTGGCGAGCAAATCATCCCTGCTCATCCCCGGCTTTCGCGCAAGCCCGCTTGTGATTACGACGATTCGGCTATCCTGTGCGGCTGCCCAGTCGGTTGTTCCCGTTATCCGGCAGCTATAACCCTGCACCGGACCTGCTTCTGCCATATCGAGGGCCTTGCCCTCGGCCAATCCTTTTACGATATCGATAAGAACGATGTCACCAAGTTTGCGCGAGGCCGCGATATGCGCTGTTGTCGCACCGACGTTTCCCGCTCCGACTACGGTAAGTTTATTATTACCCACAATACGCTCCTTTACTTTGTATGACCAGTTATTGCGTTCCTAAAGTGGTTACGTGCTTCGGTTGCGGTTACGCGGCTCGTTTCGTCCTTCGTCGGACGGTTGCGTTACAGCTTTGCGTTCGTTAAACCTGTCCCACGCGAGTGCCAAATTATAACACTGCCTGCTAATCTTGTCGTATGTATCTATCAGTCGTTCGCAAATTTTAACATTAACCAGTGAAGCGTACAGGTCCTTGGCCTGAGCCAAAGAAACGGCTGTCTCGTTGGATTCCGCCATCGCATCATCTAAATATTTTTGGAAGCCTTTTTTCTGATGCCGTTTAGAGTGTCCCTCTGCTATCAGCCGAGGAATGGCTTTGGCTGAACGCCTAAGCTGGTCAGCCAAATCATATTTTTCCTCAACCGGCAATGCCGGCAAAATATGCTTAAATACCTCAAGCATTGCCTGATAGGCAGTTCGATAAACCTCTAAATCATGAAAACTTCTGATAGGTTTTGGGTCTTCCATAACGCTCTACGATAGACGTAACCGATACGAGCCGCGTAACCGCAACCGTTTAACATAACCATTATAAATACGGCGAGACGATTATAAACAATGAACTGTTCGATGCTAATGAAAATCTGAATTTACCTGCATCTTATAAGTTGATTTTCGTTAAAACTCAAGTTCGGAATATGCGTTTTGATGTCTTCGATGAAACGCAGGCCGTCCTGCCAGTAGCCCGCGGTTGGCTTTATCGCGGGATTAAAGCCCAGGAAGTAATTATTAATGTTTTCGACGAGGACCTCGCGCAGGTATTTGCATGCCATCGACGCAAGTGACACGGGCAGGAATCTGCTGTCTGCGCCGACAACAAAATGCACACGTATTTTCCGTTGACCAATTTTCATCTCGTAACTGCTTCTGTCCTGGTCTTCGTGAATGATGCGCAGTTGCGATTCGCCGAACATCAGTTGTAATTGTCGTTGATAGTGACTTCGCCCGCCCTGTCGGTCGATAACTATATCGAGGTCGTCGTCTGCGAAATCTTTCATAGCTGACTGCATCAGCTCCGCGACCGCGGTAAAAAGCACCTTCGCCTTATTATCCACGGCTGTTACCATCTGGTTGTAATGTGCGACTTCAAGGCATCGGCTCTTTAATCCTAATAATTCGATGTGCTGATTAGCGAGGTCGGCTCGCAGCATTGAAACCGCGATACCAATATCCGCGTTATCTCCGCCAAGCTGATAGTCGCCGGCCTTTTTATACCATGGGTACTCCGCGATATGCTCAAGGCAATCCGGGCAAAGCGCTGATATGAGTTCGGTGAGGTTCTTCGGCTCATTGCCTAAGTGTTTAAGCGTTGCCAATACGGTTCGTCTGAGGTGTTTTATGCCGATGGTTCTTGTGAATGCCTTTTTGCTGTCAACGATAAGCAATCGGCCCTTAAGCCCGGTTCGTTTTTCGGAGACGCTTGTGCGTAAAATCTCCCAGTGATTCGCCCATATTAGATTGTCCGGCACGCGGAATGTGCTCGACGAGACCACCAATGGCCCAAGGATTGGCCCGAAACCCGCTTCGTCTATCCCCACCAAAATCGCCATCCCTGACTCCTCACCGGCGCTGCTGCTAAAGTGTTTCGTGTCTTATTATTGCCCGGTAAATGCCGTTTATTTTTTTGCCTTCCACCATCACCGGCGGATACTTATCGTTCCTGGGCTGCAATCTAACCGTATTGTTCGGCTCAAAAAACACCCGCTTGAATGTCGTCTCGTGAGGTGAGGTGAACCGCACAAAACAATCGTCGCCGTTTCGCACCTCCGTCGCGGGCGAAAATACTATGATATCACCCTCGCGGAATTTCGGCTCCATCGAATCGCCCACCACCCGCACCGCGAAAGCGTTGGGGTCGTGAACGTCCGGGCAGCGAATATAATCGTCCGCGACGCCGACGGGGTAATCGAGGTCGTCAAAGTCCGTCGGGTATCCCACGGCGACCTTGTTGATAATCGGCACTAACCTGCCCGGCGAAAGCGACGGTTTTTTATCAGGCGCTTCCTGCGAACCGTTCTTCTTCTGTCCTTTGTTGAGCTGACGCCATTTTTCGTTTTCCGCCTCGGCCGTCTCGACTCTCTCCCGAACATCCGTTGGCAGCCGTTCCATATGTGCCATGTACAAAAGTATTCCCGCTTCAAATCCAAGGACTTTCTCCAATTTTTGCAGAAGCTCATCGCTCGGCGGGTTGTTCACCTTGCCTGTTTCTATCGTCGAAAGATACGGCTTCGAAAATCCTATCCGGCTGCCCACCTCATCCAGCGTCAGCCCCAGCTCCTCGCGTTTGTTCCTGATTATTTCGCCGAGTGACATTGCGTTTCTCCTGTATATTTGTTTACGCCTGTCAGAACCAAATCAACCTGTCATCTAAATGTTAGCGCGTATTATATATCTTGCAAACAAATACACAAGTTTATTTAAGCAAATAAGCTACGCGGGGGCGTGATTTGCTTTTGCAGAGGGGAAAAGGGAGCAGGCGAACTACTAACCGATTTCAACGAGCGTATATTTCCTGCTTCCGAGGCCGATTTTTTCAGCGTGTTCGATTTGCCATTTGCCGTTGAGGTTGGGGTACTTGGAGATTTTATCTAATGGTTTGCCTGCTGTTTTTTCCATCAAATCAATCGCCGCGGCGTCAACAGCCACCGGGTCGGTTGAGCCGAGTATACCGATATCCTTGACGATATTCTGGTCGGGGTTGCCCATGCAGTCGCAGTCGCTTGTAATCGAAATCGCGAAGTTTATAAACGCCGCGTGTCCCTCTTTGCCGGCGAGCACTCCCTTTGCGTGTTCAGCGATGTTGCATTCGAGAATTTTGATGTCCTTGTCCCAGTCGTGCTGGACCGCGCCGAACCTGCACACCGCCAAGCATTCCGCGCAGCCGACGCATTTGTCCTTGTTGATATGCGCTATAAGGTCTTCCATATTAATCGCCGCTTCCGGGCAGTGCCGGTAACATTCACCGCAGCCCACGCATTTGCCGGTATCCACGCTCGGCTTGAATGCCGAATGCTGGCGCATCTTGCCTTTCCTGCTTGCGCAACCCATACCGAGCGTCTTGAGCGTCGCGGCAAAGCATGTCCCTATGTGCCCCGTAACGTGCGACACCGCCAGAATCGACTGCACTCTTGCGATATCGTAAGCGATGGATACCTCCTTATTCAGTTCGCCGTTGATTTTCACTACGGTCTCGCTGGTTCCGAAAATGCCGTCAGGCGGAATGAACGGTATGCCGAGACCTTTCACGTCGAACCCGTGTTCGGAGGCCAATATCGCGTGGTCAATCGCGTTGTGCCGTTTGCCGAGATACAGCGTGCTTGTGTCCGTTAGGAACGGTTTGGTCTTTAAGCCGACAAGCTCATCAACCAGGCCCTTGAGGCACGGCGCTTTGATGTATGTCTTATTTCCCTTTTCGCCGATGTGAATCTTCACGGCGGTGAAGTCGTTTTTTTCGAAGCATTTTGCGAAACCCGCTTCTTTGAAAAGGTGTTTTGCCTTGTCGGAGATAACTTTTTCGCCGTCTTCAATAGCCGATTTGATAAAATAGACCTTTGGAAGCATAGGTATCGCCTTATTTGTTTACGAAGATAATGATGCCGACCAGTATCAGTATCACGGCTATGCAGATACCAAGCGCCGAGTAAAACACCCACATCAGTTGCCTGGTTTGCCGCGTTACGATGAACTTCAGGTACCTGTCGCTGGCCGCAAACGTTCTGCTCATTTGGGCTATGCCGTCGGTATGGTCTCTTGTGCTCTGGTTGAGTTTGGCGAGGGTTTCGTTGAATTTGCCGAACGTTTCGGTCATCTGAATATCGACATCCGATGCCGCGGCGAGCTGCCGGTCGATTGCCTGAAGGGCGTCGGTTTGCTTTGCGCTTTCCGCCGGGATTTTCTCCACCGCCGATAACAATTGCTGGTCTTTGAGCAGATTCGTCTTTAATTGTGAAACGAGTTGTTCGGTGAGCACCTTCTGGTTTTCAACGACGGCCGGAAAGTTCTCGAGTAGTTTTGGAAACTGCTCGATGCGGGCGATGAGGTTTTCGTGCTGGGCGACCTGTTTGTTGAGGTGTTCGTTTATGTTCTGAATCTGGTCGATGAGTGTCTCGAAGCCGGCTTGGAATTTTTCCAATTCGGATTTGCCCCGCACAGCCACTGCCTGGAACGGGCTTTTGTCCGCAGACGGGGTCTGGTTGTGAATTATCAGGCCGTCGTCGCTTAATTGCGGCCGTTCATAGTCGCTGTGCGACGAGGGCAACTGCTCTCGCAGCCAATTCTTAAAACGCGTTAGTAACGCCCGAAGTTCCATCCGTTTGTAATCCTTGAAACCTTATTAAGCTTTCTTGTGAGGTAATTATCGCACATACCGCCCATCTTGCCAAGAGCAAAACGCTGCTCGCTTTCAGGCGATTGGTTTGTAGAAATCGGCTGGTTTTTGGGAAAGCGTATTTTTCAAAACGCCTAAATTCTCGATTTTGCACTCAATCGTATTTCCCGATTGCAGGAATCTCCCGGAAGCAACCGCTACACCGGCGGGTGTGCCCGTCAAAATTATATCGCCTGGCTCAAGCGTCATAATAAAACTCAAAAATGAAACGACATCCGCTACCGGATAAATCATCTGGCCCGTGTTGGCCTTCTGGCGGGTTTCATTATTGACTTTCAGTTCCATCCGGAGATTTTGAACATCGAGTATCTCGTCAGCCGTTACGAGGTATGGCCCAATTGGGCAAAAGCCGTCCGCCCATTTGCCCGCAAGCCAGTCGTAAAAATCATCCCACGGCCTTTCCGCTCTTCCGTTTTTGAACGTTACCGACCGGGCCGAGACATCATTGGCAATCATATATCCCGCGACGCAGTCAATCACCTCTTTTGCCTCGACGCATTTTGCGCGTTTACCTATGACAACTGCAAGCTCAAGCTCGTAGTCAATCTGTTCGCTGTATTCGGGCCAGGGGATTTTATCGTCCGGCCCGATGATAGTAGTTGCGGGCTTAAGGAAAGGCCTGGGGACAGTAGTTTGCTTTTTCGCATCCGAAAGACCGAGTTTGAAACCACGTTTTACGGATGCTTCTTTTATATGCTCGCCGTAATTTCCCGCAAGGGCGAGTAACTTGCCGGGCCTTGGTATTGGCGCAAGAAGTTTGACATTCTCTACGGGAGTAACAATCTCGCTTGTTTCGGCCAGCCCTTTGACAGCCGCAATTGCGTCCCGGCGTAAAATATCGATGATGCTTCTCGGGGGATCGGGCCCGGGCCAAATCGTCGGTATATCGACGATTCCTCTTTCCGTCAAAACGCCGACCGATTCGACGCCGTTGCTTTTATACGCCGCTAATTTCATCCGGGGAAATCCTATGGCTGTTTATCGAAAAAAGACGGAGGACTAAAAGACAAGTAGTTTTCTGTCTTCTGTCCTCCGTCATCTGATTAAAATTACCAGGGGACGCTTTTCTTGTCGCCGCGTTTGCCGATAATGGTCTCATCCTGCCATGCTCTCAAACCCGTTGCCATGCTGGTCAACTGGAGCTGGAAGTAATACTCGACCTGCTGTTTGTTGTTGTCATAGCGGATATTTCTCTGGATGATTTTACCGGATACGCTGAGTTCCGGTGCGATAAGCTGGCCTTTGGCCTGCAGGGTATCCTGTTTGAATTCGCTTCCCTTTTCCGAATCTCGTATATCGCGGACGTCGTACATCATACTGTCGCGGCCGGCTGTTCCGCCCCCGACTGTCGAGGTCATAGTGACTAAGCCGCTGCCCATAAGCTCCTTTTCGACCTTTGCCATAAGCTGGTCGGTATCGATTCGCTGCATAGTGTCGTTGACGATTCGACCCGTAGCGACGACGTATTTTCCGCCGCCTTCTTTTTTCAGCGAGCCGGATTTAATCAGCGACTGGACCATCTGGCTTGCCGCCCTGTCGAAGTCGCGGTAATCGAGCTGCATCACCGGTTTACCCTGGTCGTTGATTGTGTCGATGTTTTCGGTTGGCGCCGTGCAGCCGACAAATGTTACGGTTGAAGCGAATAATACGATAGCCAATAGTTTTTTAATCATAGTCCTGTCTCCGGTTAGTTAGGGATTTTTCGAGTATTCATACGAAAATCAACTGCGGTTGTTCTCGGCGCGACTGCCTTGATGACGAACGGCGCTTTTGCCGCCGCCGACCAGGTGAGCCACTTGCTGGTTGCCGAGTCGATTGTTATGCCCGATTTGTCGAGCCATTCAACCTTATATTCGAACCTTATCGGGTTAAACGCCCTGTTGTGGCCCTGAACCTCAAGCTCCATAAAGCCGTCCTTGTTGACATAGGTTACGGCCCGGTCGATATCAAGCCCTTCCCCGATGACCCAGCTAAAAGCGTAAATCACCGGCTTGGTCACGATGTTGACCACCGCGTTGTCGCTTTTAACGTCTGCGACCATATTGATTCTTTTGTCTTCCTGCTGGCAGCCCCACAGGCCTACCGCGACTCCGAGCAGCAAAATGCTAAGCATCAATCTCATATTTCACCTCCGAAAAATAATTCCTAAAATGCCAGTACCTCGCACACAGGCGAAGCGCCGGCGTTGATAATTCTAATATATACGATTGCGTTCCTGCAAGGGGGAATATTCACCTCAAAAAGAGTATTTCCGGGAGTGATAATCAGCAGCGGGCTGTTTTTCGGCATATCAAATCGGGCAACCTGAAAATCCTTCGGCAAAGAAGACCATATTCGCACGTCCGCCGCGGTAGTCGCTGCGCTGTAAGCAGCCACAAGAAAGGCGGCCAATTCGCCGCCTTCACCGTTTTTTTTGTTACTAAGCACCGCCTGTGCCGCCGTCTTGACCGCAGCGGAGGCGATTGCCCTCATCAGGATGCCCTTGAAATCCTTGTTGAATTCGGTTTCGATTACCCGTTCCATATCCGCGACCTGCCTGGTCCGGTATTCGCCCGTGTCGCTCTTGATAGTCAAATAAGGATACGCAACGCTTCTCGGACAAAGCTTGGGCAGCGCTACGCCTGTGTAGTAAACGCGATTACTCACCAGAATCAGAGGCAGGTCTATTCGGATTTCTCCTTTGGTGGGTCCAAGCCCGTTTTCAAATATCACCCAGCACTGGTTTTCCAGTTTCACTTTTCCGGAGGCGAGGTCATCCGCAATCGCGAGGTCTTTTTTGATGTAGTCATTGTCGGGGACCATTCCCGCGGTCTCCTTCAGCAGGTCGGCTGCCCTGCTGTTTTCGCCTATCAACAGGAAATACACTCCCGCCAGATAAGTCGTGAAGGGATTCACAAAATCAGGATACGGCTCAAACTGGCTTAGGTTTGGGTAATTGGCGTTAACGGTTTCAAGTGTTTTGGGGTCGTTTGCCATTGCGCGGGCGTCGGTGTTGGTTTTTTCTTTATTTTTTTCGAGCTTGGTTTCGAGCTTCCTGATTTCTTCGTTGAAATGCTCTTTCGCCCGCATTTGCCTGTCTAAGGCGCGGTTGAATTCGACCCTTGCCAGATCGAGATTCTTTTCGGCTAGGAAATCGAGTGCCTTATAAGTGTTGACCATTATGCCGTCGTATTCCTGACCTTTATAGGGGATAGCGTTGTCGTTTACGATGGTTGAGCCGACCGTATCGAGGGCCTCGGACTGCGGCGCGTAGTAGTTCATCATTTCTTCGGCTTTATCGAAGGATGCGATACTGTCGGCGTGGTTGAGCTTGGCTCTTTGCGATGCGGCGAGCTGGAGCGCCCAGAGAAGGTCATCGCCCGAGGGCGAACCGTGTTTCTTGATTTTGCTTTCGGCGAACTGACCCGCCTGTTTGAAATCACCGGCCTCGAAATGGTTGTTGAAGACGCCGAGGTCGTTCATTGCCGGGTTGCACCCGCTCAGGCATACCCCTGCTGCCAACGCCAAAACAACTATTGTAACTTTAATGCGCATCTTTACCGTTTACCCTCTGTCCAATTTTGTCAGAGATTAGGATAGCCGACTGCCGGGTATTGTCAACAGGTATCGGGAGGTGGGCAAAAATCGGAGGCGTAAGTTTTTTTTATTTTTTTGTTGCAGGTTTTGTAATTTAGCGGTAGAAGAGAAGTGTAGCAGTTCTTTGGAAAAGAAATATGGTAATCACGGGTCTCAAGGCGAAAGCTTTGGGATAATCAAATGGGAACTCGGTTAAAAGCCGAGACCGACCCGCGGCTGTAAGCGTCTGTTCCGATGATGAATCGGAAGTCCGAAAGGCATATATCCACTGTTTCGCGCTAATCTTTGGCAAGAAGAGAGATTGGTGCGGGGTGGGAAGGGGCCTTGAGGTAAGGCGCGAGTCAGAAAACCTGCCTGTGGTGAATTAAGTGGTTGATGAAGTTCTCGTGGAATGGAACTCGAAGCCGGTGTGCTTTGGCATAGCCGGCCTGCCAGTTGCCTTTGTCTGTACCTGGGCAATGGTTTGATATTTGGTATCGTGGCAGGCGGTGCGTTTTGGCTGATATTTTGGGCCGTCGTTCCTTTTACGGGACGACGGCTTTTTATTTTGCGCAGTTTTGGAATTGGCGCGTGAAAGGAGGTGCAGAGGCAATAGGAGTTGCAAAGTTTGGATGTGACGGAGAGGGGTAACGATGATGAAAGAGAGTTTGATAGAGTTACGGAGAAGGGAAAATGGCTTCGGTGAGAGTGATGAGAAATTTAGTTTATCTGATGATTGTTTTAGTGGTTAACACGAGGGCTATGGGCTATACGATGCAGGGACTTGATATCGTGGTTGATTACTGGGCCGGGGCGGGCAGTAATGAGACGGTTGTCGTTATTGACTGGAACCAGACAAACGGCCCTTACGAAACCAGCTCGCACGCCTGGGGTTTCAGGTGGGACGGAACTGCTTATCTTTCGGATGCCCTTGCGGCAATTGATGCGGCGGGGGCTTTGAATATAACAACATTATACGGAGGGGATTTTGTCGGCGATGCATTTTACTACAACCCGTCGATAGACAGCGATAATCACACAAGCGCTGGTTACTCCGGCTGGTGGTGGGTGGGCGATACAATTAATGGCGGCGTAACCTGGGATGCAACCGCCGCCGGCTTAACTTCGGAAATTCTCAGCAGCGGCAAAATCGAAGGCCTTAATTCAGTAACGAATTACGACGAATGGCTCGCCGGAGGCGATACTCTGACTATTCCGACGCCGGAACCCTGCACTTTAACAATTTTAGCGATTGGCGGATTACTGCTGAGAAAACGCAAAGATGTTTAGCATGAAAATATATACGGTAATTCTGGCGACTTGTATTTTCATTGGTGCGGCCTCAGGCGCCAATGATTATGACCCAAATGACTTTGCAGCAGAAGTGATTGAGTATGTCCAGGGCACTGGCATTCCCAACGATTTGTTTACGAGTCAACCATTTAATAACCCTAATATGGCTTTAGGCAGACCTACGCTGATAACTACTGGCGACGGCTGGCCTATACCGCCAAATCAGCATGTGCCTGTTGTTCCGGTTTATCCTCCTTTTCGCTCTTTCGAATTAGTTACCATTGGTAAAGGCGGGCGATTGACCGTCAAATTCAATCATCCCGTTGTGAACGACAGGAATAATCCCTACGGGATAGATTTTATCATTTATGGTAATGCCAGCCAAAAAATGATTGGAGGTCAGTATTGGACAAACGGCAATCCTGAACAGACCACGGTCAGCGGCTCGGTTTCAGCCGAGCCGGGCATAGTCGCCGTCAGCCAGGACGGCAATAACTGGTATTATTTCTCAAACGGCCCGTATGCGGATAGTTTTGCTCCTACCGCAAGCTATGAGTGGGACGATGTCAATAACGTATGGGGTGACGAACTTGACCCCACTCGACCGGTTGACCCCAATCTGACGGCTGCCAGCCTCAATGGCAAAACGGTGGCGCAGATAATCGAGATGTATAACGGCTCGGCCGGCGGAACGGGTTTTGACATTGGTACGCTCGGGCTGGACTGGATTCAATACGTCCGCATAGAAGATAAGCCCGGCAGCAGCGCAACGACGGATATTGATGCCATAGCCGATGTAAGCTGTTGCGGTGATTATAAACATCCGTATCCTGCGGGTGATTTGAATGAGGATTGCAGGGTAGATTTTTTTGATTTTGCGATACTGGCGCAGGATTGGCTGGCTGGAACTGGTTGGGATGATTTGGCAACATTGGCCGACGGTTGGCTTCAGTGTTCCTGGAAATGTCAATAAGGACGAAGTGATTAGGCGGATAAAATGCGAAACAGGGCTTTTACAATAGTTGAGTTGCTGGTTGTAATCTCCGTGGTGGCCGTTTTAATGGCGATTCTTATGCCTGCACTGGCAGGTGCCCGGCAGCGAGGCCAAGCCGTTGTCTGCTTGAGCAATTTACGGCAGTTGGCGATTGCTTCGCAGCTTTATGTAAACAGCAACGATGGTTTCTATCCCATCGCTTATATGAACAAACTAACAGATTCCGAGTTTGTCTCCTATGCGTGGGATTTTACAAGGATTCAAAAATTCAGTCCATTTGAGCAAGAGGTGATTCCGGGATTATTATGGGAAGGTCAGACAATCGAGAAAGTTCAACAGTGCCCGTCTTTTAAGGGTGATGCCACCTGGCTTTTGGATCCTTACACCGGCTACAATTATAACGTCAGTTTCATAGGGCACGGCCAGCTCGAAACTTGCGTTACACCCACAAGAGCAGCCAGCGTAAGAAGGCCGGACCGATGTGCTCTTTTTGGCGACGGGCAATTTAGTGACGGCGCCAATAAGTTTATGCGGTCGCCGTGGCAGAGCGAGTGTGATGAGTTTTCAGATAGATATGCCGGGACACAGGGTTATCGGCATTACGGCAGAACCAACGTGGCTTATTGTGACGGTCACACAGCAGCCGTGAAAGAATGCTACAAAAACACGTATGATGACCAAATCGCTGAAATCGCTGAGGGGACGGGTTTTTTGTCGCCGGATAACAGCGCATACGACCTGAAATGAGAAATCACCAGGGCACAAATCTTTATATTTTCATGTCTTTATGGTAATCTGCCGCGAATGCGGCTGCAATTTATCGTATGCAAGGTGATGCAAAAAGAGGCGTATTATTGCGCGGCCCGCTCGCCGAACACCGTTGACGTGGTTGTGATGAAGCAGGGTCTGCACAATGAGCCGGAAAAACTGCGCCGGGAGGTTCAAAAAGCACTCGATACGACAACCGATACCCAAAACAGGCCCTATGATGCTTCGCTTCTGGGTTATGGGCTTTGCAGTAACGGGATAATCGGCCTGTCGGCCAAAATTCCTATTGTTGTGCCGAGGGGACACGACTGTGTAACTCTGCTTCTGGGGTCGAAGGATACCTACAAGGATTATTTCGATAGTCATCGCGGGGTGTACTGGTTCAGCCCGGGCTGGATTGAGACGGATATGCAGCCCGGCAAGGAACGCTTCGAGAGGACGCTCAAGGAATACATCGGAAAATTCGGCGAGGACAACGCCAGATACCTTATGGAGACCGAGCAGAGCTGGATGAAGGAATACAACTGGGCGACGTATATCGACTGGGGATTCGCGAACAATGAGCGGGAAAAACAGTTCACCAAAAAGGCGGCCCAGTATCTTAACTGGAAGTATGACGAGGTGAAGGGCGATTCGGGCCTGATGCAGCGGCTTGTTGATGGCCGATGGGATGAAAAGGATTTTTTGATTGTCAAGCCGGGGCAGAAGATTGGTGAAAACCTTACCGATGCGGGGATAATAAAGGCCGAATAGATATGCCCGACAGCTATATACAGGCGAAACAAATGGCCATATCCAGGACAGTGCTGATATGTATTGCCTTGGCGGCAGCGACGTTCGTTGCGTTTGAGGGGGTCAGGTCGAATGATTTTGTTCACTATGATGACGACAAATATATTACGAGTAATGAGTATGTGCAGAAGGGGCTTAGCTTAGAGTCAATCAAGTGGGCGTTTACGACCTGGCATCAGGGCAACTGGCATCCGCTGACGTGGATGAGTCATCTTATCGATAGCACCGTTTTTGGTATGAAGCCGGCCGGGCATCATTTGGTCAGCGTCGGTTTTCACATCGCCAATGTAATCCTGCTTTTTTTGATATTGAAGAAAATGACGGGTGCGATTTGGCCAAGCGCCTTTGTCGCCGCGGTTTTCGGCTTGCATCCGCTTGGTGTGGAATCGGTTGCGTGGGTCGCCGAGCGTAAAAATGTTTTGAGTAATCTTTTCGCGTTTTTAACGATATGGGCGTATCTGTGGTATTCGCAAAAGCCGGGGTGGCGGCGATACGCGGTGATTGCGATTCTTTTCGCGGCGGGATTGCTTTCCAAGTCGATGCTGGTGACGCTTCCGTTTGTTTTGATTCTGCTGGACTATTGGCCGATGGGCAGGTTCGGTGGACTGAAGGGGTGGCGATGGCTTTGGCGGGCGATTGTCGATAAGGTGCCGCTTCTGGCGATGTCGGCGGCTTTTTGCGTTGTAACGTATTTGGCGCAAGTCAATGCGGGGGCGGCAACGAATATGGTCTCGATGCCGCTGGGTTTGCGGGCAGAAAACGTGATGGTGTCATATATCAGGTATATCGGAAAGCTTTTTTATCCGACCTCGTTGGCGGTCTTATATCCGCTTGATGCGAATGGGTATCCATTATGGGAAACGTGGGGATGCCTTTTGCTGCTGCTGGCGGTGACGACGGTGGTAATTCTGGAGCGGCGCAAACACAGGTTTTTGTTGACGGGATGGCTGTGGTATTTGGGGACATTAGTGCCGGTTATAGGCCTGGTCCAGGTGGGCGTGCAGGCGATGGCGGACAGGTATATGTACCTGCCGGGTATAGGTATTTATATCATAGTCGCCTGGCTTGCGAGCGAAGCAGTAGCGAAACTACGCCTGCCCAAAATCGTTCCGGCGATAACAGGCGTGGTGATTTTGGTTGCGTTGCTGCTGATAACGAGGACGCAGGTCGAGTACTGGAAAAACAGCGAATCGCTGTTTCGACATTCGCTGGATGTAACGACGAATAACTATGTGATGTATAGTAACTATGGTCAGGTTCTCAAAAGCAAGGGTCGTTTGGATGAGGCGATAGATAATTTCAGGCGTGCGCTGGAGCTTAATCCCGGGTGGGTAGAAGTACACGATAAGCTCGCGTGCGCATTGCAGGACAAAGGGCTGGACGCCGAAGCGGTTGCTGAATTTGAACTGGTGTTGCGGATAAAGCCGGATAAAACTGATACGCGCAATAGCTATGGGGTCGCGCTTGTGAAAATCAAGCAGTATGACAAGGCGATTGAACAGTTCACCAGGGTGTTGACGGAGGACCCATGCCGGGTGAGCGCTTTGAATAATTTGTACAAGGCCGGGGTTGAGGGCGGGAAACTGGATAAAGTGCTGGATGTAATTTTGGGCCTGCAGGCAAAAGACCCGAACAATTTCGAGTTCTGTCAAAAAGTTGGTTTAATATACGGTATCCAAGGCAACATTGATGCTGCGATAGTGCAGCTTGAAAAGGCGTGTCGATTATCCAATTATCAGGTGGCTGAGCCGATGGCGTTCCTTTCGCAGGCATACGCCTCTAAAAAGGATATTAAACGCGCCGCTGAGATGGCGCAAAAGGCGCTCGGATCGGCCCAAAAGGAAGGCAGAGACGATATTGTCGCACAGCTCAAGACCAGTTTGGAATCGTATCAGCGGGTAATGAAAGGAAATTGAGGACGTGGAATTACTGGCGGTTATTACGATAGCGGTTGGTTTGGCGATGGATACCTTCGCGGTGTCAATTGTTACAGGGGCGGCCTATAAACAGTTGCACATCCGTCATACGCTGCGAATGGCGGGGTTCTTCGGCGGGTTTCAGGCGTTTATGCCCGTGGTCGGATACTTGGCAGGGCTGACGGTTAGGCAATACGTATCGAATTACGACCACTGGATTGCCTTCGGGATCCTG